>Ga0187778_10000264_pt1 | contig 38114 bp, 35 predicted proteins | sample 1015_Q2_SP5_20_M_FD_132418 | JGI IMG/M metagenome (GOLD analysis project Ga0187778, IMG submission 132418) | Tropical peat soil microbial communities from peatlands in Department of Meta, Colombia - 1015_Q2_SP5_20_MG | ecosystem: Environmental > Terrestrial > Soil > Wetlands > Peat | place...
AGGCCGCGCGGCGTGCAAGCCGGGGTACCGACGTGATTTTGCACCTGCGCGACGGCAACGACGAACTGCTCTCCGGGTGGAAGCTGCGGTCCGTCCTGACGCACTACTCCGATCACATCGCGACCCCCATCCGGATGCATAAGGAGGAGTGGGACAAGGATCACAACGAGGCGCGCTCCTTACCCGAGCTCGAGACCGTCAACCGCGCGTCGGCGCTCTGGATCCGCCCGAAGTCGGAAATCAGCGACGAGCAGTACAAGGAGTTTTACAAGCATGTAGCTCACGATTTTGGCGATCCGCTCGCGTGGACGCACAACCGCGTCGAGGGCCGCAACGAATACGTGCAATTGCTCTTCATCCCCAAGCGCGCGCCGTTCGATCTGTGGGATCGCAAGCGAACCCACGGTCTGAAGCTTTATGTGCGCCGCGTTTTCATCATGGACGACGCCGAGCAGTTGCTGCCTTCGTACCTGCGCTTTACGCGTGGAATCGTCGATTCGAGCGATCTGCCACTGAATGTCTCGCGCGAGATTTTGCAGGAGAGTCGCGACGTAAAAATGATCCGCGAAGGCTGTGCCAAGCGCGTGCTGTCGCTGCTCGAAGACCTGGCGCAGAACCGCGCCGAGGACTACGCCGGCTTCTGGAGGGAGTTCGGCGCGGTCCTCAAGGAGGGCGTGGGCGAGGATCCGGCCAACGCGGAGCGTATTGCGCGCCTGCTGCGCTTTTCCTCGACGGCTTCCGAGGACGGCAGCCTGGTCTCGCTTTCCGAATATCTCGGGCGGATGAAAACCGGGCAGGCGGCGATCTACTACGTGACCGCCGAGTCGCCCGAGGCGGCGCGCAGCAGCCCCCACCTCGAGATCTTTCGCAAGAAAGGCGTGGAGGTTTTGCTGCTCACCGATCGGGTCGATGAGTGGATGCTGTCCTTCCTCACCGAGTTCGAAGGCAAACCTCTGACGTCCGTTGCCAAGGGCGATTTGTCGCTCGAGGCGCTCGATGACGAACAAGACAAGCAAGACAAGCGCAAAGCACAGGACGAATACAAGGATCTGGTTGCGCGGATCAAAGAGGCCCTGGGCGAGCGCGTGGCCGACGTGCGCGTCACGCTGCGGCTGACCGAATCGCCTGCCTGCGTGGTCGTGGACAAGGACGCCATGAGCGCACACCTGCAGCGAATGCTCAAGGCAAGCGGCCAGGCCGCGCCCGCGGGCAGACCCATTCTCGAGCTCAATCCGCACCATCCCTTGGTGCAGCGCCTGCAAAGCGATGCATCCGAGCTCCCCGCGTGGGCGAATCTGTTGCTCGATCAGGCGATCTTGGCCGAGGGCGGTCAGCTCGAGGACCCGGCTAGCTTTGTCAAAAGGGTCAACAGCCTGCTGCTCGCAACGCTGGGCCGCGGGGCGGCCTAGGCCCGTGCCTTGCTCGGCGAACGCGCGCGCGTTCCGGCGCTGAAGTAACATCGCCTCTGTTTGATGCCGAGCGCGCGGACAGGGATGCGGAGAGCAAAAAGGTGACCCGGGAATCGCCGAAGCCGGCCGCGGCCGGCGCTTCGGCATCGGCTGGGCACGAGTCGGAGCGAGAGCGGCTGGCGGAGGTGCTTCTCCAGCACAGCTGGGAGCTCGTTTCGGAAAACCTGCTGGCGCGCATGGCCGATGTGTTCAACGACGCCGTGGCCGCGGCGGTTCGCGGCGGCGACGAAAGCCAGGTGCGCTGCGCGCGCGCCGTGGCGTTGCAGATCAAGACCCTCTCGCACGCCTACCGCGGGATTTTGCGCACCAAGTACGAGGAGGCCACGGCAGCGTTTCTCGGAAAGCGCCGGGCGCCACCCCAAGCGGGCTCGGGCCTGTCGCTCATCGAGCTCGACGCCTCGGATCTGGCCAACCAACTCGGCCAGCTGACCGCGCGGCTGCGCAACTTGGTGCAGGTGCCCTTCGCGGCACTGCTGCAGCGCCTGCAGACCCTAAGCGGCAGCGAACACGAGCTGCAGGAGGCCGATGCGCCGCTGCGACCGGGCCTGTTCCTGGAGGCACTCTCCGAAAACCTCTCATCGGTGATTTCGGGACACGCAGAGCTCTCGGGCCTGCTGCGGCACTTCGCCGCTCCCATGCAAGCGCCGCTTGCCGCTACCTACGAGGCGGTCAGCCGGTTTTTGGACAGCAAGGGCATCGCCCCGGCCACGGTCGTGCATCGCTCTCCGGTCAAGCGCGCAGCGCCCCCTCCGACGATTCGCGTGGAGCTGCCCGCGGCCATGGAGGCCCTGGAAGCCGCGGAGCTGCAAACCCCGCGGCCGGAACCCGCTGCGGCCGCGCGCTCCACGGCCCGTCCTGCGGCCCCCGCGCGCGGGCCCTGGAGCCGGGACGGCACCACGGCTGCGGCGCCGCCCGAAGAGCAACTGATCCTGGAGTACGCGCGGCTGCAAGCCCTTGTCGGGGTAAATGCGAGCTCGCTGGTCGAGGCCGCGCGCAGCGCCGCGACGGGGCGCGAAGTCCCGACCGTGCAGGCGCCGAGCAAGCTCACCAACGCGATGCTCGCGGCGCAGCGAGAAGATGCCGAGTTTTTGGCCGCCAAACAGCGTCGGCCCGGCCCGGAGGCCGAGGCACAAAGGAATGCGGGCAAGGAACTCGTCGGTACGCGGGAACACAGCACGCGGCTCGTCGCCCTGGCGGCCCAGCCGGTGCACAAGCTCATCGTCCAGCTCTCGGCGCGCCTTTTCACGCGCATGGAGCGCGACCGGCTGGTCCCCGCCCCGGTACGCAGCCTGCTCATGTTCTTGCGATTTCCGTTTTTGGAAGCGGCGCTCGCTGACCCCGCGGTTTTTGTGCGCTCCGATCGTGCACCGCGACGCCTGATCGATGCGGTCGGCAGCTCATCGATCGGTTTCACGTCGGAGAGCGCCGCGAGCCGCCGCTACCTGCACCACGCGCGGTCCGCGGTGCAGTACATTTTGCACTCGCCCGGCGAGGCTGCGTCGGCCTTTTCCCAGGCTGCCGAGCAGTTTGCGAACTTTTTGGCGCAGGATCCGATCGCGGATGCCGAGCGGATTGACAAGGCCAAGGAGGCGCTGCGCCAGGCCGAGGCGCGCGAGATCCACGCCGCCGAAGTCGCTGGTTTTTTGAGCGAGATCCTCGACGGCGCGCAGCTCGACGCCTACCTCAATGACTTCTTGCTTCGGGTTTGGGCTCGCGCGGTGGTCGAGGCCGCGGCGCGCGAGGCCCAGCATCCCGGGCTGGTCCGGCGGCTGCTAGGCACGGTACCCGATCTGGTTTGGAGCGTGCAGCCGCTGACCAATGCGGCCGACCGCAAGCGCCTGCTGGAGACCATTCCTGCCGTGCTCGGAAGCTTGCGTGACGGGTTGCGCCTGATTCGCTGGCCGGACGCAAAACTCCACGAACTTCTCAATCACCTGATGCACGCGCACTCGGCCGCGCTCAAGGGCACGGATTCGGCGGCCGTCGGCCCGAGCTTCTCCGTGAGTACCGTGCGCATCCGCCTGGACGGATTTCGCATCGAGGAGGTGTCGGGCACGCCCCGCGAGGCACCGGTCGGTGTTTTGGACGAAGCGGTCCAAGAGGTGCTCGCGGCAAGCGGATCGGGGGTCTCGCATCAGTGGGTCCGCGGCGAAAACGCCCCGGTGTTTGGTCCGCTCGATGCCTTTGGGGCCGAGCAGCAAATCGCGCTGTGGCGGGAGCGAACGTGGTTTGACCTGCGTGTTGACAGCTCCACGGTCCGCGTGCGGCTGGAGTGGAGCACGCCGGCGCGTTCGCTCAGCCTTTTTTGCACACCCGGCGGGGAGGGCCTGTACTCCCTGTCTCGTGAGAGTCTCGTTTCGTACCTGCGGTCGTCTTGGATCGCGCCGGCGGAAACCGCGCCGCTGATGGAGCGGGCGTTTCGTCTCGTCCTCGCCGATCTGGATCGTTTATCCAAGGCTGCCGCCGAGGGCGGTTCGACGGACGGCTAACCCATGCCGCCGAATTCGCAGGCCGCGGGAGCGGTCACCCTTTCCGAATCCAACGGAGTGCGGTATTTGCACTTTGGCACCGAGTGGGTGCAAGGCGCCATGCGCCTGGCGCATCCCTATCGCCTGGAGCTCGAATACCAGCAGCACATGATGGCGCCGCTACTGTTCGAACCGGCGCCGGAGCGGGTGCTGCAGCTTGGGTTGGGTGCGGCCGCGCTGACGAAGTTTTGCCACCGGCACTTGCGGCAGAGCCGCATCGTGGCCGTGGACATCGATCCGGCGGTCATTCGCGTTGCTCGGCAATGGTTTGCGCTGCCGCAGGACGACGCGCGCATGCGCGTGCTTCGCGCCGATGCGGGGGCGTATGTCCGGCGCGTGTCGGCCAGCACCGATTGGCTGCAGGTCGACTTGTACGATGCCCAGGCGCGGGGGCCGGTATTCGATGACGTCGCCTTTTATCGCGCCTGTCGTGGCGCCTTGCGCGACGGGGGTGTGGGCGCTTTTAACCTCTTTGGCCGTTCGCTCGCGCCGAGCCTGGCGGCCTTGAGCGCGGCCTTCGGGCCGCGCTGGCTGCGCTTGCCGCGCACCGCGGCGGGCAACTGCGTGGTGCTGGCCTTTGCCGGAACGCCGGTCGAATGGGATGGCGAGGAACTGCTGCGGCGCGCGCAGGCGCTTGAGCGCCGGTTCGGATGGCCTGCCGGCTCCTGGCTGCGGGGCTTGCGAAGCGCTTCGGGGCAGCGCATGGTGCTCAGCCCGGGTTTTCGCCTGTTCCTGTGACACATTCACGCGAGACCAAAGGTCCGGTGGGCTGCCGCCGTCGTCGCTTTGGTCGAAAACTTTATGCCGTATTCGGGCCGCTAAACCGGCTTGACAGATCGATTGCGCAGGCTACAGTCGACGGTAGTTCCGGACCAATTCCTGGGCCTGCCGCCGCCCTTTGATGAACGGCCAAACTCCACCTGCCGCAGGCGCTTCGAGCCCTCTGCCATATTTTTCCGCTAGCCAGTCACTAGCACTGCTGCGTTCCGCGGCAGCCATCTCGTGCGAGCTGATGGGGCGCTCGTTTCCAGAGATTGTCGAGCTCGTGCGCGACAGCCTGGCGACACGCTGGGATTTTGACGTCGGTTCACCGCTGGTGCAGCGCCTGCTGGCTACCAAGGCCGATGCCTTACGCGACGCCTTTTTGCGCCGTTTACCGGAAAAGCAGGATCAAGCCTTCGAGCGGCTCATGGCGCCGCGCAAACCCGTCAACCTGATCGGCGAGCTCGATGCCGCGACGCTCGAACTGGTTGCCGATACCGACGACGGCGGCGAGGCGGTCGCGGCGCGCGCTGCGCGGCGCATGCGCGGGTTGGTCGAGGAGCCGCTGCGCGAGGTGCAGCTGATCGTCAGCTTTCTAAGCGGCCGCGAACAGGTGGCGTTCGCTGACAACCCCTTCAGCCCGGACGTGATGGTGCCTGCGTTGCTGCAAGGCGCGATCGACGTCAACCTGCATCCCGAGGCCTGGGTGTTTTTCCTGACTTCGTTTGAGCCCGATATCGCCGCTGAGATCGGTCGAATCGCGCAGGCGCTGCTCGACCACTTTCGCGCCCACGGCATTGACGCGCGCGCGGTGCGCCGTGCACGTCGCCCCACACCCGCGCCGCTGCCGACAAGTTCGAGCGGGCGTACGGGCGCGGCCGCCGCGGGCGGCGCAGCGTGGGCGCCGTCCACGGCAGCCTCGACGGGCGCGCCCGGGTTGGGCGGTGCAGGCGCCCTGCCGGCTGGCGAGCCGGTGGTGGTGCACGGCGGAAACGCGAGCCTGACAGCAGGCAGCAGCGGCGTGGATGCGTCAGCCGATGCCCGCGCGATCCTCAAGGAGCTTTTGGCGCGGCTGCAGGCCAATGTTTCGGGCGACGTGCTGCCGCCGCTCGCCTCGGGGCAAGGTGCCGTCGCGCCGACGCTGCTCGGAGCGCTCGCCGAGTTGCAGAACCTCGGCCTGGAGGGCATTCACGGAGCGCTGTTTGCCGGTACGCCGGCGGGCTCCATCAACGCGTGGCGGGAGCATCTCATTTCGCAGTCGACGCGAACGGTCGACAAACTCACGATCGAAATCGTGGGGATGATGTTTGATCACGTCTTGCGCGACACGCAGGTGCCCTCGGAGATCAAGGCTTTGCTCTCGCGGCTGCAGTTTCCGGTCCTCAAGGCGGCGCTGCTCGATGCGGCTTTTTTCGCGTCGAGTTCGCATCCGGCCCGGCGCCTGATCGATCGCATTGCGGCTGCGGCAGTCGGCTGGGAGCCCTACGGCGATGAAAACGAGCGCTTTCGCGAGCAAGTCGACCGCCTTGTGCGTCGCGTGATGGTCGAATTCGACCGCGACATCGGCCTCTTCGAGCGCGTGCTAAACGAATTTGAGGAGTTTCTGGGCGACAGCGAACCGCGCGAGAGCGACCCAATCGCGCGCGCCAAGCGCGCGCTCGAGGAGGCGGAAAAGCGCGAGGTGCTCACGATCAACACGACCCTGCAGGTGCGGCGGGCCTTCGAGCGGGTAGAGCTCGAGTCCTACCTCAAGGATTTCCTCCTCGGTCCGTGGGTGCAGGTGCTCGTGCAGGCCAGTCTGCGCGACGACGAGACCAAGGGTTACTCGAAGAGTTTTCGGGAGGCGATCCACGAGATGGTCTGGAGCGTGCAGCCCAAGGCAACGGCCGAAGAACGGCGCCGGCTCGTGGAACTCATCCCGGTGCTCACGCGCATCATCCGTGATGGCCTGGCCCTGATCCGCTTTCCGCAGCGCGACCAGGAGGAGTTCCTGCAGAACCTTATGGCCGCTCATGCCTATGCGGTCAAACCGACCGACCAGGCGACCTATATACGCAATTCCTTGCAGTCCTCGGAGATTCGCGCCAAGATTGACGGTCTTCAGCTGACCGCCTCGTTTCCCCTGACGGCGATCCCCGGCGGCGTGAAGGTGCCCACACGGGCGGTGCTGCGTGCCGCTGCGGAGCACGAGATCGACTTGTCGGTGCCCGAAGCGCTCACCGACGTGGGAACGATCGACAAAACCGAGCAAGCGCGCATGGATCAGGACCTGTCGCATTGGACGCGCGGCAGCTGGTTTGAGCTTTGGAACGGTGAGGCCTTTGTCCGGGCGCGCCTGCGATGGATCAGCCCCCTGCGTACGATGTACCTGTTTACGAGCGGCCCGGAAAATCACAGCCATGTGATGTCTCCGGACCTGATTCGCTCGTACCTGCGGCGCGACTTCATCCGTCCGCTGGAGAGCGCGCCGCTCACCGAGCGCGCCGCGCAAGCGGTGGTGGCCGACTTCTCCAATACGCCGGAGCGTGCGGCCGAACTGGCCGGTCGTATGGCGGTCGCGTAGTCATGCGCAGCCGCCCGCGGCCTTTGTTTGGGCTGCCGCCAGCTGGCCCAACGGCGGCCCAGCGTCCGTTGCAGTGCACTCCGTAAAGCGCGGCGCCGAACCCGCGGCTTCGGCGCCCGCCGCAGCCTTGCGGCCGCCTGCTCCCCACGCGCGCCTGACGCTGCGTTTTGTCGTGCAGCGGCTTGTCGAGGACGGTCTGTTGGCTCGCGCCGACGCGGACCGTATCTTCGCGGTCGCGGATCGCGACCGCAACGGCCACCCGCTCGTGCTCGTGGCCGAGATGAACTTTCGCACGGCCGACGGCGAACATCGGCTGCTGGACCTGGAAGCGCTGACGCAATGGCTGGCGCAGCTCTCCGGCTTGCCCTATCAGCACATCGACCCGCTCAAGGTGGATTTCACGCGCGTCGTCGACGTGATGTCCAGCGCCTACGCCACCGGCAATTCGATTCTGCCCATCGCCGTCTCGCCAGTCGAAGTCATGGTCGCGACCTGCGAGCCGTTTCTCGACGGGTGGGTGCGCGAGATCGAGCAGGTGATGAAGAAGACGGTTCGGCGGGTCGTGGCCAACCCGCTGGACGTGGCGCGCTTTACCACCGAGTTCTACAAGCTGGCTCAGTCCGTCAAGGGCGCGAGCAAGTCCGGCGCGTCGAGCTTGGTGAGTAACTTCGAGCAGCTCGTGGAGTTGGGGGGCAAGGTCGAAGCCAACGATGCCCATGTCATCCATATTGTCGACTGGATCTTGCAATACGCATTTGACCAGCGGGCCAGTGATATCCATCTGGAGCCCAAGCGCGATCAGGGCATCGCGCGCTTCCGCATCGATGGCGTGCTGCATCAGGTCTATCAGGTGCCGCTGGGCGTGATGCAGGCCATGACGAGCCGCATCAAGTTGCTGGGACGCATGGACGTCGTCGAGCGGCGGCGTCCGCAGGACGGGCGCATCAAGACGCGCATTGGCGGCGACGGAGGACGCGAAGTCGAAATCCGCCTCTCGAGCCTGCCCACCGCATTCGGCGAAAAGCTGGTGATGCGCATCTTCGATCCCGAGGTCGTGGTGCGCAGCTATGCCGAACTGGGATTTTCCGATACGGACGCCAAGACCTGGGCCGGGTTGATCACCCGCCCTTCCGGAATCATTTTCGTGACGGGCCCGACGGGCTCGGGCAAGACGACCACCCTGTACTCGACGCTCAAGCAGCTCGCAACTGACGAAGTCAATGTCAGTACCGTCGAGGACCCAATCGAGATGGTCGATCCGAGCCTCAACCAGATGCAGGTTCAGCATGGTATCGAGCTGGGATTTGCCGACGGACTGCGTGCCCTGATGCGGCAGGACCCGGACGTCATCATGGTCGGCGAGGTGCGCGACAAGGAAACGGCCGATATGGCGGTGCAGGCAGCGCTGACCGGTCACCTCGTGTTTTCCACCTTGCACACCAACGACGCGGCGGCTTCGATCGCGCGCTTGACCGAGCTCGGCGTCCCGCGCTATCTGATCAATGCCACGGTCATCGGGATTTTGGCGCAGCGACTGGTGCGTACGCTGTGTCCACACTGCAAGGCTCTCGACGTCACGGTCGACGAGGCCCTGTGGCAGGAGCTGGTGGCTCCGTGGCGCTCGGCCGCGCCCCAGCAGGTCGGCCGGCCGGTAGGGTGCCTGGAATGCCGGCGCACGGGCTATCTGGGTCGCACGGGTCTGGTGGAGTTGCTCGTGGTGAGCGACGCCATTCGCGCGCTGATCGCCCAGGGTGCGGACATGCAGCAAATCCGCAATCAGGCCGCGCGCGAGGGTCTGCGTTCAATGCGGATCTCGGGCGCCGAGAAAATCGCCCACGGTCTGACGACCGTGGAGGAAGTCATGGGTGCCGCCCCTCCTTTCGGCGGTTGACCGAAGCCGGCTTTATCGGGCGAGCGCGCGCATTGCGCGCGTCAGTCCCTCCAGGGTCAGAGGATACATCTTGTCGGCCAGGATCCGTCGGATGATCGACGTCGACTGGCGGTAGGCCCACAGGGACTCGGGCTCCGGATTGATCCATGCGAAGCGCGGAAACTGTGTGATCAGTCGCTGGAGCCAGACAGCACCGGGCTCGGCGTTATCGTATTCGATGGATCCGTGCGCTTGCAGAATTTCGTACGGACTCATCGTCGCGTCGCCGACGAACACGAGCTTGTAGTCCCGGTTGTATTTGCGCAGAATGTCGCGCGTGTCGAAACGTTCGCGCGAGCGTCGCGCGTTGCTGCGCCAGAGCTGGTCGTAGACGCAGTTGTGGAAATAATAAAAATGCAGGTGTTGGAACTGAGCCCGCGTGGCCGAAAAAAGCTCCTCGACGACTTTGATGTGCTCATCCATCGTCCCGCCGACGTCGAGCAACATGAGCACCTTGACCCGGTTGTGGCGCTGCGGCACAAGCTTGAGATCCAGATGCCCGGCATTGCGCGCCGTCTTATCGATCGTGTCGGGCAAGTCGAGTTCCAGTTCATTGCCCTCGCGCGCAAACCGGCGCAGGCGCCGCAGGGCCACTTGGATGTTGCGCGTGCCCAATTGCACCTGGTCGTCGTAGTCCCGGTAGGCGCGCGCCGCCCAAACTTTGACGGCGCCGCGGTTACCCTGCGACGGGCCCCCGACGCGAATTCCCTCGGGATGCGCACCGGCGTGACCGAAGGGCGAGGTGCCGCCGGTGCCGATCCATTTGCTGCCGCCATGGTGGGCGGCGTCTTGCTCGGCCAGGCGCTTGCGAAATTCCTCGAAGAGCCGGTTCCAGCCCAGCTTCTCCAGGCGCGCCAGCTCGGAAGCGGAGAGACTGCGCCGCAGCTGTTGGCGCAGCCACTCGGCCGGCACTTCGGCCGTCCCCGGGCCGCCGGCGGCCAGCCCGCGAACGTACTCGGCAAACGCGCGGTCGTAGCGGTCGAAACCGGATTCGTCCTTAATCAGGCAGGTGCGCGCGAGAAAGTAAAAGTCGTCGAGCGATGGCCCGATCACGTCTTTTTGCAGCGCCTCGAGCAGCGTCAGCAGCTCGTTGATCGACACCGGCAGGCGCGCTGCGCGCAGATGCAAGAAAAAGTCGACGAGCATCAGCGGCCCTGGCGATTCATTTCGACGAGTCGCTCGAACAGGTGCAAATCCTGTTCGTTCTTGAGCAAGGCGCCAGCCAAGGGCGGCACGAAAATCGCCGAATCGCTTGCATGCAGTGCCTCGGGCGGAATCTGCTCCGCGACAAGTAGCCGCAGCCAGTCGAGCAGTTCCGAGGTCGAGGGTTTTTTCTTCAGGCCGGGCAGGTCCCGGATGGCAAAAAAAGACTCGAGCGCATTGCGCAGCAAATCGACACGCAGGCGAGGGAAGTGCACGTCGACGATCTGCTGCATCGTCGCGCGGTCCGGAAACCGTATGTAATGAAAAAAGCAGCGGCGCAAAAATGCATCGGGCAGGTCTTTTTCATTGTTCGAAGTGATCACGACCAGCGGTCGGTGGACCGCCCGAATCGTCTGGCGCGTTTCGTAGACCGCGAACTCCATTCGATCGAGCTCGCGCAGCAGGTCGTTGGGGAATTCGATGTCGGCCTTGTCGACCTCGTCGATCAACAGGACCGCCGGCTGCGGACTTTCGAACGCCTGCCAGAGCACGCCGCGCACGATGTAGTTGCCGATGTCGGCCACGCGCGGATCGCCCAGCTGGGAGTCGCGCAGGCGCGAGACGGCGTCATACTCATAGAGCCCCTGCTGGGCCTTGGTCGTGGACTTGATGTGCCATGCAAACAGCGGCATTTCGAGCGCCGCTGCCACCTCCTCGGCAAGCATCGTCTTGCCGGTCCCCGGCTCCCCCTTGATGAGCAAGGGTCGCTGCAAGGTGAGCGCGGCGTTGACGGCAAGCCGCAGGTCCTCGCTGGCGACATAGTTTTGCGACCCCTCAAATCGACGTGTCGTAGCTCTATTCATGAATTCCTCCGCCCCAGCCGACGCTGCAGGCACTCCAGGTAAGCGGCTTCCGTTGCCCGTATGTCCGACGACAGGGAGCCGCGCTGCGCCTGCCAGAGCATTTCGCCCAGACATTCCATTGCTTGGTGAAAGGCGGCATGGCGATCACCGTAGCGCACCTGCAGCGCCTCGAGCAATGCCCGGATGCCACGCGGCGAATCGACCGAGACTTGGTCTTCCAACGTAAGATGCATCGACAGATGCAAGAATGGGTTTTCACGCCCGAGCTCCACCGGGAACTGTGCGGCGACGGCGGCGTCGGCCTGCGCGAGAAGCTCCTGGTACTCGGGATGCTCGAGTATGCAGGCGATGGCGACGCGTTCGAGCGGTGAGGTTTCGGCTCCCGCGAGATGCCGGAGCCAGGCCTCACAGAAGAAGCGTCGAACGTCCTCGAGAGTTGGCTGCAGCATGCGGTGGGTTTCCGGGCGGGTGGCATCGCGGGACCAGGCTAGCTCGCCTTCGGCGCCGGAGTCTTGGGTTTGTATTCGCACTGCCGCGAAATCACGCAGCGCCAGCATTCCGGCTTTCGCGCCTTGCACACGTAGCGTCCATGCAGTATGAGCCAATGGTGTGCATCGTGCCGATATTTTTCCGGAACAACCTGACCCAGCTGCCGCTCGACCTCGCGCACGTTCTTGCCACGCGCAAGGCCCGTGCGATTGGCCACGCGAAAGCAGTGGGTATCAACGGCAATGCAAGGCTCCCCGAATGCGATGTTGAGTACGACGCTTGCGCTCTTGCGGCCCACTCCCGGAAGCGATTCGAGCTCGTCGCGCGTACGCGGCACGGCTCCGCCGTAGCGCTCGCGGAGCTGCCGGCACAGGGCGATGATATGACGCGCTTTGGAGCGGTACAGGCCGATGGCGTGGATGTAGGCGGCCAGACCCGACTCGCCGAGGGCCTCGATCGCAGCCGGCGTGTTCGCTTTGGCGAACAGGACCTCAGTGGCCGCGTTGACGCTGCGGTCGGTTGCCTGGGCGGATAGCACGACGGCAACAAGCAGCTCGAAGGGCGAGGCGTAGCGCAGTTCCCCCTGCGGGTGCGGGTTGGCCCGCGCAAAGGCCTCGAACATTGCCCGACGCTGACTTGGCGTCACGCGGGCCCCTGAGTCACGTGGTCGGAGTGCGGCGCCTCGGTCCGGCTGGCGCGGCGAAGGCGCACGCGGGCCAGTGCGGCCTCGACGATCGCTTTGCGGCGTGCAAGCTCCGCTTGGTCCAGATCACCACGCGCGTCGAGTTCGTCGAGCTTGCGCAGGGCCTTGGCGCACAGGCGATCGTCGTTTTCGCGGCGCTCCCGAGACAATCGCGCGTTGCGCGCGAGCATGCGCTGGCGCGCCTCGTCGGCATCCCGAGGCGTCCAGGCACGCGCCGGCACGACGGGGAGCATCTCGATGCAGTCCATCGGGCACGGCGGCAGGCACAGCTCGCAGCCCGTGCACTGCGCCGTCAAAACGGTGTGCATCCGCTTTACCGCACCCACAATCGCATCGACCGGACAGGCCTGCAGGCACAGCGTGCAGCCAATGCAGCGACCCTCGTCGATGCGCGCAACGGGCAGTGCGCGGTGCTGGCCGCACGAGGAATCGAGCGGCAGCACTGCGCGGCCCAGCAGGGACGCAAGCCTGCCGATGACCGCATCGCCCCCGGGCGGACAGCGGTTGATCGGTGCCTGCCCGCTCGCCAGCGCACGCGCGTAGGGCAGGCAACCCTCGAAGCCGCACTTGCGACATTGCGTCTGGGGTAAAACCGCATCAATGGCGTGCACAAGAAGCGCGTCGGCGGCCGCGGTCTCGGCGACGAAGCCCTCGTTGTCTGAGACATCACTGCGCGGCTGCATGGCGCCATTATCCTAGAGCAAACGGTCGCAAGACACGCGCTCGGCCCCGCCCGAGCGCAACGCAAGGGCACTGCCTAGCGGACCGGGTGCGTGAAGGGAAAGATTTTGGTTATGCCCAGGATGTCGGTGATCAGCAAGACGAGAAACACCACGAATACGACTCCCAACAGGTCTCCGCCGGCGGGCAGCGCGTCGATGCGCGCGGCCAGCTCGCTCGCTTCTTCGTCGCTGAGCGCGTCGACTCGGGCCTGCACCTGAGTCGCGTCGACGCCGGCGTGCATGAGCGCGTCGCGCACTTGCGCGCGCACCAGCCAAGCATGGATTCGGGCGTGCGCCGCGCTCTGGGCGTAGACGATTTCTTCGGTGCTCACCAAGGCTGCGCGTGCGGGCGCAGGCAGCCACGTACCCAATACGAAGAGCGAAGCGAGCGCGGCGATAAACCGATGAACGCGGCGCATCAGGGCGTCGAGGATGCGCTTGCGATGTTTGCGTCTTGCCCCAGGGCAAGGTGATCAGGAATTGTGGGCACGTATGAATTCGACAATGCGCGGCGCAATGTTCTCCCGCCAGCGCCGGCCGGAGAAGATACCGTAGTGGCCGACTCCCATCGCGGTCAGGTGCTGTTTGCGTCCCTCCGGGATTGCGCGACACAGTTCGAGAGCCGCCTGGGTCTGGCCGCTGCCCGAAATGTCGTCGAGCTCTCCCTCGATGGTAAAGAGCGCCACCTTGCGGATATCCTCCGGGGCGACCCGTTGGCCGCGTACATACCAGCAGCCGCGGGGCAACTGGTGCTCCTGAAACACCACGCGGATCGTATCGAGGTAGTACTCGGCTGGAAGGTCAATCACGGCGTTGTATTCGTCGTAGAACCGGCGATGCCCCTCGGCGTCGTCCTGGTCACCCTTTACAAGGTGCAAGTAGTAGTCCCAATGCGAATTGGCGTGGCGATCCGGGTTCATTGCCACAAACCCCGCGTGCTGCAAAAACCCCGGGTAGACCTCGCGCAGGTAGCCCGGGTAGCTCGAAGGAACCTTGAAGACCACGTGGTCGCGGAACCACTCGTACGGCCTGCGCGTTGCCAGCGCGTTGACCTGGGTCGGATTGCGGCGCGTATCGATCGGCCCGCCCATCATCGTCATGGACAGCGGCACGGCCGGATCGTTTGCACTGGAGAGCAGAGAGACGGCGCCCAGCACGGGAACCGTCGGCTGGCAGACCGAAATCAAGTGCAACTTGGGGCCGAGCAGGCGAACGAACTCCATGCAGTACTCGACGTAGTCGTCCAAGTGAAACGGCCCCTGCGACAGCGGGACAAGGCGCGCGTTAACCCAGTCGGTCAGATAGACATTGCAACTCGGCAGCAAAGCGCGCACGGTGTCGCGCAAAAGCGTTGCATGATGACCCGACAGGGGCGCGAAAATGAGCACCGCCGGATCGTTCTCGTGCTGCGCCAAGCCGCGTGGCAGCACGCGACGAAAATGCAGCAGATGGCAAAACGGCTTGCTCAGAACTGTTTGCTGGTCGACTTCGACCTCCAGTTCGTCGATAAGCGTTGTGCGTAAACCGAATTCGGGCTTTTCGTAGTGCTTGCCCAGCCGGTGCAAGAGGTCGTAGCCGGCGGCCAGACGCCGCGAGAACGGCGTGTATGCGAGCGGGCTGTACGGATTGGAAAAAATACTGGCCGTCGCATGGGCCCAGGCCGACAGCGGGTTAAGAAGCTTGCGCTGCCACTCATGCAGCTGGTAGAGCACATCGACCTCCGTTGCCAGCGCTCTCAGTCGACCGCGGCGCGCTCAGCGTCGCTGTCGATTCAGCGCTTGAGGTATTGCAGTTTTTCCTTTACATCCTTCCACTGGTCCGCATCCGTGGGATGCGGTTTCGTGCGCGTGATTGACGGCCACTGTTTGGCCATTTCTGCATTGAGGGCTATGAATTTCTGCTGATCAGCCGGTACATCTTCCTCCGCATAGATCGCGTTGACCGGGCACTCGGGAATGCAAACCGCGCAGTCGATGCACTCGTCCGGATCAATGGCCAGAAAGTTCTCCCCTTCGCGAAAGCAGTCCACGGGGCAGACATCGACGCAGTCGGTGTACTTGCAGCGAATGCAAGATTCCGTAACGACATGGGTCATCGGCAAAGATCTCGCGCACCAAGCCTTAACATTTGTAATAGTACCGCAGCGCGTCAAACGATTCATCTGCATCGACGGCCGGCGTTTTTTGTGTACAACGGTCTGCGGCGCCTTGGCGCACGGCAAACCGCCGTACCATTGGCGCCGTTCGTAAGCGGCTAGGGCCGGCGGAGGAGTGCATGGCGCAGATGGAAGCGAACACGGGCAGGCGGCCGCGCGTCGTCGTGACCCGGCGCATCTTCGAGGACTTGGCCCAGGAGCTGCGCGGCCGCTTCGACGTAATCGACAACCAGGACGACGAAGACTGGAGCACGCAGCAGCTGCGCGAGCGTCTAGCCGATGCCGATGCACTGCTTACCGATCCCGGGCGTCGGGTTGACGCCTCGCTGCTGGAGGGCTGCGCGCGGCTTTGCGTCGTCAGCAATATCGCGGTCGGCTTCAATAACATCGATCTGGAAGCTTGTACGCGCGCCCGGATCGTGGCTACGAACACGCCCGATGTGCTCAACGATGCCACGGCCGATCATGCCTGGGCCTTGATGTTGGCAGCAGCCCGGCGGGTAGCCGAATCTGACCGTTGGACGCGGGCCGGCAATTGGCGGCGTTTTGCCCTCGATTCGTTCCTGGGTATCGATGTCTTCGGCGCGACCCTCGGAGTCCTGGGCATGGGCCGCATCGGCCGGGCCATCGCTCGGCGCGCGCAGGGGTTTTGCATGCCTGTGCTCTACCACAACCGCAATCCGTTGGCGGGGCAAGATGCTGAGTGGGCGCCCGCGCAGGCGCCCCGGTGGGTCGAACGCGAGCGGCTCTTGCACGAAGCCGATTTTTTGATCGTCGTGGTGCCGTACACGACGGCAACCCATCACCTGATCGGTGCCAAGGAACTGGCGCAGATGAAACCCGGCTCGGTACTGGTGAACATCGCTCGGGGTGGCATCGTCGATGATGCGGCACTGGCGCAGGCGCTGCGGCTCGGACGACCGGCAGCAGCGGGGCTTGATGTGATGGAAAACGAGCCGCACATCTTTCCGGGGCTCCTCGCACTGGACAACGTGGTGCTCACGCCGCACATCGCCTCGGCCACGGGCTCGGCGCGCCGCGCGATGGTTCGCCGGGCAATCGAGAATCTGACCCAGGTCCTGCGCAATGAGCGGCCCGATGCGATCCTCAATGGCGAAGTCTGGGAGCGGCGGCGGCTCGGAACCGGCGCACAGTGAATTTTGCGACGCGTCACGCTCGCGCGCTGGTGCCCAATGCGCGGCAGGCAAGTAAAATCGGCGCCGATGCGTCGGGGCGAGCGCGGCATGCGCTGGGATTTGTCCGACGGGGATCAGCCTTCATGGAGCGTGGCGAGAACCAATGGCCGACATTCGAATCGCGCGCGCGCACGGCTTGCCCGTAAGTCGCGCCAAAGCAGCCGCCCAGGCCGCCGCCGACGATTTGGGTCGCGATTACGCGCTAACCAGTCGTTGGCAGGGCAATACGCTGCATTTCGAGCGCGCTGGCGTGCGCGGATGGATCGAGGTGAGTCCCAGCCAAATTGCGCTGGAGATTCACCTGGGGTTCTTGCTCAAGGTCTTCAAATCCTCGATCGAGAAAAGCGTCGGCAGTCGTCTTGACGAGCTGCTTGCGATACAAAAATAGGGCGCCGCGGACCTAGGCCTCGAGCTCTTCGATCAGTGCAACGTAGCGCTGCATGGCCTCGGTTGCGCTGGTGCCGTGAAGCTGCTTGCGGGCGTCCCATTTTGCCGTCGCCACAAAGTCCAGCGACCCCGGACGGTGTCCGGCTACGTCGCCCTCGGTAGCCTGCTTGAACAGCGCATAGAGCTTGAGCAAGGTCGCATTGTCCGGGCGCGTTTTGAGAGTTTTGGATCGGGCCACCGCCTGGTCAAATCGGGCTTTGAGTGAAGCATCAACTGTCATTGTGAGCACCTGCTGGGAAAAAATGGAGAAGAGAACGCAAGCCCGGGCAGGGGGCTGCTCAATGTCCCGCTTCGGCGCCGCCTGCGGCCCCGTTTGATGGGGGCGCGTTCAAGGTGTCGGGGCGCGTCGAAGGCGCCGCGCTTGAGCCCGTCTTGGACTGCGAATTCTTTGTCCCTGCGCGCCGGGGCGGGGGGCTGGGTTTTTTCTGGGACTGCTCCGCGAGCTCGCGCTTTTTTTCCTCGGGCAACTCTTGGAACTGCTGCGTGAGAGCGCGACGCTGATCGGGGGGCAGCGCATAGGCTCGCTTGAAGTTTTCTCGGGCGCGTGCGCGCTGCTCGGGTGTGAGCTTGGCCAAATCGGGCATGCGTTCGTGCATGCGCTGCTGCCCCTCGGGTGAGAGGTCCTTGTAGCGCACTGCGATGTCAAGCCACTTGCGCTTGCGTGCGTCGTCGAACTTGTCCCAGTCGCCAGCCAGCGGCGCGAGCGCTTCGCGCTGATCGGCGTTGAGTTGCGACCACGCGGGACCCCCGTGTTTGCCCGCAGTGTGGGCGCTCGCCGGTTTGCCGATGTCCGCGCTTGCCGGCCCGGCCGCCCCGGCTATCGAGACAAATCCCAGCAAACTCGCGGCGAGAAAAAGACGCAGCATGCCACCTCGCACGACCGCACGCGGTCACATGCCTTTTTCTTCGCGCAGGTATACGCCAAAACCCTGGTGCGCATAGGTATCGATCGGCGTGTCGTCGAGCAGCACGGCGAAATCCAGATCAGCGGCCTCCGCGACGGTGCGGTCGCTTTCCCACTGCTTGATTCCCACGATGCCCAAGGCCAGAGCCAGCAGCGGTACTGCCAGCCCGAAGCGCAGCAGCCAAGCGGCCGCGCGGGTTCCCGAGTCCTCCGCCGCCGAGGGATCGCCTGCAGCGAGCTGCAGCGCCGGGACCCACACCGGTGCCGATTGTTTGGCTACCACACGCTCCAGCGCAGCCTGGCGTGCTTTCTGCAGACGCAAACTCACCGTATAGTCGAGCCGCTCCGCGCCCTCGTCCAGGGCCTGGCGGATGCGATAGGCGAATTCGGCTTCGTTATTCATAGCTCAATACCTCGCGCGCGCAGCGCCTTGGCCAGCGCCTGGGTCGCGCGCGAACAGTGCGTTTTTACGCTGCCCTCCGAGCATTTCATGGCCGCAGCCGTTTCGGCCACGTCCAGATCTTCCCAGTAACGCAGCAAGAAGGCTTCCCGTTGACGCACGGGCAGACGGGAAATCTCCTGTTCGATGATACGGACAACCTGGCTGCGTTCGACCTGGTCGGCGGCGCTTTCGGACGACGCCGATCCGGGTTGGGCCTCCAGGGATTCCAGCGGGTCGGACGGCTCTTCGTCGCCCGAAGAAAGGGCGGAAAACAGCGTAATCCAGGTGGACCGCACTTTTTGGCGGCGAAAAAAGTCGTGAATCGCGTTTTGCACAATCCTGGTGAAAAGCAGGGGCAGTTCGTTTGCCGGCCGGTCGCCGTAGTTTTCCGCCAACTTGCACATAGCGTCCTGGACGATGTCCAGGGCATTGTCCTGGTCACGTACCGCGAACAGCGCCTGCTTGTAGGCGCGCCGTTCGGCTCCAGCAAGGAATTCCGACAGTTCTGCGCGGGTCGCCATGTATGGGGTGTGCTCGCCGACGCGGCAATTGGCGCCACAGTGTGTCGGCAGCGACCGGCGAATTGGCCGGCAATCGTATCAGAACGTAACAGGCCGCCGGGGAGCCGCCCGGCGCGTCGCTGGCCCGCCAAGGCCCGAATTTGCACAATTTGGTGCAGTGCGCTATCTTGCGCGGTGCCGTTGCACTTTTTTTGCCGCACCGCCCGCCATAAGCGGGTAAGGAACGGCGTCCGATCAATCTCCAGAAGGACCTTGAGAGGATTGCATGAGATCCGTTGCTCATGACGAGGCATCCGTTCCTGCGTCGGCGGACACCGCCGGCCGCGCCGCACGCTCCGCACTGCCGCGAATCCAGACTGGCCCGCACGGCGGCAGCCAAGCACCGACCCACGCATCCGACACCCAGTCCGTGGTGCTCACGGGCGCCGAGATTGTCGTGCGCTGCCTGCAAGAAGAAGGCGTACGCCACGTCTTTGGGTACCCGGGCGGTGCTGTTCTGTATATCTACGACGAGATCTTCAAGCAGGACTACTTCCAGCACATCTTGGTGCGCCACGAGCAAGCCGCGGTGCACGCCGCCGACGCCTACTCGCGCTCGAGCAACAAGGTCGGCGTTGCCTTGGTGACGAGCGGTCCGGGCGTCACCAATGCCGTCACCGGCATCGCCACGGCGTACATGGATTCGATCCCGCTGGTCATCATCACGGGCCAGGTCCCCACGCATGCCATTGGGCAAGACGCCTTCCAGGAGTGCGACACCGTTGGCATCACGCGTCCTTGCGTGAAGCACAACTTTCTTGTCAAGAATGTCGCGGACCTGGCGCTGACCATCCGCAAGGCCTTTCATATCGCGACCAGCGGCCGCCCCGGCCCGGTGCTGGTCGACATTCCCAAGGACGTCACGGTCGCGCGTCACGCATTTTCGTACCCGCGCGAACTGCACATGCGTTCGTACAACCCGGTCGTCAAGGGGCACGTCGGACAGATCAAGAAGGCCGTGCAGCTGCTGCTCACGGCCCAGCGGCCGATGATCTACACGGGCGGGGGCGTGATTCTCGCCAACGCGGCCGCGCAGCTCAACGAACTGGTGGACCGCCTTGGTTTTCCTTGCACCAACACGCTCATGGGGCTGGGGGGGGTTCGCGCCTCGAGTGAAAAGTTCCTGGGCATGCCGGGCATGCACGGCACGATCGAAGCGAACCTCGCGATGCATAACTGCGACGTGCTGCTGGCCGTCGGCGCGCGCTTTGACGATCGGGTGATCGGCAACCCGAAGCACTTCGCCCAGAATCCGCGAAAAATCATCCACGTGGACGTCGACCCTTCATCGATCTCCAAGCGCGTGAAAGTCGACGTGCCCATTGTGGGGGATGTACGCGAGGTGCTTAGCGAGATCCTGGCGCAGCTCGAGGCGACCGGTACGGCTCCCGATCCGCAGGCGCTCGCGGCCTGGTGGCAGCAACTCGAGCAGTGGCGCTTGCGCGACTGTCTGAAGTACGAGCGCGAGGCCAAGGTTCTCAAACCCCAGTTTGTCGTGGAGAAGCTCTGGCAGGTCACGCAGGGCGATGCCTTTGTGACCTCCGACGTCGGCCAGCACCAAATGTGGGCGGCCCAGTACTACCGGTTCGACAAGCCACGGCGCTGGATCAATTCCGGCGGACTCGGGACGATGGGCGTGGGCCTACCCTATGCCATGGGGGTGCAGATGGCCAATCCCGGCGCGCAGATAGCGGTCATCACCGGCGAGGGTTCGATTCAAATGAACATCCAGGAGTTGTCGACCTGCAAGCAGTATCGCCTCACGCCGAAGGTAATCAACCTCAACAACCGCTACCTCGGCATGGTCCGCCAGTGGCAGCAACTCGAATACGGGGGGCGGTACTCCGAGTCCTATGTCGACGCGCTGCCCGATTTTGTGCGGCTCGCCGAGAGCTATGGCCATGTCGGCATGCGCATCGAAGAACCCTCGGACGTGGAGCCGGCATTGCGCGAAGCCTTCACGACCCTGCGCGATCGCCTGGTCTTCTTGGACTTCATCACCGATCCAACGGAGAACGTGTGGCCCATGGTGCGCGCTGGCCGGGGTCTGACCGAGATGATTCTGGGATCGGAGGAACTGTGACGGGAAGCCGCTGACATGCGTCACATCATTTCTGTTCTGTTGGAAAACGAACCCGGCGCGCTCTCGCGCGTGGTGGGGTTGTTCTCGGCCCGGGGTTACAACATCGAGACACTGACCGTTGCGCCGACCGAGGACGTCTCGCTCTCGCGCATGACGATCGTCACCGTAGGATCGGACGACATCATCGAGCAGATCACCAAGCACCTGAACCGCCTCATCGAGGTCGTCAAGGTTGTCGATCTGACCGAGGCCGAATTCACCGAGCGCGAACTGATGCTCATCAAGGTGCGCGCGGTGGGCAAGGAGCGCGACGAGATGAAGCGCATGGCCGATATCTTTCGGGGCCGCATCGTCGACGTCACCGAGAAGACGTACACGATTGAGTTGACGGGCAACACTGGCAAGATCGACGCGTTTTTGCGCGCGCTCGACCGCACGGCGATCCTGGAGACGGTTCGCACGGGCAGCTCGGGCATCGGGCGCGGGGAACGCGTGCTGCGCGTCTGATACAGCGCGTCGCTCGCGCACGACGCAAACTCGGCGCAAGGCGTCTGGGTGCGCCACGCGCGGTGCGACGGTGCATTCCGCAGATTGATTCGAGGCCGTATAACTGCAAACAACAGGAGAAGTCATGAAGGTCTACTACGACAAAGACGCCGACATTGCGTTGATCCGTGGCAAGCGCGTGGCGATTGTCGGCTACGGCTCGCAGGGCCATGCGCATGCTCTCAATCTGAAGGATTCGGGGGTGAAGGTGTGCGTGGCCCTTCGCAAGGGCGGCGCGTCCTGGGGCAAGGCCGTGCAGGCGGGCCTTGAGGTGCGGGAAGTCGCCGACGCGGTCCGCGACGCCGATGTCGTGATGATTCTGCTGCCCGATGAAAACCATCCCGAGGTCTACCGCCAGGCGATCGAGCCCAATCTCAAGCAGGGCGCCGCGCTGGCGTTCGCACACGGCTTTAACATTCACTTCGGCCAGATCCAGCCACGCGCCGATCTCGATGTGCTCATGGTCGCGCCCAAGGCCCCCGGCCATACGGTGCGGGCGACCTACGCGCAAGGCGGCGGCGTTCCGTCGCTGATCGCAGTGCACGCCGATCGTTCGGGCAACGCGCGCGAACTGGCCCTGTCCTACGCCTGCGCGATTGGCAGCGGCAAGGCCGGTGTGATTGAAACGAGCTTTCGCGATGAGACGGAAACCGACCTCTTCGGCGAACAGGCGGTCCTGTGTGGCGGAACCGTCGAACTGATCAAAGCGGGTTTCGAGACGCTGGTCGCGGCGGGCTACGCACCCGAGATGGCGTACTTCGAATGTTTGCATGAACTCAAGTTGATCGTCGATCTTATCTACGAGGGCGGAATCGGGACCATGAACTATTCGATTTCGAACAACGCCGAGTACGGCGAGTACGTCACCGGCCCGAAGATCATCAACGAGCAGTCGCGCGCGGCTATGAAACGGGCGCTGGAACGCATACAAAGCGGCGAGTACGCGAAGAGCTTCATTTTGGAGAACCGCGCCGGCGCACCCACCTTGCTGGCGCGCAGGCGCCTGACGGCCGAGCACCCGATCGAGCAAATCGGCTCCAAGCTGCGTGCGATGATGCCGTGGATTCGTGCGCGCCGGTTGGTCGATCAGAGCAAGAATTGAGCGCGTATCCGCATCCGCTGATTGCCCGTGAGGGCTGGCCCTTCGTGGCCGGCTCGGTCGTGTTGGCGCTGGTCGTTGGCGTGCTGCTGGGGCCCTCGTGGTCGCTGCCATTGTGGCTGCTGGTGGCTTTCGTGGTGCAATTTTTTCGCGATCCGGCGCGCGCGGTCCCCACGCAGCCCGGTGTCGTGCTGGCGCCGGCCGACGGGCGCATCGTCAAGGTGCAGGCGGTGCGCGATCCCTACCTGGAGCGCGATGCGCTACTCATCAGCGTCTTCATGAACGTCTTTAACGTGCATAGCAACCGTTCGCCGGTCGACGGCGTCGTCGAGCGTGTCTCCTATCAGCCCGGAACATTCATCAATGCCGATCTGGACAAGGCCTCGAGCGACAACGAGCGCAATGCGGTGGTGATCCGTATGGCCGACGGGGAGCGGTTGACGGTGGTTCAGGTTGCCGGGCTGGTCGCTCGGCGGATCCTGTGCTATGTCAACGGCGGTGACGTATTGCAACGTGGCCAGCGCTACGGCTTTATCCGCTTTGGCTCGCGCGTCGACGTCTACCTTCCGGTGCAGTGCCGCCCGCGTGTGGCCGTGGGCGACGTCGTGCGTGCAACCAGCACAATCGTGGCCGACTGCGGTGGGGTAAGTTCGCAGCAGCGCCCCGGGGCGCAGGGTTAGGCGGAGGCAAGATGGCGATACGGTTGCGACGGCGCAAATTGCGGGGACTGGCAACCGCGGGCACCGCGGAGGAGTTTCCCACGGCCGGCGGCCGCGTTTCCGTACGCCGTCGGGGGATTTATCTCCTGCCCAATTTGTTCACGACAGCGGCCCTGTTCGCCGGGTTTTACGCGATCGTGCAGGCGATGAACCAGGATTTCGAACGCGCCGCCATCGCGATTTTTCTGGCAATGGTGCTCGATGGGATGGACGGGCGCGTTGCGCGATTGACAAACACGCAAAGCGCGTTTGGGGAGCAATACGATTCGCTCTCGGACATGACCTCCTTTGGAATGGCCCCCGCGCTCGTGACCTATGAGTGGGTCTTGCACGACTTGGGCCGCTGGGGCTGGGCGGGTGCGTTCGTCTACTGCGCGGGGGCCGCCCTGCGACTGGCCCGTTTCAACGCGAACATCGGCGTTGTTGACAAGCGGTTCTTCCAGGGGTTGCCAAGCCCGGCGGCCGCGGCGCTGGTTGCAGGGTTTGTCTGGCTCGCGGTCGATAACCGATTTCCGATTCGCGAGTCCTGGCTGCCCTGGGCCGCTTTTGCGCTCACCGTCTACGCGGGCCTGACCATGGTTTCGAGCGCACCGTTTTATAGCGGCAAGAGCTTTCACCTGGCGCGCAGCGTGCCCTTCTGGGTGATGATCGTGATCGTGGTCGGCATTTTTTTTGTCTCCTCCGATCCGCCGATCGTGCTCTTTAGTCTGTTTTGCTGTTATGCCGTCTCGGGCTACGTCTACTGGCTCTGGCGGCTGTGGCGAGGCGAATCCAATCCGGCGCGGCCGGGTGGGGCCGGCGGCGGGGGTTTTCCCGAGTCGGGTTAGGCCCGCGCGTTGCGCGCGCGCCGCGGGCGCAGGTTCCTCGCGTGTTCGAGGGCGCCGGCATCTTGCCCCGGGGGGAATTCGCCGATATAGTCCCGACATGGCTTTTTCGCTCACCACATTCCCGTTGCTATGCCGCGCCGCCCGTGTGGGCGCGCTGCTGCTGCTGCGCCCTGCGCGCAGCTAATCCCCTTACCCCCAATTTGAGTTCGTTTTGCCTCCGCCGAATCCCCCGGCGGATCGGCCTACGCCGGCTGGGAGAAAACCAATGGACCGCCTGATCATTTTCGATACCACCTTGCGCGATGGCGAACAAAGCCCAGGCGCCTCGATGACGCGCGAGGAAAAGCTGCGCATTGCCAAGCAGCTCGAGCGCCTGCGCGTTGACGTGATCGAGGCGGGCTTCGCGGCTGCTAGCAACGGCGACTTCGAGGCCATCCGCGCCATCTCGACGGTGATCAAGGACTCCACCGTCTGCTCGCTTGCCCGCGCCAACGACAAGGACATCGCTCGAGCCGCCGAGGCGCTCGCGCCGGCACCCTCGCGGCGCATACACACGTTTATTGCGACCTCGCCGCTGCACATGGAAAAAAAGTTGCGCATGACGGCCGAGCAGGTGCTCGAGCAGGCGCGCCTGGCGGTGCGCTTCGCACGCAATTTCACCGATGACGTCGAATTCTCGAGCGAAGATGGCAGCCGCTCGGATCCGGAGTTTCTGTGCCGGGTCCTGGAGGCCGTGATCGCCGAAGGGGCCACGACGGTCAATATTCCGGACACCGTGGGCTACGCGGTGCCCGAACAGTACGGCGCCTTGCTGCGCTCCTTGCGCGAACGGGTCGCCAACGCACACCGAGCCGTATGGTCGGTGCACTGTCACAACGATCTGGGCATGGCGGTGGCCAACTCCTTGTCGGGGGTGCTCAACGGCGTGCGGCAGATCGAATGCACGATCAACGGCTTGGGCGAGCGCGCCGGCAACACCGCGCTCGAGGAGATTGTGATGGCGGTGCGCACCCGCCGCGACATCTTTGGCCTGCAAACCCGGATCGATACGACGCAAATCGTGCCGACTTCGCGGCTCGTATCCACGATCACCGGCTTTCCGGTGCAGCCCAACAAGGCCGTGGTGGGCGCCAACGCTTTTGCGCACGCTTCGGGAATTCACCAAGATGGCGTGCTCAAGGCGCGCCAGACCTACGAGATCATGCGCGCGGAGGACGTGGGCTGGAGCACCAACCGTATCGTGTTGGGCAAGCTCTCGGGGCGCAATGCGTTCAAACAGCGCGTGCAGGAACTTGGCATTCCGGTTGAGAGCGAGAGCGAGCTGCAAGCGGCCTTTGCCCGGTTCAAGGACCTGGCCGACCGCAAGGCGGAGATCTTTGACGAGGACATCCAGGCGCTGTTTTCCGAGGAAGAGGTTGGACATCACAACGAACACTTCCGGCTCGTGTCGCTCTCGCAGCGCTCGCAAACCGGCGGGCAGCCCAGTGCGGAAGTCGTCTTTCAGGTGGGCGGCAAGCAGGAGCGGGCTAACGCCCAGGGCAACGGACCGGTCGATGCCGTGTTCAAGGCGATCGAAAGCCGCGTGGCCAGCGGCTCGGAGCTGCTGCTGTATTCGGTCAATGCGATAACCACCGGGACCGAATCGCAAGGCGAGGTAACCGTGCGCCTGTCGCGCGGCGGTCGCATTGTCAATGGCATGGGCGCCGACCTCGACATCGTTGCCGCTTCGGCCAAGGCGTACATCAGCGCACTCAACCGCCTGTATACGACCCCGGAGCGGCTCAATCCGCAAATTTCCATGGCGCCGTGACGCACGCCCCCTTCAACGGGGGGCGATCGGCGCTGCCGGGGAGGCGCGCCACTGCGATATACTGCCCGGTTCACGGCATGGCATTCCTTCCGTGTCCGCCCGTTGAACCACAAAGGAAATCGCATGGCAGTGTCCGATATCAAGAAGGGCGACATCGTCGCCAAATACCAGCGCAGTGGCAATGACACCGGTTCGCCGGAGGTCCAGGTTGCATTGCTGACCGCCCGGATCAATGAGCTAACCGAGCATTTCAAGACGCACGTGAAGGACCATCACTCACGGCGCGGTCTGCTCAAAATGGTCAGCCGCCGTCGCAAGCTGCTCGACTACCTCAAGGGGCGCAACCCGGAGTCCTACAAGGGACTGATCGACCGTCTGGGTTTGCGCAAGTAGGCGCATGTACGCGCGACAGGTCGGGATCCTGGGGCTTGGCTGTCGGCCGGCGCACGCGTCGCCGCCTGCGACCGGCGCCCACCACTAGTGCGAGCCGCCAGTCAGACCTTGCCCCCGCATCGCGACCGAAACAGCGCATGCAATTCGCCCCACGCACTCGCTTGCCAGGCCGCCGTGTGGTTATCGGGGCCCCGAATGGGCGCCAGTGCCGGTCGCCGCGCACCGGGCGACGCAATGAACATCGCGAAAGGAAGAGCACGTGTTTAATAAAGTGAGCAAGACGTTCCAATATGGCTCGCACACTGTGCGACTAAACCGGGGAAATCGCGCGCCAGGCTAGTGGTGCGGTCGTGGTCTCGATGGACGACACCGTGGTTTTGGCCACCGTGGTTGCCGCGGCCAGCGCCAAGCCGGGCCAGGATTTTTTCCCCCTGACCGTCGATTACTTGGAAAAGACTTACGCAGCCGGCAAGATCCCGGGCGGCTTTTTCAAGCGGGAGGGGCGCCCTTCGGAAAAAGAGACGCTGACATCACGGCTGATCGACCGCCCGATCCGACCCCTGTTTCCCGAGGGCTTCTTCAACGAGGTTCAGGTCGTGCTGCACGTGCTATCGGTCAACCCCGAGATCGACCCCGATATTGCAGCCATGATCGGTGCGTCGGCCGCACTGGCGGTCTCCGGAGTGCCGTTTAACGGCCCGGTCGGCGCGGCCCGCGTGGGCTACATCGACGGCAGCTATGTGCTCAACCCCACGGCCAGCGCGCTCAAGAATTCGCACCTGGACCTGGTCGTTTCAGGCACCGAGCGCGCGGTGCTGATGGTCGAGTCCGAGGCTGACCAGCTCTCCGAAGACATCATGTTAGGCGCCGTGGTCTACGGTCACGAGCAGATGCAGATTGTTATCGACGCAATTCACGACCTGGTGCGCGATGCGGGCAAGCCCGCCTGGGAGTGGACGGCACCGCCCAGAAACGAGGCGCTGCGCGCGCGGCTCGCGGCCATCGCCGGCCCGGGCTACGAGGAGGCCTACCAGATCCGTAGCAAGCAGGGCCGCACGCAAAAACTCAAGCAAGTGGAAGCGCGCGTTCGGGAGCTGCTCGCCGCCGAGACGCCCGCCGGCGCGGAGCAGCCCGATTCCAATGAGGTCGACGGGATCTTGTTCGACATGCAGGCGCGGCTTGTGCGCAACCAGATTCTCTCGGGTGAGCCGCGCATCGATGGTCGCGACACCCGCACCGTGCGGCCGATCGCGGTGCGTCTCGGGGTTTTGCCGCGCACCCATGGTTCGGCGCTGTTTACACGCGGTGAAACCCAAGCGCTGGTCACCGCGACCCTGGGCACCAAACAAGACGAGCAGATCATTGACGCGCTCATGGGCGAGTACCGCGACCGCTTCATGCTCCACTACAACATGCCCCCGTTTGCTACCGGCGAGACGGGGCGGGTGGGCGCGCCCAAGCGCCGCGAGATCGGCCATGGCCGTCTGGCTAAGCGCGCGCTGGCGGCAGTGTTGCCATCGCCCGAGGAATTCCAGTATTCGATCCGCGTCGTCTCAGAGATCACCGAGTCCAACGGTTCCTCCTCGATGGCCTCGGTGTGTGGAGGTTGCCTCGCTCTGATGGATGCAGGCGTTCCCATCAAAGCGCACGTGGCCGGAGTGGCCATGGGGCTGATCAAGGAAGGCGGCCGTTTCGCGGTCCTGACCGATATCTTGGGCGATGAGGACCATCTCGGGGACATGGACTTTAAGGTTGCCGGTACGGCTGCTGGCATCACGGCCCTGCAGATGGATATCAAGATCGAGGGCATCACCAAGGAGATCATGCACGTCGCGCTGGCGCAGGCGCGGGAGGGACGCACCCACATCCTGCATAAAATGCAAGAAGCGATCACCGTGGCACGCAACGAGCTGTCGGTTTTCGCGCCGCGCATGATCCGCATCAAGATCAACCCCGAAAAAATCCGCGATGTGATCGGCAAGGGAGGCGCCGTGATCCGGGCGCTCACGGAAGAAACCGGCACTCAGATTGACATCGAGGATGACGGCACCGTGACGATTGCCAGCGTCGATCAGGAGCGGGGGCGCGAGGCCGAGCGGCGCATTCTGGAGCTGACCGCGGAGGTCGAGGTGGGTAAGGTCTACGACGGCACGGTGCTGCGTCTGCTCGATTTCGGGGCGATCGTGCAGTTGCTTCCGGGCCGCGACGGCCTGCTGCACATCTCGCAGATTGCCAACGAGCGCGTCAACCAGGTCTCCGACTACCTCAAGGAAGGGCAGGCGGTGAAGGTCAAGGTCATCGAGGCGGACGAAAAAGGTCGCGTGCGGCTATCGATGAAAGCGGTGGGCGCGGACGCGCCGCCGGCGGTGGCCTAAGAGGCGCAGCGGCAGGACCTTTGGGGGAGGAGACGATGCAGGTGCGTGCGAAACTGGTCGCCGCCAACTGGAAGATGAACGGCAGCCGGGCTGACAACGAGCGCTGGCTCAGCACCTTTTGTGCGGCTTCGCCGCGGTGCCAGACGGTCGTCTGCCCGCCCTACGTGTATCTGCCGCAGGTCCTGCAAGGGCTGGCTGGCACCCGCACCGAAGTGGGCGCACAGAACCTGTGCGCGCTGGCCGCCGGGGCGTGGACGGGCGAGGTGGCCGCAGAGATGCTCGTCGATGTGGGTGCAAGCTGGGTGATTGTCGGGCACTCGGAGCGGCGCTCCGCCTACGGCGAGACCGATGAGATCGTTGCCACCAAGCTCGAGCGGGCGCTCGCCGCGGGGTTGCGGCCCATTGTCTGCGTTGGCGAAACGCTTGAACAGCGCGAGCAGGGTCAGTCGCAGCAAATCGTGGTGGCGCAGCTCGACGCGCTGTTGCGCCGCTGCGGCGTTGCCCAGCTTGCGCGTGGTGCTGTGGCCTACGAGCCCATCTGGGCCATCGGGACCGGACGCACCGCCACACCGCAGCAGGCGCAGCAGATGCACGAGGCGATCCGCGCGCGGCTTGCGGCAGCCGATGCAGTCTCGGCGGCGGCTACGCGGCTGCTCTACGGCGGCAGCGTCAAACCGGCCAACGCGGCGGAGCTGTTTACCCAACCGGATATCGACGGAGGTCTGATCGGCGGAGCTTCCTTAGTCGCGGCCGATTTTCTGGCGATTTGCGAGGCGGCGGCGCGCTGAGCGTTTTCTGAGGGACGCATAGATGGGCTGGATTGTCACATTGTTGATCGTCGTGCAGGTGATTTGCGCTGCGGCGATCATCGTCTTGGTGCTGCTACAGCATGGCAAGGGTGCGGATATGGGCGCGGCTTTTGGCAGCGGCGCCTCGGGGAGCTTGTTTGGTGCCAGCGGCTCGGCCAATTTCCTCTCGCGCAGCACGGCCGTCATCGCGGCAATCTTCTTTGTCGCGACTATCGGTCTGGCCTATTCGGCGACGAACGTACGCGCGCCTCGCGGCGGGGTCATGAGCACGACGACGATGCCCTTGCCCGCGCCCGCGAGCGGCAGCCCCGCGGCCACGCCTCCGGCCTCCGAGCAGGTTCCAACGGAGAGCAGTTCCAATGCTGCGATGCCGGTTCCGAAGAGCTCCACGGCGCCCGCGGCGGATAAGTCGGCAGAAATTCCCAAGTAATTTGGGCAGCGCGGCGCGCGCGTTGCGCCTCGGAGACGCGCCTGGGGCCCGGAGAAGGCAGCGTTTCGCGCTAAAATCCGCGCCGCTTGCCGACGTGGTGGAATTGGTAGACACACCATCTTGAGGGGGTGGCGGCGAAAGCCGTGTGAGTTCGAGTCTCACCGTCGGCACCACGCTGTGAGCCGGGAGATTGTGCTAGCGCGAAAGGTACGCGGATTGCGCCAATGCGCGCCGCGGGTGTCGCCCGCGGCCGAAACGGCGGGTATCGGCCGCGACCCCTAACGGCGGTGTTGGGGTATATCAACGTTTTGGTATTTTCTTGGTGAGCCTCGACCCGCCACGCTAAGATGGTGGGCGAAGGAGCGGGGGGAGCTGGGCCGAACGCAATCGCCTCGGCGCGTGCTCGTGGATTTTGGGCAGCGGTTCACACAGGTGGCTTGTGGATCTCGGGAACTATCTTCCGGTGTTGATCTTCGTGGCGGTGGGCGCAATCATCGGCGTGGTGCCTATCGTGCTGGGGGCTCTGGTGGCGCCGTATCGCCCCGACGCAGAAAAGCGATCCCCCTACGAATGCGGCTTTGAGGCCTTCGAGGACGCGCGCATGAAGTTTGACGTGCGCTACTACCTCGTCGCGATCCTGTTCATTTTGTTCGACCTGGAGGTCGCGTTTCTCTTCCCGTGGGCGGTGTCGCTGGGTTCGCTGGGCGCGTGGAGCGCGGGCTTTTGGGCGATGATGCTGTTTCTCGCGATTCTCACGGTTGGATTCGTGTACGAATGGAAAAAGGGCGCTCTCGATTGGGAGTGACGGAGTCGAAACGCTTTTGGGCGATATGGCATCGTGGGCATCGAAGGCAAATTGCAACAGGGCTTCGTGACGACCAGCGTCGACGCGCTGCTGAACTGGTCCAAGACGGGTTCGCTCTGGCCGATGACGTTCGGTCTGGCGTGCTGTGCGGTGGAAATGATGCACGCGGGTGCCGCCCGTTATGACTTGGACCGTTTCGGCGTCGTGTTTCGACCCAGCCCCCGGCAGTCGGACCTGATGATCGTCGCCGGCACGCTGTGCAACAAGATGGCGCCCGCCCTGCGCAAGGTCTACGACCAAATGCCCGAGCCGCGGTGGGTGATCTCGATGGGATCGTGCGCAAACGGCGGGGGTTACTACCACTATTCCTATTCGGTCGTGCGCGGCTGCGATCGCATCGTGCCGGTGGACATTTACGTGCCGGGTTGTCCGCCGACGGCCGAAGCGTTGATCTACGGGATCTTGCAGCTGCAGGCGAAGATCGCGCGCACCAATACGATTGCCCGCTGATCCACCGTGGAAACCACGCCGTCAATGGAACGCCCCATGAACGACGTCGAGGAGCTTGCGCGCAGGCTCGAGGCGCGCATCGGCGCTCGCGCGCAAGCGCTCGAGAAGGATCGCGGCGAGCTCACGCTGTGCGTGGCCCCCGGCGACTGGTTGGCGGTTGCGGCGCAGCTGCGCGATGACCCGCAGCTGCACTTCGAGCAGTGCGTGGATCTGTGCGGCGTGGACTATTTAGAGTATGGCGGTGGCACCTGGAGCGGACGGCGCTTTGCGGTGGTCGCGCACCTCCTGTCCGTAGCCCAAAACTGGCGGCTGCGGCTGCGGGTTTTCTGCGACAGCGACGAGCTGCCGATCGTCGCCTCACTCATCGAAGTGTGGCCTTCGGTGGGCTGGTACGAGCGCGAGGCCTTCGACTTGCTGGGGATCCTCTTCGAGGGTCATCCCGATTTGCGTCGCATCCTGACGGACTACGGCTTTGTTGGACATCCGTTTCGCCGCAATTTTCCGATTTCGGGCACCGTTGAGATGCGCTACGACCCCGAACAGCGGCGTGTCATCTATCAGCCGGTTTCGATCGAGCCGCGCGAGATCGTCCCGCGTGTGATTCGAGAAGAGGGCTACGCCCGGGGGCCGACCCAGCGCTAACGCACGTCATGGCCGATATTCGCAATTACACCTTGAATTTTGGTCCGCAGCACCCGGCGGCGCACGGCGTGCTGCGCCTGGTGCTCGAACTCGACGGCGAGGTGATCCGGCGGGCCGATCCGCACATTGGTCTGCTGCACAGCGCCACCGAGAAGCTGGCGGAGACGCGCACCTTCATCCAGTCGGTTCCCTACATGGATCGCCTGGACTACGTCTCGATGATGTGCAACGAGCACGCCTACGTGATGGCCATCGAGCGGCTGCTGGGCGTCGAGGTGCCCCTGCGCGCGCAGTACATTCGCGTCATGTACGACGAGATCACCCGATTGCTCAACCATCTGCTCTGGATCGGGGGACACGCCTTGGACGTGGGAGCGATGGCGGTGTTCCTGTACGCGTTTCGTGAGCGCGAGGACCTGTTCGACATGTACGAGGCGGCGTCGGGTGCACGGATGCACGCCGCGTACTACCGGCCCGGGGGCGTGTACCGCGATTTGCCCGACACGATGCCACAGTACAACAGCGCCGGCGGACTGCCGACGCGGGTCATGGCGGAACGCAATGAAAACCGGCAGGGATCGCTGCTCGACTTCATCGAGGATTTCACCCGCCGCTTTCCGGGCTGTGTGGACGATTACGAGACGCTGCTCACCGACAACCGGATCTGGAAACAGCGCCTCGTGGGTATCGGCGTGGTGCCAGCGGAGCGTGCACTGGCCATCGGCTTCACGGGGCCGATGCTGCGCGGCTCCGGTGTTGCCTGGGATCTGCGCAAGAAGCAGCCCTATGAGGTCTATGACCGCCTCGAGTTTGATATTCCGATCGGTCGCAACGGCGACTGCTATGACCGCTATCTTGTACGCGTCGAGGAGATGCGGCAGAGCAACCGCATCATCCAGCAGTGTGTTGCGTGGCTGCGCGCAAATCCGGGCGCCGTCATCTCCAGCGACCACAAGGTAGCGCCGCCGCGGCGCGTCGAGATGAAGACCAACATGGAGGACTTGATCCACCACTTCAAGCTCTTCACGGAGGGCTTTCACGTCCCGCCCGGTGAGGTGTACGCCGCCGTCGAGCACCCGAAGGGGGAATTTGGCATCTATCTGGTGAGTGACGGGGCCAACAAGCCCTACCGGCTCAAGATCCGGGCGCCCGGTTTCGCCCACCTGCAGGCGCTCGACGAGATGAGTCGGGGGCACATGATTGCCGACGCGGTGACCATCATTGGCTCGCAGGACATCGTCTTCGGGGAGATCGACCGGTGAGCGCCGTGCCATCGGATCGCGTCGCGACGCCTGTGCAACGCCTCTCGGAGCAGGCGCTGCGCCGCATCGACCGGGAGATCGCCAAGTACCCCCCCGAGCGGCGGCAGTCGGCCGTGCTGGCCGCGCTGGCAATCGCCCAGGACGAAATCGGCTGGCTGCCAACGAGCACGATGGAAGAGGTGGCCGAGTATCTGCGCATGGCGCCCGTGGCCGTCTATGAGGTGGCGACCTTCTATCACATGTTTAACCTGGCTCCGGTGGGTCGCCACAAGATCACGGTCTGCACCAATCTTCCGTGCGCCCTCTCGGGGGCCAACGTGGCCGCGCGCCATCTCCAGGAGAAGCTCGGCATCGGTTTCGGGCAAACCACCGCCGACGGGCGCTTCACGCTGGCCGAGGGCGAATGCATGGGCGCATGCGGCGACGCCCCGGTGCTTCTGGTCAACAACAAGCGCATGTGCAGCTTCATGGACGCGTCCCGGATCGACGAGTTGCTCCGGTCCCTGGACGGGGAGAAGGGCACATGAGCGCACAGACGTGTTTTCACGGCCTTCATCTGCAGCCGATGATCCTGGCCGGACTCGACGGCAACAACTGGCGTCTGGCCGACTACGAACGGCGGGAAGGCTACCGCGCGCTCCGCCGGATGCTCAGTGAGGTTGCGGCCCCCGATGCCGTGATCGCCGAAGTCAAGAAATCCGGCTTGCGCGGTCGGGGCGGTGCTGGCTTCCCCACTGGCTTGAAGTGGAGCTTCATGCCGCGCGGGACCACCGGGGCGAAGTATTTGGTTTGCAATTCCGACGAGGGGGAACCCGGAACTTTCAAGGACCGCGACATCCTGCGCTACAACCCGCACGCGGTGATCGAGGGCATGACCATTGCGGCCTACGCCACCGGTGCTTCTTGTGGATATAACTACATCCACGGCGAAATCTGGTCGGAGTACGAGCGCTTTCAGGAGGCGCTCGATGAGGCGTATTCGGCCGGATTGCTCGGCGCCAACATCCTGGGTTCCCAGTTCTCTTTTGACCTGCGCAACACCCATGGGTTCGGTGCCTATATCTGCGGCGAGGAAACTGCGCTGCTGGAATCGATCGAGGGCAAGAAGGGGCAGCCGCGGTACAAACCTCCCTTTCCGGCGAGCGTTGGCCTCTACGGGCGACCAACGACGATCAACAACACCGAGACGTTTGCCGCTGTGCCGTGGGTCTTGCGCATGGGCGCCGACGCATTCCTGGCAATCGGGCGCCCCAACAACGGTGGCACGAAGATCTTTTCCGTGAGCGGAGACGTGCAGCGCTGCGGCAACTACGAAGTGCCGCTCGGCACGCCGTTTGCCAAACTGCTCGAACTGGCCGGGGGCATGCGCGGTGGCAAGATCAAGGCGGTGATCCCCGGCGGCTCCTCGATGCCGGTGCTCAGGGGCGAGGTCATGATGGACACGGACTTGGATTACGACTCCATCGCCAAGGCCGGCTCAATGCTCGGCTCGGGGGCCGTGATCGTCATGAACGAGACGCGCTGCATGGTGCGCTGCCTGGAGCGGCTTGCGTATTTTTATCAGGCCGAGTCCTGCGGCCAGTGCACGCCCTGCCGCGAAGGCACGGGCTGGCTGTATCGCGTGCTGCATCGAATCGAGCACGGCAAGGGGCGGACCGAGGATCTCGACTTGCTCGACTCGGTGGCCGAGAACATCCAGGGGCGAACAATCTGCGCACTGGGTGACGCGGCCGCCATGCCGGTGCGGTCGTTCATCAAGAACTTTCGCGCCGAATTCGAACATCACATCGAGCACAAGCGCTGCCTGGTAGCGGATTACGTGTGACGCAATGATCGAATTGCAAATCGACGGACGCAAGGTCGCGGTGCGCGAGGGCCGCACGGTGATGGATGCCGCAAACGAGTTGGGCATCTACGTTCCGCATTTTTGCTATCACCGAAAGCTGTCCATAGCGGCCAATTGCCGCATGTGTCTGGTTGATATCGAGAAGTCGCCCAAACCGATGCCGGCGTGCGCGACCCCGGTCATGCCGGGGATGGTCGTGCATACGAGCAACGCACGCGCCAAGCAGGCCCAGCGCTCGGTGATGGAGTTCTTGCTGATCAACCACCCGCTGGACTGTCCGATCTGCGATCAGGGTGGCGAATGCCAGCTGCAGGACCTGGCGGTGGGCTACGGCCCCAGCACGTCGCGCTACCGGGAGGAAAAGCGCGTGGTCTTGCAAAAGGACCTGGGTCCCCTGGTCTCGGCGCAGGAGATGAACCGGTGCATCCATTGCACTCGGTGCGTGCGCTTTGGCCAGGAGATTGCAGGGATCATGGAGCTGGGCATGGCCGGCCACGGCGAGCACTCCGAAATCCTGCCCTTCGTGGGACGCACGGTCAACTCGGAGCTCTCGGGCAACCTCATCGATGTGTGTCCCGTGGGGGCGCTCACAAGCAAACCGTTTCGCTACCGCGCGCGCACGTGGGAGCTGGCGCGGCGCCGATCGATCAGCCCGCACGACAGTTTGGGCTCGAACCTCGTGCTGCAGGTCAAGGCTGATACGGTCGTGCGCGTCGTGCCGCTCGAAAACGAGGCGATCAACGAGTGCTGGCTCTCGGACCGCGACCGCTTCTCCTACGAGGGAATGGACAGCGCCGAGCGACTGACGCGGCCTCTGCTGCGGCGCGACGGGGTACTGCAGGAGGTCACGTGGCCGGAGGCTCTGGCCTTCGTCGCCCAGACGCTTGCTCGCGTGCGCGAGCAGCGTGGCGGAGAGACCATCGGGGCGCTGGCGGCGGGCACTGCGACGGCCGAAGAGTTGTATTTGCTGGGCAAAATCACGCGCGCAATGGGCTCGCAGAGCATTGACTTTCGCCTGCGCCACTGGGACTTTCGGGACGATGAACGTCGCGGCGGCGTTCCCTGGCTCGGAATGCCGATCGCCGAATTCGGCGCCCTGGATCGCCTGCTGCTGGTCGGATCGTTTTTGCGCCAGGACCACCCGTTGCTTGCGGCGCGCATCCGGCGCGCAGTGGCTTCCGGCTGCCGGCTCAGTGTCGTGCACGCCGTCGATGGCAACCCGCTCATGGCGGTTGCACACAAGGCGATCGCGGCCCCGTCGAGCTGGGTGTCCTTGCTCGCTCAAGTCGCGGTGGCGGTGGCGCGCGCCAAGTCCGTGCCGCCACCCGTCTCCGGGATTGAACCTGGTGCCGCGGCCGCGGCAATCGCGCAGGACCTCGCTTCCGGTTCGCGTGTGGCTTTGATGGCCGGCAACGCTGCCACGCAGCACCCGCAGGCGAGTCAGATCCGCGCTTGGCTGCAGTGGATCGCGCAGGCTCTCAATGCACGCTTTGGCGAAATCGGCGAGGCGGCCAACAGCGTCGGGGGCTACTTGGCCGGTGCGACCCCGGGGCCCGGCGGGCGCAATGCGCGCAGCATGATGGAGCAGCCGATGGCTGCGTACCTGCTCTGGGGTCTGGAGCCCGGACTCGACTGTGCCGACCCGGCCAGGGCGCGAGCGGCGCTGGCCGCTGCCGATGCGGTAATTGCGTTTTCGAGCTACCGCTGCGCCGAACTCGAGGCCGCGCACGCTGTGCTGCCGATTGCGACGTTCGCGGAAACCGCGGGAACCTTCGTCAATTGCGAGGGGCGCGCGCAATCCTTCAATGGCGCGGTGCCGCCGCCGGGCGAGGCGCGTCCGGGCTGGAAGGTGCTGCGCGTGCTGGGCAATGAACTGGGGCTCACGGGCTTTGATTACGAATCGCCCGAGCAGGTGCGCGCCGAAGCGCTGCCCGTCAACCCGCGCTGGCCACTGTCCAATCGCACCGAGGTACCACCTCAGGCGTCGGATCCGTCGGCTGCAGGCGGTTGCGAGCGCATTGCCGATGTGCCGCCGTATTTTTCCGATCCCATTGTGCGTCGGGGCGAGGCGTTGCAAAGAACCGTCCTGGCGCACGCTCCGATCGTGGGTGCCAACGCGACGACTCTGGCGCTGTTTGGAGTCGAGCCCGGCGCGACAGTACGCGTCCGACAGGAAGGGGCGGAGGCACTGCTGCGCTGTGAACTGGATGCGGCACTGCCCGACCGGGTCGTACATGTGGCCGCAGGCCATCCGAGCACGGCGCGCCTGGGCCCGATGTTCGGATCGATCACGCTGGAGCGCACCTAGGCCATGGGCGAATTCCAGTCCTGGATGCTCAACCTGTCCGACGCGACTTGGTGGCCGGGGCTTTGGGCGGTGATCTGGATCGCCATCAAGATCGTGGCAATCGTCCTCCCACTGCTCGGCGCCGTGGCGTACACGACCTTGTGGGAGCGCAAGCTCATCGGTTGGATGCACGTGCGGCGCGGGCCCAATCGCGTCGGGCCGCAAGGTCTGCTGCAGCCGATCGCCGATGCGGTCAAGCTGATCTTCAAGGAGATCATTTCGCCGACACAGGCCGATACCGCACTGTTCTTTCTCGCGCCCGCCATCGTGATGGCTCCGGCATTGGCTGCCTGGGCCGTGATCCCGTTTTCCCCCGGCGTAGTCCTTGCCGACATCAACGCCGGTTTGCTGTACGTGATGGCGATCACCTCGGTGGGCGTCTACGGGGTCATCATTGCCGGTTGGGCTTCCAACTCCAAGTACGCCTTTCTGGGCGCGCTGCGGGCATCGGCCCAAATGGTTTCGTACGAACTCGCAATGGGCTTTGTGCTGGTGGGTGTGCTGCTGGTGTCGGGTTCCATGAACATGAGCGTAATTGTCAATGCGCAAAACAGCGGCTGGTTCGCCGAACGCGGACTGACGTTCCTGTCCTGGAACTGGTTGCCGCTGCTGCCCTTGTTCGGGATCTACGTGATCTCGGCCACGGCGGAAACGAACCGGCATCCCTTTGACGTCGTAGAGGGGGAATCCGAGATCGTTGCGGGGCACATGATCGAATACTCCGGCATGGCGTTC
>Ga0187778_10000266_pt1 | contig 37993 bp, 35 predicted proteins | sample 1015_Q2_SP5_20_M_FD_132418 | JGI IMG/M metagenome (GOLD analysis project Ga0187778, IMG submission 132418) | Tropical peat soil microbial communities from peatlands in Department of Meta, Colombia - 1015_Q2_SP5_20_MG | ecosystem: Environmental > Terrestrial > Soil > Wetlands > Peat | place...
AAACAAATCCTCGTCGAATTGCAATCGAGGCATCGGACAATCGTGCTATCGATGAAATGTGGGGCAACAGTGACCGAGCTGAGTTGTTGCCGTGTCCGATTTTGACAGGAGGCTGCGCGGCATTGGCCGACACCTCACGGCGGAATTTATTTCGCGCGTCCTCGGCACTGGTTTAGACCAGTCTCAGCACGGAAGCGGCCGCTGCTTCCATACTTGCGAAGCGAAGCGGCTCGACAAGAATTAACCGTCGACTCGAGTCAAGAGCCAACAGACAATGCGTCAAATCCAGGTCGGCGAACTTGCAATCTCGCTCGATGATTTCGGCGCCGGCGAGCCAGTCGTCCTTATCCACGGGCTGGCCTGCGGCAAGCGTATGTGGTTTCACCAGATCCGCGCTTTGCGCCGCCGTTTCCGCGTCATCGCCTACGACCAGCGCGGCCATGGCCGCACCGATGCGCCCGCCGAGGCGAAGGATTATTCGCCTTCGCACCTGGTGCGCGATCTTTCCGGCCTCCTCGACGCGCTCGGCATCGCGCGCGCTTCGATCGTCGGGTTCTCGCTCGGCGGCGGCCCCGCCCTCGGCTTGGCCGCGAGCGCGCCGCATCGCGTATCGCGCCTCGTGCTCGCCGATGTCGGCGCCGGCGCCGACAATATGTGGAAATCGCAATGGCTGGCGCGGCGCTGGACCGCGCTCATCGACAAGGGCGACATCGACGAACTCGTCTGCGACATGCTGCGCAGCGAATTCCTCAAGCGCTACGCCAGGCGCGACAGGCGTAGCCGCGAGTACATGGCGGGCCTGATCCGGGCTACGCCGCCGATCGGCCTACGCCACATTCTCACGGAAGTCCTTGCCAAGCGGAAAAGCATTTTTCGCACGACCGCAGTGCTGCGCACGTTGCAGGTGCCGACTTTGATCGTGGCCGGACGCCACGACAATGTCTGCCGCGTCGCGGCGCATCTTCTAGCCGACAGCATCCCGAACGCCACACTGGAATGGATCGACGATGCCGGCCATATGGCGCCCCTGGAAAATCCCGGGCAGTTTACCGCGCGACTGGAGACGTTTCTGGCGCGCTAACCGGCCCAGCGAAGATTTTGGCGTCTCCAACGAGCCGCTATTGACGCGCGAGCGCGACTGCGGGAATAAACCTGCCGCAACGCGGCGCGACAGGAAACAAATGGCCGACGAGGAAAAAAAGCAGACCGGGCACACGCTGACTGATCACCTCTATGGCCGGGACATCGCGCACGTGCACACCGATGATTCCGATCACGACCACGATCACGATTTTGACGCCGACGACGGCCCGCTGGAAGACAATCCCCTGTGGCGCCAGGATAATGTCGCGCTGACCACTGTCGGCATCGATATCGGCTCCTCTGGCACGCAAGTCATTTTCTCGCGGGTTCATTTGCGGCGCTTGGCGGAGGATTTGACCAGCCGTTACTACGTCGTCCTGCGCGAGACCTTGTTTCAGTCTCAGATCGCGCTCACGCCATACCAAAGCGAGGAGCGCATCGACGACGCCAAGCTGGGCGCCATTATCGACGACGCCTATGGCGCAGCCGGATTGGCGCCCGAGCGGATCGATACCGGCGTGGTCATCCTCACCGGAGAGGCGCTGCGACGCGAGAACGCGCAAGCCATCGCCGCGATCTTGGCCGAGAAGGGCGGCGAATTTGTCACCGCGACTGCCGGCCACCATATGGAGGCGATGCTCGCCGCCTACGGTTCCGGCGCCGCGCGGCTGTCGAGCGACGAGGCAAAGCGCGTTCTCAACATCGATATCGGCGGCGGCACCACCAAGCTCGGTCTGGTCGAAAACGGCCGAGTGATCGCGACCGCCGCGGTGCATATCGGCGGCCGCCTGCAAGTGGTCGAGGCCGGCAAGATCGTGCGGCTCGATCCCGCCGGAAGGCATCACGCCAGCCGCGCCGGCTTTTGCTGGCAGCGCGGCGCGACGATCGATCCGGCCGACTTGCAGAAAGTCGCCGACGGCATGGCCGATGCACTTGTGAAGGCCGTCACCGCAAAACCGCTGCCGCCGGATATCCAACAGCTTTATCTGACCGATCCGATCGCCGATCTGGGCCGCATCGACGGCGTGATGTTTTCCGGCGGCGTCGCCGAATACATCTATCGGCGCGAAGAGCGCGATTTCGGCGATCTCGGTCCGTGGCTCGGCCGCGCCATTCGCGCGCGCATCGAAGGTGGCGCCTTCCCCTGGCCGGTGCTGCCGGCCGGCGAGTGCATCCGCGCCACCGCGCTCGGCGCCTCGGAATACAGCGTCCAACTGTCCGGCAATACAAGCTACATTTCCGATCCGGGAAAACTCCTGCCGCGGCGCAATCTGCAGGTGCTGCAGCCGTCATTCCGTTGCGGCGAGACGATCGATCCGGATGAACTTGCGCGGGCGATCCGCAGCCATATCGCCGCGTTCGATATTTCTCCTTGCGAGCGCGATTTCGCGCTGGCGTTGCGCTGGACCGGCATGCCGTCGTACCAGCGGCTCGCCGCTTTCGCCGAGGGCATCAAGCGGGGGCTCGCCGAACGCATCGCCGCAAAGCTGCCGCTCTACATCATGCTCGATGGCGACGTGGCGCACACGCTCGGCCACTTATTGCGCGAGGAGCTTCACATCGTGAGCGATCTCCTCGTCATCGACGGCGTCGTGCTGTGGGATTTCGACTATATCGATCTCGGCCGCATCCGCATGCCGTCCTATACGGTGCCGGTCACGATCAAATCGCTGGTGTTCAGCGACGACCCGCGCGGACCAAGGCCGCAGCGGCTGCGCCATCGCGAGCATAAGCACGAACGTGCTCACGATCACACGCACGGCCACGATCATTCCCACGTTCACGACCACGACCAACCGCACGGCCACCCACACACCCGACCCAGCGGCGATAGGATTTGACGCCTTGTTTCGCTAAGATCGGCGCGAAAGCCTGCAATTTCAAAGGTGCGCATAAATGGCTAAAAATGCCGTCGTTTCCGAGGAACTCGCCAGCAAGTTCAAGACCGAGAAAGAGACGCCCTATACCCGCTGGGTGAAGTCCGAAGGCCTCGACATCCTCCCCTCCTTCTATGTGCGCAACTTGAAGACCGTCGCGCTGAAGCCATGGGCGCGCCGCGGCGGCAACGCCGTTTTCCTCAACCACGACGCCTCGCGCACCTCGAACGATTGCTACGTGATGGAAATTCCGCCCGGCAAGAGCCTCGCGCCGCACCGCCAGCTCTACGAAGAGATGATTCTCGTCATCGGCGGCCGCGGTTCGACCACGGTGTGGAACGATGCCGGCGCCCGGATCACCTTCGAATGGAAGGACGGCGCGCTGTTCGCCATACCGCTCAATTGCCACCACCAGCACTTCAACGGCTCGGGGCGCGAGCTGGCGCGTTACGTCGCCGTCACCAATGCGCCGCCGGTGATCAACCTCTACGAGGACCTCGAATTCATCTTCAACACCAAATATGACTTCAAGGACCGTTTCGCCGGCGAGCCCGATTATTTTTCCTCCAAGGGCGAGCAAAAGGGCTTTTTGCTGACGACGAATTTCGTGCCGGACGCGGTCAATATTCCGCTGATCACCGCCACCGAGCGCGGCGCCGGCGGCGGCCATATCCGTTTCAACATGGCCAAGGGCTCGATGAACAGCCACATTTCGCAGTTTCCGATCGGCACCTACAAGAAAGGCCATGCGCACGGACCGGGCGCGCATGTCATCGTGCTCTCGGGCGACGGCTTCTCGTTGATGTGGCCGGAAGGCGAGGAGCCGCAGCGCTACGATTGGGAGGTCGGAACGCTGATCGTGCCGCCGAATATGTGGTTCCACCAGCACTTCAACACCGGCGCAACGCCGGCGCGCTATCTCGCCTTCAAGCACGAGGGCGTCGCAATCCGCAACGCCCAAGGCGTGCCGAAAGCCTGGATCAGCCGACGCGCCGGCGGCGACCAGATCGACTATATCGACGAGAAGCCGGAGATCCGCCGCATCTTCACGGCCGAACTCGCCAAGCATGGTATCGCGCCGCGCATGGACGCCGCTTATGCCAAGGAGATGGCGGAGCTCGGCGTCAAAACGGCGTAGCGCGCCTATGACAGAAACGCCGAGCCCAACCGAAACTCCGTTCTGGCAGTTCTCGCTGCATTTCTACCGGCAAGCCAAAGTCTCCGATGCCTGCATCGCGTTGCAGGACGATTGCGGCGTCGACGTCAATCTCCTCTTATTTTTGTTCTGGCTCGCCGCCGGAGGGCGGCAACTGTCGGCGGCCGAGGTCGAACGGCTCGACGAAGCCGTTCGCAGCTGGCGCGATCTGACCGTCGTTCCGATCCGCGATGTGCGCCGCAAGCTCAAGGGGTCGGTGACGCTCGTTCACCCGCAAAAGCAGGAAGCATTCCGCACCAAGATCAAGGCGGTGGAGCTCGAAGCCGAGCGCCTGCAGCAGGAAGCGCTCTACGGCTTGACGCGATCGGGGCCGCTCGGCAGCGAAGCCGCGCCGCGCGCCGCCGCGCGCGCTAACGTCGCCGCCTATGAGCGCGTCCTTAAGGCGAGCTTTCCCAAGTCAACCGTTAATGTTTTGGTGGGCGCCTTCGATGCCGTCGAACACGGCGACTTTGCCGCGCAATAACCCTACCGGAACCGCCCTACTGGAACGCCCCCTCGCCGCATGGCACAACACTTTTGGATAAGGCGTCGAATAGGACGGGGCTTGGCATGGGGCTTGGAATGGCCAAAACGGCACCGCGGCTGATTGTCGGGATTTCCGGCGCCTCGGGCACGATCTACGGCGTGCGGCTTCTCGAAATGCTGCGCAAGGCCGAGATCGAAACCCATTTGGTCATGAGCAAGTCGGCGGAAATGACGCTCGCCTACGAAACCGATCTCAAGCCCAAGGACGTGCGCGCGCTTGCCGCGGTGAACTATTCCGTCAATGACGTCGGCGCGGCGATCTCGTCCGGCTCGTTCCCGACCATGGGCATGATCGTCGCGCCGTGCTCGATCCGCACCATGGGCGAAATCGCAAGCGGGGTCACCGCCTCGTTGTTGTCGCGCGCCGCCGACGTCGTGTTGAAGGAGAAGCGCCGGCTCGTTCTCGCCATCCGCGAGACGCCGCTGCATGCCGGCCACCTTCGCAGCATGACCCTGCTCGCCGAAATCGGCGCCGTGATCGCGCCCATCGTCCCGGCCTTCTACAATCGCCCGCGAACGGTCGACGACATCGTCAATCATACCTGCGGCCGGTTGCTCGATCTGTTCGGCATCGACGCCGGCATCGTCAAACGCTGGAAGGGCGGACCGGCGGAGGAGTGACGGCTAAATTACGAAAATGGAGAGGAGACACCATGGACCAGAAACGCTATGACATCGGCCTCGCCAAGCGCCGCAAAGTTTTGGGCGATGCTTATGTCGACCGCGCGCTGCAGAACGTCGACGATTTCAACCGCGACTTCCAGCGTCTGTTGACCGAATATTGCTGGGGCGAAACCTGGGGTGACGAAACGCTCAAACCCCGGGAACGTTCGATTCTCAATCTCGGCATGATCGCGGCGCTCGGCAAGATGGAGGAATTTCAGACCCACGTGCGCGGCGCGCTCAATAACGGCCTGACGCCTAACGAGATCCGCGCCGCGCTGACGCAGATCATGATCTATTGCGGCGCCCCCATCGGGGTCGATTGCTTCCGGGTCGCCCGCCCGGTCATCGCCGAACACCAGAAAGCGAACAAATAGACATGCTCGACAAGCGCGCCGCGCGGGCGACCGGAAAAAAATCGAGCGGACCCCCGCTCGATTTTCAGGAACATCTGCAACGGCTCGAGGCCGAAGGCCTGCTGCTGCGCATCGACCGGGCGATCGACAAGGATACCGAGCTGCATCCCTTGGTCCGCTGGCAATTCCAGGGTGGGATTGCCGAAGAGGCGCGGCGCGCTTTTCTTTTCACCAATGTGGTGGACGGCCGCGGCCGCCGCTACGACGTTCCGGTCGCGGTCGGGGCGCTGGCGGCCTCGGCACGGATTTACGCCATCGGCATGGGACGGCCGGTCGAAGAGATCGGCGACGCCTGGATGCAGGCGATCGCCAATCCGGTCGCGCCTGTGATCGTAAGCTCCGCGCCTTGCCAGGAGGTCGTCATCAAGGGCGACGCGCTGCGCAAGGCGGACGGCGGGCTGAAATTCCTGCCGGTGCCGATATCGACGCCAGGCTACGACGCGGCGCCCTATCTCACCGCCACATTGTGCGTCACCCAAGATCCCGAAACCGGCATCCGCAACATGGGCACCTACCGGGCGCAGTTAAAGGCGACCGATCGGCTCGGCGTGCGCATGGCGGCGCGCCCCGGCGGCGCCGGCGGCTATCTGCACTGGCAGAAATACCGCAAATTGAAAAAGCCGATGCCGATCGCGATCGTGGTCGGCTGCGCGCCGGTCGTCATGTTCACGGGCCCGCAAAAGCTGCCGATCGACTGCGACGAGATGGCGGTCGCCGGCGCGCTCGCCGGAGCGCCAATCCGCACCGTCAAGGGCGTCACCGTCGATCTCGACGTGCCGGCGGATTCGGAATTCGTCGTCGAAGGCGTGATCGATCCCGAGCTGCTCGAACCGGAGGGACCGTTCGGCGAGAGCCACGGGCACGTGGCGCTCGAGGGCTACAACATGTCGATGCAGGTCACCGCGATCACGCACAAGCGCAAGCCGATCTGGCTGTCGATCTTGAGCGAGGTGACGCCGAGCGAATCGAGCGTGATGAAGCGCGTCGCTTACGAGCCACGCTATCTTGCGCATTTGCGCGATACGCTCGCCATCAAGGGCGTCCGCCGCGTCGTGATGCACGAGACGTTGAGCAACCTGCGCAAGATTGTATTCGTGCAATTTGCGCCGGGCGTGCCGCGCACCGAAATCTGGCGGGCCTTGCACGGCGCGGCGACGCTGCAAGCCGACATCGGTAAATACGTCATCGCCGTCAGCGAGGATATCGATCCGGAAAATCCCGACGCGGTGTTCTGGTCGCTGGCCTATCGCGCCAACCCGGTCGAAGACGTGCATATCGCGCCTTATCGCTCGCGCGGCCACGGTCCGAAATCCGAAGGCGGCGGCGAGGAGTCGACCATGCTGATCGACGCCACGCAGAAAACGCCCGACCCGCCGATCTCGCTGCCCAAGCGCGAATATATGGAGAGGGCGCGCACGATCTGGCGGGAGCTCGGCCTGCCGCCGCTTACGCCGCGCCAGCCGTGGCACGGCTATTCGCTCGGCGATTGGGATGCGGTGTGGGACACCTATGCCGAGCGCGCCGTGACCGGACGATGGGAAGAGACCGGCAAGGAAAGCTTCGCGCATCGCCGCTCCGGCCTCACGCCGGAAATGCCGGTCAAAAGCGCGAAGGAGTGATCTCGCGCCGACTTAGAGGCTTGATGGGGCATGATCTTTTCGGAAAACCGGTTTCCACACCGGATCGAGACCGGGGGAGCGCTTTTCCGGATCATTAGCGCGGCATGAACTCGCGCCTAATCGGCGATAAGTCATTCCAATCCGATTGCGACACCAAGAGGCGGGTTCGATGAAGCAAGCGTGGATTTGCACGACGTGCGGAACGCAATACGAGCCGTCGGAGCATCCGGCGCCGGCATGCTCGATTTGCGACGAAGAACGCCAATATGTGCTGCCGACCGGACAAATCTGGAGGACACTTTCGAAATTGCGCAAGTCCCACATGGCGACATTCCGCCGCGAGGGCGAACTGATCGGGATCGGCACGTCGCCGCAAATCGGAATCGGTCAGCGCGCCTTGCTCGTGCGCACTCCTCAGGGCAACGTGCTGTGGGACTGCATCAGCCTGATCGACGACGCCATCGTTGAAATCATCGACGCGCTAGGCGGGATCAAGGCGATCGCGATTTCGCATCCTCATTATTACACGTCGATGGTGGACTGGAGCGCCGCATTCGGCGGCATCCCCGTTTATCTGCACGCGGCCGACAAGAGCTGGATCATGCGGTCCGCTCCATGCCTGAAACTGTGGAGCGGCGAGACGAAAGAGCTATTGCCCGGCCTCACGCTCATTCGCGTCGGCGGTCACTTCGACGGCGGCACGGTGATGCACTGGGCCCAAGGAGCTGGAAACAAGGGCGCATTGCTCTCCGGCGATCTCCTCCAAGTGACACAGGACCGCAAGTTCGTGAGTTTCATGTGGAGCTATCCAAACTTCATACCGCTCGGCGAAAAGGCCGTGAGCGCCATCGCCAAGCGCCTCGAACCTTGGACCTACGAGGTCATCTACGGCGCGTTCTGGGATCGCTTCATCGCCAAAGACGGGACGAAAGTGACCGAGAAATCGGTTGCCCGCCACATCGCAATCCTGCAGCGCGACGCGCGCTGAAATCGTGTTGCGGCAACGCGCGGATACAAGCTCGATATCATCTCATTAGGGCATGCTTTCAGGCCGGTCGCTTTTTGCCAGAATCCGCGCACGATCGCGCAGTATCACCAAACGATCGGGATGATTGAGGACGGCAGCCTTGTAGAGCGCGCGAGAAGTCGCAAGACTATCGTGGCGCACGAGCACGGTTTTCAATGCCGGTGCCCTCCCCACCTTCGCGAAACAGTTCGATGCTGTATTTGCCCTGCATTCGTTGTGGTGCGCATTCGATTTTTTGGGCCGCACGACGCCATCGGCTTTTGTCAAGGTAGCGATCTCCCGACCAAAGCGCGGTACGTCAGAGTGGAAACCCGACCTGCGAGCCCCGCACCTATCTGGACGTATAGGCCGCTAACCATTTTGTATTTGGCCGATAGAAGCAGCGTTTTGGCGCAACAGAACAGATCAAATTGCGAACGTCGCCTGTATGTGCACGGCGCCACGCTGTCGGCGCGTCAGCTATCGCCGCCAAGCGCGAAGGTCGATGAGAGAACCATGACGACGGTTGAATCTATTGGACGCGAGAACAGGTTCCACATGGATCGCCTCTACAGGTCTTATATTGGTCTGGGATTGGCGCCGCAAAATGAGAGCGGTTCGCAGACAATACCGGTTGCCCACTTTGGTACATTCGAAGTGCGGCTGATCGAATTTTCGGATCCTCGTCGGCGAGATAGCTCAGAGCTCTGGATCGAGCTCTATCGCCACGATACGCAGTCGTCGATAGACAGCTGCCGGTGTATGGATCTCGACGAGGCGGAAAGTCTCGGCGAGTGTCTTATTTCCCAAGCAAGGAAGTTATGCCAATCCGGCGGCGCGTAACTCCACTCGGATCATGTCCGGGGCCGGCTTTTTCGGGATCGTGCGTTAGACAGACTTCGCCGCGGCGTGGATGGCGGCGCGCACACGCTGATAGGTGCCGCACCGGCAGATATTGGTGATCGCCGCGTCGATGTCGGCGTCCGTGGGTTTGGGGTTGTCTCGCAACAGCGCCACGGCAGCCATCATCATGCCGCTCTGACAATAGCCGCATTGCGGCACATCGAGGTCGATCCACGCTTGCTGGACCGGGTGCAGCGTGCCGTCTTGCGCCAGCGCCTCGACCGTGGTGACGGCTCGCGCGCCGAGCGTGCCGACAGGGACTTGGCAGGACCGCGTCGGAACGCCGGCGATAAGGACGGTGCAAGCGCCGCATTGCGCTATGCCGCAGCCATATTTGGTGCCGGTCAGCCCTATCGTGTCGCGCAGCACCCACAAGAGCGGAGTGTCGTCCTCGACGTCGACGCGATGGGTCTTTCCGTTGACGGACAAAGCAATCATGGGCCGTCCTTGCGAATATAGCCGAAAGCGCGAGTCTAGCCCGAACCGTTTGCAATATAAATCTGCCAAAACCCCCGGCAGGCGTAGCGCGTTCGGCGCCGGGTTGCCCAATTCAACGGCAAGATCGGGGGCGCCGCGCCCGAAAGGAGGGGTCCCGGCCAGATTGCCACGCGGCCTACCACTCTCTTTTCACGCCCGATAAACCGGGGCATTGTAGGGCCCGACACTGCCGGGTCGCTCCCGTGTCGGGGCGGCCGGTCAGGGTGGAATGCATAACGAGAAAAACTGTCTTTTGGAGGAAAGCATGACCCATCGCATCACCCGGCGCCACGTCAACGCCGGGACTGGCGCGGCGTTGATTTCGCTTGCGCTGGCGCGGACGCCCGCTTACGCGCAAGGCGGCGGCGAACCCATCAGGATCGGATTCGCCATGGCGCTCACCGGTCCGCTGGCGGCCAACGGCAAACAGGCGCTGCTCGGCGCGCAAATCTGGCAGGAAGAAGTCAACGCCAAGGGCGGCCTGCTCGGCCGGCAGGTGCAACTGATCAATTACGACGACCAGTCCAATCCGTCGACGGTACCAGGCATCTACACCAAGCTGCTCGACGTCGACAAAGTCGACCTCGTCGTCAGCGGCTATGCGACCAATATGGTGGCGCCGGCCATTCCGGTCGTCATGCAAAAGGGCAAACTCTTCATCGGCCTGTTCGCGCTCGCTGCCAATAGCGAGTTCCATTATCCAAAATATTTCTCCATGCTGCCGTCGGGGCCGACGCCGAAAGAGTCGTTCACCCAAGGCTTTTTTGAAGTGGCGGCGGCGCAGAATCCGAAGCCGGAGACCATCGCCATCGCCAGCGAGGACGCCGAATTTGCGCGCAACTGTGCGGATGGCGCGCGAAATAACGTGAAAAAGTACGGCTTCAAACTGGTCTACGACAAGACCTACCCGCCGAACACCACCGACTTCTCGCCGATCATCCGCGCCATTCAGGCGGCCAATCCGGATTTGGTGGTGATCTGCTCGTATCCCTTGAGCTCGGTCGGCATGCTGCAAGCCGCCAACGAACTGGGCCTCAAGCCGAAAATGATGGGCGGTGGCATGGTCGGCCTGCAGGCAACCGTGTTCAAGGACAAGCTCAAGTCCAAGCTCAACGGCATCATCAACTACGAAACTTGGGTGCCGTCGCCGAAATTGATGGCGCCGGCCGCCAACTTCTTCAAGACATATCAGTCACGCGCGCCGTCGCAAGGCGTCGATCCTCTCGGCTACTATCTCGGCGGCTGGGGCTACGCCTATTTCCAGGTGCTGCAACAGGCCATCGAGGGCTCCAAGAGCATCAGCGACGATAAGCTCGCCGACTACATGCGCAGCAACGCCTTCAACACGATCACGGTGTCGGACCTCAGGTTCGGCAAAGACGGCGAGTGGACCAAATCCGAGATGCTGCAGGTGCAGTATCACGGCATTACCGACGCCGCGAATCTCGAAACCTGGCGCGGCATGGACTATCAGACGGTGCTTACGCCGGCCGACGAGAAGACCGGCAGCGTCATCTATCCCTACGAGAAGGCCTTGGGATAGGCTTGCTTCGTATTCGTCAAAGTTCGGCTTCCCCCTGAAGGGGGAAGCCGGTATCGGCTAGCAATGCTCCTGCCTACGTCCCTCGTCGGCTCTTATCCGCAGCCGGAATGGCTGATCGACCGCGAAAAGCTGTCGAAGCAAGTCCCGCGGGTGCGCGCGGACGATCTGTGGCTTGTCGCGCCCGACAAGCTCGAAGCGGCGCAGGACGACGCGACGATCCTTGCAATCCGCGATCAGGAGCGCGCCGGCCTCGACATCATCACCGACGGCGAGCAGCGGCGCGAAAGCTATTCCAATCGGTTCGCCACCGCGCTCGACGGCATCGATATCGACAGACCGGGCACGGTGATCAACCGGAACGGCCGGTCCATCCCGGTGCCGCGGATTGTCGGTCCGATCAAGCGCCGGCAACCGGTCGAGCTGCGCGATCTTAAAGTTCTGCGCGCCAGTACCGAGCGCAAGATCAAGGCGACGGTGCCGGGCCCGTTCACGATGGGTCGCCAGGCGCAGGACGATTATTACGGCGACGAAGAAGCCGTAGCGATGGCTTACGCCGAGGCGGTCAATGCCGAAATCAAGGACCTGTTCGCCGCCGGCGCCGACGTGGTTCAGATCGACGAGCCGTGGATGCAGCAGCATCCGGACAAAGCGCGCCGGTATGGCGTCAAGGCGCTCGACCGCGCGCTCGACGGCGTGACCGGCACGGTCGCCGTGCATCTGTGCTTCGGCTATGCGGCCGTCGTACACGACAAACCGTCCGGCTATTCGTTCCTGCCGGAGCTGGAGCAATCCAGGGCGCAGCAAATATCCATCGAAGCGGCGCAGCCGAGGCTCGACCTCAAAATCCTGCGGCAATTGCCGTCGAAGACGATCGTGCTCGGCGTGATCGATCTCGCCGACATGACGGTCGAAACGCCGCAGGTGGTCGCCGCGCGCATCCGCGGTGCGCTCGATCAAGTGCCGGCCGATCGGCTGGTGGTAGCGCCGGATTGCGGCATGAAATACCTGCCGCGCGCGGTCGCCTTCGGCAAGATGAAAGCCATGGCCGAGGGCGCGGCGCTGGTGCGGCGCGAACTTGGTTCTGAAAGCCGGGACGAACAGTCCAATTTATGAGTACGCGCCTCAGCCCGCTTATTTGTTCTTACGCTCCAGCGCATCGCGGTCCCACTTGGCGAGATCCGCCGCCGCCGCGTAGGTTTCCTGCAAAAAGCCGAGCAGCAAGGCGTCGGGATCGCGCGCCCGACACACGGCGTCGTAGGGCAGGATGAATTCGCCGAGATTGCCGTCGTAAAAGGCTTCGGCGGTCTTGAGCCGCGTGTCGCCGTAACTGGCCGGCTCCGGATAGGCATAGACATAGAACGCGGCGCGGCCATAGCCGCCGTTACCCGGCCAGAAACCGCAGCTCGACACCTCGTGCGAATAGGCTTCGTCCATCACCCACTTGGCCACGTTTGGCGTCTCGCCTTTCAGTGGCGGCGCGGTGCGGCCGGAAAAGCGCGTGACCGCAAGATCGAGACCGCCCCAGAAAAAATGCACCGGGCTTGCCTTGCCGATGAAGCGCGCGCGAAATTCAGTCAATACGCGATTGGCCTGCACCAGAGCCTGCCAGAATCTTTGCACGTAAACGGGGTCGTATTGCGCGTGCGTACGGTCCCGTTCGAACGGGATCGCATTCTCGATCTCGCTCGATACGGTCCAGATAGGCACGTCGATGCCGAGACGGCGCAATGCCTGCATGAACGCGGCGTAGAAATCGGCCACCGCCATCGGCTTGAGCGCCAGCGCTTCGGCGCGGCCGTCGCTTGTTTCGATGACAAGACGATGCTGCGCGAAGTCGAAATGCACGTCGAACGTGCGCCCGCGATAGGGCATCGCCGGCGCCGCAAGGCCGCGCGAGGTAACGAACAGCGTCGCGTTCCACCAATGATTGATGAGCGGCGTGCATGCGATGCGGACCTTGCCGACGATCTGCAGCCATAACAGCAGCGTCTCGCAAGTGTCGCTCCAAGCCGCGTACGGCAGATCAGGCCATTGCCAATTTCCATCGGTGCTCACGGCGGCCTCTCCTCACGGTGAGGTTGGTGACGCCTATTCAATCACATCGTCGGCGCTCAACAGAATCGGCGCGGGTATCGTCAGACCGAGCGCCTTGGCCGTGGTTGGATTGATAAAAAGATAGAATTTTGTCGGTTGCTCGACGGGGATATCGGCCGCCTTGGTGCCACGAAGAATCTTATCGACAAAATCGGCGGCGCGCTGGAATAGGCTGAAAATGTCGGGTCCATAGGACATCAAGCCGCCCGCCTCGACATAGGTCCGGCTACCGTAAATCCCCGGCAGCCTCGCCGCGAGTGCCAGCGTGACGATGCGGACGAGATTGGTTCCCATCAGCGGGCCGGGCACGCAATAGACGGCATCGGCTCTGCTCTTGAGTCCGTCGAAAGCAGGCGCGATGTCCTCGGCCCGCCGGATGGCCAATGTCACGGTTTCGAGGCCGGCGGTTCGCGCCGCCGTTTGCACACTTGCGGTCTCGGCCATCATTCCCGGACTGTCGGCATTCGTCAGAATTGCCAGCCGTTGCAGATCGGGCACGACTTCGCGCAGCAATTCGACCACCTTGCTGGCGGTATCGGTCGACTCCGCCGAAAGGCCGGTGATGCTGCCGCCTGGACGCGCAAGACTTTCGACGAGACCGATGGCATCCGGATCGGCCGTCGCCGCGAAAACAATGGGAATGGCCAAGCTTGCTTGCTTCGCCGCGACCACGGCCTCGGAACCTGAGGTGACGATGACGTCGACTTTAAGCGCGGCGAATTCAGCCACGATTTCTGCGTAACGATCGCGACGTTGTCGCCGTCGGTCCAGCCCAGTTTGTGCAGGCGCTGGACAAATCCCTCGATCCACTGAGCATAGGCGGCCTGGGTGCCCGGCACGAGAAATCCGATGGTCGGCCGTTTGCCCGCAGCCGGGCGGGGCGTCGCGCGGCCAAGACGCCGCCGCGGCGCCGATTAACGACAAAAAGGATCGTCGTCTCATCTGAAGTTCCTTAAAGAGCAAAGGGCGTAGGCGGAGGAAAAATTTTAGCACGACGGATCAGCCGGCGTGTGACAGTCGCCCATCATGCCGATTTTCCTATGCCGTTTGAATGCTTAAAATGCTAAGGAATTCCTGTTAGTCATCATGCGCGAAGCTCCGGGCTCAAATCTTTTACAAGGCTGGATCGCCGGGGCGGCCGCGCGCACGCCGGACAAGGCTTGGCTCGTTCGCGCCGATGACGGCGAAACTGTCAGTTACGCGCAGTTGCGCGAGATGACCGGCCGGTTCGCGGCATTCTTGGACGGCCGCGGGCTTGGCCCCAACGATCGTGTCGCGCTTCTCGCCGACAATTCGATCGAGCAGCTCGTTTGCTATCTCGGAATCATGGCGGCCGGCGTCACGGTCTGCACGGTCCATGTCGAGATGAACCGCAACCAGCTCGACGATATTTTCGCCCGCCTCAAACCGAAGCTCATCCTCTATCGGGAGGGACTGCGGCTCGACGATTTCTTGCCCGGCGCGAATACGCCGCAGATGCGTATTGGACGCTACGGCGCGCCGGGCGCCGACACGTTGTTCGGCGAGCTTGCGCGCGCTCCGCCGCGCGAAGCGGCAAATCCCGCCCGCCCCGGCGACGACGCCGTCATTCTCTTTACTTCGGGCACGAGCGCCAAGCCCAAGGGCGTGATTTTGAACTTTCGCGAATATCTTTCCAATATCGATCCGCTCGCCGAAGGGTTCGGCATCACGGCCGGCGATCGACTCTATGATTTTCGTCCCTTCAGCTGGGCCTCGGCGCAGCTCTTGGGCGCGCTTGTTCCGGTCAATCGCGGCGCTACTCTGGTGCTGGCGGAAAGATTCTCGGCGAGCCGGTTCTTCGGCCATTTGCGCGACCGCGGCGCGACGATCGCCACCGGGAACCCGACCACGCTCAACATCCTGCTCAACACTGAAAGCGCCGCGCACCGCGACAATCTGCCGGATCTGCGTTTTATCACATCGAGCTCGGCGCCTTTATTGCTCGACGAATGGAAGCGGTTCGAGCGGAAATTCGGCATTCCTGTCGCACAAGGCTACGGCGCCAGCGAAGCAAGCTGGATCGCCGCCAGTCCCGGCGAGGCCCGCCGGCTCGGCACGGTCGGCCGGCCGTTCACCTATCACGACCTCGCCATCGTCGATGGCGGAGGCCGGCGCCTGCCCGCCGGCGAGATCGGCTATGTCGAGCTCGGCGGCTGGCCCGAGCATCCGTTTCGCTATCTCGGAGAAGACGGCGAGGTGAAAGTGCACAGCCGCCGGCGCTTCCGCACCGGCGATATCGGCAGCCTCGACGCCGATGGCTTTTTGATTCTTTCCGGACGGGAGAAGGAATTGATCATTCGTGGCGGCGCCAAGATTTCGCCGCTGGAAATAGACTGTTGCCTGATGCAATGCGCCGAAGTGGTCGAGGCCGCCACGATCGGCATACCCGACGCGGTCTATGGCGAAGAAGTGGTGAGCTACGTCGTGATCCGGCCGGGGGCAAAAATCGACGCAAGCGCGCTGCTACGGCATTGCGCCGCGCAGTTGCCGGCTTTCAAGGCGCCGAAGCAAATCGTGCTGAGCGCTTCACTGCCGAAGACCGAGCGCGGCAAGCTCGATCGCAAAGCGCTGGTGGAGACGTGGAATCGCGAAGTCGGTGCAGGCGTTCCCTCTCCCCTTGTGGGAGAGGGTGCCCGAGCGGAAGCGAAGCCGAGCGAGGGCGAGTGAGGGGTTTGCGCGCGGCACGCCAAATAACCCCTTCACCCGCTCGTTGGTCGCGAGCGCTCGCAACGCGCTGCCCTCTCCCGCAAGCGGAGTAGGCAAAGACATCACCGCCCGGTTCTCGCCAAAGAATGCACCCAGCCGTGCATGCGCTTCTTGGCGTTGGCGATGTCCTCCTTGGAGAAGAAATCCTCCGGCCGCACTTTGTCGACCGGATAGACCGGGCGGAGAAAATCGTTCTCATAACCAAAAGGAACAGTGGCATCGATGCCCATGCCGCCCTCGAATTGCGTGTTCGAGGCGGTCCATTGCCGTTCGCCCGCGGTCATGCGTTCCGCGGGCATGAAGGTCTGGCCGCGGCCGCCGGGAATAGGATTGAGAATGTCGGTGCGCGGATTAACCCGCGTCGTCAGGCACCACATGACATCGTCCATCGAATACGGGTCGACGTCCTCGCTCACCGCGATCGCAAGCCGCATGCCTTGCGAGCACGATAAGGCGGCGGCAAGGAAATTGCGCTGCCAGCCTTCGTCGATCTGGTGGCGCTTTTTCACCTGAATGATGCAGCCGCCCCAATCGGTCATGCAGTAGGGGATGACGACGTTCTGCACGATGCCAGGCTGCAAACGGTTGCAAAGCTCGTAGATCGCCGCCTCGCGCACCGTGGTGTCGATATTGTGATCGTCGAGCATATGGACGCCGAGCGCGAAGATGATCGGCTTCGACTGCGGCTTGCGCATGGTGACGGCGGTGACGTGGAAGGTCGGCGCCTTGTAGGACTTGCCCATATAGCCCGCCCATTCCGGGTGGAAATGGTAGCGGCCCTGCACGCCGGCATCCTCTGCCTCTTTGGTTTCGAAGCGGCGGTCGCGCGGATTGACGTAGCCTTCGAGCACGAGCTCGCAATCGGCGAGCGCCATGGCGTCGACGGTGCGCGCCTTGACAAGACGCACCGGCGCGCCCTGCACCGCGGACGCGATGCCAATTTCGTCGCAGCCCATCGGCAGCACCGCATAGTCGAAGCCGGCGCCGGCCAATAGCGTGCAGGCCGGCGGCACGCCGAAGCACACCGTGATCGGGACCGGTTGATTTTCCTTGTAGTATTTGTTGACCACCTGCCACATATGCGAGCCGGGCGAAATCTGGAATGTGCCGACATTGCCCCAGCGGAAATTCATGCGGTTATAGCCGAGGTCGGAACCGCCATCGAATTGCGGACCGGTGACGCAGCGTATGCCCGAGCCGACCGTGAGCTCCGGCTCGTAGGTGGTGTGACGGATCGGCACCAGCCATTCGTTCACGTCACGCGGATTCTCGATCACGTGCTCCTGGCACGGCGCCTCGCGCTGGGCGATCTCGACCGGCTTGATCGGATGCGACAGCGCATGCGCGAGTTTGCGAACCCGATCGGCGTCGTCCTTCCAGCCGAACATGCGGTTGATGACCGCCATGTCGCCGAACAGATTGGTGATGACGCGATGGTTCGGCTTGCCCTTGACGTTGTTCAACAAGACCGGGCACCCGCCGTCCATGTGCTTTTGCAGGCCCGTGACCTGAAGATCGGGATCGACCTCCTTGTCGGTCTCGATCAGCTCGCCCGACGCGCGGAGCCATTCAAGCGTGCTGCGCAGATCGAAGGCTTGGTTCGGCATCGCGGCGGCCGGACGATCCCCGCCGCCCTGTTCTTTGCTGCGCACAGGCTGTTGCATCGTTCGTGTTCCCATTGCATAGAATGCTAAGTATTATCGGCACGCCATCCTTGACCTGTCAACGCCGATGCCGCCGCGACCTTCCGCAAGACTGAAAACCGCAAGACTAAAATCTTCACCGCGGCGCAGGAGCGATTTTCCGCCGCGCTTGTCGTCCGGCTATCTGGTGCGCGACGCGCACCGCGCCTTTCAGCGGCTGCTGGAGCGCCGGATCGCGGCTTACGGCGTCACCCGAGGCCAATGGTATTTTCTGCGTGTGCTGTGGAACGCCGACGGGCTGTCGCAGCGAGAATTGTCGGCGCGGGTCGGGATGATGGAGCCGACCACGGCCGTCGCGCTGCGCAGCATGGAAAGAGCGCGCCTCATTCGCCGGCGCCGCGGCAATGACGATCGCCGCAAGGTGCGCGTCTTCCTCACAAAGAGGGCGAAGAGGCTTCGCGACGCGCTGCTGACCGTGGCCCGCGGCATTACCGAGGAGGCGGAACGCGGCATCGGCGCGCGCGATCTTGCCTGTTTCCGCCGCGTCCTGCATCGGATGACCGCAAATCTCGACCGGATCGAAAATTAAATCATGTTTCGGAGAAACCGCCCGTGTCGGTTTGGCGCAGGCCTGCAATGCCAGTGGAAACGATTGCGTGCGCCCAATATCATTGCCGCCATTGCCGGGAGGATGAAATGACTGGTGGTCGGTATTGGATGGGCATCGTCGCGCTGTGCCTGCTGACGGCGGCGGCCGTGGCGCGGGCGCAAGCCCAGAACTACCCGGACAAGATCGTCACGGTGATCTCGGACGCCCCGCCCGGTTCGACCCCCGACGTCGACGCGCGCTTCGTCGCGGATGGTTTGACCAAGGTTTGGGGGCAGCAGGTCATCATCGTCAATCACGCCGGCGCCAATGGCAGCATTGCCGCGCGGGCCGCGGCGGAGGCTGCGCCCGACGGCTATACGCTGTTCCTGCCGGCGCTCTCGACCTTCGCGGCGCTGCAAACCGCGCCCAACCTGCCGCTGCGGCTGCCGCGCGACTTTTTACCGATCGGATTCACGGCGGAAAATCCGATGTTCGTCGCGGTCAGCCCATCGCTCGGCGTTAGCACGCTGCCGGAACTGATCGCGCTCGCCAAAAAACAGCCGGGCACGATTTCCATCGCGGTGACCGGCGTCGGCCGGCTGACGCATCTGACCGGCCTCCTGCTGCAAGAGCGGGCCGACATTCAACTCCTTCCCGTTCCCTATAATGCCGGACCGGCGGCGGCGCTCGCGGATGTCGCTGGCGGACGCGTGTCGATGATCATCGAGGGTTATTCTGGAATCGTTGGCGCCGTGAAGGCCGGGCAAGTGAAATTGATTGCGGTCGCATCCGCGGAGCGTTTGCCGCTGTTTCCGGACCTGCCGACGGTCGCGGAAACGCTGCCGGGCTTTTCCGCAACCGGGTGGCAAGTGCTGGTCGCTCCGCTCGGCACGCCGGCGCCGATCATCAGCAAGGCGAGTGCCGATCTCGCCAAAGCCATGAACGATCCGGACTTCAAGAAGCGGCTCGCCAATGTCGGCAGCTATTCGCGGGGAATGACGCCGGAACAGACGCTCGCTTTCGTCGACAAAGAGCAAAAGACCTGGCTGCCATTGTTGGAGAAGATCAAATAGCATCCGCGCTCGTTCCCGCGCTATCGCGATGGAGCCACGCGCGATCTTTCGGCGCGCTCTGTCGTCCCCGGTGATATCGTCATCGGTGATATCGTCTTCGTCGATCCATATCGCGTTTCGCGACCGAACCGGTCCGGCGCACTTTGCCAAGGGAGATTACTTATGTTGACGCTTTACTACGCTCCGGGTGCCTGTTCGATGGCCGCACATATCGTGCTGGAGGAAACCGGCGAGAAATACGAGGCCAAGAAGGTCGATCTCGCCGGCGGCGAGCAGCGCACCGAAGCCTATCTGAAGATCAATCCGCTGGGGCGCGTTCCGGCGCTCCGCCTCGACGATGGCGCGCCGCTGACCGAGAACACCGCCATTCTACCTTATCTCGGCAAGCGGTTCGGGCTATGGCCGACGGATGTTTTGGCCGAAGCGAAAGCGCTGTCCTTGATCGGTTTTTTCGCCAGCAGCGTGCACCCCGCGCACGCCCATGTCGGCCGGCCGGAACGCTATACTACGGATGCATCGGCGTTTCCCGGCATCAAGGAGATGGGACTGAAGACCTTCCACGGCTACCTGAAACAGATCGACGGCCTGCTGGCGGGCCGCGAATGGCTCTCCGACCGTTATTCGGTGCTCGATCCCTATGCGTTCGTTTTTTACACCTGGGGCGTGCGCCGCGAACTGCCGATGGCGGAGCTAAAAAATTACTCCGCGCACAAGGATCGGCTGCTCAAGCGTCCCGCCGTTTCGCGCGTCCTCGAGGACGAGAAGATCAAGGTCTGAACACCACGTCATTGCGAGGAGCAAAGCGGCGAAGCAACCCAGTTATCATCCTGACTGGATTGCTTCGCTCCGCTCGCAATGACCAAGGCCTTCACGCCGTCTTTTGCACCTTCAGGCCGAGTTCGGCGATGGTGCGCTCGCGCATGATGAATTTTTGGATCTTGCCGGTGACGGTCATCGGGAATTCGTCGACGAATTTTACGTAGCGCGGCACCTTATAGTGCGCGATCTGGTCGCGGCAGAAGGCGCGGATTTCCTCCTCGCTTGCGGTGGCGCCCGGGCGCAGCTTGACCCAGGCGCAAATCTCCTCGCCGAAACGGTCATCGGGCACGCCGATGACCTGCACGTCCTGGATTTTCGGATGGCGATAAAGGAATTCCTCGATCTCGCGCGGATAGACGTTCTCGCCGCCGCGAATGACCATGTCCTTGATGCGGCCGACGATGTTGCAATAGCCTTCGGCGTCGATGGTGGCGAGATCGCCAGTATGCATCCAGCGCGCGGCATCGATCGCCTCGCGGGTGCGCTCGTCGTCGCCCCAGTAGCCCAGCATCACCGAATAGCCGCGGGTGAGAAGTTCGCCGGGCGTGCCGGTCGGCACGATGCGGCCGTTCAAATCGACGATCTTGACCTCGATATGCGGCTGAATGCGTCCGACGGTCGAGACGCGGCGCTCGAGCGGATCCGCAGTCGAACTCTGGAAGCTCACCGGGCTCGTCTCGGTCATGCCGTAGGCGATGGTGATTTCGCGCAAATTCATTTTGGCAACCGCGCGCTTCATTACCTCGATCGGGCACGGCGAGCCGGCCATGATTCCAGTGCGCAGCGACGACAGGTCGAACCGGCCGAATTCTGGATGGTCGAGTTGCGCGATGAACATCGTCGGCACGCCGTGCAGCGCCGTGCAGCGCTCCTCGGCCACGGTTTGCAGCGTCGCGAGGGGATCGAAGCCTTCGCCGGGGAAAACCATGCAGGCGCCGTGTGTCAGCGCCGCGAGATTTCCGAGCACCATGCCGAAACAATGGTAGAGCGGCACCGGAATGCACAGTCGGTCTTCGGGCGTAAGCCGCATGGCTTCGCCGATGAAAAATCCGTTGTTGAGGATGTTGTGATGCGACAGCGTCGCGCCTTTCGGAAATCCGGTCGTGCCGGAAGTGAACTGGATGTTGATCGGCTGGTCGAATTGCAATTGCGGCCCGAGTTCCGCGATCCGCTGCGCTTCCTTCGCGCCGCCGCGCGCCATGATTTCGGAGAAGCGGAAGGTTCCCGGATGCCAGGCGTCGCCGATGAGAACGACTGAGCGGAGCGCCGGCAGGCGCGGCGATTCAAGCTTGCCCTGTTGCGCGTGGCCGAGTTCCGGCGCGAGTTCGCGCAGCATGCCGACATAATCGGACGTCTTGAACCGTTCGGCGAGAATAAGCGCCTTGCAGCCGACTTTATTGAGCGCGTATTCGAGCTCGGCGGTGCGATAGGACGGATTGATATTGACGAGGATGAGCCCGGCTTTGGCGGTCGCGAACTGGGTCAGCACCCATTCGCTGTTATTGGGCGACCAGATGCCGATGCGATCGCCGGGATTGAGATCGAGCGTCACAAGCCCGGCCGCAAGCCGATCGACGGCTTGCTTCAGCTCCGCATAACTGAGCCGGACCTTCTGATGGCGAACGACCAGCGCCGGACGCGACGCCCATTTTGCGTAAGCATTGTCGAAAAATTGTCCGATGGTCTCGCCGATCAGCGGCTGATCGCTCGCGCCATGGACATAACTGAGCTCAAGCCCGGTCATTACCGTTTCTCCCGTCGTTTTGCCGGGGATTATAGCGCGTAACCGCGCAACGCCTCCACGACGAACCGGCGGTTTGCCGTGCATTGCGGCATCCTCGCCGGCCCTGTCCGTGCAGGCTTTGTCCGCCAGGCCTCGCTTGCTAAATTGCGCGAAATAAGCGCAAAAACGCGCGCCCCGCTCCCCAAGGAGAACCGGCTGCATGCATTCGGAACTTTCGGTATCGCTCTGGCGCGGCGGTGAAGACGGCCGTTACGAGACCTATAGCGTTCCGCAGCGCGAAAACCAGACGGTGCTCGATGTCGTCACTTTCGTGCAGCGCCATGTCGATCCGACGCTGTCATACCGTTTCGCTTGTCGTGTGGGGGTTTGCGGATCGTGCGCCATGACGGTCAACGGTAAGCCGCGCTGGACCTGCCGCACCCACGTGGCAAAGGTGGCGCATGGCGGCCGGCTCGAAATCGGCCCGCTCGAGAACTTGCCGGTGATCAAGGACCTCGCCACCGACATGCGGGTGTTTTTCGAGAAGTGGCAAGAGGCCAAAGGGGTTTTCGCGCCGACCAAAACGCGACACGACGCGATTGCGCAAATTCGGCCCGATACGCCCGCGCGCATCGCCGCCGATGCCGCGATCGAATGCATCAATTGCGGCATATGTTATTCGGCCTGCGATACGGTGCGCTGGAACGATGATTATTTCGGTCCGGCCGCGCTCACGCGCGCTTGGACCCTGGTCAACGACGAGCGCGACGGCGGCAATACCGCGCGCTTGCAGGCGATAGCGGGCTCCGGCGGCTGCCACGCCTGTCATTCGCATCAGTCCTGCCAGCAGCTCTGCCCGCAGTCGCTCAATCCGACCGCCGCCATCGCCGGCCTCAAGCGGCGCACCGTCGCGGCGTATCTGAACGGCGAGATCACGGCATGAACGTACGGCTCTATATCTGGCAGCGCGCCACCGCGGCGATCATGGCGCCGCTCGTTCTCGTCCACATTGCCTTGATCTTCTATGCCACGCGTCAAGGCCTGTCGGCGGCCGACGTGCTTTCGCGCACGCGCGGCAGCATCGCCTGGGCGGCGTTCTACGGAATATTCGTCGCTGCGGTTTCCATCCACGCCGCGATCGGCGTGCGTAATGTCCTGCACGAATGGACGCCGCTGACCGAGCGGCGCGCCGGGTTTTGCGCGATCGCATTCGGGCTGTTGCTGGCCGCGCTCGGCGCTCGCGCGGTCGCCGCCGTGGTGCTGCCGTGATCGCGCGGCATTTGAAACATCGCGGCAGCGCGCTGTGGCTCGCCGCGATAGTGCATCGCCTTTCGGGGCTTGCGCTTGCGGCTTTCCTGCCGCTGCATTTCTTGGCGCTCGGCCTCGCCATCGAGGGCGAAGCGCGGCTTGAAGATTTTCTGCGCTGGACCGATCGGCCGCTGGTGAAATTCGCCGAAGTCGCGCTCGTGTTCTTGTTTACCGTTCATCTCCTCGGTGGCTTGCGTATTCTGGTGATCGAGAATCTCGATTGGCGCGAGGGCCAGAAGCAGCTTGCCGCACTGGCGGCGGCCGTGTCCGCCATTGTCGCTTTCGTATTCCTCGTGCGCGTGTTCTAAAGGCCGGCATGACGATCGAACGCCTCGAGACCGACATTCTGATCCTGGGCTCCGGCGGCGCCGGGCTGTTCGCCGCGCTGCACGCGCACAAGGCCAATCCCGATCTCGATATCACGGTTGCGAGCAAGGGTTTGCTCGGCAAGTGCGGTTGCACGCGGATGGTGCAAGGCGGCTACAACGTGGCGCTCAATCCCGGCGACTCGATCGAGCGGCATTTCATGGACACGATTGAGGGCGGCAAATGGCTGCCGCATCAAGAGCTCGCCTGGACGCTGGTTTCGACCGCGATCGAGCGGGTGCGCGAACTGGAAAACGAGATCGGCTGCTTTTTCGATCGCAATCCGGACGGCACGCTGCACGGCAAGGCGTTCGCCGGGCAAAGCTTCGATCGAACGGTGCACAAGGGCGATCTCACCGGCATCGAGATCATCAACCGGCTGATGGAGCAAGTCTGGGCGCGGCCGATCCGGCGCCTGGAGGAACATCGCGCCGTCGCGCTCATCCCGGCAAAGGACGGCGCGCTCGCCGGCGTGCTGATGATCGACATGCACAGCGGCGCCTTCCGCTTCGTCAGCGCCCAGGCCGTGCTGCTCGCCACCGGCGGCGGCCCGACCATGTATCGCTACCACACGCCATCCGGCGACAAGAGCATGGACGGCCTGGCGATGGCGCTGCGGCTCGGCCTTCCGCTGCGCGACATGGAAATGGTGCAGTTCCATCCGACCGGATTATTGGCGGGCCCCGATACGCGCATGACCGGCACGGTGCTGGAAGAGGGCCTGCGCGGGGCCGGCGGCCATCTTCTCAACGGCGCCATGCACCGTTTCATGGGCGACTACGACCCGAAACTGGAGCGCGCCACCCGCGATGTCGTCAGCCGCGCCATTTACGCGGAGATGCGGGCGGGGCGGACGACGCCGCATGGCGGGGTCTATATCAAAATGGCTCATCTCGGCCCGGCCAATGTCGCCAAGGAATTCAAGGGCATGGTGGACCGCTGCCGCGACTGCGGCTTCGATCTTGCCGGCGGCCTGGTCGAAGTCGTGCCCACCGCGCACTATTTTATGGGTGGGGTGGTCTGCGACGTGGACACGGCGACCGAATGTTTTGGCCTTTTTGTCGCCGGAGAGGACGCGAGCGGCATGCACGGCGCTAACCGGCTCGGCGGCAATGGCGTCGCCAATTCGACCGTCTTCGGCGGCATTGCCGGCGACGTCATGGCGCACTGGATCGGCAAAAATCCCGGCCATCGTTCACCCGATCCGCAGGTGCTCGACGCCGAATTGGAGCGCGCCCAGCATCCGTTCTCGCGCAGGCCCGGCAATTTGAATGCGCTGCGCGAGAAACTCCTCGACACGATGTGGGACGATGTCGGCGTGGTGCGCCATCGCGCCGGCATGGAACGCGGCGTCGCGGCGTTTGACGCAATCGAAGCGGAACTGCTCGAGACCGGGATTGCCGACCGCGATCGGCGCTTCAATTTGACCTGGCACGATTGGCTCAACCTGCGCTCGCTGTGCGAGATCAGCCGGATCATTGCGCTTGCTGCGCTCCGGCGCGAGAACTCGCGCGGCGCGCATTATCGTTCCGATTTTGCGGAACCGGGCGATCTCGCGACCTCGACATTTACCGTGGCGCGCCGGAAAACGGAGCGGATCGAGATCGCGGACGCGCCCGTGCTGTTCACCCATGTGAAACCCGGCGAAACGCTCCTTCGCGATCCGATTGCGGCCGAATGAGGCAATGATGATTCTGATCTCTTCGATTCAACGCACCGCCGAGGATCTGATGGCGAAAGCCGCCATCGAAATCCCCGAGGATTATCTGGAAGGTCTGCGCCGCTGCGCCGATAGCGAGAAGGGCGATCTGTCGGCCTTCGTGATCAAGGCCATGCTGGAGAACTACGAAGCGGCCAAGCAAGACCGCCGCGCCATGTGCGGCGATACCGGCCTGCCGCGCTGGTACGTGAAAATCGGCAACGAGGCGCGTATCGAAGGCGGCGCGGTCGCGCTGGAAGCGGCGCTGCGCCGCGCCACTGCGCGAGCCACCGCAACCGTGCCGCTTCGGCCCAATCGCGTGCATCCGCTCTGGCGTACCGATCACAATAATAATGTCGGCATCAACGCACCCGAGATCGAATACGCCTTTCATCCGGACGCCGACTGGATCGAGCTCACCACCGTGCATAAGGGCGGATTGTTCGGCACCGACTATCGCATGCTGTTTCCCAATGACGGCATCGAAGGCGTCAAGCGGTTTTATCTCGACACGCTGGTCGGCTTCGGCAAGCGCGGCCTCGCCTGCCAGCCCGCCATCGTCGGCATCGGGCTCGGCGGCTCGAAGGACAGCTGCATGGTGCTCGGCAAGCAGGCGTCCTGCCTGCGGATCGTCGGTTCGCGCAATCCCGATCCGGGCATCGCCGCGCTCGAGGAGGAATTCAAGGAGCTCGGCAACAGCATCGGCATGGGCGCGATGGGCTTCGTCGGCTCCTCGATGGTCATCGATTGCCACATCGAGGTCGGCTATTGCCACACCGGCGGCATGCCGATGTCGGTGCACATGTTCTGCCTGTCGTCGCGCCGCGCCTGCGCGCGCATTGCGGCGGACGGCAAGGCCGCGTTCCGCACCGACCCGATGTGGTTCACCGATTACATGCGCCGCGAAACGGTCGAGTGGGGACAACAGACCGCGGCGGCGGCGGAATAACGCATGAGCAAACTTAAGACCGTTCACCTCGATCTGCCGGCCCGCACCGGGGACCTTCGCCGATTGGAGATCGGCTCGGTCGCCTATCTCACGGGACGGCTCTTTACAGCGCGCGAAGGCGTCTACAAGCGCGCCATCGGCGACGGCTTCGGCATGCCGGCGGGAAAGGAAGCGCTGGGCATCACCAATTTCCATTGCTCGCCGGCGGCAAGCATCAATCCCGACGGCAGCTACACCGTCGGCGCGGTGACCGCGACCGCGTCGTTTCGTTTTGCGCAATGGCTCGACGGCTGGTTCCGGCTCTCCGGCTGCAACATCATCATCGGCAAAGGCGGCATGACGTCGGAGGTCTACCGCAAGCTTTTCGTGCCGAACAATGCGGTCTATCTGACCACGGTCGGATACGGCACCGGCGCGCTGCTCGGCCGCGGCATCAAGCGCGTCGTCAATGTCTATTGGTTAAAGGAGCTCGGTCTGGCGCAGGCCGTCTGGGTGCTCGAAGTGGAGAAGTTCGGTCCGTTCCTGGTCGAGAGCGACCTTGCCGGCAACAGCCTGTTCGAGCGCGAGAACGCCAAGATCGCTCCCGGACTGGAACGCCACTATGCCGGAACAAGACCCGCGACGCTCCACCGTTACGGTGAGACCGACGACAAGACGAAGGAAGTTATTTGAGACTACGCTTGCGTCGTCCCCGCGAAAGCGGGGACCCCATGGCCGCGCGCCGAGAAATTTTTGCGAAGCACGGGATTACGGATTCCCGCGTTCGCGGGAATGACAGAATGTTCACACCAGCCGAATGAACGGGCGCTCCGCGGCCGGATCGACCTCCACCTCGGCGCCGTTCGGAATGGCTTTGGTGATGTCGCAATCGAATCCCGAAATCATCGTGAAGTCGGCGAGCGCGGCGCCCTGGACCATGATCGGATTGACTCGGTTTAGCACCAAAGCCGCCGGCATCACCCCGCGCGCCTTCATGTCGTGCAGCATCCAGGCGGTGGCAACGCCGCCCTTGGTGGCATCCAGCACCAGCACGCGCCCCTTATAGTTTTCGCCCGCAAGCTTGTGTTCCGGCCGCGAGAAGACGCCGCGGATGCGGTCGAGGTCGTAACGCGCGGAGAAGCCGTCGCTGGCGACGAGCGCGCGCGCCCGCACCTTGCGGCCCATTCCGGCGGCGGCATAGAAGATTCCCGTCATACTTGGTTTCTCGCGGAGAGCCGACCGCCGGCGCACGCCGCCGCAACGCATTCTTCCATCGACAGAAGCACCGGCCGATAGCCGTAGCCGCCCAGAATATTGACGAGCTTCGCCGAGTTGCTGGCGAGGCGGCGCCAGCCGTTGGCCTCGGCCATTTCGCGGGCATAGCTTTGATAAAAGCACATGCCCGAAAGCACGGTGCCTCCGGCATTCTCAATCCGCGCGGTCAGGCCCATGCGATCGCAATCCGGTTTCACCTGCGGGCTGGTAACCGCCAACAACGGAATTTTGGCGCTGCGGCCGTCGAGCAAGCTGGCGAGTATTTGCATTTCCATCAGGCTCAATTGCGGCGCCGAGAACACGATCAGATCGACCTGGCCAATGTCTTTGGCATAGTGCGCTTGCAGCGCGCGGATGTCGGTCTCGCCGACTTCGTGCGTTCTTACGCTTCGCCCGGCGGCCACGATATCGTCGAGGCGCATCGCCTCGGGCGTGATGCCGGCCATGTGGAACAGCGCCACCGAGCCGAAGCTCGCAAGCGCGGCGCCGAAATGCTTCATTTCGTCCGGACCGGGCACCCGCTCGATGCCGTGGAGCGCCGGCACCTGCGAATAGTCGCCGGCCAACCGACCGACGACGCCACCGAGCGCGCCCCAATCGTTGAGCGTGCGGGGCGTCCAAGACAGTTCGACCAAAAAAGTCGCTTGGCGATGCGCATCGAGATGATAGCCGTAACGCGGCGTTCGCCCGGTGAGGCCGGCGCTCAAGGCCGAAGGACCGCCTTCGAAATTCGAACGCGCGCCGCACACGCTGTTCGAATAGATCACCACGCCGGTATCGCCATAGGCCACGTGCTCGCCGCGCACCGGCGGCATGATGGTCTGATAATTGATGCAGGTATCGGTCATCAGCACGCCGAGCGCCTCGAATGCCGCGATCGCACGCCGTTCGAGATCGAGCATCCACGGCTGCTGCTTGAGCCGCGCGGCTTGCGCGAAATCGGTGCCGCGCGGATCGGTGATGGTTGGAACGCGGACCTGGCGCTGCCGCTGCGGCAGGCTCGCCCAGCCTTCCAGCCATTCGACGCCGGCGCGACCAAGAGATTCCGTGTCGGCCATGATATGCGCTTGCGCGACGGGCACGAAATCCTGCGCGCCGAGATAGGCGCCGACCTTGATCTGATGTTCGATCGCCCATTGCCGCAGCGGGCCGAATTCGCCGCCGCGCATCGCCGCTTCTTCGCCGGTGAGTTTCACGATGCGGCGGCCTACAGCGCGATGCGATTAGGTTGAATCACTGCACGCCCCTAATATTCCGATTGCGCACGATCTTATCCGAAAACCGGCACCCACTTTTCGGGATCATGGCTAAATGGGCTGGCTGCTCGACGCAATCAGTCCGCGGCGATGCCGGCTTCCTTGATCAGCGGAACCCATTTGTCGATCTCGCTATTGACCAATTGCCGCAAAGCCTCCGGCGAGCGCTGGTCGGGCGGTGGAATATCGGCGCCGATCTCGCCGAGCCGTTTTTGGATCGCAGGATCGTCCATGGCCTTTGCAACGGCGCCATTGACCCGTGCGATGACCGCAGCCGGCGTTCGCTTGGGCATGAACAAGGCGGTCCAGGCCACTGTTTGAAGTTGCGGCAATCCGGCCTCTTTCGACGACGGCACCTCCGGAATGGACGGGGCGCGCTGCGGAATCGTGACCACGATGGCGTTTTCGCTGTCGTTGAGAATGTGCGGGGTCGCCGTTACCACCTGATCGAACAGCATGTCGATCTGCCCGCCGAGCAGATCGTTCGACGCCTCGGACAGGCCGCGATACGGAACGTGGGTGACCCCGGCTCCGGTCAAATGGTTGAAAAGAAGCAGCGTCAAATGCGAGATCGAGCCGATGCCGGCGCTGCCCATCGTCGTCTTGCCCTTGTTCGCTTTGGCGTAGGCGATGGCCTCATCGAGATTATGGACCGGCAGCGTTTTCCTGGTGACGAGGACCATCGGCGTGCTCGCCACCAGGATCACCGGCTCGAAATCGGTCCGCGGGTCGTAGGCGAGCTTTTGGTAAATACCGAGACTCGCGGCATGGGTGCCGAGATTGCCCATCACCATGGTGTAGCCGTCGGGATCCGCGCGCGCGACCCGCGCGGCGCCGATGGTGCCGCCGGCGCCGGTGACGTCCTCGACCACCACCTGTTGGCCGAGCATGGGGCCGATCGATTGTGCGACGAGGCGGCCGAGAATATCGGTCGGCCCTCCCGCCGCGAACGGCACGATCGTCGTGATCGGACGGCTGGGATATTGATCTTCGGCGCTCGCGCCCGTGCCGGCGGCGATGCCCAAGATGCAGCAACAAGCAATGACGATGGATCGGTAAGCGGCGCGAAATCCGGACATTATCTCCCCAAAGGCTCTATGTTTGATGGGGCATGATCTTTTCGGAAAGCCGGTTTCCACTTTTCCGGATCACGCCCTAGAAAACCCCGTGACTGTAGGGAGGCGCCGCAGCGTGTCAATGGAGGGGAGCAAGGCCCGGCAATGCGCGAGCCCTAAGCGACGCCGGTCAGCGCGCGTGCCCTAAATTCGCAAGCTGCAGCGATGCTGCCGACGAACCGCGATCGGCGGCGATCTGATACCATTTCCGCGCCTTGTCGATATCGGGCGTTACGGCGACTGCGCCGAGCTTTTTGATAACCAAGGGATCGTAGGTGGAGCCGAGCGCCAGCGCCGCCTCGGCGCTGCCGCCGTCGGCGGCGCGCTCGAACAGCAGTCGCGCGGCGGCGAAATCGCCGACATTGAGCAGATCCTTACCGCGCTTGATCAGCCTGGCAATTTCGTCCTCGTCGAGCGTCACCGCAGGCCGATTGGCGGGCGCGGGGGCGACAGCCGGCGGCGAAGGCGCGGGCGCGGCCTGCGCGGGCGGCGAGGTGTCGCTCGCCGGGGGGGCCGGCGGCGGTTTCACCGCCGGCGCCGGCGTGGCCTCGCCATTCGGCGGCGGATTCGCCGGAGCGGTCGCGATCACCTGAGGTGGCTCGGCCGCGGTCGGCGCTGCTACGGTCGGCGCCGCTGTCTGCGGGACCGACGGCTGTGGCGGCGACGCCTGCGGCAGCGATTTGGCCGCGTTCGCCGATTTGTCATCGACCACGGCCGGTACGGTTCCGGGAGTCTCCACCGAAGACAGCGCGCCGCCGGTCGAAGCGATCGAAGGCGGCGGAGTCTTGGTCCGCGCGCTTTCTTGGCCGGTCGGCTTGCCGCTTAAGAGCAGTACGACCGCTGCCGCGACGGCCGCGGCGATGCCGCAGACGATCCCGAGCCGCAGCACGATCGGCCAGAAGTCGCTGATGCCGGCGGGCGGCTCGGGAACCACGTCGGGCTCGAGGCCGCGCCGGAGCCAAGCGGGATCATCGCCAAAAGCGCCGGCGTCCCTGCCTATCAGTTCGTTCCGCGTCCGCTTTTCGGCCGGTAGCGAAGCGGAATGTCCAAATATCGGTCGGATCTGGTCACGTGCCCATGGTGGCGCGTAGTCCTGGTCGAAGTCCGAATTTCCCGGGTACTTGCTCGGCGAATTCATGGTCGCCTTCTTCTCGTATTTTCGCGCCGATCAGGATTGAATGTGTTTGCATCCCCTCATTGATGGTGCTGCGTCTGCCACTGCAGAAACTTGCGAAACAAAGCCTCCCGTTCCGCATCGTTGCTCGGCGCGCTCGGCTGATTGCTCAGGAACGTCTCGAACGCAGCCCGCTGTTGCTGCTGTTGTTGCTGTTGCTGCTGCTCCGACTGCATATTCTGCAACAGATCTTCCGCCACGCTAAACCTCGTCCAGCCCGGCACCGTGGCAGCCAAATTCACGTCCCGCCATTTTGGATGATAGGGCGGATGCTGGAACGTGTCCCAGCGGTTGAACAAATATTGGATAAAACGCTGGACCCTGTTGTAGCGGTCCGAATTCTTCGGCCAGTTGAACACCGCCAGCACGGCCGGGACCGCGATAGTATCGATATGGTCCTGCCCCTGCAGCAGATTGGGATAGTCCTGCTTGGTAAACTCGCCGAGAGTGTAAAGGTCCTCGAAGTTCTTGGTGAAGGGGATGTTCACCAGGTGCAACCCGGAGTTGGCCGGGATTTTCGCGAAGAAGTCGATCGGCTTCGGGATGACCCGCGCGATGGCATCGACCTCGCCGGATTGCAGCTTCTGCAAGGCGGTCGGCTGGTCGATGAGCACCTGGTTCACGTTGATGCCGAGCCGCTGGAACACGATGGTGCCGGTCAGGCTCGCCCCGGTGCCGGCTGGGCCGAAATTGACCTTTTTGCCGCGAAGATCCTCGAGCGACTGGACGTCATTGCGCGCCAGGATATGCAATTCCGAGATCGGCAACCGGATGATGTACTGAATGCGGCGCTCGAGATTGGGCGTCTTACGTTCGCTGCGAAAATACTCGAAGACGTCGGATTGGGTGACTGCCGCGTCGACGCCGCGAAGATAGAGCAGATCGTCGAGATTGGACGCCGCGCCGTAGGAAACGATCGGAAGAATGCGCAGATTGTCGCCGTCGTTCAGCACCGAAGCCATTTCGTCGACGAAGCGCATGTAAGTTCCGGAGAGGAGGCCGCCGACGATGCCGACCGTCCAGGCGTTCTTTTTCTCGCGCAAAGCGGAGTCGGAACCGCCTTCTTGAATGGATTTCGGTATGGTTTGCGCGGCAAGATTGGCAGTAAACAAACCCATCGCCAAAGCCGCCAGGCAGGCGAGAACAACACGGCTACGCATCTACTGCCCCAAACATGATATATTGCGGCCCGATCGGGCCAGCACGCTCAGAGTGCACGAGATAGGGAATTAATTATGACCGACCTCGCCCGGAGCGGATTTTTGTTTATCACAATTCGCTGGTGTATTTTAGTTCGGCAAAGAAATCGCCGTATTGTGACCAGAGTTTTTCCTTTCTGAGTTGAAATCTTCGGCCGCATTCCGGAACCGTCCGGTTGTGGCCGTGAAACGTCGTGGTTGTGCAAAGGGCTGCGGAGCGGCGGACAGTTGTGCCACGCCGGCGCGGCGATTTGCGCGAGTGGCGCGCCGCCTCGGACCGGCGTGGCTGCGGACGACATAACTTCGGCCGAACCGGCCCCTTGTAGACGCGAGCGTAGTACTGAGGAGGATGAAATGCGTACAAAATTGGCCATCGTGGCGCTGGCGGCAGTGCTTGCCGCCGCTTGGATTGCGCTTGCGCATCTGAAATTTGCACAAGCCGACCAATGGCCGACCCGGCCCGTCACCATGGTCGTCCCCTTCGCGGCCGGCGGTCCGACCGACGTCGTCGGCCGCATCGTAGCGGAGCGGCTGAGCGACATTCTCGGCCAGCAGATGATCGTGGAAAATGTCGGTGGTGCGGGAGGAATGACAGGCGCTCAACGCGTGGCTCAGGCGACGCCCGACGGCTATCAAGTTCTGCTCGGCACGGTGGGAACTCAAGCCTACAACCAGACCCTCTATAAAAAGCCACTCTACAACGCCAATAGCGATTTCGCGCCAGTCGTGCTCATTGCCGAGCAACCCTTGGTCCTGGTCGTGCAGAAGGATTTCCCGGCCGACTCGCTCAAGAATTTCGCCGCTTACGTCAAAGCCAATGCGGCGAAACTGTCGTTCGGTTCGGGCGGCAGCGGGTCAGCAACCCACCTCGGCTGCGTGCTGCTCAATACCGCAATTGGGGTCAATGTGCAGCACGTGCCCTATCGCGGTTCGGCGCCTGCCATGCAGGATTTGATCGCGGGACGCATCAACTATCTCTGCGACGCCGTTTCCACCGCGCTCCCGCAGATCAAGGCCGGGTCCGTGCGGCCGATCGCCGTTCTGGCGCGCCACCGGTCGCCCGTCCTGCCCGACGTGCCGACCGCGCAAGAGCAAGGGCTTGCCGGGTTCGAGGCCAATAACTGGATTGGGCTGTTCTTCCCGCGTAACACGCCGGATGCGATCGTTCGCCAGCTTCATGACGCAACGATCAAGGCCATGAATACGCCGGCGCTGCGTTCCCGCATGGAGGCCATCGGAACCGACTTGGTGAGTTCCGACCGCACGGGCACCGACTATCTCAAGCAGTTCGTCGGCAGCGAGATCGCGAAATGGGCCGTGCCAATCAAGGCCAGCGGCGTGTCGGTCGACTAACGGCGAGCGCGGCAGGCACCGAGAGCGCAATAATCGAATCGATTGCGGCTCTAGATGTTTGATAGACATGATCTTTTCGGAAAACCGGCTTCCACTTTCCGGATCATGCCCTATTGTCTTCGCACCACCTCCGGCAAGTTGGCGATGGCGGCCGCTATCCGCCGCGCTTCGTCGCGGCTGAGCAGCTTTACGATCGAACGCCGGCGCGGATCGTCCTCGTAATAGATATAGGCGAGCTCTTGGCCGCCTCGGGCTTTCACCACAAAACAGCCGACAAGGTCCTCGACGACCCAAGGTGACCGAAAGCGCCGTTGTTCAGGCATGGGCGATGATAGGCGCCGAATATCGGCGCCAAATGGGCGCAAGTGGGCCGCAATTTGGCTTCGGCTTTGGCAGCTTGCTCGAACGGCGCCGTTACGACCGGGTTCCGCCATTCCCGGCGCTACGTTATTTCTGCGGTCCCGCCGAGACGTTCCAGGGCAGCATCGCAGCGCGCGCAACTTCGGACCAAGGAAAAGTCCAAGGAAGCCACGCCATCTGCGCAGCCTGAACCCAAAACATAAACGGGTTGGCGGTCTCGAGGAACCGGCCGAACGCCTCGAATGAGGGGGTCGCCCGCAGATTGACCGAAATCCGTTCGGCGTCGCCCTCCGGCGACCTCGAGTGAACGATCTCAATCTCCAAACCGGGGAGATGCGCCGTCGCACGCGTTGTGTCGTCTTCGATTTGAGGGTGGTGCAAGCATCTTCTCCATTGTCTAACCTTCACGACGTGGATCGTGATCTGTGAGGCCGGTACGGCTCGGAACCGCGATCCGAATTGCGCGTTGTTAGCGTCCAGGTTCCATCGCGGATGGAGGATCTAATGTGCTGGGAAATAGACTACAAGCTCTTCGCCGAACAGCAGAAAGCTCAAGACGCGCGCATCGAGCAAGAGCGGCGGCGCGATGGAGTTGTTGCCAAACTCCTCGACGACGCCAATAAGCAAAACGAAAAGGCGAACGCACTAGAAACGACAGTCAAAGAAGCGGCGCCCGCGAAATAGGCGTGCGGGCGCTTCCGCCGCGATCGTGCACGAGGCTGCTTTGCTGCGCGTAGCGGAGCTCTTCATTCCGCGCGAAGTCCGGCGTCCTTTATGACTTTGGACCACTTCGCCATTTCGTCCTTGAAGAAGGCGCTGCACTCTTCGGGCGAGCTGCCGATCGGCACATAGGCCATGGCCGATAGTCTCTCCTTGACATCAGGTTGCGAGAGGCTGCCGACGATCAAGCGATTGAGCTCCGTGACGATGTCCTTAGGCGTGCCCGCGGGCACCACGACCGCGGTCCAGGTGCTGCCTTCCACCTCCGGAAACCCGGCCTCGGCCATTGTCGGGATTTCAGGCAATGTCGGCGATCGCGCCTTGCCGGTCACGGCCAATGCGCGCAGCGCCCCGCTCCTAATCAACGGCACCGCCGGCGCCAGCGCGCCGAACGAGATCGGTGTATGCCCCGCGACGGTCGCTTCGACGGCCTGCCCGCCGCCATCAAACGGCACATGGACGAGATCGAGTTTCAACGATTGCTGGAATAGTGCGCCGACGAGCTGCGGCGGCGTACCGATTCCCGGCGACGCGTAGCTGTACTTGCCGGCATCGGCGCGGATCAGCGCCACCAACTCCTTCACCGTTTGCGCAGGGACCGACGGATTGATCGCCAACACGACCGGAGTCTGTGCGCCGAGCGTGACCGCGTCCAAGTCCTTGAGCGGATCGTAGGGCACGTGGCTATAGAGAAAGGGATTATTGGTGAGATTGCCGCCGGTCACCAAGAGCGTGTAGCCGTCCGGCGGCGATTGCGCCGCGCGTCCGGCGCCGATATTGCCGCCGGCGCCGCCGACATTCTCGACGTAAAAATTCCGGCCGGTTTGCTCGGAGAGTTTTTGCGCGATCAGGCGCGCAAAGAGATCGGTCGGGCCCCCGGCTGCGAACCCGACGATCAGCTTCACCGGCCGTGCCGGCCAGGTCTCCGCAGCGGCGGATGCGAGGCCCGCCGCGAACAACAGCAGTGCCAAAGCAAGACGGTTTTTCACGTCGGCCTCCCGGCGGTCGGCTCGGACCTCATGCGCTCGATCGCGCAACCAGCGTTCATGTCATGTCTTTCGTCACGACAAGCTTCGGAGCGAAGACAGATGCATTGACGCAACCAAGATAGAGACTTCCGATTGATTGTAGCAATATGTTTGCTTCTTATCGGCCGCCAGAGCGGGCGTCCCGGTGGGCGCGCCTCTGTCTAGCGAATCCTCCGCTCGGGAGACACCGCCATGATGACTCGTCGTACATTGACTTCCGCGCTCGCGACCGCAGCCGCGGGAACGCTGATGCCGCGCCTGGCGCGTGCCGAGAATAGCTCTTCGGCTCGCAACGTCGTCATGGTCCACGGCCTGTTTGCGGACGGATCGTGCTGGTCCGAGGTGATCGGACGCTTGCAACCGGCGGGGATGAACGTGACGTCCGTGCAGAACCCGCTGACAACGCTGGACGATGCGGTGGCGGAGACGCAAGGCGTGTTGAACCGGCAGGACGGGCCCACCGTGCTCGTGGGACATTCCTTCGCCGGCATGATCGTGACGGAGTGCGGCGTCGATCCAAAAATCTCCGCAGTCGTCTATGTCGCGGCGCGAGCTCCGGATGCCGGAGAGGACTACACGGCGCTGGCCAAGAACTTTCCGGCGCCACCCGCCTCGGCAGGCATCGTCTTCGATGGCGACGAGGGAAGACTGACAGAGGCCGCGTTCCTGCGCGATTTTGCCGGCGATCTGCCTCAAGCGCGGGCGCGGATGCTCTATGCGGTCCAACAACCCTTTCATAAGGCGCTTTTGACCGGCAAGACCAAACACGCCGCCTGGCGTTCGAAGCCGAGCTTCTACGCGGTTTCGACGCAAGATCGAACGATCAATCCCGATCTGCAACGGTTCATGGCCAAGCGCATGGGAGCAACGACAATCGAGCTGACGTCGAGCCATTTGTCGCTCATCTCGCATCCGCAAGAAATCGCCGACCTGATCCTGCGAGCCGCCGGACAGCGAGCATAGTCGCGAACCTGACAACTGCCGTTTGCGACATTTCGATTGCCGCCCGAACATTGTCGGCGGGAGCGACTTGTCGTTTCCGCCGCACCTGGCCTCGTCAAAAATCTTATTGCTGAAAGCCGCCATTTTTTGACGGACTTCGACGCTCTCTACAAACGGCGACTGGCCCCAATACGGTTCCCAAAATCGTGCCTCATATTCGCTCGGTCAGTGTCGGGCGGGTGGACAGATGAGCTAAAACCCGAGCGGCGTCGAGGTACAAAGTAAGCCGCTGCTCGTCATAAGGCTTGCGTAATTCTCGCCGTACTGCGTCCTGTTGTGCTTGGTTGCTTGAATGATAGATAAATAAGCCCCATCCCGCTCCCACCACGATTCGCATGCTGAAAATGAAGCCCCAATTTTTGAGTCCGCTCGCTGGGCCGTCCTGGACGCATCATATCCTCCTCGATCGTTTGAAAAGCCGTTTGCGCAAGGGTCGCTTTTCACCAGCGCCCAGCTTTTATTGTTTTTCCTGGCGGGTTGAGGGGTAACCTGCACGTAGCCGCGGCGTGGGCTTCGGGGGGACCAAAATCGGCCTTTGGTACAGCTGGGTGGACTCGAACCACCGACCTCCTGATCCACAGGTGCCTGATCGCGGTATTCCTGAGACTGAATGAGAAGAGTTGAGAGGCGATTTACCTTTACAGAACAAATAATTTGCTACGACATTAGTATCCAGGGTTCTTAGGGATTCTCACGGCCTCTCACCGTTTTTGGATCCTGTTTGGAACCATAATGCCATGCCCAGACGTGTTGCCCCGCTTTCTGTGAAGAAGCTCGCCTCAGTTCGGCCCGGAGAAAAGCCGATCGAACTTGTGGACGGGTACGTGCCTGGCCTTCGTGTTCGGGTCCTACCGAGCGGCACGCGAACGTGGTCGCTTAATATACGCGATAGCAAAGGGGTTCGCCGACGTTTTGAAGTAGGCTCTGGTTTGAGCCTTGCTGAGGCCCGTCGCAAGGCTGAATGGCTGTTCAGTGCGCTCGCTACTGACTTACCGGTGATCTGTAGCGTGGATGTCGGCGTTAGGTCATTTTCGCCGATTCAACGTCCCTCAGAACCGCTAGCAATGCATCAGGTTCGCTCGCAACTCTCGCTTCCCGCGTAATTTTTCCCGTATCATCCACAACGCAGACGCTCGTGTCCTTGACCGATACGTCCAGTCCAGCAAAATAGTCCATGCTGCGCTTCTCCTTCTGATGCTTGGGGCCCGTGACAA
>Ga0187778_10000267_pt1 | contig 37966 bp, 34 predicted proteins | sample 1015_Q2_SP5_20_M_FD_132418 | JGI IMG/M metagenome (GOLD analysis project Ga0187778, IMG submission 132418) | Tropical peat soil microbial communities from peatlands in Department of Meta, Colombia - 1015_Q2_SP5_20_MG | ecosystem: Environmental > Terrestrial > Soil > Wetlands > Peat | place...
AAGCTGCTGGGCGTCGCGTTGTCCATCCGGTGCGCGATAACGCTCGGCCAGGAGATACATCTATGCGCAAGACCGCGAGGACCACACGTGCCCCACTTGACAAACATCGGCCATATCAGTCCATCCGTATTTGCGGCCGAGAGTCATGCATGTATCCTTCAATGAAGCGTCGCTGAGCTTCACTTCAGGATGATGTGCGCGAACTGCCTTAATCGCGGCGTCATCCTTATCACCTCGTTGAGCCTTATGCCGCGCCTCCCAAAACGTCAGGACTGCGGCGTAGTACTGCATATCTTTGTTCGGCCGACCCGGACGCTTGACCTGCCCCAGCAGACGCGCAGGTTTCGATTTTCCCGCCGCTAGTTGCCTGATGAGCTTCAATGTGCTGGCACGTAGGGAGTCGACGTCGTTGCTGTCCATGGGACCTGACTTTGCAAAGAAGACGTCTTCGATGTCGCTGTCACTCATTGCCTTGACGGCGGCGTACATGACGCGCAGCGCGGCTCGCGGGAGTCCAGTTGCTGGCGTGGGTGCTCGCTTCTTCACGACTGTTCTTTCTTCCGCAGGATCGTGTCAGTCATCCTTTGCAGCACGTCCTTGGCATCCGCGGCCGCAAGGTGCACGTACCTACTTACGACACCCGATTTCCAACCGCCGATCGCCTTCAGCTGCTGTTCCGTTGCACCTTCGCGGGCCAGATACGTCGCGGCGCTATGCCGGAGGTCGTGGAATTTGAAGTCTGCCAGCTTCGCCGCTGCGCAAGCCGCCTTGAACGGCGGAGAGTAGTCGTACTTGCCGCCCTTTGAATTCGCGAACAGGCGGCCATCGAGCCTGCGAACCCGCCCGTGTTCCTTGATCATTCGCAGTGCCTCGCCATGAATCCAAACGACACGTGGCTGCGCGTTCTTGGTGATTCGGAACAACAGACGCTGTTCCTTAAGATCGACGTCGTCCCACGTGAGGTTAAGCAGTTCCCCCGCGCGCGCTGCCGTCGACAGGGCCAGTACGGTCAGCAGATGCAACGTCGGGTCCTTCGCGGTCTCGGCAAGCAATCGGTCACGCTCATCTTCCTTGAGGTACCGCACCCGGCCTTTGCCCTCGCGGAGCTTGCTAACCGCTGTCATAGGGTTGTGCTCAAGCCAATGCCATTCACGCATGGTGACGGTGAAAACATGGCTCAGGCTCTGGAGGTAGCGGTTGACCGTTCCCGGGCTGCGTGGGAACTGCTTTGCAGCTCCCTTCACGATTGACTTTGGCGACTCCGGCTTTGCACGCGTGTACGGCTCACGTAACAGCTTGCTTCGTTGTTCAACCAGGATGGCCGGCGAGATTTCGCTCAACCTCAGGTGTCCGAGCTTCTCTCGCCACCAGGTTAAGTTTGCGCGTGTCATCCCACCGCGCTTCTTCGGCACTTCCTCTTCGAGGTAGCGGTTGATTGCTTCAGTGAGCGTCCGGTTGCGTGCCTCCGGGTCGCGGAAATGACGGCCCTCAATCATCTGCGCTTCAATCTTGGTCGCCCAGCGCTCCGCGAGGCGCCGAGTCGGGAAACTCTTGGTGCGAGCAGGGAAGCCCGTCATCCGTACTTGTACATGGAACACGCGGTGGCCCCGTTTCATGCGCTCTCGAATCGTTGCCATGGGGCATGCCTGCTCTGATTACACCAACGGCGAAAACTTACTCCTATCTGTGCCAAAACTGTGCCAAATGAGTCACATAATTTGTAAGTAGCTGATTTTAATTGCCGGCTGAGGGATTTGAACCCCCGACCAACGGTTTACAAAACCGCTGCTCTACCACTGAGCTAAGCCGGCAGACAAGGAGCGCCCCGGGCGGGCTTTCCGCGGGGCGCAGATTGTACCGACCCCGTTGTCCTCAGGGCAGGTTCGGCGGCCCCGCCGCTGGCGCCGGGGGGTTGCTCGCGGTTACCGGCTCGTGCAGGGGCGCCGCCGGGCTCGTCACGGTCGCAGTGCCGGTCGCGGGCAGCGCTGCCGGTGCGCGTGGCGCGGTCGCGGCAGGAGGCGGACACGGCTCAACGGCGATGCGGGAGCTCACGCCCCGCGCGAAGAGGTCCTGGAGCGGGACGGTGCTGATGCCGGGCGGCGGCGTCAGATCCACCCAGTAGAGCGACACGGGCAGCTTGCGGTCGGCGATCTCCGCCTTCAGTCCGGTCTGTCCGACCGCCTGCGCACGTCGCTCGGCGCGGGCGCGCTCGCTGTAGACGCCGAGAGACACGCGGCGGCCCGCGTCCGGCGTCTCGGGCATCACGAGCGCATCCTTTATCCCACTGCGCTCGAGCGTCTCGAGTGCGTGGTCCGTATCGGCCTGGGTGTTGAGCCCCCCGATGTACACCCAGTATCCCTCGGTCATGGGTCCTTCCTCGGCACGCTGCCGGGTGTCGAATCCCTTGGCCTTCAGCAGTGCTGCCGCATGTGCGCTGCTGTCGAGGCTGTCGAACGGTCCGACCGAGAGGCAACTCTGGTTGAATGCCATCTTCTCGGCGTTCGCCTGCGGTCGCTGCGCAGGTGGCGATTGCTCGACGAGCTTCAGTTGCGGAAGGCGCGCGGTCTGCGCATTCACCGGCGGCGGCGGCGGCACATCGACCCAGTGCGCCCACGCGAAGTACACGAGGTTCGCAAACAGAAGCGCGAAGCAGGCGATGCGCACCGTGCAATTTTAGATCAACCGCGCGGCTTTAGGCTGTGCCGCCGTCGCAAGAACCGCAAGCCCCCGCAGCACCAGGTCGGGCACCCCGACACAATGACTCATGACCAGCGGTCGCACGCTGGGCGCTTCGCCTCCCGTCATGACGACGAGCGGGCGGTGCTCGAGCAGCGCCTCGGCCTCATGCACGGCGCGATCGATGAGCGCCGCGGCCGCATAGCGCGCGCCCTGCAGGACGCCCGCGCGCGTCGAGCGCCCGAAGAGACCCGCTGCGGCCTGCGCACCGCCCCGCGCACGGCGACGGATACCGTGGGTGTTCTCGAAGAGCGTCCCCACCATGAGCTCAGGCGCCGGAATGATCACCCCGCCGCGGTGACGGCCCGCGGCGTCGATGAGATCGATGGTCATCGCCGTGCCGACGCCCACCACGCATACGGCCGTGCCCTTGAAGAGCTGATGTGCTCCCACGGCCGCCACGAACCGGTCCACTCCAAGACGCCAGGGCTCGGGATAACCGACCTGCACGCCGCCGCCGTGGCGTGGCACGCTCACGAACCGTGCCTCGACTCGCGCGCGCCGCGCTGCCGCAGCGAGCCTCTCCTTCACCCTGGGTCCGGCAACGCTCGCGACCAGCATGCGCTCGGGTCTGGGACCTGAGCCGAAGAGCTGCCGCGCGTAGTCTGCAGAACTCCATCTCGAGTGCGCCGCAGCCCGTCCCTTGCCGAGTCGCCTGCCGACAAGGCGCGCCCACTTGATACGGGTGTTGCCGACGTCGACCAGGAGGACCGTCACCGTCAGGCCCTCACGGTCACGTCCCCCGAGATGAAGCGCTTCACGCCCTGCGGGGTTTCGACCATGAGCGCACCATGCACGTCGATGCCGCGCGCGAGTCCGCGGGCGACCCCGTCGGCTGCGCTCACGTTCACGGGGCGTCCGCGCAGTGCATCCGCCGCGCGCCACTCCTCGATGAAGGGTTTGAGCCCGTGACGCTCGAACTCGAGCAGGCCACGCACGCTCTCACTGATCAGCGCTGCGGCCACGGTGTTGCGCGACGGGGACTTAAGTCCGCCACTCGCCAGATCGGTAGCCTCGGTACCCGTCGCCGCGATCTGTTGCAACAGCGCCGCGCCGAGCGCCACGTTGAGGCCGACGCCGATCACGACGCACGCGGGACCGGCCGACTCGGCCCGCAACTCGATCAGTACGCCCCCGAGCTTGCGCGCTCCGACGAGCAGATCGTTCGGCCATTTGAGGCCCGCACCGCTCACCCCGAGGAGGCGCAGCGCGCGAAGCGCGCATACGCCGATGACGAGCCCCAGGGCGCCCAGGTCCTGGGGCACTTCGCGGAAAGTCCAGCTCATTGAGAGACAGATGGCTGCGCCCGGCGGCGCTAGCCAGGCACGCCCGCGGCGGCCCCGCCCTGCGCTCTGGTACTCGGCGAGCAGCACCTCGCTCGTGCCGTTTGCAGGATTGGCACGCGCCAGAAGCACCGTATTGGTGGAAGTAGTCGACCACAGGGCCTCGACGCTGGTCACGAGCTCGCGCACGTCGCGGCTGAGGCGCTCGCGAATCTTCGCGGAATCGAGCGGCCCACCGCCATGCATGAGGCGGTAGCCGCGGTTGCGCACGGCGTGGAGCGTGGCGCCGAGGGTGCGCAGCGTCCCGGCCGCCTTCCATACGGCACTGCGACTGACGCCGAGCGTGTTCGCCAGCTCCTCGCCCGAGTGAAAGCGGGCATCGGCAAGTTGGGCGAACACCCGTGCGACAAGCGGCGGCGATTCCTTCGCGGTGCGCGCCGACCGCGCGGGCCTCGCGCGGCGCATCAGGCCTGTCCCCGGCGCGTGCCGAAGAGCCACAGCCGCCGCGCGCGCGATTCCGTGCCGGCGCGCATGCGCGCGATGTTGGAGCGGTGGGTGAAGAGAATGAGGATCGCTGCGAGGATCCCGAAAGTGAGCAGCGGCGCCCCGGAATTCGTCAACGCAATCCACGCCGCAAGTGCAACGGCGCCGAGGATCGAAGCGAGACTGACGAAGCCGAAGAGAATCACGGTGATAAGCCAGGTGAGGATCATGGGCAGCAGCAGCCAGGCGCTGATGCCGAGTACCGCCCCGAGGAGCGTTGCCACTCCTTTCCCGCCCCGGAAGCCGAACCAGACGGGATAGACGTGTCCCAGCATGACCGCGAGACCGCAGACCGGCACGCACCACGCCTCGAGCTCAGGCAGCGCGGGCGCGATGCCGGGAATCGCCCACGGCGCAAGCCGCCCCGTCGCGATCCACCCCTTGGCCACGTCGATCAGGAGCACCCAGAAGGCCACCTTGCGGCCGACGATGCGCAGCGCGTTCGTGGCGCCGGCGTTGCCGCTGCCGAGCGTGCGGATGTCGACGTCGCCCGTGAGACGTGCGATGAGAAGACTCCCGATGATCGAGCCCAGGAGATAGGCGAGTCCCCCCTTGACGAGCAGCTCGGTCATGTCGTGCGGAAGACTTCCGTGAGCATACAGCGGACACTCCCGCCGCCCAGCCGCTCGATCGTGGGGACGGGTACGGCGAGCACGGCATCCGTGGAGCCCGAAAGCCTCGTGAACACCTCCGGCTTCAGCGCCCGGCGGGCGCTCTCGGACATCACGAGCACGCGCGAGTCCCCGAGCGCCTCGTCCCAGGTGCCGAGCTCGAGCATGTTGCCCACGAACTGCGCGATCTCCTCGTGCCCGATCTCGATGACGTCCCGACCGCTCGCCTTGAGAGGCGTCAGCACCCGCTCGCGGTCGGCGGGCGTGATCGCCTCGGTGCCGACGACCGCGGCCCGTGCGCCGATCCACATGAGGACGTTGGTGTGATAGAGCGGAATGCCGTCACGGTTCGTGGCGCTGAACGTCACCGCCTCGTACTTGAGCTCCCCCGCCCACTCGGCGACGACCTCGGGGTGGGTGCGCGGCGACACGCAGGCGTACGCCACGCGCTCCACGTGATCGAGCACCAGGCTGCCGGTGCCTTCGAGGAACTTCCCGTGCCCCTCGTGGTGCGTGAGGTCGAGCAGGTGCGAGACCCGGAATTCGAGCTCCCGGACCGCGGCGTCGAGCACTGCCTGGCGCCGTTCAGGCCTGCGGCTTGCGCTCTGCATGGGATAGAGCACGAGCGTGCCGTCGTCGTGAAAGCTCAACCAGTTGTTGGGAAACACCGCATCGGGCTTGGCCGGCGTCGCCGAATCCTCCACCGTGCAGACGCTCACGCCCTCACTGACGAGCGCCCGCACCAACTGCTCGAACTCGCGGCGTGCCTCGGCACGCGGATCGCGCGTGTCGGGGCCTCTAGGCTGCTGGAAGCTGTTGGTGGCCGCGGTCTCGGCGTTATAGCCGAAGGCCTGCGGGCGAATCATGAGCACGGCATCGGCGCACTGCTGGCGCGGCCGGGCGTCGGGACCTTTTGATTCGCGGCGCGGCTGCATGGCCCATTCTCGCACGTCCGGAAACGACTACGGGATGCAGCAGCCGGCGGGGCTCGCGCGCACCTTGCCGTCCCTCAAGCGCGCAGCGCCACCTGCTCGCCGGTATTGGTGTTCTCGAGCTTGTCGAGCGCCGGCAGGCGCTGGGTGAGATCGATGGGCTCTCCGCTGAGATAGCGGTGGCACTCCTGTGCCGGCTCAGGGCGCGCGAAGAGATACCCCTGTGCATAGGTGCACCCGAGCTGACGCAGCTTCTCGAGCTGCGGGTAGCCCTCGATGCCCTCGGCGACCACCTCGATGTGCAGGTGTTTTGCCATGGCGATGATGGCACTCACGATCGCCAGGTCGCTCAGGTCGGTCACCAGATCGCGCACGAAGCTGCGATCGATCTTGAGCGTGTCCACCCGCCAGCGCTTGAGGTAGGAGAGGCTCGAATAGCCGGTGCCGAAGTCGTCGATAGCGATGTGCACGCCGAGCTCGCGCAGCTTCGCCACCGCGTCCTGGCTCGCATCGCGGGCGCGCGCCTCACGCCGTTCGAACACCGCGCTCTCGGTGAGCTCGATCTGCAGCATCGAGGGCTCGAGACCGTGCTCCTTGGTGAGCCTCTCGAGGTTGTCGGCGAGGTTGGAACGCTGCAGCTGCACGGCCGAGACGTTGATCGCCACCGGGACCAGACGCCCCGCCGCCTGCCGCCAGCGTGCCATGTCCTCGATCGCCCGCTGCAGCACGAAGTCGCCGATGGGCATGATGAGACCGGCCTCTTCCGCGACCGTGACGAAGCGCTCGGGGCGCACGTAGCCGTGGTTCGGGTGCTTCCAGCGCAGCAGCGCCTCGAGTGCTACCACTTGGTTGTGCTCGATCTCGACGATCGGCTGATAGAACACATCGAGCTGGCGGCTCTGCAGCGCGGTGCGCAGGCTCGACTCGATGGCGATACGCTCCTTGAGGCGCTTGTCCATGCTCACGCTGAAGAGCTGGAAATTGTTGCGACCGCGATCCTTGGCCTGGTACATCGCGGTGTCCGAGTGCCGCAGCAGCTCCCCCATGTCGATGCCGTCGTGGGGATAGAGCGCAACGCCGATGCTCACGGTGGTCACGAGTGTGCGCCCGTCTACCACCATGGGGGCCCCGAGCGCGTGGTTGATGCGCGTGGCGGCATCGCTCACCTGCTCGGTGTGCTTGACGCTCTTCATGACCACGACGAACTCGTCGCCCCCCATGCGCACCACCAGATCTTCGGAGCGCATGGTGGTGCGGATGCGCTGGGCCACGGTCTTGAGCAGCTTGTCGCCGGTCTCGTGACCACGCGAGTCGTTGACGTGCTTGAAGCGATCGAGATCGAGGAACAGTACCGCGAGTACCGTGCCGCTCGTCTTCGCCTCCTCGATCGCATCCGGGAGGTGGGCGGCGAGATACAGCCGGTTAGGCAGCCCGGTGAGATGGTCGTGGTGCGCGAGATGGTCGAGCTCCTGGTGCTTCTCGAGGAGCTGCGTTTCGACCTTGCGCCGCACGGTGATGTCGTGGACCACCATGCCGAGGGCCGGCCGCTCGCCGAGCTGCAGCGGGTAGCAGCTGGCCTCGACGCTGCGTCGCGAGCCGTCGCGGCAGTGCTGGCGCAGCTCCATCGGCGCGCGGTTGGTCGCCTCCTGCAGCTTGGCGACCAGGCTTCCCGGTTCGACCCCCTCGGCGCTGAAGAGCTGCATCACGGGAAGTCTGCGCATCTCCTCCAGCAGGTAGCCGAGACTGCGGAGCGCCGCGGGGTTCGCGGTCACGACAGCGCCTGTGGCAGGGTCGATCACCAGCGCGGTGGTCGGCCACTGCTCGAAGACGTCCTGACCGGCCGAGTCCCGCTGGCGCCGCCGCCACAGCCATGCGAGGGCGGCGATTGCTGCGCAGAGGAACCCCGACAGTGCGCCGAACGCAAGTGCCAACTGGTTCACGGTTTGTCCCGCAAATGTCTCACGCAGTGTGGGGCAAGCGGTCGGTACCGTGTCGTGCGCTGCGCACAGTTTGAGGCCGCGCCGGCTCTTGTATTACCGCATTAAGTCCGCAGCGCGCGCCAGGCTGGCGCAGTAGCCGTGCGCAGCCCGTGGGAGGCTCCCGGTGCGCTCGCGGCGAAGTCGTTTCAGGAGCCGCACGGGCGAGCATCAAAGGTCAGCGCGCACGCCTCGTCGAGGGCGATCTCGCAGCCCTCTCCTGCTGCAATCACGGCGTTCTCGCCGAAGGTGGCACCGCGGAGCTCGCGGTCGAAACGGAACGAGCGCAGCACCGGCGCCGGATCGCTCGAGGGCAGGCCGGTGCGCTGATCGACGGCGGGGATGGTGCAGCGCGTACACGGCTTCACCAGCCGCAGTGTCAGCTCACCGACGGTGAGCGTGTCGATCCGGTCCTCGGCCCAGGCCGGGAGCCCGCGCAGCACGATGTTGGGCCGAAAGCGCTCCATCGGAATGCTCTGCGGCATGCGCGCGTTGAGATCCCCGAGCGAGGCTTCGTTGCACACGAGAATTGGAAAGCCATCCGCGAAGCCCATGAGCGCAGGCGTGGTTGCCGCGAAAGCCGGATTGGCCCGCCGCAGCGGGTGTGAGGGCACACGCACGAGGCGCACCGTCTCACCCACGGCGCGGCTCACCCATTCATCCGCCGCGCGGCCCTGGGCGAGTCCGACGCAGGGATCGCGGTGCACGCGGACCGCGAGAGGCTCGCCGTCCGCGGCCATTGGCACACGAAGCTCCCCCTGGCCGGGCGCATGCAGCGTGAGTCCCTCAGCCGTGATCTCGGGCACTACGCGCGCAAGCTGTGGGTGGGTGCGTTGGCTGAGGAACGTTCCCCGGGCATTGATCAGCATCCACTGGCGGTCCCACTGAAATCCGGTTGCCGTCACGCGCGCGCGCTCAAGCGCAACGGCGCGCGCGGACTTGAGCGGATACACGAAGAGACCTGCGACGCTTGCGATCGTTGCCATGTTTGCGGTCGAGCCGCCCGCTCAAGTGCCGGCGTGCGTGCCAGCGCAGTCTGCCATATGCTGTACACTCGCCACGAGACACGAAAGCACGCATGCCAGCGAAAGGAAGCTCGGACAAGCCGCCGGCGAGCCTGAGCGGATTCACGCGCGCCGCCGCGGCCGGCATGGTCAGCGCGAGTGTCATTTTCGGCGGCCCGCAGACGCAGGGGCGCACCCAGAAGCCGCCGCTCTATGGGCGGCACTGGATGGCGGTCACCGGCAAGCCGATCGCCGCCACCGCGGGGGCGAAGATCTTCGCGCAAGGCGGCAACGCGGTCGACGCCGCCTGCGCCATGATCGCAGCGACCGCAACCGCGTGGACGACGCTCTCCTGGGGCGGGGAGACGCAGGCGCTCATCTATAACCCCAACAGCGGCAAGGTGGTCGGTATCAATGGACTCGGTGTGGCCCCCACGGGGGCGACGCCCGAGTACTTTCACAAGCTCGGCATGCGCTATCCACCCGAGTATGGGCCGCTCGCGGCGGTGACGCCCGGCACGCCGGGTGGTGTCATGACGATGCTCGCCGAGTACGGGATGCTGAGCCTCGCTCAGGTGCTTGCGCCTGCGATCGAGATGGCGGACGGCTTTCCGATCGACGAATCGCTGGTCGACACCATCGAGCACTTCAAGGACAAGATCAAGGAGTGGCCGGATTCCAGGCGCATCATGCTGCCGCATCTCGGCGCGGCGCACGAAGCGCCCGAGCCCGGGGAGATCTTCCGCCAGCCCGAGCTCGCCGCGACGCTGCGCAAGCTCATCGAGGCGGAAGGCGCAGCGTGCGCCGCCGGCAAGGATCGCAAGGCCGCGATCTATGCCGCCTACGACCGCTTCTACCGGGGCGACATCGCCCGTGAGCTGGTGCACGCCGTGCGCGAGCACGGCGGCCTCTTCACCCTCGAGGATCTCGGCAACTGGAAGGTGAAGATCGAAGAGCCGGTGCACACCAGCTACCGGGGCATCGAGGTCTACAAGCTTACCGCCTGGGTGCAGGGGCCGGTGATGCTGCAGGCGCTCAACATCCTCGAGAACTTTGATTTGCGGTCCATGGGCTACGACAGTGCCCGCTACATCCATACGCTCTACCAGGCGATGAACCTCGCGTACGCGGACCGCGATTTCTACTACGGCGACACGAGCTACTCACCCGCGCCGCCGGTGCAGGGCCTACTGTCGAAGGAGTACGCGCGCGAGCGCGCCAGGCTCATCACTCCGGACCGTAACGATCCTGACATCCGGCCGGGCGACCCGTACCCTTTCCAGGGTGGCAAGAACCCATACCTCTCGTACCTCGAGAACTGGCACACGCGCATGGCGGAGCAGCCACCCGTCACCATGGCCGAGTTCGATCGCACCTTCCGCCGCGGCACGACCAGCGTGCAGGCTGCGGACGACAAGGGCTGGGCAGTATCGGTGACACCGAGCGGCGGATGGGCCCCGGCGGTGATCGCCGGCCACACCGGCATCGGGCTGAGTCAGCGCATGCAGAGCTTCGTGCTCGACCCCAGAGAGAACCCTTACAACGTCCTCGAACCTGGCAAGCGGCCGCGCGCGACGCTCACACCGTCGCTGGCACTCAAGGACGGCAAGCCGTTTCTCATCTTCTCGGTGCAGGGTGGTGACAGCCAGGACCAGAACCTGCTGCAGTTCTTCCTCAACGTCGTCGAGTTCAACATGACCATCCAGGAGGCGAGCGAGGCAGCCAACATCACGAGCTACCAGATGCGCGACTCCTTCGGCGAACACCAGTCCTTCCCCGGGCGCCTCACACTCAACACCGCAACGCCCCCGTGGGTACGCAAGCAGCTGACGCAGATGGGCTATGCGCTCGAGTTCGAGGAGCGCACCTCGGGCCCCCTCACCGCCATCTTCGTCGATCGCAAGCACGGCACGCTGTGGGGGGCTGCGAGCAACTACGGCCAGGACTACGGCATCGGCTGGTGAGGACCCAGCGCCGCCAACTGTGACTTCCTCCACAGTTCCACGGGCTCAAAACCCGCGCCACGCCCGTACGCTATAACGTAATTGAGTGTGGCCGCCGGTTCTGCCGGTCAGCACCGAGCATGAGCGATCCGAAGACATTCAAGGTTCCACCGGGTCCCCCGAAGACCCCCGGCACCGCGCCCGCAAAGCCTGCACCGGTGAGGCCCGGGGCGGCGGCCGCCATGCCGGCGAAACCTGGCGCGCCTGCAGCGCCGGCGAAACCGGGTGCTTCGCCAGCGCCCCACGGGCCGTCCGGCAAGGTGGTTCACGATGAACGTGGCAACGCGGTGTGGGACTGGCTCAAGCAGACCAGCCGTATCGCTATCGAGAGCACTTCGAGGCTCCTGCGCCGGCTCGAAGCGCCGGAGCTCAAGGTGGAAGACACCCAGGACAACGAGCTGCGCCTGATGCCCGACGGCAAGACCTGCGCGGGCGGCGGCTACGACCCTTACAATCAGACGAACAAGGGCAAGCCCGGGCGCAAGTAGCGCGCGACGCAGCTACCGGTCGCGCCTGGCACACACTCGCGCGCCGCCCGACACCAACACCCGCCGTGGCCGGCGGCGCCGCGGGGCGAAAGTTGCGAACCTTGCGCATTCCGTGCTGTCATCCTTGAGTCGAAGGTCCAACGCACCTAAGGGTTCTTCATGGAAGCCAGAAAACTCTCGAATCCGCGTGCCTCACCCTTTCAGCTGTCACTGCGCGTCCGCCATCCCTCGCTCGATCCCGCCGAAATCTCGAGCCAGCTGCGCATGAAGGCCGAGCACTCCTTTCGCGCAGGCGATCCGCGCCTGTCGCGTAGCGGCCTCGCGCCCGCTTCGGTGCACACGGAGAGCTACTGGCTGGGCGCTTTGAATCCCGCCGAATGGCCCACAGACCCCGCCGTGGCGGATGATCCGTTGGTGAAGATCGCGCGCGAGCGGCTCCCCGTGGTGAACCGCAGTCTCGGCTGGGCACTCGCGCTTTGCGCGCGGCGCTTCTTCAGTGTGCATGCGCCGCTGCTGCGGCGAATCCGCAGCGAAGGCGGTCAGGTGAGCGTGCTGGTCACGCTCTCGACGACCGATGCCAGCAGCTTCAGCCTAATGCCCGAGGTGAGCCGGATCTTCAGTGAGCTCGGCATTGCGCTCGAGTTCGAATTCATCAGCGAATGAGCGAAGCAATTCGCGCACGCCGATGACGGTGTGAGAAAGGGTCGGCCGAGCCTCACGGCGCAGCGTGTCGCGGTGAGTCGCGCGGCGCACCAGCTGTATGACCATCCGCGAATTCTCGACGACCCGATCGCATCACGGATCATCGGTCCGCAGGGCGAGGAGGAGCTGCGCACGCACCGCCGCCGCTTCGACGCACGCCCCGCGCGTCAGCTGCGCGCCTTCCTGGTGGCGCGCAGTCGCGTGGCCGAGGAAGCACTCGATGCCGCCATCGCACGCGGCGTACGGCAGTACGTCGTGCTTGGCGCAGGTCTTGACACGTTCGCCTTGCGCAATCCCTACCCTGCCTCGCTCCTGCGGGTCTTCGAGGTGGATCATCCGGCGACGCAGGCATGGAAGCGCGCCCAGCTCTCGGCCGCCGGCATCCCGCTGCCCGACTCGCTGACTTTCGTGCCGCTCGACTTCGAGACGCAGACGCTCGCGGCGGCGTTGCGCGCGGCGGGCCTGCAGAGCGACCAGCCGGCGTTCTTCTCCTGGCTCGGTGTCACCATGTATCTCACGCACGATGCGGTGATGGCCACGCTCAGATACGTCGCGAGCTCGGCGCCGGAGCGCAGCGCGATCGTCTTCGATTACGTCGTTCCTCTGGCGAGCGTCGGGCTGATACCTCGCCTCGCGGCTCGTGCACTGCTGCTTCGCCTGGCGGCGGCCGGCGAGCCGTGGAAGGCGTTCTTCGATCCGCCTGTGCTCACCGCGGAGCTGCGCGCGCTCGGCTTCGTACATACCGAGGACCTGAGTCCCGAGGAGCTCAACGCGCGATTCTTCCGCGATCGATGGGATGATTTGCAGGTGGCGGGGCTCGGTCGCGTGATGCACGCGCAGCGCTGAGCGGCCCTCAGTCGCCACCGAAGATCGTGCGCATTCGCTGCGTGTCGCCGTTCGCCTTGCGGATCTGCACCTCGCGCCACTCGCGATCCGGTGTCTGTGGCATGGCGAGGATCGCCTCGCGCGCCTGCGCCAGGCGCTGCTTGAGCAGCGGCCGCAGCGCGGCGAGCGCCGCCGCCGCCTGCACCTCCTGCTCGGTGAGTGCAAGCTCCGTGTCGCAGTAGGCGCGGAAGTATTCCCGGTACCACTCCTCGTACAGCTGCAGCGGCTCATCGAAGGCCGCGTCGTGCATCAGGTGCTCGGCGAGGTGCTGTGTCGCCACGTAGCTTGAGCTGCAGCGGATGTAGTTGCCGTGCTCTGTCAGGAGCGCGTTGCAGTAGTCACGGTTACCGTAGAAGAGCGTGAACAGCCGCACGCGCTTCGCGCCGGTGATGTGGCGCTCGCGGATGTACTCGAACAGCGCCCGACGATGCACGAGAGTGAACGCGGTCGTGCGCAATGCAATCACCTGGCGCGCGATGCGCGCCTGCTCGGCAACGCTACGCATGAGCACCGCGTGCTCGGACTCCCAGCGTCGGTAGGTGTCGGGTCGCTCGAGCACACGGCTCGCGACGAGATCAGCGGGCGCGTGCGAATACGCCGACATCTCGACCCGAGACTCGGACTCGGCCATGAGCCGGGAATGCTTGTACGCATGAATCAGCATGCGTCCCTTCTTGGGTCGTTTTATCTTCCAGTCGTGCGGCGACCTTCGAACTCAAGTTTCCGCGCTCCGGCCCGCGCGCGCAACGGTCAAGAGTGCTTATCCTTAACTGCCACGCCTCTGTTACAGGCAGGTGAACGTGCTCGGCATCCAACGATTTGGCGCTTCATCACCACGGGAGTCCTGCTGAACTGACGCCAGGGCAGGACACAATCTACCTCCTGGGCAGGGGTCTCAGCGGTGGGCTGCGCACCGGCGCCGCTTCAGCGCTCGGCATCACCGCCGGCAGCATCGTTCACACGCTCGCCGCGGCCCGCCGGACTCTCGCTGCTGCTCGCCACCTCGCCGCTCGTGTTTCTGAAAGCTCGCAGGCGGAGCGTATCTGATCTTTCTCTTGCACGACTGCTATTCACGAGGCATTCCAAGTAACTGCAGGCGGATCCGCAAGTGAAGTCTGCGCACGGCGGCGTTGGCATCGCGCGCACGTCACCCACGTGCGCTTTGAGGAGGGAGACCGATCAGCGGGTCGCGTACCTGCCGAGAGCGGTCGGCGCCTGGACGAAGGTCTGCGTTGACCCCCCAAAACCCACTTAGTACGCTACACAAACAAACAGCCATGCGAGGGGGCGGCGGGGCCGCTTCCTTTGGACGAGCCCGGAGGACGGTGAAATGGCCAGCGTGCAACCGATCGTCGAGGACACCATTTCCTTCGTGCAGCGCGAGTACTCGCCGGCCGCCAAACGGGCGCTGGCGCGCAAGCCTGCACTTTACATAAACAATGAGTGGGTCGCCTCCAGCCACGGCGCGACGCTCAGCGTCGAGGACCCCTCCACCGGCCAGGAAGTCAGCCGCATCGTGGACGCTTCCAACGCCGATGTAGACCGCGCCGTCGCTGCGGCCCGCGCGGCATTCGACGACGGCCGTTGGTCGGACCTGCCGCCCAAGGCGCGCGAGCGCATCATCAACAAGCTCGCGGACCTGCTCGAGGCGCATGCCGCAGAGTTCGCCGAGCTCGAGGCCATCGACAACGGCAAGCCGGTCGGCTTCGCGACGGTGGTCGACGTCCCCGGCGCCATCGATCACCTGCGGTACATGGCGGGCTGGGCCTCGAAGCTCGGCGGTGACGTTCAGCAACCGCTCGCGTTGCCGCGGGGCACGGTCTTCAGTTACGTCTCGCGCGAGCCGGTAGGCGTCGCCGCGCAGATCATCCCGTGGAACTTCCCGCTCCTGATGGCGACGCTCAAGATCTCCCCGGCGCTCGCCGCTGGGTGCACGCTGGTGCTCAAGCCGGCCGAGCAGACCTCGATGACGGCGCTGCGCCTGGCAGATTTCGTGGCCGAGGCCGGCTTTCCGCCCGGCGTGATCAATGTCGTCACCGGCAACGGGCACACAGCGGGCGATCGGCTGGTGAAGCACCCGGACGTCAACAAGGTCGCCTTCACCGGTTCCACCGAAGTGGGCAAGATCATCAACCGCAACGCGACCGACACGCTCAAGCGCGTCACGCTCGAGCTCGGCGGCAAGTCGCCGGTCGTGGTGATGCCGGATGTGGACGTCGACGAGGTCGCACCCGCCGCGGCCGGTGGCATCTTCTTCAACTCCGGCCAGATTTGCGTTGCCGGCTCGCGGCTGTTCGCGCACCGCTCGATCTTCGAGCGCATGGTCGAGGGTGTCTCGGCGGCCGCCGCGTTCTGGAAGCCGCGCCCCTCGCTCGATCCGCAGGCGCACATGGGCCCCCTGGTCTCGAAGGAGCAGATGGACCGCGTCATGGGTTTCATCGAGTCGGGCAAACGGGAAGGGGCGTCGGTCGTGCTGGGCGGCGACGCACCCGCGGCCAACGGCTACTACGTGAATCCGACGGTGCTCGTCAACGTGAAGCCCTCGATGAGCGCGGTGCGCGAGGAGATCTTCGGCCCCGTGCTCGTCGCGCAGCGCTTCGACACTCTCGATGAGGTCGCCAAAGCCGCCAACGACACCAGCTACGGTCTCGCCGCGAGCATCTGGACCAAAGACGTTTCATCGATGCTGAAGCTCGCCGCCAAGATCAAGGCGGGCACGGTGTGGGGCAACTGCCATGCCGTCATCGACCCGGCCCTGCCCTTCGGGGGATTCAAGCAGTCGGGCATCGGTCGTGAGCAGGGTCGCGAGGGGATCGAGGCCTACACCGAGCTTAAGACGGTCATCGTCAAGCTCTGACACGAAGCCCGACCCCGGGGCCGCGAAGCGCTTCCGTGCGGGACAGGCAGGGCGAACCGTGTGGTTCGACCCTGCTGCCTCGTCTCAATGCGCGGCGAAAGTCTTCTTGATCGTTAGCCCCCACTCGAGCGGTGCCCCCGGCGAGCCGGTGATGGTGCCGGCGAGGGAGGCCAGGTCGAACTTCGAGTAGAAGTAGTACCGGTCGAAGATGTTCGTGGCGAAGAGTGTCACGTCGAGATCGCCACGCTCGTTGCGCCAGATCAGCCGCAAGTTGGACACCGCGTAGCTGGGAACCAGTCCGTAGATGGCGGACGGTGAACCGGGCAGGGGCGCGGTGTTGTTGCCGTACTGCGGACCGCCGAGGTAGGTTACGTCATAGCGCGGCGCCAGCGTGCCTCCGGTGCCGAGCTGGAAGGCATATTGAATGCCGGCATGGGCCTGCTCCGGCAGGAACCCGATCGGAGTCTTGCTGAGGAGGCCAATCACGGCCGGATCACTCGAGCAGGGGCCCGCCGTCAGACCCACGACCTGGGGGTTCACGCATTGCCACTCCCAGTGTATCCATGAATACGAGGCATCGAACTCGAAGCCACCGAATGCAGCGTTGATCTCGGCTTCGATGCCGTAGTCGTGCGCATCGCCGGCGTTCTGCGGCAGCGCGCACGGCCCGGGTCCGCCGTACTGCGGGCAGCTGGTCAGTACCAGCTGCGCATGGGTCAGGTCGTTGTAGAAGGCGGCGAGATTGAGCCGAACCCGCTTGTCGGCGAGATCGGTCTTCGCACCAAGCTCGTACGAGGTGACGTACTCCGGGCCGAACGCGATGGCCTGCTCGGCGTTGAACGGGCGCGGGCTATCACCGCCCGCCTTGTAGCCGGTGCCGGCGGAAGCGTAGACCATCAGCTCCGGAGCGAAGCGGTAGTCGGCGCCGACGTGCCAATCGGTGCGGCTGCCGCTGAAGGTGGACGTACGACCGGTGAGCGACTGCACGGTGCCGGGGACCGGACCGGGCGGCAGGCCCGGGATGTTCTTGTAGTTCGGTCCGTCATAACCAGGCCCGTACGCGAAGCCGACCGGATCGACGAAACGATTGATCGTGACCCCATCGAAGTTGTAGCGATAGTACGTGTAGCTCTTGTTGTCCTTCGTGTAGCGCACGCCGGCGTTGAAATGCAGCGCGCTGGTCGCATCCCAGAAGAGCGTGCCATAGGCGGCCTTGGACTCGGTTTTCACCGGATCATTGCCGATGAACTGCAGCGGGTAGATCGGGCAGGTCGGCGTTGGCAGACCCGGGCAGGCGACGGCGGGAACGCCGGGGCCAAAGGCGACGTAACGGATGTCCTGCAGCGTGTAGTACGTCGTCTTCTCATCGGAGTAGTAGCCACCGATCGCCGCGCGCAGCTGTGAAGTGAAGTCGACGTTGAGCCGCAGCTCCTGGCTCCAGAACCAGTCATCGAGGATGTTGTTGCCAAACTGGACCTGGGCCGGGGACAGGTCTTGATCGATGCTGAAGGAGTTCTTCCAATTGCGGTAGCCCGTGATCGAGGCGAGCTTCACCGCATCCGACAGGCCGAAATCCATGTTGAGGGCGCCGTCATAGGCGTCGAAGATGTTGAGCTGCTGACCCGAGCTCGCTGCCAGGGGCGTGCCGTTGAGAAACGGGAGTAGGCCCGCAACGAAGGAGCCGGCCGACTGGCCGAGGCTCGTGTAGTTGCACCACTTGCCACAAATGAACTGCGAAGTGAAGGGAACGCCATTCGGCGTCGACACGTTCGGATTGGGGTTGTTGCCGTAGAGCAGCACTTCCGCCGCATTGTTGTGCGCGTCGTGGATGTAGTCGGCGCTCAGCCTGATATCCACCGTGTCGGAGGGGTTGTAGCGCAGGATGCCGCGGATCGCGCTGTAGCCGATGTCGCCCTGCTTGTACTGCAGGCACTTCGTGTCGCCGGCAGGCGCCGGCACGCCGCTCGACGGGAAGAGGCAGCCGTAGCTCTCGACGTCGACGTAGCCGTCCTGCGAGTTATAGGCGCCTGACAGCCGCGCCGAGAACCCATTGCCGAGCCCGAAGTCGGCAGCTGCACGCATCATGATGTGGTTGAAGCTGCCGTAGGTGCCCTCGACGTAACCATCGTCCTGCCCCGTAGGCAGCTTCGACACGAAGCGGATCGCACCGCCCTCGGAGTTGCGACCGTAGAGCGTGCCCTGCGGCCCGCGCAGGACCTCGACGCGCTCGATGTCGAGCAGATCGAGATTCGCGCCCGTCAGGCGCGGGTAGTAGACATCGTCGACGTAGAGGCCCACGCCGGGCTCGAAGGCCGGGTCGAAGTCCGACTGGCCGAAGCCGCGTATGAAGGCCACTATTGACTCGCCGAAGGCGGGGGACTGGGCGCGAAAGTTGACGCTCGGTGCGGTGTGCGCGATGTCCGCGAGCGTCACCGCGCCCTGCGCCTCGATCTGGCTCGCGGTCACCGCCGTGATCGCGATCGGCGTGTCCTGCAGCTTCTCCTGGCGGTACTCCGCGGTCACGACTACTTCCTGGAGCTGCTCGGACGGTTGTGCGTTTTGTGCCACAAGGAGTCCGCTGACCGAAGCGCCAAGCGCCGCCAGCACGCCTGCCGCACAGAACTGCGAATTGGAAATCCGGCGCGGAGTAGCCACCATCTCACGTCCCCCCTCTATTTATCGACGTTGATGACCCGGTACCTGGACGCCTCTATGTTTTTTGTAAGTAGAACAAACAACCTAATCGTTTGCAAGACATCCCATTTCCGAAGTTGTAACTGTGGCGCCCGTGATACGGCTGGCGAGGGCCGGGGGCGGCCGGCCGGGCGGCACTCAAGGCCTGTTGGCGGCGAATGCGGCGCCGAAGCGCGGGTGTGCGAAGTGCATAGGCACGTCCTGTCGATGCGGCCAGGTGCGGCGCACCTCGCTTTGGGGCAGCAGCACGTCAGGGCCCAGTGGATTTGCCGGAAAGGTCTGCGTCGCCGGCTGCAGGTGTGCGACGGTTCTCGACCAGCCTTTCTCGTAGTCCGCCTGCCATTGCATCATGTAATCGAGGCGCTTGATCTTCCACACACCGTTCTCGCGGACATAATCATTCTCGTAGAGGCCCGCTTCGTAGAACTGCAGCGGCAGCCCCTCGGGCTTGTACGGGCGCGTCTCGTGGCTGCCGCCCATGAGGAGCCCGCGGAAGCGGCCCTTGGCAGTGCGCCGGTTGGGTGCCACGGTGATGATGTCCTGCATCTGAAAATGGTCGAGCAGGAAACCGTCCACCGGTCCGTTCACCCCCTGCGTGAAGAAATTCTGGAACCAGGTGCCGTAGAGACGCCGTACGCCGGCATGCCCGCGGTACTCGCCCGACAGGAACACGACGACACCGTCCGCGGCGAACAGCTGCACCACATCCTCCGCGCGATTGAAATCGATGTAGTACCCGTAGGCCCAGTGCAGGCGGCGGATGGCGTTGATATCCTCAAGCTCGCCGACACGATGCTCGAGAATCGCCAGCCGGGCTTCAAGGTCGGACATGGGACAGCTCCGCGCGTTTTGTTTGCGCCGCACGCTAGCAAATGTTAGGTAGCAACGCGAGGAGGAAGGAAAGCGCATGGACTTCAAGGGCAAGACCGCCCTCGTCACCGGTGGCGTATCCGGCGTCGGCTTCGGCATTGCGCGCGCATTCGCGGCTGCAGGCATCGAGCTGGTGCTGACCTATCGCAACGCGCAGTACCGGGCGCGGGCGGCCGACTGGTTCACGCAGCAACACCGCCCGCCGCCGCGCTTCGTTGCCCTCGACGTCACCGATCGCGAGCGCTGGCGCGAGGTGGCGGACGAGGTGGGACCCATCCATATCCTCGTCAACAACGCCGGAGTCAGCGTGTTCGGGCCTACCGACGCGGCAAGCTATGCCGACTACGACTGGATCATGGGCGTCAACTTCGGCGGGGTGGTGAACGGGCTCGTGACCTTCATCCCCCGCATCAAGGCCCTGGGAGCGGGGGGACACATCGTGAACGTCGCCTCCATGGCGGCGTATCTGCCAGGTCCCCAGGCCGGCATCTACACGGCGAGCAAGTTCGCGGTGCGCGGCCTCACCGAGTGCCTGCGCTTCAATCTGGCGCCGTACGGAATCGGCGTGTCGCTCATGTGTCCGGGCCTCACCCGGACCAACGCCTGGGATTCCGCGCTCCGGCGCCCGGCCGCCTTCGCGGCCTCGGGCTTTGCGCCCGCTGAACGTGCACAGCTCGCGCGCTTCGGCGAGGCGTTCGCGGCCGGGATGGATCCGCTCGAAGTGGGAGAGAAGACCCTCGCCGGCATGAGGGAGAATCGCGCAGTGATCTTCACCCACCCGGAATTTGCGGAAGACTTCGACGAGATTCACCGCGCCTGTCGCGATGCCCTGCCGCACGAGGCGGTCCCGGAGGGCCGGCTGCACATCGAGCGGCTGCGCCGTGCCGCCGCGCGTGCGGCGGCCGAGGGCCGACAAATCAGTCTCGATGACCTGACCTGACCGAAGGTGCGGCCGCCGCACCGAAGGTGGGTGCGGTGCAGGCCGCTGCCGCCTGGCACGACGGTGCCGCCCGCGAAGGACGCGTCAGAGCATTCCGTTCGAGTTGGCCGATTTCTCCGGCACCGGCTGCGCGACGTCCCAGTGCTCGGCGATCTTGCAGTGCTCGACGCGCAGGATGTCGACGACCGCCAGGCCGCGCTCGCCGGGCGTGAACACCGCGTGCGAGTGCACGGCGACGAGATTGCCGTCGCCGATGATCCGCTTGATCGAATAGCTCGCGTCCGGATGGGATTTGTAGAAGGGCTCGAAGAAGGCGATGGCCGCGTCGCGGCCGGTTGCCGCCAGGGGGTTGTGCTGAATGTAGCCGGGCTCGACCCAGGTCTCGAACGCCTCGCGGGCCTGCTTGTCGATGTACAGCTTGGTCATGAACTGAGTGACCACCTCCTTGGGCTTCAAGCGGCACTCGTCCGCATGGGCGAGTGAGACGGTCAGGGTCAGTGTTGCAGTCAGCAGCACGAGGTCTGGGCGCATGCGGGTCTCCCCTCCTGCAGGATCATGGTACTCACTGATACAGCCGCTGCACGCGAAGCCCCGGCGCGTGACTAACGCAGTCTCGCCGCCGCGATGTCGGCCCCCTCGCGCAAGGCACGCAATTTCTTCCACGTGACGGCGGGATCGATCTTACCGTAGCCTGCAAAGGTCCCGAAGCCGCAGTCGGTGCTGGCGATGACACGCTCCCGACCTACGATGCCGATAAAACGCTCGAGGCGCTGCGCGATGAGCTCGGGATGCTCGACGCAGTTGGAGCGGGTGTCGATCAGGCCCGGCGCGAGCACTTTGTCCTCGGCAATCCTGGTCCCGGCCCAGACCTTCCACTCGTGCTCGTGACGGGCATTGGCCGCCTCGAAGAGGATCGTCGCCGGTCGGGCCCGCAGAACGATGCCGATGATCCGCTCGAGCGGGATGTCGTGGTCGTGGGGGCCTTCGTAATTGCCCCAGCAGACGTGCAAACGCATCTTCTCGGGCGCTATGCCCGCGGTCGCGGCGTTCAGCGCCTCGACGTTGGCGGCCGCGATTTTCAGGAACTCATCTTCGCTCAGGTCCTGGTAGCCGGTGTGGCGGGACATCGCGAGATCCGGGCAGTCGAGCTGCAGCTCAACGCCACTCGCGGCGATGGCGAGGTACTCCGGCCGCATGGCGCTCACCAGGTCGGCGAGGTAGGCCTCGTGACTCGGATAGAAGGCATTGGGCTGAAATGCCGTGATGAGCCCGGGAGAGGCCGCATTGAGGAACCCGCGGACACCGTGGCCCGCGAGCGCGCGCACGAAGCGACGGACATCCTGATGGCAGGGCTCGAGATTCTTGAGCCGCACCGGAGCGACGCAACTCGCCCGCACGAACTCCTGCTCACCCATGATCAGGGCGAGCTTCCTGCGCAGCTCCGGGAGCTCCGCCAGGTCAAGTGCGGGCTTGCGGGCGACGTGGCCGCCGAAGCCCGACAGCCGCTCGGTGATGTAAGTGGAATAGCCGACCTTGCCGAGCTCACCGTCGCTCACGATCGAGACCCCGGCGGCCTCCTGGCGCGTCACCGCATCCTCGACCGCCGCCTGGACGAGTTGCTCGAGCGCGGCCGCATCGTAGGGCTTGCCCTGGTCGCGGGCGAGCAGCAGCGGCACCAGCTCATTCCCCCGGGGGAGGCTGCCGACATGCGTCGTCAGGATATCCGGCATGAACGTCCTGTTGCCTTTGTAGGCAATGCATACAAATATGTCGCAACACGGCTCCGGCGTCTACCGGCTCCGGAGCGACAGCACGGTCCCGCAGCGTGCGGACAGGGGCAAGCACATGAGCGACATTGAGGCACTCACGGCCCGCATCGAGAAGCTCGAGCACCAGCTCGCGATCCAGCAGGACATCCACCAGATCCGCCGCCTGCAGTACACATACGGCTACTTCATCGACAAGTCGATGTACAACGAGGTTGTCGACCTGTTCGCCGCCGACGGCGAAGTGTGGTTCCTCGGCGGAATTTTCCGCGGCAAGGCCGGCGTGCGCCGCCTGTACATCGGGCGCTTCCAGACCAACTTCACCGAGGGGCACAACGGCCCACGCTATGGCTGGTTGGTCGAACACCCACAAATGCAGATGGTCATCGACGTTGCTTCCGACCGCCGCACGGGCCAGGCGCGAGGTCGCGGGCTGATGCAGGCAGGGCTCCACCACACCGCGAAGGGCGAGCCACGCGCCTGGTGGGAAGGGGGCATCTACGAGAACGAATACGTGCGCGAGAACGGTGTGTGGAAGATCAAGGCGCTGCGCTATTTCCCCTTCTGGCATGGCAGCTTCGCGGAAGGGTGGCAGAAGACCCCGATCGATTTCGTCCCCATGTATACGACGTGCTATCCGGAAAACCCGCTTGGCCCCGATGAGCTCATGAAGCCGCCGCCGCGGCTGTGGCCGGCGACCGACACGGTCGCGTTCCACTACCCGCATCCGGTGACCGGTAAGCCGATCGTGCTCGACAACAGCCGGGCGCGCGAAGGATTCAAGGACGGGTGAGGCCCATGAGTCACGCAACCGCTGAAGTGCACGCCGCGATCGACTACCTGGTGCCGACATCGCGCATCAACCGGCGTTTCTGGGCACCGGGGAAGGAGCTCAACACCGGCGTCTACGCGTCCTATCCCGTGACCATCCGCAATGCGCGCCTCGCGGGCCCGTTCACGCTCGATGCACACGGCTTCTGCCTCGGGAGGCATCAGACCACGATCACCGACTGGGGGAGCCAGTACCGACCCGACTCGGCGTACGCCGCGGAGGTCGCACGGGTAGCCATGCAGTTGTGCGGCGCCGATCTCGTCGTGCCGATCGGCGGCATGGTGCGCGACTCCGCGGCAACGAGCCCCACTGTGCAGCCCCCGGCGGCGGAGGCCCACGTCGACTTCACGCAGAGCTTCGCGGAGCGGCGCGCCGAGGCCATGTACCGCAGCGCGCATCCGCAGGGCCCCGGCTACAGCCGATTCATCGGTTTCAGTCTCTGGCGCGTGCTGTCGGCGCCGCCGCAGGACATGCCGCTCGCGCTGTGCGAGGGACGCTCGGTGCGCGATGACGAGGGCACGCGTAACACGAAAGTCGACGTGGCCGAAATCCCCACGGGTGATGCCTTATACGCGCCGATAGAGGGTGAGGAGAACATGCCGGCCGCGACCATCTTCCATTACTCGCCGGGACATCGCTGGTGGTACTTCCCTGACCTGGCGCCCGACGAGGTGATCTTCATCAAGCTCTACGACTCGGATCACGCCAGGGCCTGGCGCTGTCCGCACACCGCATTTCGCGACAACACCCGGCCCGATGCCCGCCCGCGCCGCTCGATGGAGTTCCGGGCGATGGCGTACTTCTCGAAGCGCTGAGGATCTTCAGCCGACTGACAGACGCCCTGCTTCTGCGCCTCAGGCGGCGTCGAGCTCCGCCGCGCTCACCCACCAGCCGTGTACCTGGGGCCTCAGGCGATGAGGAATCGGCACGCGCGCCACAGGTCCGGCCGCCACGTTGCCGGCGTCGAGGATCCAAAGCGCATGGCGGAAATCCGCCGCGCCGGTCTGCTGATCGACGATGGTGAGCAGCCACCCCTCGTGGGACGGTTGCGCGGACGGGACGTGCACCGGCTCGCTCAGGCATTGGCCGGGCGGCAGGGCGAGCGCCTGCGGTGGCTTGCCGGTGAGGTCCACGCGCAGCAGCGTGTTGAACATCGCGCCGACCGGGCCGCCGGCGACCGGCGGGCCGTGCATGTCGGGGTTCATGGTGAGCAACCAGCCGTGGGTGTAGGGGCGTCCCTGGAACGCAGCCGGGATCATCGGCAGATCCCCGGGTGGTCCGATCGTCGTCTCGCTGACGCTGTCACTGCCGTCCTCCAGGTTTATCGTCCAGCGTGCCAGGCGGGCGCCGGTGCCGCCGGGCGCCACGTTGAGGCCCGAGGCACGCTGGATGAAGGGGAAAGCGTTCACGTTCGACAGGCACTGATCGAGGTGAATGCCCCCGCCCCCATCCTCGAATGCGTTCATCATGTGATAGCAGGAAACGCCTCTCGGTGCCCGAAACCACCGCAGTTCGGCGACGGCGCCGTATCGGGGCAGGACCCCCACCCAGCTGTCGCGGCCGAGCTCGTGCACCCAGTGATCCCCGCCCGCCTCCAGGCGTGCGAGATCGCAGGTGGTCGGGTACACGGGGAAGAGCGCGTAATGCTCCGTGATGCAGAAGTCGTGCATCATCGCGCAGTAGGGCGCATCGAACCATTGCTCACGTTGCAGCTCGCCGCGCCGGTCGGCGATGCAGTACGCGACCTTGGTGGAGGCGAGCCCATCGGCCTCGTAGCCGAAGAAGAAGAGCTCGCCGCTCGCTGGATCGATGCGCACGTGCGCCGTGACCGTGGCGCTGCGCAGACGGCCGCCGAAGTCGTACCGCCCGAGCGTTGCGAGTGTGCGCGGATCCACGCGGTAGGGCCGCCCGTCCTCCTTGGTCATGAGCAGCCGTCCAGCGTGCCACACCGGAGTGGTGTTGGCGACCGTGCGGTCGAGGCCGGCGACCTGCGGCTCATCGGTGAACGGATTACGGTATTTGCCGAACAGCGCCCGGCCAGCGGCAACCTCGGCCTTGTGTCGCTCGGTCTGCACGTAGCGAATCGCGAAGCTGACCTCGCCGCCGGCAAAGCACATCGCCGACACCATACCGTCACCGGAGAGCACGGCGGCACTGTCTTCCATGTACGGCGGGAAGGCGGGATCGGGAATGGCGCGGAAGAAGGTGCCGAGGACCTCGGTGGGAATGCGTCCCTCGACCTTGAGCCCCCTGAGCTCGTACTCCGCGCCGATCGGTGCGTTCAGACCCGTGAATTCGGGCGTAGGCGGGAAAGTCCGGCTCATGAGTTGAACCTCAGGCAAACCACAGCGCGAGCGCCCGCATCTCGATGCTGACGCGCGGCGGGGCGTGCGGGGGGCAGGAGGAATTATCGAAAGCGACGTGCGGCACGCAGCGCGCGCCGCCTGTCGCGCTGTCGTGGGTCTTGAAGATAAGCGCCTCGTCGCGGTGCATATCGGGAAACCAATGCCACCGATGCCTTCGGGCGTGGGTGAGCAGCAGTCCCTCGAACGACCATTCCGGCTCGCCCGGCTTGTCGAATACGGCATCCGCCGCGATGAGATCGGCTGCGGCGACGCTGCGCGCATCGCACACCGCGAGCGGAACGTCCTGCGGAGGCGCGGAGAGCGCCCGCCAGATGTTGTAATGCGCGAAGCGTGCAAGCTGCCGCTCGGCGGGAGCGGCGCGGCGCGCGAATGTGGCTGCCGTCGGATCGCTCACGTCGACGTGTGCGAAGCGAGCCGGGCGGGAATTGTCGAGAACCCCCGACTGCGGCGAGCGCTCGCTGAAACGCAGGATGCCGGGTCTGTTGACCAGCACGAGGTCAGCGCCCGAGACGCGGGCGATGAGCGCGACGATCTCCGGGCGATACACGGCCTCGAGCGCCGCGCGGTCGGTGAAATCGGTGACTGCGCTCGGGTGCGCGAGCAGCGCGAAGCCGGCGCCATCGAGCGTAAGCGCCGCGCCGCGTGCGTCCGCGATCTCCATTTCAACGGGCGTGATGTCGAGAACGTCGCGGCTGTGATCGTTGGCGTAGTAGCGGGGCCGCGCCACGCCGCGCCCGGCATAAGCGATCAACGCGCGTGTGTGCATATGTGCCCCCCTGCCGCGTTACTGCTGGCCACGGTTCCACAGCGCCGTCAGAACCGGCAACACCATCGGCCGCAGCGGCTCGGGCACTCGCTCGAGCAGCGCGGCCTCGTGAGCCTCCACCACCCGGCGCGTCCGCGCGAGCAGCATGCGCCCGCGGCTCGTCAGATCGAGCGCCTGCGAGCGTCCGTCGACCTGCCGCCGCCGGATCACGCCGCGCTTTTCCAGGCGCGCGATGAACGGCACCATGTTGGCGCGCTGGATGTCGAGGACGCGCCCCGCCTCGCTCTGGGTGATGCCGGGGCGGGACTCGATCAGCATCAGCATGGCGGCCGCCGTGTGGCGCAGACCGAGCGGCGCGAGCCCCTCGTTGAGCTCAGCGAGCGCCGCAACCGACGCACGCCGCAGCACGTAGCCGGAGAGCTTGACCAGGGGATCCTTCATGGGCGCTCGGCCAGGGTTGTCGGCGAAAGCCGTCGAGCGCATACTGTTATACAATATAGCAATAATCTCATGAGTGATCCGAGAGATTCATACTCCATTGGCTCGCCGCGCACCGCGCCAGTGAGGTGCTGTCTGCTCGCCGGTAACTTGGGAGAAGCCTTATGAGCAAACGAGACGAAGCCGATACCGTTGCCGTCGAGGTCAAGGACCGGATCGCGTGGGTGAAGTTCAATCGCCCGGAGAAGCGCAACTGCATGAGCCCGAAGCTCAACCGGCAGATGCTGCGCGTCATTACCGAGCTCGAGTTCCGTGACGATGTCGGCGTGCTGGTGCTTGCCGGCGAGGGCACTGCCTGGTCGGCCGGTATGGACCTGCAGGAGTATTTCCGCGAGACGGAAGCGCACGGACTGAAGAGCGTGCGCCATTCGCAGCGCGAGGCCTATGCCTGGTGGGAGCGGCTGCGCTGGTACCAAAAGGTGACCATCGCGATGGTGAACGGCTGGTGCTTTGGGGGCGCCTACGGCCCGCTGTTCGCCTGCGACCTCGCTTTCTGCTCCGAGGATGCGCAGTTCGGGCTGTCGGAGATCAACTGGGGCATCCTTCCGGGCGGCGGCGCCACCAAGGTGGCTGTCGAGCTCATGCCGATGCGCACGGCCATGTACCACGCACTCCTCGGCGAGACTCTGAGCGGCAGGGAAGCGGCACGGGTGGGGCTCGTGAACGAGGCGCTTCCTGCAGCGCGTCTGGAGGCGCGCGTAAGCGAGGTGGCGAAGAAATTGCTCAAGAAGAACTGGGAAACGCTCAAGGCCACCAAGGATGCGGTGCGACGCGTGCGCGGGATGACCTACGACGAGGCGGAGGATTACCTGATCCGCGCCCAGGAGGCGCTCAACTGGCACGACAAGTCGGACGGGCGGCACCGCGGCATGAAGCAGTTTCTCGACGACAAGACCTACAAGCCCGGTCTCAGCGAGTACAACAAGTCGAAATGAGGCGCCCGCCGCCGAAGACCCGCCGCACCTGACGCGCAACACCACCGCCTTCAGTCCGCGTCGCGCACCCGCAGCGCGAGCAAGACGACCGCGGCCAGCAGCGACCCGCACGCCATGATCAGCGCCACGATCGACAGGGCGAGGCCTGCCTGAAACAGGTAGCCGGCGATCACCGGCGCGATCACCGCACCACCGCGCCCCACGCCGATCGCAAAGCCGGTACCGGTCGCGCGGACATGCGTCGGAAACACCTTGGCGAACAGCAGATAGAAACCCGCGATCGCGGCATTCGTGAACAGTCCGGTGAACGCGAGTGTCGTCTTGAGGCTCGCCAGATCCGCCGCGCCGCGGCCGAACCAGACGATCATCAGCGCTCCGGCAAAGAGCGTGAAGAGGGTCAGGGACTTCACCGAGACCCGTGTGGCGATCAGGCCGAGGAGCGCGCCCCCGATGGCACCGCCGAGGCTCACCCAGGTGAGCACGCCGGCCGCCGCCTGCGGCGCGAAGCCCATGTCGACGACGATCTTCGGTACCCATTTGAGTATGAAATAGAAGCTGGTGATGTGGGCGAAGTATCCGAAGGTGATCAGCACGGTCGTCGCCAGCAGCCCCGGCTTCAGAACGTCGGTGAGCGAGCGCCGCTCGGCCGCCACCCCGCCCTCAGTGAGCGCGTCCGCCGCCGGGTGACCGAGGCGCGCCAGAATGCGATTGATGTGCTCCAGCGCACCGGGCGCGCCGCGCCGGTCGAGAAACGCGACGGATTCGGGCACCAGCAGCCACACAAGCGGCAGGAAGGCGGCCGTCGCCCAGCCGCCGGCGATGAACACCGTGGGCCAGCTGGCCACGGTGAGCAGCCGCTGCACGAACAAGCCCCCGATCACTCCGCCGAGCGGATAGCCGATCACCATCAACCCCAGCGCAAAATTGCGCCAGCGTCGATTGGAAACTTCGGCGGCGGCGGCGTTGATCGCGGCGAGCGTGCCGCCGATGCCGAGGCCGGTGAGCAGCCGCCAGGGCAGGAGCTCGGCGACCGCATGCGCACGGGCCGCCCCGAACATGCCGAGCGCCATGGCCACCAGGCAGCCGAGGATGGTCGGGCGCCGGCCGGCCTTGTCGGCGACACCGCCGAGCAGCAGCGAGCCGAGCGCCATGCCGAGGAGCTCCGTTGAGAGGACCCAGCCGAGCGTCGCCTTGTCGATGCCCCAGTCCTTCGCGATACCGGGAGAGGCGAAGCTGATCGACAGGACATCGAAGCCGTCGAGCGCGTTCAGCCCCACCGTGGCCAGCACCGCCAGCCATTGCGCGACCTTCATGGCGCCATCGTCGATGATGGCCTTCGGGTCCTTGCCCGTCATGTTCCCCCTTGCTGCCGGCGACGACGCCGTTCTATTCGTGAATGCGGGTGAGCAGCTCGATCAGCTTGGCCACTTCTTTTTCGGTGAAGCGCGACTTGAGCCACTGCTCGTGCTGGTGGATGGCACGCTTGGCGCTCGCGAGCACCTTGCGCCCCGACTCGGTGAGGTTCAGAGCCTGCTTGCGGGCATCGCTGCGGGACTTGCGGCGCACGAGGTACCCCTTCGCCTCGAGCCGGTTCACGATGGCCATGGTGGTGGCACGGTCCATGCGCATGCGCTGCGCGAGGCCGGTCTGGGCGATATCCGGGTGGTCATGGACCAGCCACAGCGCGGAGACCTGCTTTTGCGTGAGGTCGAGTTCCGCGAAGGTTTCGGTGAAGTGCCGGTAGACCGCCCCGTGCGCCAGGCGAATGTGAAAGCCGACGATATTGCGGATCTCGCCGATGTCCTCGTCACCCGCAACGTGCGGCGTCGTGATGGCCACGGCGTCTCGAAGATGCTTTGACATCGGCCTACCCCGGATAGGATTGTTAGTATAACTTACAAAGCCCGAAGGGACGTGCCATGGCCCATTTTCCCAGGACGCCCGGTTTTACCGGCTTCAACACCCCGACGCGCATCGAGGCGGACATCGTGGATCTCGCGCACGAGGGCACGATTCCGCCGGACCTGAACGGGGCGTTCTTCCGCGTGCAGCCCGATCCGCAGTTCCCGCCACGACTCGGCGACGACATCGCTTTCAACGGCGATGGCATGATAACGCGCTTCCATTTGCACGACGGGCAGTGCGATTTGCGCCAGCGCTGGGCCCGTACGGACAAATGGAAACTGGAGCGCGCCGCGGGCCGGGCGCTGTTCGGCGCCTATCGCAACCCGCTCACCGATGACGAGTCGGTCAAGGGGCGGATCCGCGGCACGGCCAACACCAATGCCTGGATCTACGGCGGCCAGCTGTACGCACTGAAGGAGGATTCGCCGGCGCTGCTGATGGATGCGGTGACGCTCGAGACGCAGGGTTATACCGCGTTCAACGGCAAGATGAAGGGTCAGACCTTCACGGCGCATCCCAAGATCGACCCGAGGACCGGCAACATGATCGCCTTCGGCTACGCCGCGTCCGGACTGTGCAGCGAGGATTGCGCCTTCTACGAAATCACCCCGGAAGGTGAGCTGATCCGTGAACTGGGGTTCAAGGCACCGTACTACTGCATGATGCACGACTTCGCGATCACCGAAGACTACGCGCTGTTCCACATCGTGCCGTCCATCGGCAGCTGGGAGCGGCTGCGTCAGGGCCTGCCGCACTTCGGTTTCGACACCACACTGCCGGTGTACCTCGGCGTGTTGCCGCGCCACGCGCCTGCCACGGCGAAGGATATCCGCTGGTTCAAGCGCGACAACTGCTTCGCCAGCCACGTGCTGAACGCCTTCCAGGACGGCACGCGGATCCACTTCGACACGCCGGAAGCCAAGAACAACATGTTCCCGTTCTTTCCCGATGTGCACGGCGCGCCGTTCAACCACGCCGAGGCGATGAGCTACCTGACGCGCTGGACGGTCGACATGCGCTCGGGCGGGCAGGCCTTCACCCGCATCGAGCGCCTCACCGGCACTGCGGCCGAATTTCCCCGGATCGACAACCGCTTCACGGGCCTACCGTATCGCCACGGCTGGCTGCTCGAGATGGACGTGCGCCGTCCGGTCGAGCTGCGCGGTGGCAGCGCCGGCGGCTTGCTCATGAACTGCCTCTTCCACAAGGACCTCGCGAGCGGCGCAGAGCAACACTGGTGGTGCGGCCCCGTCTCGAGCCTGCAGGAGCCGTGCTTCATTCCCCGCCACAAGAATGCAACCGAGGGTGACGGCTGGATCGTGCAGATCTGCAACCGCCTGGACGAGCACGTGAGTGAGCTGCTGCTGTTCGATGCTCTCGCAATCGCCGCGGGTCCGATCGCGACGATCCAGATTCCCATCCGCATGCGCTTCGGCCTGCACGGCAACTGGGCGGATGCGGCCGACATCGGCCTCCCGGCTTAGGTCGCAACGCATGGCCGCTCCTCACGGGCGCCGTCCGCCCGCCACCGATCTTCAGGCCGTGGGTGCAGCCGGCGCTGTGGCGAGGATCTCACCGCCGCGCCGTGCGCGCTCGATGAGCCCTGCTTCATCACGTTGCACCCGCCGGGCGAGGGCGACGAGCATGACCACGATCGCCGGCGCTACCCAGTTGATGGCGAGGATCGCGGCCGCGAGATTGCCGCCGTTGGCATCGGCGATCATGCCCACTACGAACGGGCCGATGCCGATGCCAAAGAGCGTGTAGACGATGAGGTAGAGGCTCGCCGTGATGCCGCGCATGCGCGGCAGCACCTGCTCGAACATGATCGCATAGAGCGGCGGATACCACGCCGTGAGCACCAGACTGTAGAGCACGAAGCGCGTGTAGAACGCCGCGGGATGCGGCGCGTGATAGACCCAGATGGCGATCAGGGGCGAGACGCCGAGCGACACCAGCGTGACATAGGCGCGACCCGCACCCGGAAAGCGCGCATTCATGCGGTCGGAGAGCGGCCCGGCGATCATCGGGCCGATGATCCCGAGTGCTGCCGCCAGCAGGCCGAACTGCAGACCGGTCGCCGCCGGCGACAGGCCATAGTGCTTCATGAGGAAGGACGGCGTGAAGCCCATCGTGCCGTAGTTGATCATCATCTGCAGCGCGGCGACGGCGAGACACAGAAGCAGCGCGGGTGAGCGCGTGAGACACGCGAAGGTCGGACGGTCCGCGAGGCTCAACCGCTGCAGCAGGTTCACCACGACCAGGGCGCCGAAGCCCACCACGCTCCACTGCAGCGCGTGCGGGCTCACGGCGAGCGAGCCGAAGTGCAGCGGTGGGCGCGGTGACAGCGCGGAGGTGACGCGCGTCAATACGACCGCAACCACCATGACCGCGATCGTCGCCACGAGGTTCAGGCTCCAGTAGCGCGCGCCCGCGCGGCGGCCGGCGAGTGCAAACCAGTTGCTGCCCGGTGTCACCGCGGCGAGCAAAGCGAGGCTGGCATGAAAGGGCCGGGGATCGGGCGGTGACTCGATGCCATCCAATCTGCCGCGGTGCGGCTCGGGCAGCCGCCACAGCAGCGCAGCGAGGATGAAGCCGGGCAGGGCGGCCACGAGAAAGGCGAACTGCCAGCCCGTGAGAGCGTGGGGTGCCGTGCCGCCCTCATGCAGGTGGTCCCACCAGTCGGCCGCCACGCCGCCGAGCGCGGAGGAGCCGCCGAGGCCGAGCGCGATCGCGGCGGCGATCACGGCCATGGCGAAGCCACGGCGCGGCTTGGCGTAGCGGTCCATCACCAGCGAGATGCCGGCCGGTTGCGCCGCACCCTCGCCGATACCGACGCCGAGGCGCGACACGGCGAGAAGCGCAAAGCCGTGCGCCACAGCGGCGAGCGCCGTCGCCACCGACCAGAACGCCAGCGTGATGCTGAGCAGCCGCGAGCGCAGCCAGCCGTCGGCAAGTCGCCCGAGCGGCAGCGAGAACAGCGCGTAGAAGAGCGCGAACACCGTGCCGTAGAGGAGCCCCATCTCCGCATCGCCGATGCCGATGTCGTGCTTGATGCGGGGCGCGAGGATCGCGAGGATGTTACGGTCGAGGAGGCTGAGCGTGTTGGTGAGCGCGACCAGGGTGAGCGCGTAGCCGGCCGTCTGCGCAAGCCGCGCGCGGCTCATAGGCGGAACCAGCGCTCGGCGTTGATCTGCATCAGCTTCTTCTTGGTCGCCAGCGGGATGTCGAGGTCGTCGTGCGTGCGCACCTCGTCCGCGACGAACTGGTACGGGTAGTCCATCGCATACATGACGCGATCCTCCCCGACCACCTGCTGCGTGAACAGGATCGCCGGCGCCCATGCCATGCCGCTGGTAGTGATCAGCACGTTGGTACGCAGGTACTCGAGAATGGTCTTCTGCAGCGGCTTCATGAACGGGTAGCGCTTCGCGCGCACGCTCGCCTGGTGCATGTAATCGAGCCGGTAGACCCAGAAGGGCAGCGCTTCGCCCATGTGCCCGACCACGATCTGCAGCTGCGGGTAGCGGTCGAAGATGCCGCTCGTGATGAGGCGCAGGAGGTGCAGGCCCGTCTCGACACCGAAGCCGAAGATCGCGCCGTCGAGCCCGGCCTCGAGCATCGGACCGATCATCGCGTCCGGCGGAGTGGCCGGGTGGAGGTAGAGCGGCTGTCCGGTGTCGGCGAGCGCGCGGAAGATCGGATCGAACTTCGGGTGATCGAGGTACTGCCCCCGCGTGTGGCTGTTGATCTGCACGCCCTTGAAGCCGAGCTCACGGGCGCCGCGCACGATCTCGCGCGCCGACCACGCGGGGTCCTGCGGGGCGACGGTGGTCATTCCCGCGTAACGGTCCCTGCGAGCCTCAACCTGAGCTGCGAGCAAGTCATTGGCGCGCTGAGCGAGACCCCTGGCCTCGGCGGCATCCGGCAGCGGCTGCGCGCCCGGGGACGTGAGTGCGAGGATCGCCTTGTCGATCCCTGTTTCGTCCATGTGACGGATGCGCTGCTCGCCGAGGTCGAGCAGTCGCTCGATGATCTGCGTAGCGCGCTCGGAGGGGCTGCGTGCGTAGAACCCCCAGAGCGACACGAGCCCCTTGTCCGCACTGCCATCCTTCACCATGCGCACGTAGCAGTCGATCTGCTCGCGCGTGGCGAAGGCCTCCTCGGTCGCGATGCGCAGGTAGCCGCGATCCCCGCCGGTCTTCAGCTCATGGCTCATGTATCACCCTTCGTGCACGGCCTTGATGACCAGGCAGGCCATCACGCCTTCCGGCCCGTTCTCGGACCCGTGGCCCGACCACTTGACGCCGCCGAACGGCGCATCCGGTGCGGCGAGCACCGTCGTGTTGATGCACAGCATCCCGGTCTCCACCTCGCGCGCCAGGCGCTTCTGCCTCGCTGCGTCCTCCGTCCAGCTGAAGGCAGCCAGGCCGTACGGCAGGCGGTTGGCCTCGGCGATCATCTCGTCCTCGGTGCGGAACGGATTGATGAGTGCCACCGGACCGAACGGCTCCTCGTTCATGATGGCAGTGCTTTGCGGGACCTCGGACAGTACCGTCGGCGCGTAGTAGTAACCCTCGCTGCCGAGGCGGCGGCCACCGGTGTGCAGCCGCGCGCCCGCGCTGACCGCACCGCCGATCAGCCGCTCCATCGCTTCGGGGCGGCGGGGATTCGCCATCGGGCCCATCTGCACACCCTCTTCCAGTCCGTTGCCGACGCGCAGCTGCGCGGCACGCTCAGCGAATCCATCGCGGAAGCCCTCGTATACGCCCTCCTGCACGATGAAACGTGTCGGCGAGACACACACCTGTCCGGCGTTGCGATACTTCGAAGGCACCATCACCTTCAGCACCTGCTCCACGTCGACGTCGTCGAACACCAGCACCGGGCCGTGTCCGCCGAGCTCCATGGTCGTGCGTTTGCAATCCTCCGCGGCGAGCTTCATGAGGTGCTTGCCCACCGCGGTCGAGCCCGTGAAGCTGAGCTTGCGGATGATCGGCGAGGCGAGCAGGTGGCGCGATACCTCGTCGGGCACGCCGAACACCGCCTGCCCGACTTGCTTGGGCAGCCCCGCATCGAGAAGGCACTGCAGCACCGCGAGCGCAGACGCGGGTGCCTCCTCCGCAGCCTTGAGGATCACCGAGCAGCCGGCGGCGATCGGCGCACCGAGCTTGCGGCCGGGGTTGCCGATCGGGAAGTTCCAGGGCGCAAAGGCCGCGACCGGTCCGACCGGCTCACGGACGACGGTCGAGCGCATTCCGGCCGGACGCACGAGCTCCCGCCCGTAGAAGCGCTGACACTCCCCGGCGTAGAACTCGAACAGGTTGACATTCATCATCACTTCGAGGCGCGCCTCGGCGAGCGGCTTGCCCTCTTCCAGCGTCGCGGTGCGTGCGATCTGCTCCTGTCGTTCCTTCAGCAGCCGGGCCGCGCCCGTGAGCACGGCCGCCCGCTGCGCGGCGGGAGCATCGCGCCACAAGCGGAAGCCGCGTTGCGCTGCATCGAGCGCGCGGTCGAGATCTGCGGCGTCCGCGAGCGGCAGTGCGCCGAGCGCTGTGCCGGTCGCCGGGTTCACGACGGTATGCACGCGCCGGTGACCGACCGGGATCCTCTCCCCGTCGATGATCATGTGGAGCTGCGGGTAGCTCACGGCGCGCTCCTCGCCTCGAGTCGCTCGAGCTGCTCGACCTCGCGACCGTAGGGCCTGATGCCGAGTGAGATCGTGAAAGCAGCGAGCGGCAGCAGGATCGAGGCGGTGAGCACGATGCTCTTCCACAGGTCGTTATCTGCGCCGAAGACACGTTGGGTGACGCTGCCGATCAGCTGGCCCCCGAACGATCCGAAGAAGATGAACATGAAGAGGTAGATCGCGGTCACGCGGCCGCGCATCTCGTTCGGCGTGATGCGCTGGATCGCGGCGTTCTGCGGCACGGCCGAGGCGAGGGCGCACACCCCGCCACCGGCCACGCACAGGAGCGCGAGCTCCCCCGAAGGCATGAGCGGTGCGATGATCTCGAACGGCGCGGCGAGCGCGAACAGAATCGTCGCGGCGCGCACGTGAGCGTCCTTGTAGCGCTTCGCCAGCCATTCGGCGAACACCGTGCCGACGAACGCTCCCAGCAGGTACGAGACCAGGATCACGACGCTCATCCAGTTGCCGATGCGCGCCGGGCTCCACCCATAAGTGCGCGCCAGGAACGCCGGACGCCACACCCCGAGCCCGAGAAACTCCGTGGCGCTGAACGCGAGTCCGATGAAGAGCGGCAGGTAGATCGCCCGGCGCATCCAGATCTCGTGCAGCACCGCCTTCATGGGCACCGCCTGCCCGTGCGCCATCACCCCACGTCGCGGCGGTTCCCTGGCGAAGAGCAGCAGGACCGCGATCACGAGCCCTGGGGCACCGACCATCATGAGCACCCATTGCCAGCCGTAGATCGTGAGTCCCAGCCAGTGAGCCACCGGCCAGGCCGCCACCAGGGTGAGCAGCACGCCGCCGAGGTAGATACCGAGCACATTGCCGCTGATGAAGCCGAGCTGCAGGAAGCCGATGGCGCGCGGCAGCCGCACCGGCGGGAAGTAGTCCGCCAGCATCGAGTACGAGCCCGGGGCGTGAGCCGAGCCGCCAGCGCCGATCAGCATGCGGCTCATGAACAGCTGCACGAAGTTCTGCGCGAGCCCACCGAGCGCGGTGATGCCACCGATCAGGGTGATGCCGGCGGCGAGAACGTACTTGCGCGGGTAGACGTCCACCAGGCGCGCCAGGGGGATCCCGACCAGCACGTAAAAGACGATGTTCGCCGGTCCCAGGAGGAATCCGAGCTGCTCGTCGGTGAGGTGAAAATCGGCCTTGATCCGCTGGGCCAGCATGCTGAAGATCTGCGCGTCCATGAAATTCAGCGCCGTAGCCAGGATGATCACGAACAGGCCGTAATAGGCCGCGCGGCGGGCGGGCCACGGCTGAGGCGGCAACGCGGGCAGCGACGCGGGCGACACCGCGGGCGCTGCCCCGCCAATCGCACCGGCCTCCGCCGGCCGCCCGATCGCCCTGGGTGCCTCCCAGACCATCACCGTCCCCCTCGCCCGCCGGTGCTTTGCCAGCGCCCGACTGTATGTGTTGGATACAATAGGACTTGCGGCAGTTTGTCCAGCGCTTTGTCGGACGCGACACGCCGGCCGCCGGCCGCTGCCGCCGCTGAACATATGGGGGAACCGCGGCATGCAGAACCTGCCAGGTAAGACCGCCTTCGTGACCGGGGGCGCCAGCGGTATCGGGCTTGGCATCGCCAAGGCCCTGCTCGGCGCCGGCATGAACGTCGTGGTCGCGGACATCCGCGACGACCATCTCGCAGAGGCCGCGGCCGAGCTCGGTGCGCCCGAGCGGGTGCTGGCGCTGAAGCTCGACGTGACCGACCGCGCCGCCTACGCGCGCGCTGCCGACGCCGCCGAAGCACGCTTCCGCCGGATTCACATCCTCTGCAACAACGCCGGTGTCGCGGTGATCGGACCCACGGAGCTCGCGACCTATGCCGACTGGGACTGGGTGCTCGGCGTCAACCTCGGCGGCACCGTCAACGGCATCGTCACCATACTGCCGCGCATGAAGCGGCACGGCGAGGGCGGCCACATTGTCAACACGGCCTCGATGTCGGGGCTCGTACCGCATCCCGGTGCGACGATCTACGGGACTTCCAAAGGCGCAGTGGTGGCGATGATCGAGTGCATGCGAGCCGAGCTCGAGCCGCACGGTATCATCTGCTCAGCCTTCTGCCCGGGAGCGGTGCAATCGAACATCGCCGAAGCCGGCAAGACGCGGCCCGCCGCGCTCGCCGAGACCGGCTATGCGGAGGCCGACAAGCGCCGCCAGCAGAACACGAATTACTTCCATCTGTTTCGCACCAAGGAGGAGATCGGCCAGCGCGTGCTTGAGGGGATACTGAACGACGAGCTCTTCATCCTGACGCACAGCGAGTTCCGCCAGGGCGTCGCGGAGCGTGCGCAGGCCATGTGCGCGGCCGTGCCCGACCTCCCCGAGAACGAGGAATACAAGCGCACCTTCGCTTTCCTGTTCCGCAACCCGGTGCACGCGGCCGAGACCGCGCGCCACGAGCGAGGCAAGACATGAAAGACTTTGCGGGCCGCACGGCATTCGTCACCGGCGGCGCGAACGGCGTCGGCATCGGTCTGGTGCGGGCGCTGCTCGCGCAAGGCTGCAACGTCGCCATCGCCGACATCCGCGCGGCGCACATCGAGGCAGCGCTCAAGGCGCTCGACAACCCGAAAGCGATGGGCGTGCCGGTGGACGTGTCCTCGCGTGCCGACCTGGCACGCGCCGCCGATGCCGTGGAGAAAAAATTCGGCGTCGTCACTCTTTTGT
>Ga0187778_10000268_pt1 | contig 37958 bp, 30 predicted proteins | sample 1015_Q2_SP5_20_M_FD_132418 | JGI IMG/M metagenome (GOLD analysis project Ga0187778, IMG submission 132418) | Tropical peat soil microbial communities from peatlands in Department of Meta, Colombia - 1015_Q2_SP5_20_MG | ecosystem: Environmental > Terrestrial > Soil > Wetlands > Peat | place...
CTACTTCCAGAGCGTGAGCTAGTTGACGGGGACGCTTACGGCCACGTTGTTGGGTGCCGTGTGGGGTGGTCGACGGCGAGCACCTCGCCCTGGACCTACAGCATCGTCGTACGACGATTTGTGACGCCTGACCACGAATTGAAGCTCACCGACGATCAGGTGCTCAGTGGGCTTTGCGATCTCCTCGACCCAAAGGAGAGGCTCGTCAGCCCAACATGGAGGGCTCAGGTCGGCCCGAACCGCACCGCGCTTACGGGAGCCGGCAAGACGGCGGCTACTCGCCACGTGCGGCCTTCGTCCTCGGACAGGTAGACACGGTCATCGAAGCCGATAGCCGCTCGGCCAGCGGCCGCGTCGAGGTTGCCGGAATCGACGTTGCCTTCGAACCTGTCCGGCAAGCCCGCCTGGCAGCGCACGAAGCTAGATCCGATGCGGGCACGGTACACAGCACCGCTGTTGGTGAACGGTCCGTCCGAAGCGGACACCAACGCGGCGTCGCCGGCGAGGGCCACCGCCCGCAAGTACGAGACCTGCAGGCCGTCGGTGGTCCAGGACCACGACTCGCCATCGTCGGAGCTCCAGCCGAAGCCGACCGCCGCTGCCACCGCCACGTGCCCGTCGGCATCGGTACGCACCTCGTGGACGTCGGCCTCGGGCTCGATCGCCCCCTGCCACGTCTGGCCGGCGTCGTCGGACCACCACACGCCGCCGACGTGGACGTTCACCCACCACCTTCTCGGACCCGCGGCCATCGTGCGGGTATCGGGCGTCGGGTTGGCCGGATTCTCCCAGGAGTCCCGGCCGGGAACGGCCTCGAATGCCGAGACGTCGACGACTTTGCTGTCCGGGCTGACGACCGCCAGGCGGGCGCCGGTCCGGCCCACCACTACCGTACCGTCGGCCAACACGGCGAGGCTCTGGCCGTCGGGCTCGGGCAGCGCCCCCAGTTCGACGGTGTTACCGGAGTCGAGACGCACCACGACCCTCCCGTCGAGGAGGACACACCAGCCGTCAGCATCCGCGGCAAGGGCGGTGACGGCCTGCCCGTCGAGGAACGAGTCACCGGTGTCGAGGTCCCAGAGACCGTGGGTCGTCCCGACCAACAGCATGCGCACCTCCAAGCTCTACTGGTCCCCGAGCAGGGCTCCAGCGGTGGAGGCCGACCCGAGCGACACGCTCGCCCGCCCGCGCAAGGTCGGGATACCCAGGTCCACGGGTGTGAACAAAGGTTAGCGTCGGTCTCATAGGTGCTCCCTGACTGGAGTTGGCCATGGAGTTCGTCCTCTACCTTCCACAGATGCGGATTTCCTTCGAGGAGCTCGTCGGCAGGGCGCGAGCTGCCGAGGCGGCGGGCTTCACCGGGATCGCTGGCATGGACCACCTGGCGCCGCCGCAGGCCGAGGACCAGCCGATGTTCGACGCCATGGTCACGGCGACGTGGCTGGCGGCGCACACGGACCGCCTGGCCGTCGGCTCCCTGGTGCTGTGCGACTCGTTCCGCCACCCGGCCGTCCTGGCGCGTCAGGCCGTCTCCCTCGAGCATGCCTCGGGTGGGCGATTCGAGCTGGGCATCGGGTGGGGCTCGGTGCCCGGCGAGCTGCAGGCCTTCGGGATCGGTGCGACGGAGCCGGCTGAGCGTGCCGAGCGGCTGCGTGAGACGCTCCAGGTCCTGCGGGCGTTGTGGTCCGGCGAGGTGGTCGACTTCGACGGCCACTATCACAGCCTTCGCGGCGCCCGTCAGGTGCCGGTCCCCCGGAGTCGGATCCCGATCATCATCGGTGGCACGGGACGACGCACTCTGGCCATGGTCCGCGAGTTCGCCGACTGGTGGAACGTCCACGCCGGCGCTCTCGACCAGCTGGATGCTCGGCGCAGCGAAGTCGGCGACGCTCGCGTGTCGATCCAGGAGGTGGTGGGGCTGGTGCCCGCCGGCGGGGATCGGGAGGCACTGACGGCCCAGGTCGACCGGCGCTTCGGTTTCACCAGTCCCGCCGTGGGCGGCGGCCCCGAGCTCGTCGACCACTTCGGTGCACTCGCCATGCGGGGCATCGAGCGCGTCTACACCTGGTTTGGCGACTTCGCGCCGCCTGAGACACTGGCCGCCTTCGGGGAACAGGTGATCGCGCCCCTGCGCGGCCAGGGGAGCTAACCGGGGGCTCTTGCGCCCTCCGACCTGCTCGAAGGGACCGACTCCTCAGGTGACGGCCACTACGGCGTGGAGATCCGAGCCGGTCGTTGCCGCGGCGGGATCCGCGTCGTAGGGTTCCGGCACGGCCCGGTGCCGATGAGAGGCTCGGCGGGGAAGCAGGAGGACCGATGACGCACCGGATCGGCTGGAACCGTTGGCTGGCGGCGGCACTGGCAGTGGCGGTTGTGACGGCACTGGCAGTCGTCCTCGGCGTCGCCAAGGTCACCACCCACCATCCGTCGTGGCGCCCGGCGTCGAACTATTCCCCGGCGGCCAGCAGCGACGGCGCCACCGTGACCTGGGGCGGCGACGGACTCGTCCACGACTACGCACGCATCGCCAACGGGGATCTGGTCGAGTTCGTGAACAACAACGTCGGCGGTCAGCCCTGGAACGCCTACGACCTCAGCGTCGGCGCACCCGGCGGCGGCCCCATCGCCGCTGACCCCGTCGCGGAGTGGAGCTGCTGCAGTGGCCCCACAAGCCCCACCGATCCCTACATCCACGTCTACGCGCGCACGCCTGCGGGCGACCTCGTCGAGTACGTGAACAACAACGTCGGCGGCCACCTGTGGAATGCCTACGACCTCAGCGCGGCCGCTGGGGGCGGCGGCCCGATCACCGGGAAGCCAGCGGTCGCGTACGACTATCTTGACAACACCCCGCACGTGTACGTCGACACCCCGTCGGGACACGTCACCGAGTACGTGCACGACAACGTGAACGGCCACGTGTGGAACACCTACGACCTGAGCGTGGGGGCCGGCGGTGGCGGCCCGATCGCGGGGGACGTGACTGCGTTCGAGTCCACGACCCGGGACGGCTTCATCCACGTCTATGCACGCACGGCGGGCGGTGACCTGGTCGAGTACGTGGACGACGGCGTGGGCGGCCACCTGTGGAACGCCTACGACCTGAGCGTCGGTGCCGGCGGCGGTGGTTCCGTGGGCGGCTCGCCGGTGGGCCTGTCCCTCTCCACACCCTGTGATGCAGCGGACAATCTCATCCACGTCTACGTCGCCACGCCGATCGGGCAGCTCGTCGAGTACGTGGACGACGGCGTGGGCGGCCACCTCTGGAACGCCTACAACCTGAGTGTCGGCGCGGGTGGCGGTGGCGCGGTCACGGGCAGGCCGAGCCTCGTGTTCGCGGACTGCGGCGACGGCTTGGTGCACGTGTACGTCAACACCCCCGCGGGCCAGCTCACCGAGTACGTCAACGACAATGTCAATGGCCATCCCTGGAACGCCTACGACCTGAGCGCCGGTGCCGCCGGTGGGGCCAGCATCATCGGAGACGCCAGCTCGGTGGAGGGCCCCGCGCCCTCCAAGCACGAGGAGCTCATCTCCGTGTTCGCCTGGAGCCCCGGCGGGGCCGGCAATGACCTCATGTACTACGTGAACCAGCCCGCGAGCGGCCACCCGTGGAGCGTCACCGACCTCAGCGCGGTCACCGCGGCGCGTTAGGGAGGCGGACCCGGCTCCTCGACCGGCGGGGAGCCGGCCCGGGCGGTGGTCGATGCCGCCTCGAGGGGCGAGATCCGCCGAGCCTTGGAGAAGAACTTCGGGGTCTATGGCTAGGGGAAGCTATGCCGATGGACCACCGTTCGTGCCAAGGCGCAGGAATTCGTTCAGCCCCTTGAGCACGCCACCGACTTCCATCGGTATGACGATCTTCGAGGAGGGTGAGGTTCCGACTTGCTTCAGCGTCTCGAGGTATTGAAGTTGCATCGTGGTCTCATCCAAATCCCGAGCGATCACGAGGATCTTGCCGAGACCTGCGGCGAGTCCTTCCGCCCGAAGGACCGCCGCTTGGCGCTCACCCTCGGCGGCAAGGATGGCCGCCTGCTTTGAGCCTTCGGCGGAGAGGATAGCCGCCTGCTTCGAGCCCTCTGCGACCGTAATCGCCGCCTGCTTTTGTCCCTCGGCTTCGGTCACCGCGGCGCGGCGGGTTCGTTCGGCCGACATCTGGCGTGTCATGGCTTCCTGCACGCCGGTCGGGGGATTCACCTCGCGGACCTCGACGTTGGTGACCTTCACCCCCCAGCGCTCGGTGGTCTCGTCCAGGCGCACCCGGAGCGCGGCATTCATCTCCTCACGCTTGGAGAGCACGTCATCGAGCATCATGTCGCCAACGACACTTCGCAGCGTCGTGGCCGCGACGTTCTGGGCGGCCGCCGCGAAGTTCTGCACTTGCAAGACGGTCATGGCGGGGTCGGCCACCTTGTAGAAGATGATGAAGTCGATGGAGATCGGTGCGTTGTCCTTGGTGATCGCCGTCTGCTGGGCGATCTCCAAGAACTGTTCGCGCAGATCGACCAAGGTCGTCCGATCGGTGACGGGGTTGATGAACACCAGACCCGGTCCCCGGATGCCGATGGCGCGCCCAAGGCGGAACAGCACGATCCGCTGGTATTCCCTCACGATCTTCACCGCTCGGGCTACACCGATGAGGACGAGGATCAGAACAGCGACGGCAACTCCGACAATGACACCCATTACGGCTGACTCCTATCAGATCCACTCTCTGTGCTTCCGGGGTTCAACCGCTCTTCTGTCTCCTCACCCCAGACTTCCAAATGCACTCCCTCGGCGTTGATGACCTGGATCCGCGCCCCGGCCTTGATGGTCCCGTTGAGGGATTCGGCCGACCAGTTCTCGCCGTGCACCCGCACGACCCCATGGAGATCGAGGTCGGTGACTGCCGTTCCCTCGGCACCTTCGAGCGTCCTTCGCCGAAGACCGATATTCGCAGTCGGCGGAGCCGAGAGGCCCTTCCATGCCAGCACCCCTACGCCGACTGATATCGCGAGGACGGTCCCGAGCAGCACGAGCAAGATGGACAAGGACCGGCCCTCGAAGGCCATGACGACCAGCCAGATGGCCGCCGCCACCCCGAGCACACCCGCTACCAGGTGGGTGTGGGGACCCGTGTGGAAGCCGAGCAGCGCCACGAACACCACGAGGCCAAGGAGCAATCCGGCGACCAGCCACATGGGCGCTCCCTTCACCGCACTTCCCTGGCAAGTCTACAAAGAACGGCCCCGCCGGGGACCCCGGGGCACCCCGATTCGCCAGACGCGGGCGGGGGCTTCTCCCCCGAGGCGGATGTCGGGACGGGGACGGTGCTCGGCGTCCCGGGCTCCGGCGGTCAGAGCCGCATGCGAGGAAGGCGTCAGAGCGATCTACGTGCTCTCGACCAGGGGCATCTGCGTGCGCACTCTGGTCGAGGCACGGAGCCACAGGTGCATGCTCGGCCCGATCAACACCGCCGTGATGGCGGTCCCGATGCCCACTGATCCTCCGAGCAGCCATCCCAGGCCGAAGACTGCAAGCTCCATGCCCAGTCGAACGGGCGCAATAGGTCTACGCAGCAACCTGCACAACCCGAGCATCACGGCGTCGTACGCGGCAACGCCGACCGACGCCATGATCATCATGGCCCCGCCAAGGCCCATCAACCATGTGGCGATCACGACCACGACGAGACGCAACGGTTCGCCCGAGATCGCCGGCAAATGCGGCAGCAGGAGGTTGAGGGTGACACCGCCGAGGATTGGCAACGCCAACGTGCCCGGTCCGGGCCATGAACGAAGCGCCAAGGCCACGGCCACGAAGGCGAAGCCCGTGATGATCACGGCGCTTCCGATCGAGCATCCCAATTGCTTGGAGAGGCCATCCTGAAGGACGAAGAGCGGCCCGAGGCCGATGCCGGCCCGGATCGTCAGCCCGTAGCAAAGGGTTGCCAGCAGCGAGCCGCCGACGAGCAGGGCGATGCGCGCTGGCAGGGAAGATGTCGCTGCGGTGCGATTTCGCTCAGCGCCCCCGCCGACCACGACCTGATCCTAGAAGGTCGGGGCGTCGCAGGCGAGGGCCTTGTGAAGCTGCTGGGGGCCCAGTTGCCCGAAGCGTGCACGGCTCGCCCTGGGGCATCAGCGCTCGGTCAGAGCGACACTCCGTGATCTAGCCTCGAGAGCGACCGAGCTCAGCGTTCCCAACTACAACTTCGACCATCAGAAGGTCTACAACTTGACCACGTTTCCAATCCTCCGTCCGGCGCCTCCGCGTGGCTGCCCGCGTACTGCTGAGAAACTGGACCCCTGATGAGCCCGCTTCCTCCGCCCCCGAGGAAGCCGAAGGTTCCGGGGATGGAGCCGGTGTTCCGGCACCTCGACGATCCCGAGGTTCGCTGGCAACAGGTACGAGCGGTGCGCCGAGCCGATGGAACGGTGGCTTCGGTATGGGAGAAGTGGTTGGCCTTCTCCTCGGATCCGCCGTACCTGTCGCTGTACGCCAGATGGGACCCAGGGGTCATCCAGCGGCGGCACGGGCACAACAGCCCCCACGTGGTCATGGTGCTCGACGGGGATTTCATGTGCGGTGACCGTCTGTGCCCTGCCGGCACCCACATCGAGCTCCCGCTCGGTGCGGCCTTCGGCCCCTTCGTCGCCGGACCACGAGGGGCGGTGCTCTTCGAGGTCATGATGGGAGATCCGCGAGGGTGGGGCGACGATCCTGTGTCCTTCGAACGGACCCTCGCGGCCCAGGGAGCGGTCGCCCTGCCCGACCCGCCGATCACGCTGCCGGAATGGCTCGAAGACCTACGTGATCGGTGGGCGCCGGGCCAGTAGCATCGTCAGCCGCTCCTGGTACGACCTACGGTGAGGATGGGGAGCCAGGAACGTCGTCGGGGGAGGGCCATGGCACAGATCGTCGGTCGGGATCGGCGCAGCCTCGATCTCACGGAGAGCGCCCTCTACGCACGCGGCTTCCCTCACGAGATCTTCACCGGTCTGCGACACGCTGAGCCGGTGTGGTGGCAGCCATTCTCGGACGGGTTCCCCGGTAACCACGACAGCGGCTTCTGGGTCCTCTCGAAGCACGAGGATGTCCAGGCCGTAAGCCGGAATCCCGACCTCTTCTCCTCGTTCGACGGTCCACAGCTCAGCCACCAGCCCGAGATAGCTGGAGCCATGCTCGTCAGCATGGATGGCGCAGACCACGTCCGGTTGCGACGGCTCGTCAGCGCCGGTTTCACACCCCGGATGGTGAAGCAGCTCGGACTCAAGATCCGGCAATGGGCCGAATCGATCGTGGATAGAGCGCTCGATCGAGGCGAGTGCGATTTCGTGTCGGAGATCGCCTACAAGCTCCCGATGCATGTGATCGCGGACATCGTGGGCATCCCGGTCGAGGACCGTGATTGGCTCTTCAGGCTCACGAACGAGGCATTGCTTGCAGGTCTATCCGACAACCCGCGCTCGGTCGAAGAGCGCCTTCAGGGGCAAGTCGAGATGTTCGAGTACGCCCACAACCTGGGGAAGGAGAAGCGGAGCAACCCCCAGGACGACGTATGGACCATCTTGTCGACGGTCGAGCTCGAAACCGATGATGGTCAGCGCACCGCACTCAGTCAAACCGAGCTCGATCTCTTCTTCATGTTGCTCACCATTGCCGGGAGCGAAACGACGCGTAACGCCGTCTCGCAGGGTCTTGTCGCTTTGCTCGATCATCCCGACCAGCTCGAGCGGCTGCGGCGTGACCCGGGAGCCATCGCGTTGGCGGTAGAGGAGATCCTCCGGTGGTCCTCGCCCGTTTCCTACTTCGCCCGGCGGGTCACCCGCGACACGGAGCTTCGCGGCATCCCGATCGCCAAGGGGGACCGGGTGACCATGTGGTTCCCCTCGGCCAACCGCGACGAGGATGTCTTCGAGGAGCCCTTCCGGTTCGACATCGGCCGTACTCCGAATCCCCACGTCACCTTCGGAGGCGGCGGGGTGCATTTCTGTCTCGGGGCGAATCTGGCGCGGCGGGAACTCACCACGCTGCTCGAGGTGCTGCTGGAGAGGACAGGGAGCATCGAGCTCGCCGGGGAGCCTTCCTATACCTGCCTGGGCATCTTCAACCCGATCCTGCTGTTCATGCGCGAGTTGCCCATCCGCGTCGCGTAGCGACGGGGCGTCCGCCGGTTGAACGTCAACCCTTTTCGACCTTCCTCAGGGTCCCGTATCCGTGCTCGATGGCCGCCACGATGATGGCTTCGAAGTCCTTGTCCGTCAGCACGTGGGGAGGCTCCAATTTTTGTCCGCGAGGCGTCGCCATGGAAGAGACTCGCCAGTACAATTCGGCCAGCCATTCCAGCAGTTCGAGGTTATGAATGGCTTGTGCCATGGTTGGGCCGTAGGCAACCGAGCCGTGGTTCTGCATCAAGGCGGCATTCCGGCCCTGCAGTGCTTCGATGACGTTGTCGGCCAACTCTTGCGAGCCGAACCTGGCATAGGGTGCGGTGCGAGGCGTGCCCCCCAATTCCAAACAGCTGTAGTGAAGTGCCGGCAATTCGTCGAGGCAACACGACACTGCAGTGGATGCCATGGCGTGAGCGTGTGTTATCGCAAGGGCGTTCGTCGCAGCGTAGATACCGGTGTGAAGTGGTACCTCCGATGTGGGGGCCAGGTCACCGTCCACGATCTGCCCGCTCATGTCGATGACCGTGATCATCTCAGGCGTGACGGTCCCGAGATCGGATCCCGTAGGGGTCACCGCGATCAGATCTCCTTGGCGAGCGGAAATGTTGCCTGCTGTGCCGATGACCAGTCCCTTCTCGGCCAAGTGGCGGCTCGCGCTTGCCACAGCCTCTCTCTCACCTGCCAGGAGCAGTTCGCTCATCTCCGTCCCTCCACTTCAGACCTCAAGTCGGATCGGCAACCGTTCGCGGGTTCAGGCTAGATCAGAAGTCGATGACGGGCAGGAGGGCGCTGGGCCCGGTGGCATGGTTGCTGCCCTTGCGGCGACATCAGGGTTCAGATCGCCGATATCTCCACCGTTGCGCGGCTCTGCATCGACTTGTATGCGGCTTCTACCAACCTGTGGGCGTCGAGCGCATCGGCAAAGCCGGGTGACGGCATCACCTGTTCTTTCACGCAGTGCACCCAGTTCCGGTCGGATGGATACGTGTAGAAGAGAAAGTCCCGACGGTGTAGGCCGAGCCGGGTGAAGTGGATCTCTCGCATCTCATCGAGATCGGGCCGCTCCGGCGCCTCATCGGGCCGCTGGACGAGGAAGCTGTCCTCAGGGGCGCCGACGATGAAGTCGGTGGTCAATTCGACCGACCCGTGCTCGAAGAAGACTTCGAATCGACGCTCTTCCCGCCCACGCACCCCGTTGAACACACTCAGCAAGGTGCCGACGACTCCCGATTCGTGCTCTATCGTGAGAGTGGCGACGTCCTCGACGTCGTAGCCGAACATTGACCGTCCGAACGCATGGACGGCTCGAGCGGGACCGAAGAGCCAGTTCACGATGTCTGCCGCATGGATGGAGTGCTCCAGGAGCGCTCCGCCTCCGGCGTGGTGTCGCTGCGACCGCCAGGAGCTGTGCCCGGGAACGACGTCGCCGGTGGGCCAGTACTGGTCGTCACGCAACGTGTAGCCCATGGGCCGTCCGAACTCGCCGGAGAGCACCAGGTCCCGAAGCCGGTTGACGAGCGGGTGGAATCGGGAGTGAAAGCCCACTTGGGCCACGAGCCCGGACCGCTCGACGGCCATGCAGAGTTCCTCGACCTCCCCGTACGTGGGGGCCAGGGGCTTTTCGCACAAGAGGGCCTTGCCGGCTTCGATGGCGGCCACGACGAGATCCCGGTGGGTCGCCGTGGGGGAGGTGATCAGGACGGCCTCGATGGTGGGGTCGGCCATGACTTCGGCGGGGTCTTGCGTCATGAACTCGAACGGGCAGTTGGCGGCGGCCGCTTCCAGCGCTGACGAGGACGGATCCGCCGCCCCGATGGCAACGACCTCGCCGTCCTTGGCAAGCTTGCGTAATCCGTCGGCATGGATCTGGCCGATCATCCCGCAGCCGACCAGGCCAATCCGTAGAGGCCCCTGAGCCGTACTCTCTGATGTCGCATCAGATGGCCTCAGTTGCATGTCTTGGACCTTGCACTCCGCGGAGGGGATCCCTTCACGCTCGTGCGGAACATCTCGCGGCGAACGCCCGAGTAATCGTTGAGCGCGTTGTGCATGACACAGCGGTTGTCCCAGATGGCGAGGGTGTGTCGGGCCCAGCGCAGACGGCAGGTGAAGTTCTCGTTGGTGGCGTGGCGGTAGATGTGATTCAGCAGTGCCTGGGATTCCACCGGACTCCAGCCCTCGAATCGCGTGGTGTAGACGGGGTTCACGTAGAGGGCGGCCCGCTCGGTCACGGGATGCTCGATGATGGCGGGGTGCACGTGCTCCCTGGTGGCGTCGGGGGATGGGGCGATGTCCATCGACGTCAGGTCTTTGACCTGATCGAGGAATCCCCCGGTGCCATAGGCCATGCCGGCCGAGTGCACCGCCCGGAGTTCGGCGAGAGTCTCCCGTAACCCGCGCGACAAGGTTTCGTAGGCCTGGTATTGGTTCGCCCATACCGTGTCTCCGCCGAATTCCGGGACCTCCCAGGCGTGGAGCAATGTGTACGCCGGCGGGCCGGGCAGGTAGCTCAGGTCGCTGTGCCAGGCATTGGCGAAGTTGAGCTGGTCCCACGGTTCCTTGATCACCCGGATGACGAACGGACGATCCTCGAGGGGAGTCACGAACGGCGTCATATCCCGGCCCCCGAGCAGGTCGGTGATCCGCTCGAGGTCGTCGAGGTCCAGATGCTGTTCGGGAAGGAACACCACCAGGTGGTCGGCGAGGGCCCCGAGAAGGCCCTCGAGCTGGTCACTCTCGGTCACTGCGGTGAGGTCGATGCCGGTCACCGTGGCGCCGAGCGCACCGGCCACTGGATGCACCTCGAGTGAGGTCATCGGGCGTACCTCCCCCTCGTCCGCTGAACGATGACACTGTAGGCAAGGGCTCGAGCCTTCACTTGGCGTGAGTGCCCCAGCCGACCCTGGCCTGCGCGTACGCGCTCAGTACCCCGAAGTCGTAGACGACGGCGAAGAGGAGGAACCGAGCCAGCCCGAGCCGGCGCGCGCCGCGTATGCCGCGGCGCAGCGATCGCCACGGTGCGTAGCGGCGGGCCACCCCGGGAACCTGGCGAACGGCCACGCCTCGTCCGACCCACCGCGCATTGCCCCAGACCTCACGGAGGCTGTCGGGATGATGGTGCGCCATGGCCGCACCCGGGACCGCGTCGGCCAGCGCGCCGCCCAGCTTGGGCGAAAGGGTCATGTCCTCCCCGTAGCCCACGTCGTCGTAGCCCCCCGCGGCGACAAAGGTGAGCCGGGACACGGCCCGGAAGTTCGCCCACCTGTCGGGCATGCCCGGAGGAAAGTGCTGACCGGGATCGGCACGGCGGTTGAGGGTCCAGCACGCAGCCCACGGATCGTCCGGGTTGGACACGCTGATGTCCTTGGTGAAGGTACCGAGTGCCGTGCCCTGGAGTACCGGGGCGCACAGGCGCTCCAGGCACTTGGGGTCGAGGCTGAGATCGGCGTCGATGAAGGCGAGGACTGCTCCCGTCGCGGCCGCGGCAGCTGCGTTCTTGGCTCGAGCCGGCCCTCCGTGGGGCAGGTGGAGCACCCGCACGCCGCGGCTGGCGGCGACGGAGGCGGTGGCGTCGGTGGACCCGTCGTCGGCGACGATGATCTCCAGTTCGTCCAGGGACTGGGCCAGCAGCGAGTCGAGGCAGTCGGCGATGACCGCCTCCTCGTTGTAGGCGGGCACGATGGCCGAGACCAGCGGAGGGCGCATCGCCATCGGCGCGATGGCGCGGATGTCTCCTGGCGGGCCCGGCGCCGGCGGCTGTGCCCGCCCCCGGAAGGTGCGTCGGAACGCCCGCCGGCGAACCGAGATGGCGGCGACCAGCATCGGCAGGCACAGCAGGATTCGGGGAAGCAGCCTCGGGCGGACCCGGGCCACCTCCCGCACCGCTCGGCCGCCCTGCAGGAGCGGCGTCCAGGGCCCACCCCGGACCGAGGGGACGTAGTAGGTCCCGAGGCCGTGCCCGGCGCACACTGCCCCGGTCGCCGCGCCCTGCTCCCGCTGCCCGGCCACCACTTCGGCCCATCGCCGCTGGTTCAGGTGGAGGACGCGAATGGCGCTGTCGAAGTGCACCCGGTGTCCCGCTTCGACCAGGGCATGGTTGTACGCCGTGTCCTCACCGGCGATGGCCCGCTCGTCGAACGGCTCGGCCAGCAAGTCCCGGCGGTACGACAGGTGGAAGAGCGGGCCACGGCCGTCGCGACATGTGCCCTCGAGACGGAGCATCCCCCAGAACTTGGCGAAGTACTGCGCCCACCCGGCCGTGGTGGAGGGCTCCGCGGCGTCGATGTAGCCGGCCACCAGGGCGTGCCCGGCCCGGTGCGCCTCCACCCGCCGGCGGAGCCAGTCGGGCCGAGGAACGCAGTCGGCGGCCACGAAGGCCACCACCGGCGCACCGGACGCGGCCACGCCCACGTTGCGCCCCGCGCCGGGCGCCAGCCTCCCGTCTGTGGCGAAGATGCGGACCTCAGGGTGCGCCCGCCGGACGATGTCGGCAGTGGCGTCACCGCCGGAGGCGACCACGATCACCTCAAAGGGCTCACCGATGTCCTGGGCGGCCAGCCCGTCCAGGACGGCCCGGATGGTCGACGCGCTGCGGTAGGCGGGGATCACCACGCTGGCCGCCGGCGCCCCCGGCCGCGGCGGGCACGCATCGGGCACCGCGTCCCCGGCGACGGGTCGCGCCGCAGCCGGCGCCGCGGGCCGGATCCGTTGTCGCCTGCGGTCGTCCGCCTCCTCGACATGGAGCCGCCGCCACTGCCAACCCGCCCGCTCGCCGACCTCACCCCATGCCTGGCGCAGGAGCGGCCAGGGCGCGCTGACCGACAACAGCTCGTCGAGGGTGCCGGCGAGCCCGCCGGCCGCCTCGTCGTCCGTCGTCTGCCCGTCGAAGGCCGAGATGGCGGCATCGTGGTGGGAGGAAGCCACACCGAGTTCGAGGAGGGCGTGGCGCAGCTCGTCGTCACGTCGGCGGAGACGGGCCGCAGCGTCGCTCCGGCGCACCATGGCGGCCAGCACGGCGGCCACGTCGGAATCGTCACGGGGGACCGCATGGTCCCCGAGCGACGCGGTGAGCGTCGAACGCATGCCGACGCCGAGGAGCACCCGGCTGAGGGTCAGCCGGGACAGAAGGGGCGAGCGCGTCGCACCGTACACCGCCATGGCGGCGCGAGCCGCCCCGAGGAACGGCGAGACCGCCGCCGAGCCGCTCTCGTCCACCAGCGCGTCGAGGTCGAGGTGGGGTGTCACCGGCCACGCCGCGCCGGCCGCGGCGCGCAGCTCGGGCCAGCTCGCCCGGGCGCCCGTGGTCGCCAGGCAGGACACCAGGGCGTCGTAGCACGCTGCGAAGGCGGGCGGCGCCGAGCCCCGCCACCGGGCCGGCGCTGTCAGGTTCCGGTCGACGAGGGCTGTTTGGACCTCTAGCCGTGCGACCAGGTCGGCGACGTCGCTGGGCGTCTCCACTGGGTCACTCCTCCGAGGTGGCGTCCGAGCAGAACCAGGCGGCGTGGGTGGCCTGGTCCTCGTTGAGGATCCTTTCGATGCTGGGCCACGATGCCCGCAACGTCGCCTGCACCCCGGCCCAGTCCAGGTTCTCCTTCTGGATGATCCCCAGGCGAAATCGGTCGCGAGGGTCGACCCTGCGCTTGACGTGGTCGGTTTTCACCCAGTGATTGCCGATGCACTCGTATCGGTCGAGACACTCGTACTTGGCGTGCTCCATGTCGACCCAGATCGAGAGCCCATAGAGGTTGACGGCGCCCACGGCCGACGGTCGCGAGTCCTTGCCCCGGAACTCCCTGGGCGTGGTGCCGTTGAATACGGCAAGGTCGTAGGTGCCGTCGATGACGGTATTTCCCTTGAGGTCGACGACCTCCGCATGCACCGGCTGGTCACCCGCCGGAAGCGAGAACACCTGGCTTTCGGACAGCTTGACGTACTTGACCTGACCCTCCTGGCACGGCCCGGGGAGGGTGTCGTTGGTCGTCGTGGCCGGGCCCCCGGTCCGCCCACCCGGCCCGTTGGGCCCACCCGGCCCGTTGGGCCCACCCGGCCCGTTGGGCCCACCCGGCCCGTTGGGCCCGGTCCCGGATGTCCCAGGCGTCTTCGGTCCCGACGCGCCGGGCGTGCTACTGCCGGCACCGCCACCTGCCACGGCTGCTCCGCCGCCGGTGGGTTGCGCGGTGGTGCCACCACCTCCTTCGGTCACGCCCGACGCGGCCGCCTTCTTCTCGCACTCGTCGGCCGCCGCGCACGCGGCATTGGCGGCCGCTTGCGCCGTGGCTGCGGCCTGCGCCGCCGCCGCGGCCGCCTCCTTGGCCGCATCGGCCTTCGCGCAATCGCGCGCCTGCGCCGCTTTGGCCTCGTCGAGGGCCTTCTGGGCGGCGTCGACCTGGTCCTGTCGCGACTTGGCGCCCTGGTCGCGGATGCGCTGGCGTCCCGCCGGGGTGCCCAGCTCGTTCAACGTCGCCTCGAGCTCGTCCTTGGAGATCTGGCCCGAGTAGTACTGCTGCATGGCCGCCTGCTCGGCGGCCTGGATGTCCTGTGTGTCGCTGACCGTGACCGTCTCGCCGGTGGCGACGTCCTGGACGTAGGACGAGTCACCGGGCCGCTGCTGGGCGGCGTTGGCCCGGTCGAGCGCGGCCTGGGCCGCTCGAACGTTGTCCCCGGCCTTGGCGCAGTCCTGCTGGGCCAGATCGGCATCGGCCTTGGCGGCGGCCGCCTTGGCCGCGGCGGCGGCCGCGGCGGCGCGCAGCTCCTCGCACCTCTTGCGCAGCTCACCGCAATCTTCCGGCGGCGGTGTCACGAGAGGTCCGAAGTCTGGGTACATCACCGCCGGAGCCCCGGGGCCGCGGCCGCGCTTGGCCACAGCCAGGACGATGCCCACCAGGACCACCAGACCACCCAGCACGATCACGACCCACCACGGGAAGCCCCCTCCCGACTTCGAATTCCCGGACTGGGTCGAACCCACCCCGCTCGGGGTTGACCCGGTCGAAGCGGACCCCGCCCCGGGGGTGCCGTTTGACGTGGTGACGATCGAGACTTTCGTGTCCGGGCCGCCGTAGCGGACACCGGCGGAGGGATTGCCGAAGAACCCTTCGGCGCCCATGAACCAGTCCCCCGTGATGGGCCCGATGGTCAGCTGCTTCGAGACTCGCACGCCCTGCGGATGCGAGGCGCCGAAGGGGAGGTTGGTCAGGTCGAGGTGGGCGACGTTGCCAGTCACGCTGACCGGCACGGTGCCCAGCGTGATCGGCTGGGTCGTGGTCGGCCCCGCGTAATAGGCCAGCGCCGTCCCGGCGGCGACGTTCCAGGACACCGTCATACCGCTTGTCGCCTGTGCCGTCCTCCCGAAGACGAAATCGTTGACCTGGCTCTGGACCGTCGCGCCGTTCAGGGTCACTGGGCCGGGAGGCCCGGCCATGGTGACCAGCGCGTCGACCTGGGTGCCCGAGAACTGGAGCTGCACGCCCGTCATGCGGGTGGCGTCGGGGACCGGGGCGTCGTTGAAGTAGTGCGGGCCTGACGCCCCAACCGGGTAGCCGCGCATCGACGGCACCAGGGCGTGGGCGGCGGGGCCCTCGCCGGTGAGCGATCCCAGAGGTCCTGGGGGGAGTTGCGAGGCGAAGCCGTCGCGGTTCGGCGACAGGTTGATGACGTATCGGGGCGCCACCGTCCAATCCGACCCGATGCCGGCGCCGGCCGGGGCGGGGACGGTGACCTCGTTCCCGTCGATGGTCGGCGTGACCGATGGCAAGGTGCTCGTCCCCGACCCTGTGGCCTTGGTCACCGACGTCGAGTTGTCGGGGTTCATCGTGACCAGCACCGACGACAGCCCGTCCTGGGCACCGAAGCGGAGGAAGAGCGTCTGGGACGCGGTCTCACCGTTGATATCACCCAGGGGGCCGAAGGGCTGGGCGAAGAACACGTGGACGCGGTAGTTGCCCGCTGAGCCGCTCACCGTCATGGCCTGCAGGGTCGCCTGGGGCGGTGCGTCGGGCGCAGGGGTCAGCGTGGGCGTGCCGTCGACGACCTCGTAGGCGTTGGAGGGAGGCCCGGTCACCAGCCGGTTCGCCTGAGTCCAGTCGGTGGGGGCGGCCACCGAGGCCCCTGGCCCGGCCGCCAGCCCGATAGCCGTCGCCGTCGTTGCCGCCGCAACCGCCGCTGTCATCAACCTCGGGTGAATGGGCATCCGCCACCCCCCGTCCGACCCCCGGAACGGGCGCCAGTCTTCCACCACATCGATCCGTGTGCTCTGGGGCCCGGTCGGAGCATCGCGCACGAGTGGCAGGCGGGCCTTGGCACGATCTTGCACAATGACGGTATGACCACGATCTACTACGAGAGCGATGCCGATCTTGCCGCGCTGCACGGGGAGACGGTGGCGGTCGTGGGCTACGGCAACCAGGGGCGCTCCTGGGCCCTCAACCTCCGCGATAGCGGGATTGAACCAATCGTGTGCGTGCGACCCGACGCGACCCGGGAACGAGCGAGGGCCGACGGTTTCGACACCTGTGACATCGTCGCCGCCAACACGGCAGACGTCATCTGCCTTCTGGTTCCTGACGACGTCGTGCCGCTGCTGGGATTGGCTCCGGGCCCGCGCTCCTGCGTCATCGTCGCCTCGGGCTACAACCTCGCCTTCGGCCGCCTCTCGCCACCTGGCGACGCCGGCATGGTTGCCCCTCGCATGCTGGGCCCCGAGGTGCGCCGCTGCTACGAGGAAGGCACGGGATTCATCTCGGCGGTCGGTGTGCAACGAGACGTCACCGCCAGCGCCCTGGCTCGCACACTGGCGATCGCGCTTGCCATCGGCGGATTGCGCCAGGGAGGCATCGAATTGACGCCGCTCCAGGAGGCTGTCCTCGACCTCGGCGTCGAGCAGGTGCTGTCACCGGCGCTGACGGCGGTGAACAGTGCATTCGTCCAGGCGATGACCGAACGCGGGATACCGCTCGAGGCGGTGATCGTAGAGCTCGTGCTCTCGGGAGAGGTCGAGCGGACCTATCGCCTCTTGCGCGAGGTCGGCTACGCCGTCCAATCCGAGTTCCATTCACCGACGAGCCAATACGGTCAACTGAGCCGGCGGGGCTGCTATGACGATCTCGATCTGCTGACGACGATGCGAAAGCTGACCGAGGATATCGAGAGCGGCCGGTTCGCCGACGAGTGGGACGCCGAGCGCGATGCCGGCTATCCGACCCTGACGAGGCTCAAGGAGCAGCATGCCGGCGCGGCGGTGCGTGAGTTCGAAGCGGAGCTGCGCACTCGGCTGGGGCCCGGATCGATCAGGCGTCTCTCGTCATCATCCGCCACGCCCCCAGGGCCGTCCACACGACGATCCAAGCGACGATGACACAGACGGCAACCGTGGTCGATTCGTGGAGAAGCTGCGCGCGATCGCTGGGCCCACCGCCGAACGGTGCCGGGAGCCAACCCGGTTCGAGGTGGGTCGTTGCCAGGCCGACGACTCCCCGCTGGAGGTTGGACAGGTGGGGCAGTCTGGCTCTCGCCGCGATCGGCGTGATGATCAGTTCGAGAACGATCAACAAGACGACGGCGACGGTCCGCTGGCCCAGCAGGGATGCCAGCCCCAGGCCAACGGTGAATCCGATGACCGCCTCGAGCTCGATCCACAACCCCGCCTTGACCATGAGCGAGGTCGACGGGTAGAGAAACTGCCGGGTGTAGTCGGCATAGTCCTGGCGGGCGATCAGCTTGGCCGCATCACTGATCTGGGCCGGTGAGGCCTGCGGTTGGGCTTGGGACCCGGGAGCCACGAATCGAGGGCCGCCACCGGGGCCGTTGCCGCACGGGACGCTGTTGATCACGGCGGCGATCGTCGTACCGTTCGGCGTGTTCTGGAGGTTGACGCTGAAGTTGCAGATGACCTCGTCGGCATGTTCCGCGGCCCAGCTCTGGAGGCCGGCGCTCGACAGGTTCACGGGCACGTTCACACCTTGGTAGCTGAGCGTGGTCGGCGCGGCGAAGACGCACACGGCACACACGACGGTGAACCCGATCGCCACCAAGGGCAGGATGATGGCCAAGCCGGCGGGGATACGCGCCAGATAGAGCGCGATGCGGGACCGGCCCGTGATGACGTGGTGCCGGAACATCCCTTCCGTGAGGTCTGCCGATCCCGCTGTCGCCCCGAGCGTCGCGGCGACGATGAAGCCGAAGACGTACAGCACGCCGACGACGACGCCGACATATTGGTTGTAGCCGCCGGCAGGCCCATATGTGTGTGGGTCGACGGCGTGCTGGAGCAATCGGATCGCAAAGTAGGTCGTCGGGATGCCGACTGTCACCACCGAAAGGGCGATCATGAGTGCGCGCCGCTTGCGCAAGTCCTTGAACTTCGCCGCGATCATGGCGCCGGTGGGGAGCCATGATCCCCGGTGATCCCGAGGGATCGCGACGCGATTCGAGGGCTCGATCGGTGCCGGCGCGTCTGTCGTCGTCGTCATTCGGGCTCTCCGAACCGGCTCGTGACCTGCAGGAACCACGACTCGAGCGTCGTCTGCACGGGCTGGAACCGGTAGAGGGCGATGCCGCCTTCGACCAGGACGCGGCTGATCTCGGCGAGCGCTGCCCGCCCGGTCCCCGACGGCAGGGTGATCTCGAGCCCACCGGCGCCGGCCTCCACTTGCGCCTGCACCCCCGACTGCTCCACGAGCTCCCTGCCTCGCTCCGGTTCGGAGCACTCCACCTGGATGACGACGGTGGTCCCCGCCAGCAGCTCGGCGATCGGTCCCTGACGGATGACGGCCCCACGGTCCACGATGGCGACGGTGTCACAGGTCCGCTGCACCTCGTCGAGGAGGTGCGAGGAGAGCACGACCGTGCGTCCCTCGTCCACGAGGGCCCTGATCATCTCGCGCATGTCGTGCATACCGGCCGGGTCGAGCCCGTTCATCGGCTCGTCGAGGATGAGGAGCTCGGGATCCCCGAGCAGGCACGCGGCCACCCCGAGGCGCTGACGCATCCCCATCGAGTACTTGGCCACCCGGTCGCCGGCCCGCTGGCGCAGCCCCACCCGGTCGAGCGCGGGACCGATGCGTTTGGCCGCTGCGTGCTCCCTCGAGCTGGCCAGCATCTCGAGGTTCTCCCTGCCGGTCAGATGGGTGTGGAAGCGGGGCTCGTCCACGATGGCGCCGACCCTGGCCAGAGCCTTGTCCCGCTCGTGGGGGACCGGGTAGCCGAGCAGGGACATGGTGCCGGCGTCCGCGTGCGTCAGCCCCAGCAGGACCCGGATGAGGGTGGTCTTGCCCGCCCCGTTGGGCCCGAGATAGCCGAACGCGCACCCCCGGGGAACGAGGAGCTCCACGTCGTCGACGGCGACGTTCTCACCGAACCGCTTGCTGAGCCCATGGGTCTCCACGGCCCACTCGCGCCCTGCCGCTCGACCGGGGGAGGGATCGGAGAAGGTGGTGGCGCTCATCGGTCAATGGTCACGAATCGGTCCGGTCTTGGCAATCCGGGATCACCCCTAGGCCACGCACGGCTCGACACGGGAGCAGAACGGCCCTGCTCCTGAGGGTGGCGGCCTCCCACGGGTCAGAGGTTGGGGCCGAGTCTCCGAGGGCGATGAACTCCCAGGTCCACCGGGTCGGTGCGGCTCGCGACGGCCCCCGGGGGCGACGATCGCGGGCTCGTCCGGTGCCAAAGACCCTGGCGAGGTCCGCCGGCTCCCGCCATGATCGGATCCGTGGTCCTGCCCAGGAGATCGGTCACGATGCGAGGCGCGAGGTTCCGGAGAGCGGTCGCGGCGTTGGTCCTCTCGCTTCCCCTCGTCCTCGCCGGCTGCGCGCGCCCCGCCTCGTCCAGCTCCGTCAACCTGCAGGGCATCTCCAAGATCAAGCACGTGATCGTGATCATGCAGGAGAACCGCTCGTTCGACTCGTACTTCGGCACGTACCCGGGTGCCGACGGCATCCCGATGCGCAACGGCCAGCCTGCGGTCTGCGTCCCCGACCCCCGCACCAAGCAGTGCCAGCGGCCCTACGTCGACCACGCCGACGTCAACGGCGGCGGGCCCCATGCGTGGTTCAACTCCAGCGCGGACGTCAACGGCGGGAAGATGAACGGGTTCGTCGCGCAGGCCGAGGGGGCCATGCGGGGCTGCAACGACCCGACGGACCCGGTCTGCGTCCCCAACTCCGTCCCCGACGTCATGGGGTACCACGTCGGGTCGGACATACCCAACTACTGGACGTACGCCAAGGACTTCGTCCTCCAGGACCACATGTTCGAGCCGACCGCCTCGTGGAGCCTTCCCGCCCACCTCTTCGAGGTCTCCGAGTGGTCCGCGTACTGCCCGAACCACCGGCCCTCGAGCTGCGTGAACGCCTCCGGCCTCCCGGGCCTGCCGCCCGACTTCTCCGGGGGTCCGATCACGGGGTCGGGGTCGACCCCGCCCATCTACGCCTGGACCGACCTCACGTACCTGCTGCACCACAACGGCGTGTCCTGGGGCTACTACGTCGTCACGGGTAGCGAGCCCGACTGCGAGAACGACGCTGCGCTGTCGTGTGCGCCGGTGCAACAGAATGCCAACACGCCAGGCATCTGGAACCCCCTGCCGTACTTCGACACCGTCAAGGCGGACGGGCAGCTGGGCAACATCCAGTCCGTCGACCGCTTCTATGCGGCGGCCAAGGCCGGCGACCTGCCCGCGGTGTCGTGGGTCGTGCCCTCGGGCGAGGTCAGCGAGCACCCGGATGCTCCGGTGAGCTTCGGCCAGAGCTACGTCACGAGCCTCGTCAACGCCGTCATGACGAGCCCGGAGTGGGACTCCACGGCGATCTTCCTCTCATGGGACGACTGGGGCGGGTTCTACGACCACGTCGTGCCCCCCGTCGTCGACCAGAACGGGTATGGGCTTCGCGTCCCGGGCATCGTCATCAGCCCCTATGCCAAGAGCGGCTACGTCGACCATCAGATCCTCAGCTTCGACGCGTACGACAAGTTCATCGAGGACGACTTCCTGCATGGAGAGCGGCTCGACCCCGCCACCGACGGCCGTCCCGACCCGCGGCCCGACGTGCGGGAGAACGAGCCGATCCTGGGCAATCTGGTCGCGGACTTCGACTTCGACCAGAGCCCGCGTCCGCCCGTGCTCCTGCCTGTCCACCCGCAGACCACGCTGACGGGCACCCCGGATCCACAGCAGGTCCAGGCCGGCGCCGGGGCGCCCGACGACGACGGATGAGGACGGCGACGGGACGCTACCGACCCTTGAACACCGGGTCACGCTTCTCGAGAAATGCCCGAGGCCCCTCCCGGGCGTCCTCCGAGGCCATCACGGCAAGACCGTGGCGTTGCTCGATCTCGTAGGCGGCCTCCTCGCGCAGCGACTCGGTCTCGTGCAGCGTGGCCACCAGCGCCTTCACCGCCAAGGGGCCGTTCTTGGCGATCCTGGAGGCGATCTCCCTGGCTTTGACGAGTGCGTGGCCGTCGGGCACGACGTAGTTGACGAGCCCCACCTCAAGGGCACGTTGCGCGGTGATGTCCTCGCCGCACAGGAGCATCTCGGCTGCCACCGCATACCCGATCTGACGGCGAAGCCGGACCGCCGATCCCGCCATCGGGAACAGGCCCCGTTGCACCTCGGTGATGCCGAAGAGCGAGCTCTCCCCGGCGACCCGGATATCGGTCCCCTGAAGTATTTCGGTGCCACCGGCACGTGCGACGCCTTCGACGGCGAGGACGATTGGCTTGGTGGGCAGGTCGGTCTTGAGCCAGGCACGGTAGACCAGGCCGGGCTCGTTGCGGACTCGGTCCATCCAATCGTTCGACGCCCCGCCACCTGAGAGCACGGCGATCTCGGTCAGGTCCATTCCGGCGCAGAAGGTGGAGCCGTTGCCGGTGAGAATGGCGACGTGCAGCTCGTCGTCCTCATCGAGCAGGTTCCATGCATCGCAGAGACGGCACATCATCTCGCTGTTGATAGCGTTGCGCTTCTCCGGCCGGTTGAGCGTGACCACCAGCATGTGATCGCCGCGCTCGACGATGACGGGAAGCTCGGCCATAGAGGATCTCCAGGTGAACGAGGCGGACCTGACGAATGACGCAGCCTAACCCTCTGCCTATCGGTGTGCTCGATGGCGACGTGGGAATACGATTCGGTGTCCCCGACCCTGCAGTGTCCATGTCAAATAGGTGTTCGTGATGACCAGTGAACCCCGACGTGCGGCCGCATCTGCGTTGCGAGCACTGAACAACGCATTTGTCGCCCACGAGGCCGATCCCGAACTGCTCGAGCACATCGCTGCCTTCGCTCAGGACGCAGCGGCCCGGTTGCGGTTCGCCGAGCGACGAGATCTGGCCCCGTTGCTGGCTGCCAACGTCGGGCGGCTGTTCAGGGTCGATCCGGCCGACGAGACGCAGCCAAGCGCGGTCAATTTCATGACCGATCGCGCTGTTGGCGGAGAGACCAACCCAACCTCTGCCGAACTGGAATTCGAGTATGCCGATGACGAAGTCGTGGTCCGGACCACGCTCGGCGCTGCCTACGAAGGAGCACCGGGGCGGGCCCACGGTGGGATGGTCGCCGCCCTGTTCGACGACATCACGGGGTTCCTCTTGCCGCTCGCCGGTACCCCCGCGTACACAGGCGAGCTCACCATCCGGTACAGGCGGCCTGTGCCCATCGAGACCCCCTTGGAGTTCCGGACCAGGATCGACAGCCGACAGGGCAGGAAACTGCATGTCACCGCCGATTGCCGGGCCGGCGACGAGCTCGTCGCCACGGCGGAGGCGCTCTTCATCGCGGTGGACGTCGGTCAGTTCGGGAAGTCGTCCGGATGAGTGTCCGGCTCGGGGTCTGAGCTTGTGGGCCCATTGACCGGCCGGCTGTGGCGAGCAACAGTAGCCCGATGGGCTGGATCTACCTCGCCGTCAGTATCAATGGTGCGCTCTACACACTCACCGCTTTTCGTCCTCCGAAGCGGAGCAGGATGCTCTATGGGTGGAGCTTCTTCGCCTCCTGGGTGACCATCGAGCTGGCGCCCTATCACCTGCTGTGGCAGGTCGTCGCCACCGCCCTGTTCGCCTCGCGAGGCGCCCTACGGACGAAGCCGGGCCGGATCGGCCTGGCCGTCACCCTTGCGTCGTGGGCGGGGCTGGCCGTGTCGATCCGCAGAAGCTACGGCGCCCGCCACGAGATCCGCGACGCCCTGCGCGACCTGTCCCACGAGGCGACCGAGCGCGAGCTTGCCCCGGTCCGGGTGCGGCGCAACATCGTCTTCGGGCGGGCCGGTGGTCGAGCACTTCGGCTCGACGTCCACGAGCCGGCCTCACCGCCGGTGCCCGGGGACCGGCGCCCCGCGCTCATCCAGGTGCATGGCGGTGGCTGGGTGATCGGCTTCAAGGACCGTCAAGGTCAGCTGCTCATGAAGCGCCTCGCCCAGCGTGGCTGGGTGTGCTTCAACGTCGACTACCGCCTCAGCCCGATGGCGACGTTTCCCGACCACCTCGTCGACGTGAAGCGGGCGATCGCCTGGGTGCGCGATCACGCCGACGAATACGGTGTCGACCCGGACTTCGTCGCCGTCACCGGCGGATCAGCCGGAGGCCACCTGGCGGCGCTCACGGCCCTCACCGGGAACGAGCCGCAGTACCAGCCAGGTTTCGAAGAGGCCGACACGTCGGTGCAGGCGGCGGTCCCCTTCTACGGAGTGTACGACTTCACCAATCGCAACGGGTCCTGGCCCAAGGAGGTTGTGCCCCTCTTCCTGGCTCCCGTGGTGATGAAGTGCGACCCCGACGAGGCGCCCGAGCGCTACGCAGCCGCGTCGCCGCTCGACCAGGTGCGCGCCGGCGCACCACCGTTCTTCGTCATCCACGGCGAACTCGACGTCCTGGCCCCGGTCGAGGATGCTCGCGACTTCGTGCGTCGGCTCCGTGAGGTGTCGGACCAGCCCGTGTACTACCTCGAGCTCAGAGGCGCCCAGCACGCCTTTGAGACCTTCGCGTCGATCCGTGCCAATGCCGTTGTCGAGGCGGCCGAACGGTTCCTCAGCGCTGTGTACACCGCGCACCGCCGCGGTGGCCCTCACGTGCCCGCCGGGGCGGAGGTGGAGAGGGCGGTGGTCGACCAGGTCGGGGAGCAGGCGGCCGCCGTCGTGCGCTAGGCGGGGTGCCGGAGGCCCACGGACGAGTTGGACGAGGTCGGACAACTTCCGGGCGCGATGTGCAGGCTGACCACGTCGGCCCTGGGCCCGCCCTGGAGGTCGATGACCGGTGCACCCGGTGCCGATGTCACGCGTGCACCGGACACCGCCGCGCAGTAGCCGCCCGGGTAGTGGGCGGCCACCGGCACGACGACGACGGTCGGTGCCGTCACGTTCGGGTCGTTCCGGTACCGGAACGCGAACGCGCCCGACGTGGGATCGAACGACACGGCCAACGGGGTGCCGGCGATCGCCGCCGGATAGGCACGGGACAGGATGGCGAGCATGCCCGGTGTGGGAGCGCTCGGCGGCCACAGGCCCGACGTGTGGGACCCGGTGGGGTCGTCGTAGAGGAGCCACTGCCAGTACGTCCACCCCACCAGGTGGGCATCGGCGTCGCCCGTGATCCTGGCCAGATCGGCGGTGTCCGTCGTCGCCCCGAACTCCGTCAGGAACGTGGGGACACCGCCGGGCTGCGCCGACGTCGCGTCGCGCACGGCCTGGGTGGCGTGCTGGGTGAAGACGACGTCCTCGAGCGGACCGCAGATGGCACCGAAGTCCGCCGGCTCGCCGCCGTTGGGCACGTGCAGGAAGCAGTAGTCGTGGAAGTTGAGGACGAGCCGGGGGAAGGGCATCGGGCCGATGTGGTTGGCCGGGCCCGAATCGGTGGCGAAGTTCCCTTCGTAGAAGACGAGATGGTTGGGATCCGCATCCTCGATCCGCGCGATGACGCCCCGATCGGGGTCGTCGGGCGGGCAGGAGACGGGCGATCCCGATTGGCTGGTCCCCGGCGCGGAGCGCCCGGCATAGAAGCACTGCAGTTCGGCGTCGAACGCCTTGCCGAGCCCGGTCGGGGGCACACCGGCGCCGTAGGGTTCGTTCGACGGGTCGTAGCCGATCACCCATGGGTTGTCCCGGAAGTGTCCCGCGACCCGGGACCAGATCGAATCGAACTCCCCTTGGAGGTTCCCGACGACGTCGTTCCTCCAGAAGTGCTCGTACGCGGTGACGACGCCGGGTCCGCGCAGGTTCACGCTCCAGTCCGGCACGTCGAGCACGGGCTCGGGGGTGACGCCGTTGGTGCAGACGGCCCAATCGGGCGCCCCTTCGCCGCCGAAGGCGTCGCTGTAGACGTCCTGGTGCATGTCGATCAGCGACATGATCCCGTAGCGGCCCAACAGGGCAACGGTGGCGTCGACCTGCTTCAGGTATCCCTCGAACACCGCAGCGTCGAACTGGCCGGGACCCGATGCGCGGGGCGTGCCGGGTGCGCAGATCGACGGATCGTTCATCGGCGCCGTGCCGGGCTCGAGGCCCTTCCAGATGATGCCGAGCCGCACGAGGTCGAACCCCGCGGCCGCCATGGCCTGGACCTCCGGGACCGTCAGCGTGTTCACCCCGGTGCCGCCCACGACGACCTCGTAGGGGGGCACCTTGTACACGAGGTTCACCCCGTGCAGGATCACCGTCCGGCCGTAGCGGTCGAGCAGGTACGGCCCGCCCGGCGCGCGCAACGGGCCGACCGGCCCGTCCGAGGCGGCCGCGCCCGCCGGCGGCGGCAGGAGGGGTGCCGTGGTGCCCTGACTCGCCGACTGGCCGCAGGCGGCGGTGCCGACGAGGACGGCCGACACCAGCAGGACCGACAGGCCTCGGCGTCGGCCCCCGGTTCGGATCGTCGTCATCGCCCCCCATGCCCGCTCGTCGCGCCCGAAGCCCGGTCGCGCCGGCACACTCGAAGCCCGTGCTCGAAGCCGCGCCGCAAGACTACGTTCGGCTGGACCGACGATCGACTGCGGTCGGCTACCGGGGATGCAGAGGAGCGACGGGCTCGACCTCCGCCTCGGGGAGCCGGTGTTCTTCGATGTACGCCCAGTCGATCTGGTACCCCAGCCCCGGGGCCGTCGGGACGGAGACGAATCCGTCAGGTCCCAAGGGGTCGCAGGGTGCGATGAGATACGGAGGCGTGGCGTCGTAGTCGACCCCCGGGGCCAACAGGCCTCGTTCGTAGTACTCGCAGACGTCCTCGCTGGTGGCGCCGAGCACCTGCAGGTTGCCGAAGCCGCTCATGTGGAGCTCGCAGCGCATCCCGAACGCCTCGCACAGGGCGACGGTCTTCATCGCACCCGTGATCCCGCCCCGGAGGACGTCGATCCGGCTGATGTCCGAAGCCCGACGCGTGATCCACTCCGCCCGGGTGTACGGACCGCCCTCGAGGATCTCGGGGGAGCAGATCGGGATGGACAGCTCCTGAGCCAGCCGCACGTACGAGCTCACGAGGTGTTCCGGCATCGGCTGCTCGTACCAGTAGAACCCGAGTCGCTCCAGCTCCCGCCCCACCTTGAGCGCATCGTCGAAGTTGTAGGTCCCCCACGGGTCGTACATGAGCGTGAAGTCGGTGCCGACGGCCTCACGGACGGCGCGACAGGTCTCGATGTCCCAATCGACGTGCGACGGACGGGGAGGGGCGAACTGTCGCGTTCCAGGGTCCCAGTAGATCGCGTTGTGGATCTTGTAGGCGCGGTGACCCTGGCGCTTGCACTCCAGGGCGTGGGCCGCGTACTCGCCGGGCTGGCCCAGGCTGTTGGCGCCGCTGGCATAGGCCTTCACCCGGCTGCGAGCGCCGCCGAGGAGTTTGTGGACCGGCAGGCCCGTCACGCGTCCGGCCAGGTCCCAGAGGGCCATGTCCACGACGCTGACGACGTTCTCCGGCAGCTTCCCGGCCCAGAGCTCCTGCCAGATGTACTCCCGGTCGAAGGGGTCCTGACCGGCCAGGAGGGGACCGATGAACTTCGCCACGAGGGCTTGCTCGCCCGCCAACAGGCCGTCCTGATCACCGTGGAAGTGACCGCCGAAGCAGTAGCCCTCCGCCGATTCGTCCGTGACGACCCTGGTGAGCGTCTGCACGATCCGATGGCCGGGCAGGGGCTCCCCGAGCCCATGACGATCGACGGTCACGCCGAAGGGGATGACCTCGATCCCGGTGATCTTCATGCCGGTGCTCCTCCGAGGGCTCGTCTCCACCATGCCACCGGGGGAGACCGTTCGCGATCGCCTGCCCGCGGCATCGTCGGGCATGGAGCGCCCGCGGGTGAGGCGAGGTCGTGGCGGCGAAGGGCCCTCGGGCCCTATGGCCGCGGGGCTGAGCGTGCTACAAGAAAGTCGTCATCGCTGGTGGTGTGTGACGATGGAACGCTTGAGCACGCTCGACGCCGAGTTCCTCCACCTGGAGGACGGGATCGGGCACCTGCACATCGGGGCCGCGTCCGTCTTCGCCGGCCCGAGCCCGTCGTTCGACGACGTCGCCGCCATGATCGCCGCCAAGCTCCACCTCATCCCGCGCTACCGCCAGCGAGTGCGCTCGGTCCCACTGGAGCTCGGCCGCCCGGTGTGGGCCGACGATCCCCACTTCCGCCTCACCGACCACCTCCGACGCGTCACCCTGCCCCCGCCCGGCGACGACGCTGCGTTGTGCCGGCTGGTGGGGCGGATCATGTCCCGGCCGCTCGATCGCGATCGGCCCCTGTGGGAGAACTGGTTGGTCGAGGGTCTCGCCGACGGGCAGTGGGCGTTCGTGTTCAAGCTCCACCACTGCATGGTCGACGGCATCGCCGGTGTCGAGCTGCTCAGTGTGGTCCTGGACCCCGAACCCACCACCACGATCGGGGACCCGGTGCCCTGGGAGCCCCGTCCCGAACCCTCGGGCGCCGCCAAGGTCCTGGACGCGTGGGGCGGCCTCGTTTCCGGGCTCGGCTCGCTCACCGGCCGCCTTCCTTGGGCGGCGACGCATCCCCGCGCCGTCGCGCGCGCTGCGGCGGAGACGGCGAAGGGTCTTGCCCGCTTCGCCGGCGAGCTCCGGGCGACGCCTCCGCTGTCGATCGAGGGCAGCATCGGTCCCCACCGCAGCTGGGCGCATTCCTCGGCCGACCTGCACGACGTCCGCACGATCCGCGACGGCCTCGGGGGGACCGTCAACGACGTCGTGCTGGCCGCGGTCAGCGGCGGCTATCGGGCGCTGCTGCTCTCACGGGGTGAAGACGCCGATCATGCCCGGGTCCGCTCCCTGGTCCCGGTGTCGATGCGACGCCAGGACGGGCACGGCCGTCTCGACAACCGGGTCTCGACCCTGCTCTACGACCTGCCCGTCCACGTCGCCGACGGGGTGGAGCGACTGGCGCTCGTCCGGGAGCAGATGGCCGAACTGAAGGCGTCGCACATGGCGGAAGCCGGTGAAGTCGTCACGACCCTGGGCGATCTCGCACCACCGATGGTCATCGGCCCGATGAGCCGGATGATCATCCGCGCCGTCCATCGGCTCCCGCAGCGTTCGGTCAACACGGTGACGACCAACGTGCCGGGACCGCAGGTCCCGCTCTACTGCCTCGGTCGCGAAATGCTCGAGTACCGTCCCTTCGTCCCCATCAGCCACGGTGTCCGGGTGAGCACGGCCATCCTGTCGTACAACGGACGTCTCTTCTTCGGGGTGACGGGCGACGCCGAGACGGCACCCGACGTCGGCGTCCTGGCGCAGGCCGCGTCGCAGGAGATCGGCACGCTGCGCGCCGGGGCGGAGGCCGCCCGCACCACCGGGGCCCGGTCCCCCCGTTCCGGGACGGCCTGATGGAGGTTCGCCTCGCTTATGGGGACCACGGGCTGCTGGTCGACCTGCCCGATGGTCGGACCGACGTCGTCGCCCCGCTCCATGTCACGGCAGCTCGCGATCAACTGGGTGTGGTGCGCGCCGCGCTCGACGCGCCGGTGGCCGGCCCGGCCCTGGGCGACGTGGTGTCACCTGGGCAGCGGGTGGCCATCTCCGTGTGCGACATCACGCGCCCACAGCCGCGTCAGCTGGTCGTGCCCTTGATCCTCGACCAGCTGCAACGTTCGATCGATCTCGACGACGTGGTCGTCCTGGTGGCCACCGGAACCCATCGTCCCAACAGCACCGAGGAGCTCGAACGCATGTTGGGGCCGGCGGTGATGGGGCGGGTCCGGGTCGTGAACCACGACGCCCGCGACCCCTCCCAACTCGCCTGGTGCGGCACCCTGGGCCATCGGGTGCCGGTCTGGCTCAACCGGCGCTGGGTCGAGGCGGACGTCCGGGTCACCACCGGGTTCGTCGAGCCGCACTTCTTCGCCGGGTTCAGCGGCGGCCCGAAGATGGTCGCCCCCGGTCTCGCCGGCCTGGGAACCGTGCTGACGCTGCACGATGCGGCGCGCATCGACGACCCACGCGCCACCTGGGGCATCACCGACGGCAATCCGGTGCACGACGACATCCGGGCGATCGCCGCGGCGACCGGTGTGAGCTTCGACCTCGACGTCGTGTTGAACGACGAGCACCAGGTGATGGCGGCGTTCGGTGGCGAGCTGTTCGCCGCACATGCGGCTGCCTGCCGAGCCTCCGCTGCGGTGGCGATGGTCCCGGTCCCGACGCGGTATCCGGTGGTCGTGACCAGCAACGGCGGGTATCCGCTGGACCAGAACCTGTACCAGAGCGTCAAGGGGATGTCGGCCGCGGCCCAGGTCGTGGCCCGGGGCGGTCTCATCGTGTGTGCGGCCGAGTGTCGCGACGGGTTCCCCGATCACGGCAACTACCGCGCGCTGCTCGAGTCGGAGCGCTCGCCCGGCGACCTGCTCGCGGCGATCGCCGGGCGCCGCGAGACCGTCGCCGACCAGTGGCAGGTGCAGATCCAGGCGCAGGTCCAGACCCGCGCCGATGTCGTGATGCACACGGACTACCTGTCGGACGACGACCTCGAGCGGGTGCATCTCCGCCAGACCGCCGACATCTCGGCGACCGTGGCGGCGGCGCTCCGAGCCCGGGGCGACGGCGCCCGGGTGTGCGTGCTGCCCGAGGGGCCGATGTCCGCGCCCTATGTCGGCTGACGGTTGCGAGCCCCGGCCACCGGGACGACGCCCGCCCCGAGCCCCCGGCGGAGCGACCGACGATGGTGACTCTTGACCCTGGGCGCACCGGCACCGGCGGGGGAAGGTAGCCGTGGGTGAAGGGGGGCAAGCCCGTGGTTGGTCGTCGCCATCCGGACGCCGAGCTCGTGAGCGCCGTCGACGGGGCGACGGTCCTGGTGACGGGCGCCTCGTCCGGCATCGGTGCGGCCGCCGCCTGGGCTCTGGGGAGGGCCGGTGGCGAGACCGTCCTCGTGGCCCGCTCCGCCGACCGCCTCGAGGAGATGCGGGAGCGCATCCAGGAGGCGGGCGGCAGCGCCTGTGCGCACCCTGCCGACCTCTCCGACGCAGGCTGTGTCGCCCGGCTCGTGGAGGAGGTCGATCGGTGCCACGGAGGGGTCGACATCCTCGTCAACAACGCGGGGCATTCCATCCGGCGGTCGATCGAGCTCTCCTACGGACGCGTCCACGACTTCGAGCGCACCATCGACGTCAACTACCTCGGGCCCGTGGGCCTGGTGCTCGGCTTCCTGCCCGGGATGCGTGCACGCCGGCGGGGCCACATCGTCAACGTGTCGTCGCTCGGCGTGCTCTTCGGTGCCCCCCGGTTCTCCGCCTACCTCGGCTCCAAGTCGGCGTTCGAGACCTTCCTGCGCTGCATCGCCCCCGAGGTCCGCCCCGACGGCGTCGCCATCACCGACATCTACATGCCCCTGGTCCACACCCCGATGGTCGAGGCCACACGCGTGTACCGGCTGCTTCCCGGCCTGACGGCCGACGAGGCCGCCGAACGGATCTGCCGGGCGATCGCCCGCCGTCCGCGGCGCGTCGGGCCCATATCGGGGTACGTGGGTCGCACGCTGTCCGACATCGCACCCGGTCCCTTCGACCGCGTCCTCGGCCTCACCTACCGGTGGTCGACGGACTCTGCCGCGGCGCGAGGCGAGGCGGGCGACGACGTCGAGGTCCCCGCCCTCGTACGGTCCACCTTGCGGCGTCTCGGCCACCTGAGAGCACCGTCGTGAACCCCCGCCAGGTGTTGCCCGTTGCGTACGCGATCGGCCGGACCGGACTGCTGCGCCCACCCGGGCCGGTGGAGCTCGTCCGCATGGTGCAGACGTTCCGTCGATGGGGGGCGAGCCTCGCCACGGTGGCGGCCGTCGCAGCCCTGCGGGCCCCGCACCAGATGGCGGTCGTCGACGACGAGGGCGGGTTGTCGTGGCACGAGCTCGACATCGCCGCCAATGCGGTGGCCGGCCTGCTCGTGCAGCGTGGGGTCCGTGCGGGGTCCAACGTGGCCCTCATGTGCCGCAACGACCGGTACTTCGTGGTGGCGGCCCTGGCCGTGTCGAAGGTGGGTGGCGACCTCGTCCTCCTCAACACCGAGTTCGCCCCCGCCCAGCTCGGCGGCGTCCTCCAGCGCGAGAGCATCGCTGCGGCCATCTTCGACGGCGAATTCGCCCGTGCCTTCGACGAGGTCGGGTTCCAAGGGCCGCGCGTCGACCATCTCGATGTGCGGCGTGCCGGCCTGTGTGCCGCGCGCATGCCACCGGAGCCTCCGCGACGGCCCGGGCGGATCGTGTTCATGACCTCCGGCACGACGGGTACCCCGAAAGGGGCACAGCGCAACACCCTCGCGCCCCCCACCAACATCGTGATGGACGCGCTGACCAAGCTGCCGCTCCGGGTGCGGGAGCCCGTGGTGGTGGCACCGCCACTGTTCCATTTGCTCGGCTTCGGCTTCTTCGGGCTTGCGCTGCTGCTACAGGGGACCTTGGTCCTCCGGCGGACATTCGACCCGGAAGCCGTGCTGGCTGCCGTTGCCCGGGAGCGTGCAGCGACGCTGGTGGTGGTACCGGTGATGCTCCGGCGGATCCTTGCCCTGCCGGCGACGACTCGCCTGCGCCACGACACCTCGTCCTTGCGCGTCATCCTGTGCAGCGGCTCCACCCTCGGTGCGGAGCTCGCGCTTGCGAGCGCGGACGCCTTCGGCGACATCCTCTACAACTTCTACGGCTCCACGGAGGTGGGCTGGGTCGCCATGGCACAGCCCTCCGACCTGCGCGCTGCCCCCGGCACGGTGGGCCGTCCCCCGATGGGCACCAGGATCGCCATCCTCGATGGCCGTGGCCGTCGGCTGCCCACGGGCAAGAGCGGACGGATCTTCGTCGGCAGCGCGATGGCGTTCGACGGATACACCGGTGGTGGCGGCAAGGAGGTCGTCGACGGCCTGATGAGCACCGGCGACATCGGCCATCTCGACGGAGAGGGTCGGCTCTTCGTCCATGGCCGCGCCGACGACATGATCGTCTCGGGCGGCGAGAACGTCTTCCCCGAGGAGGTCGAGAACCTCCTCCGGAGCCATGCCGCCGTGGCCGACGCGGCAGTGGTTGGTGTCGACGACGAGGAGATGGGCCAACGGTTGGCCGCGTTCGTGGTCCCTGCGCCCGGATCGACCCCGACCACGTTCGAGATCAAGGCGTTCGTCCGGTCTCGTCTGGCGCGGTTCAAGGTGCCCCGAGACGTGACGTTCGTCGACCGGATTCCCCGAAACCCCACCGGCAAGGTCCTTCGCCGTCGGCTCCTGGAGCTCGGATGTGACCCGACGGGACCCCGGGAGTCCACAGAGGCCGAGCGATGGCGGGTGTGAATCCGGTTCCCCTAGGGTGTCCCATTCCCGAGTTGATCAAGCCGCGTCTGGAGGGCAGCGTCGGACTGCGGGACGGGCGCCGCATGGGCTTCGCCGAGTTCGGAGACGTGCGCGGCCGAACGGTGATCTGGCTCCACGGCACGCCAGGTGCCCGCCGCCAGATCCCGCACGAGGCGCGCGCCTTCGCCCTGGAGAACCAGGTGAGGCTCGTCGGCATCGACCGCCCCGGTATCGGCTCGTCGAGTCCGCACGTGTACACGCGCATCAGCTCCTTCGCCGAGGACTTGGACGCGGTCGCCGAGGCGCTCGGTGTCGAGGAGATGGCCATCATCGGGCTCTCCGGCGGTGGGCCCTATGCCCTCGCCGTCGGTGCGACGCTCGGCGACAGGGTCCGGGCGATCGGGGTGCTCGGTGGCGTGGCGCCGACGGTCGGCCCCGACGCCATCGACGGGGGTCTGGTCGCGTTCGGCGTCCGCGTGTCCTGGGCGCTGCGCTGGGGAAGGGTTCCGCTGGGCATGACGCTGGGGGCACTCCTGCGCGCGATCCGGCCGCTCGGCTCCCCGGCGCTCGACCTCTTCGCGCGGGTGTCGCCGGAGGGGGACCGCCGGCTCCTCGGCCGGCCCGAGTTGAAGGCGATGTTCCTCGACGATCTGTTCAACGGGAGCCGACGCCAGTTCCAGGGCCCCATCGCCGACGTCATAGCCTTCACGAAGGACTGGGGGTTTCTGGCCGCCGATGTCCGGGTTCCGGTCGTGTGGTGGCACGGAGACCACGACCACATCATCCCGTTCGCCCACGGCGTCCACATGGTCACTCGGCTTCCCCGGGCGACGCTTCAGATCATGTCGGGCGAGAGCCACCTCGGTGGACTGGGGATCGCGGAGGAGATCTTCACCACGCTGCTCGGGATCTGGGACTCCGGCCGCTCCGGGCCGGGCTCCGCACCCGAGGGTCAGGCACCCGCGCCGGCCGAGACGGCGTAGGTTCCCGGGTCCTGGCGCGGCTACCCGAGCACGGGGAAGCGGCGCCCCGCGGCCAGGCGGGTCAGCACGCGCTGCATGACACCGGTGAGCTCCTCGTAGCAGGCCCGGACCACCTCGGCGTCGTCGGCGGCATCGGGTCCGTGGCGCGACGACCAGTCGATGGGATCGCACAGCTCGACGGTGATCTTGGCCGGCAGCGGCCATGTCGGGATGCCACCGGGGACGACGCCCAGCGGCGGCCCGAGCACGAGGGGCATCACCTTGATGCGGAAGAGCCGGTCCACGTGGAGGAACCTGGCCACCCGGGTGCCGCGTGCCAGCACCACCAGCGTCTCGTGGGCGCCGACGGACACCGCGGGGACCACGGGCACCTGGGTCCGCAGGGCGAGGCGGACGAAGCCGAGCCGGTCGCCGAACTCGATCCGGTTGCGCTCGCGCCAGGGCCGGAACACCTCGTAGTCGCCGCCCGGGTAGTCGATGAGGATGCCGCCGGCGCGAAGCACCGCCTCGGCCGCCGCCGGCCCGGCTTCGACCGCCCCGGCGCGGCTCATGAGCGGCCCCACACCCGGCAGGGCCAGGAGGAACGAGTGGAACAGCGCGTAGACGGGTTCGTCCTCACCCCGCTCGCGCCACCATGCGGTGAGCAGGACGGGCAGGTCCGGGGGGAGCTGGCCCCCGGAGTGGTTGCCGACCACCAGGAACGGGCCCTTGTCCGGGAGCCGGTCGAAGCCGCGCACCTCCGGGCGGAAGTACGAGGCGTAGCGCTCGAGCACCGGACGGACGGACCGCAGGAACGCGGGGTCCCGGGCGGCACCTGCACCGTCCGCCGTCGGCGTCTGGTCCACTATGCGTTGGCCGCCGGCCGTGCCCGCTCGCCCTCGTCGGCCCGGAGCCCGATCGCGTCTCGCAGCACGGCGAGCGAGTCGCCGAGCGCATCGGCCAGGGGCCAGGGGTCGGGAAGGCTGGCGGGGCAGCCGAGGACGGAGACGTACAGCTTGCCGGCGTAGCTCCACGCCGTGATGTTGAGGCCGATGCCCTCGAGGATCGGCCCCACCGAGTAGAGCGATTCGAGGACGGCGCCCCCGACCTCGAGGCGCGAAGCCGGGCCGGCCACGTTCGAGACCACGAGGTTGAGCGGGGGCCGGAGGTGGTTGGCGAGGTGCGTGCGGCCCCAGCTCCGGACCGCGAAGGCGAAGAGCTGTGGCGGCACGATCTCGGCGCGTTCCTCGAAGAGCTCGTTGCCCAGCGCGGCCCGGGCGGCCTTGGCGGCCGCCGCCACGTCGGCGATGTGCCGGACGCGGGCAACGGGGTCGGCGATGTCCGTCCCGATCGATACGTAGAGGTTGTCCACGTGGTTGCCCGCCAGGGTTCCTTCGGGCGCGCCGGTGGACAGCGGCACACTTGCCACCAGCGGCCGGCCCGGGAGCTCGCCTCGGTGCCCGAGGTACGCCTGCACCGCGCCACCGCACACGGCCAGGAAGACGTCGTTGACGGTGACGCCCAGTGCCCGCCGGATCGCCCGCACGTCTTCGAAGTCGAGCGTGGTCATGGCGAAGGTGCGCTCGGGGGTGAGCGACACGTTGAACGAGGTCCGGGGGCCCTGGAACGGCATGGGCGCCTTGACCGGCGAGCGCCGGCGAAGTCGCTGGGCCTCGCGCAGGCCCTTGACGGAGCGGACGGCCAGGTCCGGCAGCGTCGGGAGCCGCTGGCGGTGCTCGCGCCGGGCCCAGCGCAGCAGCTCGTGACGGTCGGGGATCGCCTCGGGCTCCCAGGCGGGCGACCCGGGGGGTCGTGGCTCCATGGCCCGCAGCAGCAGGTGGACCGTCGTGGCCCCGTCGGCCACCGCGTGGTGCACCTTGGCCACGACGGCCACCCGGTCGCGGGCGAGCCCGTCCACGACGACGAGCTCCCACAGGGGGCGGTCCCGGGGCAGCGGCCGGCCGGCGACCTCGGCGACCACGGCGGCCAGTTGCCGATCCTCCCCGGGCGGCTCGACCCGTCGCCGGCTGACGTGTTGCCGGACGTCGAACGCCGGGTCCTCGACCCACAGCGGATGTCCGAGCCCGTAGGGCACGGGCACGGCGCGCCGGCGGAACGGGGGGAGCCGGTCGAGGCGGCGGGCGAGCATCGCCACCATGTCGCCGTACGAATTGCGCCCGGCGAGCCCGGACATGTCGAACACGGCCACCTTCAAGGTGTGCATGTGCGCGGCAGGCGTCTCCGAGTAGAGGAACTTGGCGTCGAGCCCGCGCATCTGCTCCATGGCTCAGCCCCGCGCACCGGGCACGCGGTCGTCGCCCCGGACCTCGGTCAGGGAGGAGCCGACGAACGAGCCCACCTGACGGGACCACAGGTAGCCGACGTGGTTGCCCGCGTACCAGCAGGTGGTGGGCTCGTCCCAGTGCTCCCAGAGCCTGCGGGCCTGGTCGGGCAATGCCAGTCTGTCGCCGGAACCGGCGTAGAGGTAGCGGCGCTCCCTCGGCACCTTGGGAGTGACGTGCAAGGGGGACACGACGCTGAACACGCTCTCGGCCGTGCCGCCCAGGATGCGGTGCTCGATCGACCTGGCGCGGATGTGCACGGGGCTGTGGGCGTGGAACAGGCTCGGGAAGTCCACGACCGGGATGCCGGCCACGACGGCGTCGATGTCGTCTTCGATCCCCACCACCAGGGACACGACGTACCCGCCGAGGGAGACGCCGTAGAGGACGATCGCCGTCGGCCCCTGCGCACGGATCCACGACAGCAACCGGCGGACGTCCCACACGGCCTGGGCCACGCCATGGACGGTGTTCATCAGGTCGAACGACAGGAAGGGCTCGCCGCTGACACGCGTCACCTTGCGGGGACCGTGCAGCGGCAGGACGGGCAGGGCGACGTTGTAGCCGAGCTCCCGGTGGAGCTTGGCGGTGTGGAGCCCGACGAAATCCATGAACGGGTAGCCCATGCAGAACCCGTGGACGCAGACGGCCCACGGGCGCGGCCCCCCGCGATGCCGGAGCACGGTGGCCAGGGCCCGATGGTTGGGACCGTAGGAAGACCACCGCTGCCCGCCGGGCTCGGCGGGGCGCGGGACGAACTCGCTGGCGTAGGCCAGCTGCTCGTAGCCCAACCCCATCGCCCACCCGCGGGCCACGGTGACGTCGCGCTCGGCGAGGGGTGGGGGCGTGCGGTGGTAGGCGGTCGGTCGGGCGAGCCACCCGCGGCGGGAGAACATCTCGTGTGCCTGGGTCAGCTCTTCGCCGACCCGCGTGTAGTCCGCCCGGCGGGGGAACCGGTTCGGTGCCATTGCCATGGACAAGAGCGCTTCGTCCATGGCCACGCCGCCTGCGAAGCCCAGCGACAGTGCCGGGACGGGAACGGCCTCGGCCACGCTGCCGGTCAGCTTGGAGGACGTGAGGAAGCGCACCGTGCGGGGGATGGCTCTCGATGCCCGGGCCAACGACCGCCGTTCCAGGAACCGCAGGACGGCGCGGTAGGTCCCGGTGACCCTGTCGACGAGCGGGAGCGAACGGACGGGGGGCGCCTCGGGACCGGCGTGGCACGGCCCGTGCTCGCCACCGTGCGTCGCTTCGTCCGCCACAGCGCCCGGAACGGGAGCAGCGTCCCCCATGACCCCTCGAAACCCCCCGGCGGCCCATCCCCGTCCGTGAACCGCGACAGCCGACGCCATACTACGTCTAGCGCGTCATGACAGCGCCCCGCCCGGCGCGCCAGCGGCGGGTGGAGGACGGGGCGCATCGGAGAAGCCCGTGGAGTTCAACCTGGCAGACCTGTTCGAGAGCGTGGTGGACACGGTCGGGGACCGGGTGGCCCTGGTCGCCGGCGACCGCCGCCTCACCTACGCGGAGCTCGACGGTCGGGCGAATCGCCTGGCCCATTGCCTCGCCGACGCCGGCATCGCCGCCGGCGACTTCGTCGGCGTGCAGCTCGCCAACGGGGCCGAGTACCTGGAGACGATGCTTGCCTGCTTCAAGATTCGGGCTGTGCCGGTCAACATCAACTACCGGTACGTCGCATCGGAGCTGGAGCATCTCTACCGGGATGCCCGCCTGTCAGGGTTGGCCTTCCACAGCAGCTTCGCCCCCGCGGTCGC
>Ga0187778_10000269_pt1 | contig 37925 bp, 34 predicted proteins | sample 1015_Q2_SP5_20_M_FD_132418 | JGI IMG/M metagenome (GOLD analysis project Ga0187778, IMG submission 132418) | Tropical peat soil microbial communities from peatlands in Department of Meta, Colombia - 1015_Q2_SP5_20_MG | ecosystem: Environmental > Terrestrial > Soil > Wetlands > Peat | place...
AAGGCGGGGCGGATGCGGCCCGACCTCACCAAGCGCGGAGCAATCCGGAGCCTGTTCGACGGCCGCTTTAAGTTCGCCCGTTATTTTTCGCCGCAGCAGCACAATCGCCCCGCCTCCCTCGAGGCACTATTCAAAGTGAACGATGTGGAGCTCTACGATCTCGAGCGCGATCCGCTCGAACTCGACAACCTGGCAGTGGATCGCGACAAGCACAGTGATCTTCTCGAAGCGATGAACGCCAAATTGAACTCGCTGATCGCACGGGAGGTCGGGGAAGATGTCGGCCAGATGCTGCCCGGCGGTGTAGGCGGTGGCTGGGTCGTGACAGACGCCGTGTACGACGTCTGAGGTCTGTGCGCCGCGCTATTGTCCGCCGGTGAGTGCAACGAAGTTCGGAGTGCCTCGTAGTGCCGCGAGGTCGGGATCGTTCCTCATCCAGCCATAGTCCTCATAACCGTTCACAATCCCCTCCCGGAGCGCCGCGTGGCGCGCTGCGACTCCCGAGCCGCGCGTAGAGACATTCGCGGCCAGTTCGAAGACCCGATCCTGATCCCCCGGGAGAAGCTGACGAAACGTGAATCCATCCATCGTGAAATCAATAGCTTAGCCCATCAAAGGTAGCGCAAGGCCAGCACATGATCGGGTGGCATAGCAACGTGCGTCGGCGGACGTTAGTCAGTATCGCGGCTGGCCAAACTGATACCCCGCGAGCTCACCGCGACCGCCGACGGTGAGCGTGTTGCCATCGCTGAGGCGCTGCGCTACCGGAAATGACATTCTAGCGAGAGCCAATCATTGCAGCGCGGGCGGCGAACATGAAAGCGACATCGCTTGTCCAGGTTGAGAACGAATGGGTGAAGGTCACGGAGTGGCGCTTTGCACCCGGGGCGGAAACCGGACATCACGTGCATGCATACGACTACGTTGTCGTACCGTTGACGAGCGGTGTGTTGCGTCTCGAAGACAGCACGGGGAGAACGGAGGCACAGCTCACGAGTGGCGTCGCCTACGCTCGCGAGAAGGGCGTAGAGCACAACGTGATCAATGCCAACAGTTTTGAGTTTCGGTTTGTGGAGATCGAGATGCTGCGGCCGTGACCCCACCCGCGGCGCGCTCGAGCCCGGCGGGCTGCTCGGCCGAGAGAGAATCGGTCAGCGACCCGCGCGCTGTGCCCGAACCATCGCCACCAGCGCCGGGTCGAGCTTGGTGGGCATCGCTGCGATGAGTGCCGCATGGCGCGCCTCGGCCATGGGCCGCCACTCTCCGTGCGTGATGATGTACAGCTCATTTTCCCTGATGGCCCGCAGAACCAGGGCACCAACCTCGCGTGGCTGCATCATGCTCGGGAACGCCACCGCCGCGCCGATTTGCTCGGCCTGCCGGAACGCATCGCCAACGCCAAACTTGGCGGGGCGGTTCTTCGTCAACTCATGAATGCTGGTTTTCACGGGTCCGGGAGCCAGTACGGACACACCGATATTCTCCAGCGCGAGCTCCCCGCGAATCGTTTCGGAGATCGTCACGACCGCCGCCTTGGCGGCAACGTACGTGACGTAGGCCGCGGGCATCGGCACCAGCGCTGCCAGCGAAGCCGTGTTGATAACATGTCCGCCTTCGCCGTGGGCGCGGATGCGCGGCAGAAAGGTCTGCAGCCCGTTGATGACGCCACCGAGATTCACGGCGAGACCGAAATCCCAGTCCGCATAGGTGATACCGCTGAAGGGCCCGGTGATGCCCACGCCGGCGTTGTTGACGAGCAGGTGCACCTTGCCGAAGACGTGTTCTGTCTCATCGGCAGCCGCGGTCATGGCGCCGCGATCGGTAACGTCGAGACAGATGGCGTGCACGCTCTTCGCCTGACCGCACCGCCTGAACTCGGTGAGCGCCGCATCAATGTGATCCTGCCGCAGGTCGGCGAGCACGGCTTTCATCCCGGCGTCGACCAGGGTACCGGCGATGCCCAACCCGATGCCGCTGGCTCCGCCCGTGATGAAGGCCACCTTGTCAGTCACGCTTTTCATTGCCACCGCCCGGTTTGCAGGTCGCGACTGCTACTGCAACATCAGGCGTTCGCCTTGAGGGCCCAACCTTCCGGAGGTCCACGCTCGTACCAGTAAGCGATGGAGCCGAGGTCGCGAACGAGGATCTTAAAGCGCTCGTGCCGACGGAAGGCGAGCAACTCGGCCATCCAGAGCGGCCCAAGGTTGACAACGTTGATGATTCCGCTGCGCTTAAACGCGTGCACGATGCGCTGCCAGCTCTCCCCGGTGTGCAGGTCCCGTCATGCGGCGACTGCCTGCGGCGCCCGGCGCGGCTCTGCCAGCGCAGAGTAGACCGGCTTCACCAGCGCCTCGCCGCCAGGCGTGCGCAGGTCCTCAGGCAGCACGGCGAGAAAGTGTTCCGCCGCCGGCGGGAACTGCCTGCTACGAAACCGGCCGCATTGACGGCCGCACCCGTCTTGCCCGGTGCCAGCTCATAACTCGTGGAGCGCCTGGCCTGCCGTCGGCGCGTGCGGTCAGCTGCCACTGTGCGGCCAGGAAACGAAAGTCGCCGAACTCGTACACGCATCGGGGCGCAGGCCTTCAGCCGTTTTCCATCAGCTTCAGAGGGATTTTCAGGAGGTCTCAGGCAGCGCCGTAAGCCTCTTCAGGGCTGCTGGGGGATTCTAGGCTGCGGTCGATCAGGGGGCTAGGTTCGAGGAAACAAGCGGGCAACCCCCATGCGGCAACGGGGTTACGGCCGTCGTCTTGATGTCCTTGCCGGCCGGAGGCGCCGACAGTCGCCGGGTCCTTGAGAGACGAATTGACGAAGTTGCTTCGAGCGGGCTCCACGAGCAGTAACCGTCCGCTTCTGGCGCCCGGCTGTGAGGGGTCCCGGCACATGAGCCCGCAGCTCGCTTCGGATGCTATAAGTGCGAAGCTTCGGCTCGATCGGCCGCTGATCAGACTCCAAGATGGGCAAACGGAGGTATCTCACAATAGCCGCGAGACTCCTCGGTGTGCGCGGAGCATTCGAGCCCACGCGCCTGGTGTGGAGCCGCGGTCTCGCGCTGCTGTGTGAGCACAATGGGGGGCGGGCGTTCGTGCGGGAGCAGCGGGGTGGAGAGCCACCGTTGCGTTTCGACGCGCTCGCCTACCGCAACGTGCGCGACGGCGATCTGCTATGGGTGCGCTCGACAGCCCTGCCGCAGTTCGCCGCGGGGGTCCTGCCCCAGATTCGCGCGCGCTTCGCGCTGGTCACGGGCGATGAGGACTGGTCGATGCCGTCCGACTTCGATCACGCGCATGAGGTCATCGCCAACGAGCAGGTGGCCTGCTGGTTCACCCAGAACTTCGACGGCAGCGATGCGGGCGGCAAGATCTTCCCTCTGCCGATAGGCATTGACTTTCACACCATCAGCAACCGGCGCAAGTGGGGTCATCCGCTGGCCACGCCGCGTGAGCAGGAAGAGGAGCTCGAGGCCTTGCGCAATGCCATGCCGCCAAACTCCGCCCGCCTGCTGCGCGTGCACGCGGATTTCCACCTCAACAGGCACGCGCGTGCGGTCGGCGGCGAAACCCGTGATGCCGTGGAAGCCAACCTGCGCAAGAACCCGTGCGTTGAGTTCCTGCGCGAAAAGATTCCCAGGCTCGAACTGTGGCGCGAGAAGACGCGCTACGCCTTCGTCGTGAGCCCGCATGGCAATGGCCTCGACTGCCATCGCACCTGGGAATCACTGGTCCTCGGCAACATCGTCATCGTCAAGCGCTCACCGCTCGACGCGCTCTACCAGGGTTTGCCCGTTGCCATCGTGGACCGATGGGAAGAGATCACGGACGCGAATCTGCGGCGCTGGCACACGCAGTACGGCGGCGCCTTCGCCGAATTGGAAGTCCAGCGACGCCTTACCAATCAGTACTGGATTGAGAGAATCCGCGGGGTTCTGGCAGAGCGTTTGGCCGTGGCGGTGCTCTGAGTGGTTGATTGCGCCGGGCTCCGCTGCCGCGTGGCCTCACGCCGGATCCGAGGTATGCGGCGTTGCTGGGACGGCTGAACCTGTCTTCGTGATGCCGAACCTTTCGGGCCGGTAAGGTGCGAACAGCTCCACGCGCCATCCCCGCAGCACCTCCGCGGCAGTGAGCTGGCCGACGATCGGGGCCAGGGTCACGCCGCTGTGCGTCACGGCCACGTGAATCTCCGGCAGCGTCGGCAGGGCGCCCATCACGGGGAGCTCGTCGCTCGGCATGGGCCGGAAACCCAAAGTCAGCCGCTCGAGCGGGACGTTCTGCACGTCCGGGAGGAACTGGCCGATCTTCCTGAGAATTCTGTTGCCGTGGTAGTCACGCAGCGCAGACGAGGGAAACGACTCCACGTGCGCGCGTATTCCCCGGTGCGCAGGCGTATCGGGCGGATTGGGCGCGTCGGTGCCGACCACCGATCCGTCTCTCATCTGCTTGAACGACACGCCGCCGGGGGCGTCGTGCACCAGCTGAGTGAGGGCGGGCAGGCTGGCGCTGTGGGCAAGGATGCCCGGCGCGTGCTTGAGGGTGAGTGGGAAGCGGACCATGGCGAGGATGCGGGGTGTATCGACGCCGGCGGCGACGACCAGCCGATCGAGCGGAAAGCGACCCTGGCTGGTAACGACGCCCTTGAGGCGGCCGGCGCGCAACTTGAGTGCCGTCAGCTCGCAGGGGTACCGAACCCGTGCGCCGGCCCGCGCCGCCTCGTCGAGGAAGCGCTGCGTGACGTATACCGGATCGAGGTGCGCATCGATCGATGAGTAGATGGCGTGGGCGATGAGTCCCGGTCTCACACCCGGATCGAGCTTTGCGATCTCTGCAGCGGTGACGGCACGGGTCGGATAGGGAGAACCGGCAAGCTGCCGTGCGTTGGCACGCACCAGGTCAGCCTCCGCCGCATTGCTCGCCCAGTCGAGGTACCCGCCCCACACCATGTTCAGGGACAGCGCCTTGTCGAGCGCACGGTAGGCGTTGAGGCTCTCGAGGCGCAGCGTCCGGTAATGCGTGTCGTCGACGAAAGCATTCACCCAGGCGAAGGAGTTTTGCGTGGCGCCCTGGGCAGGCCCAAATTTCTCGAACACTGTTACGTCCGCACCCGCGCGCGCCAGATGCATGGCGATGGACGCACCGACGATCCCACCGCCGATGACGCCCACCCTCAACGACGCGGCGGCGAACAAGGCCGGCGGCAGCCAACCCGCCGAGCCGGTGGCCACAATACCCGCAAGAATTTCACGCCGGCGCGGGTTCAACCTCCCCTGAGGGGATTCTCGGACAGGAGCATCCCCATCCACGCGCCTACGAAGCCTTCCCACGGATTCTGCGCAAGTACGTCCGGGAGGAGAGGAAGCTCACGCTAGACGATGCCATTCGCAAGTTTACGGCCTTGCCCGCGCAGAGGATGCGGCTGACCGAGCGCGGCGCGCTGCCCGGAAAGGTATTGCGGGGGCCGGATTATGCGCCGTAGGCAGGACTGATGCCCGGTCAGCCGCTGCGGTTCACGTGCTGCCGGCGTTGCGCGCAAAGTCAGTGGCCTGCCAGTGTCTGCAGTTTCGCGTCCACGTCGGCCGCGATCCTGCCAGGGTCGGCGCCCGCCACTGGGTAGGACTCCGACCACAACAGCGAGCCGTCCGCGACGCCCACGATCTTCACGCTGAGACTCGGCGGCGTCGCTCGATTGTCGACTGCGCCAGAGAGAACGTACTTCGAGTGGCGCGCCCGGCCGCGCGCGAGAGCCACTGACGCATCCGCGGAAGCGAGCGGCTCTTTCAGCGCGGCGACCTGGCCGTGATGGGACATCGCGACCCTCCCATACACCAGCGTGAACGCGGAGTCCGCGACCCTTTGCGCGGCAGGATCATTAGCGGGCGCACTGAAGGGGATCGCCAATAGCGTGACGGGGGTTGCCAGTCGCTCGCTGACTTCGCCGGCAACCTGTCGCGCGATTTGCGCGCCGAGGTCCGTAGCGTCGATTGCGCCGTCGTGCTCGTCGTTGGCGATCTCGCTGAGCCTGGCGGCCTCTCTCGAGGAAGCTCTTCCGTGGTGCTCGTCCGACGAGGTACAGCCGCGCGACAGCAAGGCGATGCCGAGCCAAACGTAGATCACAATCCTCACCCACCGCGGTAAGCGCTTGAACGATATCCACGCCGATTGCAGCGTCCAGCCGATCACCTGGGCCCAGAACCGTCTCTTCTGTCCCGCCTCCTCCCGAGGGAATTCCGGATACTGTCGCGGAGGGGCCGCTGAGCGGGTGCTGGCAGGCTGATCCAGTGCTCTCTTCGCAGGCTGCAACCCAGCGGGTTCCCCGCTGACCAGTCGCCGGCAAAGCGCCTCGAGCCCCGGGGTCGGCTGTCCGCCCGGGAGGCGCATCCATTGAACGCTAAGGAATCTCTCCGGAACGCGTGCTCCCGCCTCAGCGGTGTCGTCGATAGCGACCGGCAAAAGAAACGTGTGGTCGTCGGCCATGTCGAGGGTTCTCTCGACGGCGAGTCGCCACTCCCTGCGAAAATAGCCCTCGGGTCGCGCCTCGGTCTGCGCAGAGATGACCGGCATGAAGTAATCGCACTCGCGTATCTGCCTGCGGATCTTCTGGTCCCAGGCGTCCCCGCCGTCGAGCCCGCTCTCGTCGTACCAGACTTCAAGCCCAAAGGCCGGGAGGGCATCCCGGATGGCCCGCGCCGCCTGACGATCTTCCGCGGCATAGCTCAGGAAGACGGAAGGTGGCGGACGGCGAGAAGCGGAGGGGCCGGCGGCAGCCATGATGGCGTGAACGATCCAAGCTCGCGCTCAAAGAGTCAACCGCCGCCAGCACGGCGCTCGCCGCCGCCAGCCTCGCCTCAGTCGCTCTCCAGTTCGTCGGCCAGCGCGGGCAGCGCGTAGACATTGCGCAGCGCCGGACCGATTGCGGCCGTCAACACAGCAATTGCGCGATTGAGCCGCGGATCGAAGCCGAAGTCGCCGCCGAGCGAGTGGATGTTGCCGTCGAAAATCGCGCCGACGACGTTGCCGTGGGAGTCGATGAGCGGCGAGCCGGAGTTGCCGCCGATGATGTCGTTGTTGGTCGACACGTCGAGCGGGGTTTTGGGGTCGATGTGGGCCTTGGCGTCCAGCCAGCGCTGCGGCAGACGGAACGGCTCGACGCCGCTGGCACGGGCGTACAGGCCGCCGAAGTTCGTGAAGGGAGCGACCGTCTGGCCCTGATAGGTCCAACCCTGAACGCTGCCGTAAGACAGGCGCAACGTGAACGTTGCGTCTGGATAGACCGCGTCGCCATAGACCTCGAACCTGGCGTGGGCCAGTTTCTCCTGGGCGCGTGTGATGGGACCTTCAACTTCGCGCTCGTAGCGGGTGCGCAGCATGCGCGCATCCGGGTCGGTGGCAACGACGAAGCGGATCAGCGCGTCATCCGATGCCCCGATGGCGCCAGCGCTCCCGCGCCACAGCGTCTCGCGTACCTTGGGATCGGCCAGGTGACTGCCCGCCACCAGCCGCGCGGCCAAGGTTTCCGGCGCATCGCCTCCGAGGAGATGTTTGACGAGCGGATTGTCGACCGTCAGATGTTCGCGGGCTTTTGCCAGCCACAAGCTGAGACCCATGCGCTCGAGATCGGGGTAGATCGGCTGCGGATCGAGCAGCTCCTTCTCGAGCAACGGCAGATTGCTGTCCGCGTATTCGCGCAGCCGCTCGGGACTCGGCTTGGCGCGTTCTGCCGCTCCGCGCACCAGCGTGCGCGCGTAGCCGAACAGCTGCGAAATCGAACCGGCACGCGCTTCGAGCAAATCGTGGGCCAGAAAGATCTGCTGATAGCTGGCGATGGCGCCGTCGATCTGCTTCCACGGGTTGCCCACCTCGGCCGCAAGCTGCGGATTTCCGGCGACCCGCGTGTGAAGTTCGTTCTTCTCCTCGACGAGACGCGCGAAGAAAGCCGGATCGAGCAGCGCGCGCTCCTGTCCGTAGTATGCCTTGAAGGAGTTCTCGACGAAGAACAGCCTACTGCCCGCGGTACGTTTCTGCTCCGCGCCGAGCTGCGAGTATTCGATCAGGCGCCCGCGCAGCTCCGAGCGCACCAGCTGGCGGATGGGGATCTGCCAATCGCGTTGCATCTCGAGCTGCGCTCGCGTGTCGAGTCGGCTGGTCGAGCCTGGATTGCCGGCCACAAAAACCAGCTCTCCGGCCGCCGGAGCGGTGCGCCGCCACTTGAGATGGGCCGCCATCTGCGCCGCTTTGCCGTTCTCGTACAGCCGCACGAAGGCAGAGTCCAGGCAGAAGCGGGGGAAGTTGAAGTTGTCGGGATCGCCACCGAAGAACGAGACTGCGAACTCTGGCGCGAACACCAGCCGCACATCGCTGTACTTGCGATACTTGTAGAGCTTGTACTGACCGCCCTGGTAGAGGGATACCACCTCGCAGCGGCTGCCCGCCTCACCCCGACAGGCCTCGTCTGCGATCATGGCGGTGGCCGCATCGCGCGACTTGATCGCATCCTTGGGATCGCCGTGGGCGATGGCCGTCTGCACGCGCGCGGTGACATCGGTGATCTGCCGCAGGATCTCGGCCTGCATGCCTGGGCACTGCCGCTCGTCCGTGCGCGCGTGAGTGAGGAAGCCCTGTGTCACGTAGTCCTGCTCACCCGTCGACATGGTCTGTTCGCAATCGACCACGCAATGATGATTAGTGAGCACCAGGCCGTCCTTGGAGACCACCGACGCCGAGCAGCCACTCGTCAGCCGTACCGCCGCGGAGCGTACCTTGTCGAGCCACGCCGCATCCGGCGCGAAGCCGTAGCGGGCCTTGACGGTGCTCGAGGGGAAGTGGTCGAAGGTCCACATGCCTTCATCGGCACGCCCCGATTGGGCCGCGAGGAATGCGCAGCACATGCTCAGGGCGGTAATCGGTTTGCGCGGCATGCGAATGGTCTCCTGACCGTTGGTGTCGAGCGGTGGGCCGGTGGCCGCTGCACGGCCGAGGTCGCTTGTTCTGCTGAGCGGCGTGGCAGGACGGCGCCGCATTCTCGCCGAGACAACGGGAGACTTTCAATCGGCTCGCCGAGTGCACTGCGCGGCTGCCGCGGCGCGCTCAGAAAACTCCTATGGTGGTCGTCGTCGCGTCAAAGATGCCGATGCACTGTCCGTCCCAAGTCGACAACATCCAGTGCGCACCGATGTGGCTTGCCTGGCTGACCTGGCCGCCAGGGGGGAGTGCGGCGTAGAGGGTGCGGGCGCCGGTGAGGTTGAGCCAGTAGAAGTTGACCTTCTCGCTGCTGCGGTTCACGACGGTCAGTTGTGCCCGCTCCGCCGTGGGCTGAGAGGGGAAATCCGCCTCGTGCGAACAGCGCTGAGCCTGACCGAGCTCGGCACAGGGTTTCACACTGTTCGTCCCCGAGTCGCGAATGGCACAGGCAACTCCGTAGTTCTCCGCGAACGTCTGGATGCCGCCGGCGGCCTGCTGCACAGCACGCACCTGAGCGTGTCGCCGCGACTGCCCGTTGGGCGCCACGGCAGGCGGTGTCGCCGGCGCGGCTGTCGGTGCCGGCGCCTGCCCGGTTGCGGTGCCGGTTACCACGCCTTTGTTCCAAAACATCAGCAGCGCCAATGCCCCGACCGCGGCGACTGCCAGCGCCAGCGCGAGCCCCGCGTGTGCCCCCCGGGCGGCGGGCAGCGACGTCCCGAGCTGTGGATGGCCGGCTGCCGCGGCAGAAGCCCCGCCGCCAACTGCGGTCTGCGAATCCGCCAGGTAACTCTTGAGCCAGTCAGCGTCATCTGCCTCGAGCACCAGCAGTCCGTTCGGCCTTCGGGTTCTGGCCGCGAATTGATCCGGGGACGAGGTCCAGATCGCGACCGATTTGAGCCCGAGCAAGAGATGCAAGGGGTCCTGTCGCGTGTCGATATCCTGGATGCGGTCGTAACGAAACGTGCACGAGTTCCGCACGAATACTCCGGACTCGATGCTGATGCTCTTGTCCGTCAGCACGAACGAGAGCAGTTTGTAGTAAAGAACGGAGCGCAGCACCAGGTACACAGCGTACAGATACAGCAGCCAGGCGATCAGTCCGCCGGAGTGGGTGCCGCACAGCGCGCCGCGGCATGTGACGTTGGGAGAGTTCGCGGTCAGGCGCGCGACGGTGGCGATGAGCGCCAGGAACAGGGCTGCGGCCAGGCTGCGCAGCGCCATATACACGATCGCATTTGCTGGAAGTCCCTGCCTTGAGTTGAGTGGAATCATATCGGGCGTACCGTCGGCTGTGCCGGGACGACAGTCATCCCCAGGTTCTCGCTCCCTACAAGGTCGGGTGTCACATTTTCCCCCGCGGCTGCGTGATAGCCAGTCCTTCGGTGCCCGACGGCTGCCGCGGGCACTGGGCCGAGGCGCAGCCCGCGGCAGATTCGAACTATTGGACATCGGCACGGGGTTGGCTTCAAGCTTGTCGAAGAGCCCCTGCCGACAGTACGGCCGTGTGCAGATTGATCGCGTGTCTGTTGATGCTCACCGTCAGCGCTGCGGCACAGGCGGGCGCCAACACGCCTCTCGAGTATGTCGACGAACAGACGGGCGACACGGTGACGGTCGTCGCCCGACCGCTCGTCTTTGCCCATGAGCGCACGAATTCCGATGGGGGGCCAGCACAGGCTTGGTCCACCGCCCCCCGGGACTACGTGACACTCGCCGCCGCGGCCGTGGATCGAAGCGGCAAAGTGAGCTATCTGTTGATCGGCTACTTCTGGTCCGTGGGAGCGTCTCAGCCGTGGGAGAATGCGCGCCTCGCCCGTGACCCCCTCGTCTTGCAAGTCCAGGATCGGCGTATCGAGCTCGCTCCGCAAAGCGGTACGGCGCGCGACGCTGGCATCAGCACGCCGGTGCACCCGCCACCGGTTGGCCCTGCGACGGCGACTCTTTATACCGTCGACCTGTCGACCCTGGGGCTCATCGCGGAATCCGCACACCCGCTCGTGTATTGCGGAGGCGAGAGCGCGCCGGTCAAGTACGAGTTGTTCGAAGATCGGCTCACGGCGCTCAGGGAATTCGTGCGGCACCTGAACGACACGAACTGACTGCCGCCGGACCGAGGCGCGCCATCCCTTGCGCGAGGTCACCGGAGCGATAGAACCCGCACGCGCCTCCTCGCCCCTCGATTATGACAACCGGGTTACGGCCGGCGGCCGTGTGGGACCTGGGTCAAAAAATACTCGTCCAGACGCAGGGTTGTCATTATTTGTTAACACTTTTCCTATATTTGCTTCACGCGAGCGCGCCGCGCTGTCAAATGCTGAGGAGGTCGAATGCACGGTTTCTTCGCAGAGCTGAGGAAGCAACGGTGGGACGATCATCGCTACTACCACCAATGCCGCATAAACCAAACGCTGCACCTCGTGAGTGCGCTGAGCTTCCTGGCGGCGTACGTAACGGTTTTTACCAAACCGGCCGCCGCCACGCTGATCGGATGGCTGGTGGCTATGGTGACGCGACAGGTGGGTCACTTTTTCTTCGAACCCAGGGGCTACGACACGGTCAACCAGGCGACCCACGAGCACAAGGAAGAGATCAAGGTTGGTTACAACCTCAGGCGGAAGGCCGTGCTTCTTTCACTCTGGGCACTGTTGCCGTTGCTCCTGTGGCTCAATCCGACGCTCTTCGGACTGCTTCCGCGGCCCGCGAGCGGCGCCGATTTCCTGCGTCACGTCTGCCAGGTCTGGCTCGCGCTCGGTATCGGCGCGCTGCTGTTTCGCACCGTCCAGCTGCTGCTGCAGCAGAGCCCGCTGACGGGCGTCGTCTGGTTCACGAAGATCCTGACCGACCCGTTTCACGACATCAAACTCTACTGCCGCGCGCCGCTGTACCTGCTGCGAGGTGAGCTGCGCGATCCGATGGAGGACGTGGCCCACCAGGCCTGAAGCAGTTCGCGAAAGACGCGTCGCCTGATGGCCCTCTCGGTCAGCGCCGCGCCCGGCCACCACCAGCCGTCGCGCCGCATCGCCCGCGCCGCCGACAGCACCCGCTCGGTGACTGCGGCAAAGTCGGCATCGGTGTAGTTCAGGCTGAAGATGAGCCGCGCGGTGCCCACCCAGCTAAGCGCCAGACCCTCCGCGCGCAGGTAGTACTGGAACATCCAGTGGTATCGCGACGGCTGCAGGTAATTGATAGTCCAGATGGACGACAGATGCGAGACCTGAAGAGGCAGTTGTTCAGCGCGCAGGCGTTCGTTGAGCCGACGGGCACGCTGCTCCCAGACCGCATCGAGATCCCGGTAGATCGAGCGGATCGGCTCGTTCTCCAGGCGCCGCAGAAACTCGTGCATGGCTCCCATGACGTAGGGATGGGAGTTGAACGTGCCGCGCGCGAAGCAGATATCGGCAGGTCGCTCCTCGCAATAGCGCTTCATCAGCGCGGCGCGGCCGCAGACGACGCCGATCGGCAGCCCGCCGCCGAGGGTCTTGCCGTAGGTGACCATGTCGGCTCGCACGCCGAAGTACTCCTGCGCTCCGCCCGCCGCCAGGCGAAAGCCGACGAAGACTTCGTCGAAGATCAGAACGATGTTCCGCTCCGAGCACACCTTGCGCAGCTGCCGCAGCCACTCTGCATACGCCGTCCGCTCGACTCCCGCCGGCTGCCGGGCGTTCATCAGCCCGGAGTCGGCCGGGGCGCTCGAGTTTGGATGCATCGACTGCAGCGGGTTGACCAGGACGCAGGCGATGTCGCGGCGCATGCGCAGGACGCGCAGCGACGCCGGGTCCATGTCTTTCAGTGTGTAAGTGCCCTCAGCCGCCACGGGGTTGCCGACGCCCGGCTGTACGTCGCCCCACCATCCGTGGTATGCGCCGCAGAAGCGCACCAGGTACCTGCGTCCGGTGTGATAGCGGGCGAGGCGCACCGCCTGCATCACCGCCTCGGTCCCGGACATGTGCAGCGATACTTCTTCGAGTCCGGAGATCTCGCGCAGGCGTCGCACGTTGTACGCCATCACCGGATGGTACTGCCCGAGGACCGGCCCGAGGTCGCGTACCAGCTCGCTGCCGCGCTCGATGCATTCCTTGTAGAAGTCGTACCCGAACAGGTTCACGCCGTACGAGCCGCTCAGGTCGAAGAAGCGGTTGCCGTCGAGGTCCGTCACCGTGGTCTGCGCGGAGGACTGCAGAAATGCGCCTGCGCGCAGGTGCCGGCGCACCCTGCCGCTGAACTGGAACGGCACGCGATAGCGTGCCGTGAACTGCAGGTCGGACAACGCGTCCTCGACCTCGCGGGTGAGGGCCGCACCCTTCGGGTAGCGCTCGGCGTAGAGCGCTGCGAGCCGCTCGAATCCCGCGTGACGCCTGGCGGCCACCTCGGGGGGCGCGTCGTCGGCGCTGAAGTAGCGCGCATCGTCGAACTCGTAGTGCGGCACCAGTCGGGCAATGAAGCGGGCGATGCGCGCGTGTCCGGTGAGCGAGCCGTGTTTGGCGAGTGATAACACCAGGCGCAACTGTGCCTTGCGCAGCGCGATCATCAACAGCAGCGCGCCGGCGAGGTACCACAGCATGATTGGGGCCTGAGTAATGAGAGGTGTGGTGGTATCAACAAAGGGACGCTGAATCCGCAAATGCCCGCGCCGCGCACGGGCGCGTATCACCCGCTGCTCTGCAGCAAAGTATTTCAAGTCAATGACACTCAGATGACAATCCGCACGACTCTCGCGAAGATTGCCCGGCAGGAAGACCTGAACTTCCTGTTGACCAATCGGCTCCCGCGTCGCTGGCTGACGCTCTTCGTCGGCTGGTTGAGCCGGCTCGAGCAGCCGCTGGTCCGCGATGGATGCATGGCACTCTGGCGGCTGTTCGCCGAGCTCGATCTGAGCGAAGCGAAGACGACTCACTTCAGGAGCCTGCACGAGTGCTTCACGCGGCAACTGAAAGACGGCGCCCGGTACGTCGATCCCGACCCGGCGGTCATCGTGAGTCCCTGTGACGGCATACTGGGCACGATGGGTCGGGTCGTCGCCGGGTCGGTGCTCCAGGCCAAGGGCGCGCCGTACTCACTCATGGACCTCCTGGCCGATACCAAGCTGGTGCGCAGCTACACCGGCGGGTCTTTCGTGACGCTGCGCCTGACCTCCGGCATGTACCACCGCTTTCACGCCCCGTACGACTGCCGCGTGGAACAGGTCACTTACGTGTCGGGCGACACCTGGAACGTCAACCCGATCGCCCTGAAACGAGTCGCGAAGCTGTTTTGCAAGAATGAGCGCGCCATCATCCGCTGCCAGCTGTGTCCTTCGGGCTACCTGCTGACACTCGTGCCGGTCGCAGCGATTCTGGTCGCTAGCATTCGGCTGCACTGCGTGGACGTGCCGCTGAATCTCAGGTATCGGGGACCCAACCACCTGTCGTGCGCGGCAACGCTGTGCAAGGGGGAAGAAATGGGTTGGTTCGAGCATGGCTCGACGATCATCGTCTTCGCGCCGCCCGGCGTTGCGCTGTGCGCCGCTCTGCGGCAGGGGAGCCTCATCCGCATGGGTCAGCCGCTACTGCGTTTGCAGGCCAGTGACGCTTGAGCAAAGTTGCCGTCATCACGGGGACCACGCACGGTATCGGCCGTGTGACGAGCCGCGAGCTGGCGAAGGCGGGGTACACCGTGGTCATGTTGTGCCGTGACCTCGACGCCGGACGCGCCGTGCGTGACGAGATCCTCGCGCAGGTACCGCACGCATCGGTTCACCTGGTTCACTGCGACCTGGCATCGCTCGGCTCGGTGCGCACCAGCGCTGCCACGGTGCGCGGCGCCTGCGGCAGAATCGCCCTCCTCGTGAACAATGCCGGAATGGTGAGCACGCGGCACCGCATGTCTGTGGATGGTTTCGAGCGCACGTTTGCGACCAACCACCTCGGCCCGTTTCTGCTCACCGCGCTGCTCACGGACCGCCTGGCGGCGACTGCGCGGGTCATAAATGTCGCGTCGCGCGCCCACTTGCGCGCTCGCCTGGACTTTGAGCGGGTCACGAACCCACGAGCGCCTTACAACGCCATGGCCGCCTACGCGCAGTCGAAGCTCGCCAACGTGCTGCACACGTTCGCCCTGGCGCGGCGCCTGGCTGCGACGCGCATTTGCGTCAACTGTCTCCATCCGGGAGTCGTTGCGACCAACCTGCTGCCACGATGGTTGCGGCTCATCAAGCCGCTGCTCAGCCGCGAGATCCTGAACGTCGAAGATGGCGCGCGCACGACGCTGCATGTTGCGCTCGCCGCTGGCGCCGGCACGGTCACGGGGCGCTACTTCGATGAGCGGCAGCAACCTGCGTGCGCGGCCACGCTCGCGAACGACGTGCAGCTGCAGGAGACGCTGTGGAACAAAAGTTCGCTATGGTCGGGAGTGGCGCGGTGACGCCGCCGCTCGCGACAGGCTATGCGGACACAAGCGCACCGGCGGCGCGCGGAGCATCGCCCGCGCAGCCGCGTATGACCGTACGGAACCCTGACACGACCCCTGACACGAGAGACACGCCATGCCAGCGAGCGCCCGACTCCGAATGACAGAGACATTACTGTTCGCCAGCAACTTTCTGCGCCACCCGCACATGCTCGGCTCGGTCATCCCGAGCTCGCGCTTCCTGGTCAACCAGGTGCTCAAACCGATCGAATGGGAGCGCGCTCGCGTGCTGGTGGAGTACGGGCCGGGCGTTGGCTCCTTCACCGGTGAGATTCTCCGCCGCATGCGCAGCGACGCCCGCCTGGTCGCCATCGAGACCAATCGGGATTTCGTGAAGTTCCTGCGGGCGCAGCTGCCGGATGAGCGTCTACACGTGGTGCACGAGTCGGCCGCCGAAGTGCAGACGGTGCTCCAACAACTCGCCTTGCAGAAGGCTGACTACATCATCTCCGGGATCCCCCTCGGCAGCATGTCGGAAGCGGTGCGTGCCGACATCGTGGCAAAAAGCCGCGCCGCGCTCGAACCCGGTGGGGCGTTCCTCGTCTACCAGTTCACGGCGCGCGTGCTTCCGGCGCTGCGACGCACTTTCGGTGACGTGCGCCACAGCTTCGAGCTCTACAATCTTCCGCCGGCACAGCTGTTCGTGTGCGCCGCTGGCGGCGGCTGAGGTCCCGAGCCGTCCGGGCGTGGATGGCGCCGCGCCCGCGGCTAGTCCGCGCCTGCCAGGATCTGGTGCTTGATCAGCATGCGGACGCCGGTTGCCCAGCCTTCCTCGCCGCCGGCGAAATTCGCCTCCTCCTGGTCGAGGAGCTTGCCGCTGTGGGCGTCGCGAATCTGAATGCGCACGTAGTAGTCGGTCTGGGTGACCCGCGTTACCACTCCGACCAGGGACTGCTCGGCCCCGAGCTGCAACGCGACAGCGGCTTCGCAACCGTCGCAGTTCCGCAGCGGCTTCTGCGCCGCAGCAAACTCGCTGGCATCAATTACGTTATAGCGTCGCGATCGCGCCAGCTCGCGACGCGCCTCGCGGCTGACGGTATCCATGGTGGCAGCGCTGCTGGTGCTCCTGCCGAGCAGCGCCGCCGCGGGACTCGCATCGTCCAGTTCGAAGTCGAATACTGCAATTTTCACGGGTGCGGACTTCACCAGATCTGCGGCCAGAACCGGCGTAAAGGCGAGGCCGAGGGCGAGCACGCCGATTGGTCCGATCTTGGCCGGCGCACGATACGTGGCGGACATGGACATTCTCCTGGCCGCGGCGCCCTGCCGCGGGTCAAACGGGCGTCGCGACGGCTCCTGCCCGAAAGGGCAGCTTGTCACAGCGCAACGCGTGGAACCATCGTCCGGATTGGCTTAGGTGCGAATTGGAGGGGCAATCGCCATGAACCCGAGGCCACGCGCTCTCGCAGGAGGCTCCCACGGATTGCTGGTCGTCGCCGTCCTCGCCATGGGTTTCACCAGCACTCCGGGGCAGCTGGCCGCTGCGCAGGGCGCCAAGCCGGCATCACCCCCGCCGCAAAGCGGATCAGCGGCGCCGGCCACAAAGAGTGGGTCACCCTCCACACCGCAAGGCGCAAAGATACCGCCGGATCAGCTCGACTCGCTGGTGGCCCCCATTGCGCTCTATCCCGACCCGCTGCTCGCTCAGACGCTGGCCGCCTCAACCTATCCGCTCGAGATCATTCAACTGCAGCAGTGGCTCAAGAAGAATCCGGGCCTCAAGGACAAGGCGCTGGCCGATGCGGTGGCGAAGCAGCCGTGGGACCCGAGCGTTCAGTCGATGGCTGCCTTGCCTGACGTGGTGAAGCGCCTCGCCGATGACATCCAGTGGACGACTGATCTCGGCAACGCATTCCTCGCGCAGCAGAAGGACGTCATGGACGCGGTGCAACGAATGCGAAAGAAAGCCGAGGACAAGGGTACGCTGAAAACCACCGAGCAGCAGAAGGTCGAGACGAAGACGGTGGAGAGCGGCCAGAGTGTGATCGTGATCGAGCAGGCGGATCCGCAGGTGATCTATGTCCCTTCCTATGATCCTGTAGTGGTCTATGGCCCTCCGGTTTACCCCTATCCACCGATCTACTACCCGTACTATCCGCCGGGCGCTGCGTTCGTCTCATTCAGTTTTGGATTCATGATGGGAGCGTGGATGAGCGGCGGATGGGGCTACGGGTGCGGATGGGGAGGCAGCAGTGTGTACATCAATAACAGCAATAACTTCGTGCGCGTAGGAGGAGGTGTTGGAGGTGTCGGCGGAGTCGGGGGAGTTGGGGGTGTTGGAGGTGTTGGTGGCGTGGGCGGCGTCGGTGGTGTGGGTGGCGTCGGTGGTGTGGGTGGCGTCGGGGGCGCCGGTGGCGTAGGCGGCGCCGGGGGAGTCGGTGGTCCGGGAGGCGCTGGAGGCGTCGGCAGTCCAGGGGGAGCCGGGGGTGCGGGAGGAGTCGGAGGTCCAGGGGGCGTCGGAGGTCCCGGGGCCGGCGGTCCGCCGGGCGCGGCAAGTCCGAAGGGGCCGGGCGGCGCCGGGGCCGGGACCAGCAACTGGCAGCACAACCCTCAGCATCGCGGTGGCACTCCCTATCCAGATCGAGGCACGGCAGATCGATTTGGCGGCACCACGCGTGGGGCCTCCGCCTCGACACGCGAGGCCGCCGCGCGGCAAGAGATCGGTCGACAGGGCGGGAATCTGCCGAGCAACCGCACGAGCGGTGGCGGCGTCGGCGAACGGGGCGGGGGGGGTCCCGGCGGGGGCAGCCGGGCCGGCGGGGGAGGCGGCGATCGTGTCGGCAGCCGTGACCTCTCGAGAGGCGGGTCTGGGGCCGGGAATCGCAGCGCTTTTTCATCGGGCAGCGGCTACAACGGTTCGCGCGCGAGCGCTTCGAGCCGCCGGGGTGCATCGAGCTCCGGATCCCGCGGTGGCGGAGGCCGCGGTGGCGGGCGTGGCGGCGGCGGACGCCGATAAGTGGGGCGAGCCTTTTTCGGAGCACCAACATGAAATCACCCTCTTTGAACGCGACCGTGCTGTGCCTCTTGAGCATCGCGCTCGGAGCGGTGGCCGGATCGAGCGCGGCGCAGCCCGGTGCGGGCACGAATGCGAGCCGTGGCGCGCCGACCTCCACCCAGGCGTCAGGGCCCGAGGCGTTTGACTCTGCGGAGAAGGCCGCCGACGCCCTGATCGCCGCAGCCGAGAAGTTCGACGTGCCGACCCTCATCAGGATCGTGGGCAAGCAGGGAGAGGATCTGATCCTGACCGGGGAGTTCGCACAGGACCGCGAGCGCGCGCAGGAATTCGCCGCCCTGGCACGCACCAAGAAGCAGGTCGCCATGGACCCGAAGACCGACGGCCGCGCATTCGTGCTGGTGGGGGAGGAGGACTGGCCGTTTCCGTTACCGATCGTGAAGCGCGCAGGCCGCTGGTCATTTGACGCCGCGGCCGGTCGCCAGGAAATGATCTGGCGGCGTCTCGGCAGCAATGAACTCGACGCCATCGAAATCTGTCGCGGCTTCGTGGAGGCTCAATTCGATTACGCCTACCGCAAGCGCCAGGAGTATGACGTCGCGCAGTACGCGCAACACGTCATCAGCAGTCCCGGCAAGCGGGACGGACTCGCGTGGCAAAACGCCGACGGGTCCTGGGACGGCCCGATCGGTGAGAAGATCGCCCACGCCATCGAGCAGGGTTACGACGTCAAGGCTGAGCCATATCACGGCTACTTTTTCAAGGTGCTGACGGCACAAGGTCAGGACGCGCCTCTCGGGGCAATGGACTACGTGGTCGAGGGCGTGATGATCGGCGGCTTCGCGCTGGTCGCCGCCCCGGCTGAGTATGGCGAGACGGGCCTGAAGACTTTCATGGTGAGCAACACCGGTGTGGTGTACGAGAAGGACCTTGGTCCCGGCACGCTCGACGCGTTCCAGAAGATGGAACACTTCAATCCGGACAAGTCCTGGAGCATCGTTGAGGACTAGCGCCGGCACGCCATATGCCGGTCTGGCCCTGATTGAGCACAAGCGGTGAGAGACGTCGGCTACTGAAGCCGTACGGGGTGCGGCGAAAGCGACGCTCAATGCGCGCTGCCGGCTTTCGCCAATGTCCGCAGTCGCACGATGAAGTGTTGTACGTCGTGCGGCGTTAACACTACCTTCCGGCCATCCCGATAACGCAGTAACACCACGCGCCCCGGGTCCGTGGCATAGGCGCGGAAGCGCCCGATGCGGCGATTCCAGAACCAACCGGTAATCCCGAACAGGCCGCCATTTCCGAACAGGCGTACCGAGCCTCGCAGTCCGTCCGGCTCCCCGCTCACCGCAACGAGTCCCGCGAGCGGCAGCACTGTGCGCCATCCCAACCGCCGCACCTCGATGTGTTCATCCGTCAGGATGTACCCGCGCACCATGAAGGGCAGCGCCCCGAGCAGCACCACGAGCGGCACGGCGACCATCCCTGCGCGCCACGCGGGCAGCTGCCGCGGCCCCATGATGAGGCCCATCAGCATCACGACCAGCAGTACTGCAACGGACAGCGCCGTCACGAAATACAGCGAGCGGCTCCAGGGTGCCGGGAACTCCGCGATGATCGCTGTCATCCGCCGGGCTCGTAGAGCGCGAATGCGCCGTATCCGACGACGCTCGTGCGCCCAGCGGACGTATCGCCCGAATTGCGCAAATCGAGCAGCCCTACATCGAGCCGCCGCCGGCGGGCGACGTACATCAGTCCGTTGATGCCGACGCAGCCGCAGGCCTGCGCGCTGCCGAGCACGGTCGAGTAGTCGAGAATTGCCTGCGCCGTCTCACGGTCGACGCGGCGTGCCGCGGCGTAGTCGAGGTAGTGAGAAAGATCGGAGCTCACGACGATCAGGGTGTCCTCGCCTCCCCAGAGGCATTCGAGCACAGCGGCCACCTGCGGCGCCGTGGCCTCGCCAACAGCGATCGGCAGCACCCGGAAGTCCCCGAGCAGCAACTGCAGGAACGGCACCTGTAGTTCGAGGCTGTGCTCACGCGCGTGTGGTGCATCCGCCCTCATGACGTGCGGGACGCGCAGGATCATGCACCGCGCGGGCTCGTCGATCGCTACGGCACCGAGTGGGGTGGCAAACGCGTCCGCCCGCGGTACGGCGAGACCTGCGAACGGCACGAAGTGGCTCGGGCCGAGGATCACCACCCGCTCGATCCGCTGGGCGGCCTCGCCGAGCGCTCGGTAAGCGGATGCGGCGATGGGCCCGGAATAGCGATAGCCGGCGTGCGGGCAGATCAGGGCCTTAGGTCGTCGGGAGAAGCCGCGCCCCTCCTCCTCGGGGACGTCCTGGGTCGGTTGCGGCCCGGCTGCCTCGCCCAGGCAGCCACTGAGCACGGCGCGCAGCTCCTGCGGATCCCGTGGATAGAACGATCCGGCGACAGCCGGAGGGCGAATACCGACAGCCTGCGTTGCACCGCGCACGGATAAGGAGTATCGATCCGATCGAAAGAGAGCACAATCGAGCGCGACCCTATGAAAAGCACAGCCCTGCACCTTGCCGAAGGCTCGACCATCGACACACGCTACTGGCACGTGCTCGAGGATGGGCGTGTGCAATGCGACGTGTGCCCCCGCGCGTGTAAGCTCCGCGATGGCCAGCGGGGTCTGTGCTTCGTTCGCGGCGCGCAGGACGGGGGCATCAAGCTGTTCAGTTATGGCCGCTCGAGCGGGTTCTGCGTCGACCCCATCGAGAAGAAGCCGCTCAACCACTTTTTGCCGGGCACGAGCGTGCTGTCCTTCGGCACGGCCGGATGCGTTCTAGCCTGCAAATTTTGCCAGAACTGGTCCATGTCGAAGTCGCGCGAGATGGACAGGCTCGCCGACAGCGCCCGCCCGGAGGAGCTGGCCGACGCCGCGGCGCGGCTCGGCTGCGCGAGCGTCGCGTTCACTTACAACGATCCGGTCGTGTTCATGGAATACGCAATCGACACTGCCCGCGCCTGCCGCGCCCGCGGTATCCGCAGTGTCGCCGTGACGGCCGGGTACATGTGCCGCGAGCCGCGCGCCGAGTTCTATCGGCACATGGACGCTGCGAACGTCGATCTCAAGGCCTTCACCGAGCGCTTCTATTATAAGGTCTGCGGCGGCGCGCTCACGCCGGTGCTCGAGACGCTCGAGTACCTGAAGCACGAGACCAACGTGTGGCTCGAGATCACGACGCTGCTCATCCCCGGGGAGAACGACTCCGACGATGAGCTCGATCGGCTGACGCGGTGGATCGCGGACCGGCTCGGTCCTGACGTGCCACTGCACTTCACAGCGTTCCACCCGGACTGGAAGATGCTCGATAAGCCGCGCACGCCGCCGGCGACGCTCACGCGCGCCCGGCACGTCGCGCTCGCGAACGGTCTGCACTACGTCTACACCGGCAACATTCATGACAGCGAGGGTGCCAGCACCTACTGCCCGAGCTGCCGCACTCGCGTCATCGAGCGCGACTGGTATGAGCTCGGCCGATGGCTACTCACCGAGGTTGGCGCTTGCCGGCGCTGCGGGACCCGCATTCCCGGGGTGTTCGACGGAACGCCGGGGGGGTGGGGCGCACGTCGCCTTGGCGTGCGGCTCGAGGGGCATGCTCGCGTGCGGCCGTAGCCCCGATAGAGCGCGGCGCCCGCGCGCTCCACTTGGACGGTCAGCATATTGCGGCCGCTGGCGGTACGCAGGCAATCGAGTGAGCGCGCGGCTCGGCGACCAGCATCACGCCGAATCTGCCGATCTTAGGTCAGTAACTTCGGGCGATATTCCGCAGGCGAGGCTATCCCCTGCCTCCGCGCCGAGCAACGAAACAATCGGGAGGACGGTGACGATGACGCACTGCGCGCTACCTCCGGCCGGCGAGCTGAGCCGGCGCCTCGTTACTGTCTAACGAGAGGCCGGTAAGCGTCGCTCCGGGCACGAGCAGGTTACGGATGTTCCGGGGGGGGACACGTGCCGTGGTCGCAGCGTCGCGCGGCAGGCGCGCGAGCCGCTATCCGCTGCGCCAGGGGGAGCAACCGCACCTGTTATCCTCTGCCGGAATGCCGGAGCTCCCCGATCTCACCGTTTACCGCGAAGCGCTCGCTCAACGCGTGGTGGGCCAGCGCCTCGAGCGCGTGCGTCTGCTGTCACCGTTTCTGCTGCGCACCGCGGTGCCGGCTCTGGACTCCGTCGACGGCCGCCGCGTCACCGAGGTCCGCCGTATCGGCAAGCGGCTCGCCATCGGGCTCGAGGGTGATCTGTGGCTCGTGTTCCACCTCATGATCGCTGGACGTCTGCACTGGTTTCCCCAGGGCAGCGCGCCGTCGAAGCGCACCGCGCTCGTGCGGCTGGAATTCGGCAACGGCACGCTGACCTTGACTGAAGCCGGTACGAAACGCCGTGCCTCGCTGCACCTGCTGCAGGGAGAGCAGGAGCTGCGGCGGCACGATCCCGGAGGCCTCGAGGTGCTGCAAGCGAGCCTCGCGCAGTTCGCCGAGCGGCTGCGCCGCGAGAACCACACGCTCAAGCGTGCGCTTACCGACCCGAGGCTCTTCAGCGGCATCGGCAATGCCTATGCGGATGAAATACTGCATGCCGCCAGGCTCTCGCCCGTGATGCTGACCAACCGCCTCGATGATGCGGCGGTCGCACGCCTGTACGACGCGGCACGCGAGCAGCTGCAGCTCTGGTCCGAGCGTCTGCGCCGCCGCGCCGACGGAGCGTTTCCGGAGAAGGTAACCGCGTTCCGCGCCGACATGGCCGTGCATGGCCGCTTCCGCAAGCCGTGCCCGGTCTGCGGCACGCCGGTGCAACGCATCCGCTACGCCGACAACGAGACCAACTACTGTGCTCGCTGTCAGACCGGCGGCCGGCTGCTGGCGGATCGCGCGCTTTCGCGGCTGCTGAAGCGGGACTGGCCCAGGAGCGTCGACGCTCTTGATCGGCAAGGCTGAGCGCCGGCATTCCGGAACCGTTCGCCGTGCCCGAAATCGCCACGCGCCCTGCGAGCTCCGAGGCCGGCACTTCGCCAGTCGTTGTCGTAACCGGTCTCGGCAAGACGTACGCGAGCGGTCTCGTGGCGCTCAAGAGCATCGACCTGACGATCCGACGCGGCGAGATCCTTGCCCTGCTCGGTCCGAACGGTGCCGGCAAGACCACGCTGATAAACATCATCTGCGGCATCGTCACGCCGACCGCCGGCACGGTGCTGGCAAACGGTCATGACATCATTCGCGACTACCGCGCGGCGCGCAGCAGCATCGGCCTCGTGCCGCAGGAGCTGCATACGGACGCCTTCGAGAGCGTCTGGGCAACCGTGTCGTTCAGCCGTGGGCTCTTCGGCAAGGCACCAAATCCGGCGTACTGCGAACGCGTGCTGCGCGACCTGTCGCTGTGGGACAGGAAAGACGCCAAGATCATGACGCTTTCAGGAGGAATGAAGCGGCGCGTCCTGATCGCCAAGGCGCTCGCCCATGAGCCGACGATCCTGTTTCTCGATGAGCCGACTGCCGGTGTCGACGTGGAGCTGCGCCGCGACATGTGGCGGCTGGTGCGCGGACTGCGTGACAGTGGCGTCACGATCATCCTCACTACTCACTACATCGAGGAAGCCGAGGAGATGGCGGACCGGATCGGGGTGATCAGCAAAGGGGAATTGATCGTAGTCGAGGACAAGATCGTACTGATGCGCAAACTCGGCAAGAAGCAGCTGACCCTGCAGCTGCAGCGGCCGCTGGCGCAGGTCCCCGCCGTCCTGTCCGTCTACCCGCTTGAGTTGTGCGACGACGGACACGCGCTGGTCTTCACCTTCGATGCCCACAGCAGGGAGACCGGCATTCCCGGGCTGCTCAAACGCCTGAGCGAGCTCGACATCGACGTCAAGGACCTGCACTCGCAGGAGAGCTCGCTCGAAGAGATCTTCGTCGACCTGGTGAGCACGCGGGCATGAATGTGCACGCCATCCGCGCGATCTATCGCTTCGAGATGGCGCGGACGTTCCGCACCCTGATGCAGAGCATCGCCTCGCCGGTGCTGTCGACCTCGCTGTACTTCGTGGTCTTCGGCGCGGCGATCGGCAAGCGCATGGGTGCCGTCGACGGCGTCGGCTACGGGTCGTTCATCGTTCCGGGCCTGATCATGCTGTCCATGCTCAGTGAAAGCGTTGCGAACGCCTCGTTCGGCATCTACATGCCGAAATGGTCCGGAACGATCTTCGAGTTGCTGTCGGCGCCGGTTTCGTACGTCGAGGTCCTGCTTGGCTATGTGGGCGCGGCGGCCACCAAGTCGGTGATGCTCGGTGCCCTGATTCTGCTGACGGCGCGGCTGTTCGTGCCCTACGGGATTGCACACCCCGTCTGGATGGCGGCTTTTCTGCTCTTGACCGCCGTGAGCTTCAGTCTGCTCGGCTTCATCATCGGTTTGTGGGCGGAGAGCTTCGAGCAGCTGCAGATCGTGCCGCTGATGATTCTCACACCGCTCACCTTCCTCGGCGGCGCCTTCTACTCGATCGGCATGCTGCCGCCGCTGTGGCAGAAGGTCACGCTCTTCAACCCGGTGGTGTACCTGATCAGCGGCTTCCGCTGGAGTTTCTTCGGTGTTGCAGACGTGAATGTCGTCGCCAGCGCTGCCGCGACGTCCCTGTTCCTCGCCGTGTGCGTGGCCGTGGTGAGCTGGATCTTCAGGACCGGCTACAAGCTGAAGAACTGACGCCCATCCGCTCGGCCGTTCGGCTACCATCAGCGGCTGGTCGCGGCGCTGGTGTTGCGGAGTCAACGGGCGTGCCTTCCCCGGTGTCCCGTCGCTATTGGTGGGTCAATCACAAACTGACTGCCCGTCACGAAATCGACGGCGGTTACCTCTGGTGGCCGAAGAAGCACGCAAGGCGAGCGCGCAACGTAAGCCATGACAACCTGACGCAGGCGGCCCCCGGCGACGTGGTGTTTTCGCACGCCGACGGGAGGATCGGTGCAGTTGGCGTGGTCGTCGACCGGGTCCGCACGGCAGTGATACCCGTCGAGTCCGGAAAGAAAGGGGACGAGGGGCGAAGCGAGGCCGGCTGGCTGCTGCCGGTGCGCTTCGAGACGCTCATCCGCCCGCTGGCGCCGAGGGAGCACATGGCGCAGCTGGCTCCCGCGCTGCCGGCCAAGCACGCGCCGCTACGCGCCACCGGCGAGCGCAACCTGGGCGTCTATCTCACGGAGGTACCCGCGCCATTGGCGGCGGTACTACGCGAGCTCCTCGGCGGGCAGCTGCAGAAGATCGAGGAACAGATCGCGATCGAGACGGACGAGCAGCTCACGGATGCGGCTATCGAGGAGCAGATCTGGCAGCGCCGCGATCTCGGCCCGCGGGAGAAAAGACAGCAACTCAGCGCACGACTCGGACAGGGCGTCTTTCGGGAGAACGTCGAGCGAATCGAACAGGCCTGCCGGGTTACCGGCGTGCTCGATCGCCGGCATCTGCGGGCGAGTCACATCAAGCCCTGGAGGCTCTGCGATGATCGCGAGCGCCTCGACGGCTGCAATGGCCTGTTACTTTCCCCGCACATCGCCCATCTGTTCCTGCGCGGGCACATCTCCTTTGCCGACGATGGGCGGCTCCTGATATCGAGACACCTCAACCCCTCGGTAGTCAAGGCGTGGGGATTGGATGCCGCCCGTCCGCTGCAGTCATTTGGCGCGGAGCAGCGCGGCTATCTCGAGTTTCATCGCTGCAACGTCTTCGAGAAGATCAGCGCGGGTCGCCGCAGCTAGCGCGCCGCCTGCTCAGCGGCGACGAAGTCGCGGGGCCCGGCAACAACGGTCCGCTGCCGACGTGCACCGGGCCGGTGCAGGGATGGTCGTCGGCCGCGGGGCGGCCGCGCTGTTCGAGAGCGCGATCAACCTGGAGCGATTCGCCGGAGCGCCAACGAGCGAGGTGCTGTCTTGCTCGCCGAACCGCGTCGCGGACCTTGCGGTGGAGCGCGACCGGCTGCCGCGGCCCGTGGTCTATCATCTGTTCGGCAAGCTCTCGGCCTCTCACGAGCTCGAGCATAACCACTGCTGTTCATCGGCAGCAACTTCACCAACTGGCTGGCGCGGTTGTTCCTGCGCATGGCCAAGCGACAGCGCCTGTCCGATCCCCGCGACGTCGTCATAAGCATGAACAACATGGGCTCCGCCCGCGGTGACGTCGGTGACCACGGCGATCGCTGGCACCCCTCGAGCTGGCGGCCGCGCTCTACGCGCAGGCGCTCAGCGAGCCGAAGCGCAGCGCCGCGCTGCTGCACGAGGCGGCAGCGCTGCTCGACGCCCTGCCACCCGAGATCCACAGCGTCTACGACGCCTGGCAGTGGCGCGCGCGCGTCCGTGAGGCACAGCAGCGAAATGGCGCCCACCGGACATAATCCGCAGCGGGCTGGTGTGACCGCTAGCCTGGGTATCCGCGCTCTTTGTCGCTATGATCTGCCCCCTCGGTATCGGAGCTGCTGCCTCGTGACGCAAACCTCGCGCCTTCCCCGTCAATTCCTCGTGGGTCGCCGCGGATTCCTGCGCGGCGCGGGTGCCGCGGCGGTGCTGCTGCCGCTCGGCGCGTGCTGGGCAAGCGCGCCGCGGCAGCGCTCCCTGTCGTTCGTTCATACCCATACGGGCGAGCGTCTCTCCACGGTGTACTTCGAGGACGGCGAGTACCACCCCGCTGAGCTCGGGCGCATCGACCGGCTGCTGCGCGATTTCCGTACCGGCGATGTGCATCCGATCGCCCCCGGCGTGCTCGACATTCTCTCGGACCTGCGGGTGCTCGCGGACCGCGACGAGCCGTACGAGGTGATCAGCGGCTATCGCTCCCCGCAGACCAACGCCGCGCTGCGCCGCCGCTCGGATGGCGTGGCCGAACACAGTCTGCACGTCCAGGGTCGGGCGATCGATGTTCGCCTGCCGGGATTCGCGACCGGCAAGCTGCGCGAGCTCGCCCTCGACATGGCTCGCGGCGGCGTGGGTTTCTACGCAAAGTCTGACTTCGTGCACCTCGACAACGGCCGCGTCCGCTGCTGGTAGCGGACAAGCGCCGTCAGCGCGCGGGCGCAGGACCGAGCTCGCTCTCGAGCTTGCGGTCATAGCCGTAGATGTCATTGAAGAACAGGATCGGCCCGGCTTCGGTGGCCAACGCCGTGCCGTAGAGAATCAGAACGTTGACCGGTTGGGCGAGATCGACGCGCAGCGTCCTGCCGTCGTTCATCGCCTCCTCGACCTTCTCAAGCGTCCAGTCGCCCGGAGTGCCGCGCAGCACGTGCACGGCAAGCGCCGCCGCCTCACGCACACGGATGCAGCCATGGCTGAAGGTGCGCACCGATTCGCTGAAGAGCTGGTGCGCGGGTGTCGAGTGCAGGTAGACGCTGTAACTGTTGGGCAACATGAACTTGATCAGGCCGAGCGGGTTGACCTCGCCGGGCAGCTGCCGCAGCCGCAGCTTGCCGGCGGCCAGGGCCTCGATGTTTGCCGGCGACGGCGGAACGACCGGTGAGGAATCCTGCTGGCCATTCACGATCTGCAAGCCGTGCGCTGCGAGGTAGCCCGGGTTGGCGCGGATCTTAGGGAGCATCTCGTCCCGGGTGATGCTGTACGGCACGTCCCAGTACGGACGAAACACCACATAGCGCATGTCTCCTTCGAACACCGGAGTCTGGGTGCGCGGATAGGTGCGCCCGACGATCACGTCCATCTGCAGTATGTCCGCGGCACGGTCTTCGGTGGTGCGGAAGGCGAACAGCCGGAACTGCGGGATGTTGACGATGATCGGCGGCGTTTGAAATGGCGGTAGCCAGCGCCAGCGCTCGAGCGTCAGGTCGATCTGGCGCACGCGGCGCGCGAGGGGCGTGGTGAGCGCAGCGAACGTCGCCTTGCCGACCGCGCCGTCGGCGGCGAGTCCGTGGCGCTGCTGAAAGGCGCGCACGCCCGAGCTCAGGGCCGCATCGAAGGTCGGTAACGACGCTGCGGGCGCACCGGTCTCGGCCGGCAGGTCACCGAGCGCCACCAGCAGCCTGCGCAGCTGGGGCGCCCCCGGGTAGCTGTCGCCGGGCTTGAGTGTGCGCGGCGCGGGCGGCAGCTGCGTCAGTACCGGGTGCGCCTTCGCGAGATTCAGATAACGTGCCAGGGCGTCTTTGAGCAGCCGGTAGTGATGAAACGGCGGCTCCGCCCGCTCGAGCACCGCACTCACGTCGGCGGCACGCGCGAGGGCGTCGAGTGCCGCGGCGAGATCGAGCGGCTCGTGCGCGGCCTGCAGCCGGAAACCCGCCGCCGCTGGGTCCACACGACCGTAGTGCAGGTCGCTCAGGAAGCGCAGCGCCGCGGCCGTTACCGCCACGTCGAACCGCGCCCAGCGCCGTTCGTCTGCGGGACTTATTGCTGCCGCGGCTGGCAAGCTGGCCGCCGCCGTGTAGTCCTCGACGCGCAGCCCGTAGGCATCCGCGCGCTCGAGCTCTCGAAGCAGCACTTCGGCCTGAGGCGTGAGCCGCCCGTCATGACTCCACAGCGGGGTGTCCGCACGGCTGGCGTACACGGTGCGTAGTGCCGCGACTGCACCGTGCTCGCGCGCGCGGCCGCGAATGAGCGCGCCGTCCGCGGCGATCGCTGACGCTATCTCGGCACGCACCCCGTCCGCGGGCTGTGCGCCGACACCGCCGGAAGCACCGGCGGCGAGCGCCACTGCTAAGGCTGTGACGACCTCGCGGCAGTGCCGCCGCTGCCCCCGCCGGCTGACGTCAGGAAGCGTTGCATGCGCCTCAGCACGCACCGGCGCAGCCGCAGCTCTCACTGCGTACTGCGCACGCGCGCAATCCACTCGTCGACCAGCTGCTCGAGGAGTGTCAGCGGTACCCCGCCGTTCTCCAGCACCACCGCGTGAAACTCCTTGAGGTCGAACCGGGCACCGAGCGCCACGCGGGCCTTCTGCCGCAGCTCGAGGATCTTGAGCTCGCCCACCTTGTAGGCGCATGCCTGCCCGGGCAGCGCCATGTAGCGCTCGACCTCGGACACCGCGTCGGCGTGCGCCACGCCGGTGGTGCTGACCATGTAGTCGATGGCCTGCTCGCGCGACCAGCCCTGGGCGTGAAGTCCGGTGTCGACGACCAGGCGCGTCGCGCGCATCAGCTCCTGCTGCAGCCGTCCGAGGTTTCCGTATGGGTCGTTCTCGTACATGCCGATCTCCGCGGCGAACTGCTCGGCGTAGAGCGCCCAGCCCTCGGCGTATGCGGTATAGAGCGTCTGCTGGCGGATCAGCGGCAGGCCCTCGAGTCCGAGCGCGGTCGAGATTTGCAGATGGTGCCCGGGGACGCCTTCGTGGAAGGCGAGCGTGTTCATGCTCCAGGTCGGAGTTTCGTTCAGGTCTCGCAGGTTTGCGAAGAAGGTTCCGGGGCGCGATCCGTCCATCGCCGCCTGCTGGTAGTAGGCCCCGGAGGTGCCTTTTTCCTGGGAAACGGGCATGCGCTCGACGGTGAGGCGGGTGCGCGGCACGGTACGGAAATACTTCGGCAGCTGCGCGCTCATGTCGTCCAGGATCCGCTGATAGCGCGCGAGGGCCTGGCGGCGCCCGTCGTCGTCGTTCGGCAGGAGAAACCGCGGGTCCTTGCTCAAGGCCGTCATGCGCTCGCCCACGCTGCCGCTCGCGAGCCCCTGCGCCTTGAGCAGCGTGTCCATCTCCGCGGTGATGCGTACCACCTCCGCGAGCCCCAGCGCATGGACTTTCTCGGCCGGATAGTCGGTGGCCGTCATCTGCCGGAGCATTGCGGCGTAGTAGGCGGCTCCATCAGGCAGCCGGCCGACACCGGCGCTCTGGGATGCGGCCTGCGGCCTGAGTGCTGCGAGCGCCGCGCTCATGCGGGCGTAGGCCGGATAGACACGCGTACGCACGGCCGCCACGGCCGCGTCGGTGAGCTGTTTCGCACGCGCGGCATCGAGCGCTGCCACCCTGTTCATGCGCTCAACGAACGTCGTAACCAGCGCGTTTTCCTCGGGTGGCGCGGCGACCGTGTCGTGAATCACCACCAGCGAGCGCTCGAGCAGCGCCGCCGGCAGGATCACGCCGAGTTTCGCCTGCCGCTGCATCTCGGCGGTTATGGCGTCGAGCTTGTCGCCCATCGCTTCGAGTCGCCGGACATAGTTGCGGGCGGTCTTGTCGTTCTTCACGACATGCGTGGTCTGCATGAATGTCGCCAGCTCTACCTCTGCGCCGAACATGGGACTGATCGCATAGAGCCCGTCGGGGGCGAGCCAGTCGAAGCGCTGGAAGGACAGACCCGTGGTGTACTGGTCGACCAGGATGTCGTAGGTGATCTGGTCCTGGCGGCCGAGACCGGCACGGTCGAACTCACGCACCTCGCTCAGGAATCTCGCCGCCTGCGCGTAGTCGTCGTCGCGCTGCCTGACCGTGTAGGGGGCGAGCTGGTCGGAGTGATAGTCGAACACCGAACCGTCGATCAGGCCCACGGTGGTGAACAACTCCGGGTTTCGCGCCAGGAACTCCAGCGCCTGACGGTTCGCCAGCATGTTGATGGTGAACGGCTTACCGTAGGAGATGCGGTAGCTTGCATAGCCGAGCACCGCCACCAGCGCGAGCAGCGCCCAGCCGGCTATGCGCCAGGATCGCTTCATAGGCATTGTTCCCCGGGAGTCCCGAGGAGCGGGCCCCGAGTGCTCACAAGCCGCTGTACATGAGCGCGATGTTGTCGACCACGTTGCTCACGCCAGCGGCCTGTTTGGCAATGTCTTCGGCTGCCCGACGCTGCAAGTCTGTCGCCACCTGGCCGGTAAGGTACACAACGCCGCCGCGGGTCTGCACGTGGATCTGGTTAGGGGGACCGAGATCCCGACGCTGGGCGAGGAGCGCCTGCACATCGGCAGTGATCCTGGCGTCCGCCTCACAGGCGGGAGTGGTGCACTTGGTCGAGGCGCAGCCGCCGAGCGGCGCCGTGAGCACCAGCGCCACCGCGAGCAGGCTCGCCGCACTTTGACCGCTGATGCTACGCACCTTCGCGCTTGCCTCACTGCGACCTGGGCGGCCTACTTTATACGTGGCGTAAGGCCAAGGGTACCCGCGGGAGCGCTCCCGTAGCCGCAACATCATGCGCCGGAATTGCTGGTGCGGCGGATGAAGTCGGCGACCTTGTCATGCAACTGCCTGAGCGAGGCCCTTGGCGTAGACCATGTGTCCCGACTCGTAGAAGCGGTATTCGATATTGGACTGCAGGCTCTGCGGGATCGGCGGGTGGCCGTAGAGCAGCTCCCGTCGGGCGTAATCGTTGAACGCCGAGACGTATGCCGAGCTGAACGCCGCGGCCTGCGGGTCGCAGATCGCAGATCGGCCTTGAGGATGTAGCCGATCGCCAGCAGAACCCAGGTCGTTCTCATTCATTCGCCTACCCCGACGAAATGCGTCAGGCGGGGAGGTTAGCGATCGTGACGTCCGCGAACCAGATCCCCCGCCAGCGGCTCACCTTCTCGTCTGCTGACAGCATGCTGGGTGAGACCACCTGCGTGGCACCGAAGTCTCGCCAGCCGTCGAGGATCTTCGCGTTCACCACACCCCCGCGGATCGGACACGTAGGCGGCCGCGTGCTTGCGGCAGAAGTCGCAGTCGCACGCGCGCGGGCGATAGGCAGCGGGCGGGCCGGTCAGGGTCGCCGTGACCCGGAGGTTGCCGCAATGGCACCCGCCCTTCATGGTGTGCATGACGCACCTGCGCAGCTCATCGAGTTGCGCCGACAGCAGGAGGCAGCGGCGTCCGGCTCAGACGTGGTCGAGGGGCGTGTTCCCACCGGTGAACTGCGTGCGCGCCTGCGCCAGGCGATAGCGGTGCTCGGCGCGCCAGCGCCGCCAGTGACGCAGGCACATCGCCGCGTACACCAGCTTGAAGAGGCGCAGCCGCCAGAGCACGCCCGGCGTGTCGAACAGATCTCCGGCGAGCATCGAGATCACGCCCTGCTCGAGCCGCCAGCGGTTGTTAGGGTTGCTGAACAGCTCGGTGATCGCCGGGCCGTTGAAGCGGTAGATGAAGAAGGAGTAGCGGCGCATGCCGGCGCGCTGACGCTTCTCGAGCCTGCGCAGCAGCGCCATCTCGCACACGGGCTCGCGCAACGCCGCATCGACCAGCGTCGCCGCTTGCTCAGCGCCGCTCATCGCGAGGTACACACCGGAGGAAAACACCGGGTCGATAAAGGCGAAGGCATCGCCCACCAGCACCCAGCCCGGTCCGCCCATGCACCTGGAGTCGTACGAGTAGTTGCCGGTGACGCGCACTTCGTTGCCGATAAGCTCGGCGCGCTCGAGGCGTTGCCACAGCGCCGGATTCCTCTGCAGCGTCTCGAGCAGGAACTCGACCGTGCGGCCGCGGCGCCGCTTGAGATACTCCGGCCGGCACACCGCGCCGACGCTCATGACGCCTGCCGGCAGGGGGATCATCCACATCCAGCCGTGCTCGAAGCGGTACATGCTGATGTTGCCCGCATCCTCGCCGCTGCGTGTCTGTGCGCCGCGGAAGTGCCCGAAGATCGCCGCGCTCTGGTGCTGCAGGTTCTTGCGCCGCAGTTTCTTCCTGGCCGAGACAAAGGCATCGCGGCCGCTGGCGTCGACCAGGTAACGCGCCTGTACGAGGTAGCTGCGGCCATCATCGGTACGCACCTCCGCACGCGTGTCACGCGGACCGTGCTGCTCGATGCGCACCACCTCGTGACCTTCGCGCGTGTCGGCCCCGCACGCGCGGGCATGCGCGAACAGCATCTGGTCGAAGTCCTGCCGCCAGACCTGGTAGGCGTGCGGCGGGCTCTTGCCGAGCGCGCGGGCGAAAGCGAAGGTGTTGTAGCCGCGCTCGTTGTCGGCCTCGAAATCCGCGCCCGGCTTGTAGACGCCGAGCGCCCGCACCTTCTCGAGCACCCCGAGGCGCTCGAACAGCGGTAGATTCATCGGCAGCAGCGACTCGCCGATGTGAAAACGCGGGTGGTGTGCCTTCTCGAGCGCAATCACCTTGTGGCCGCGCCGCGCCAGCAGGGCTGCGGCGGTGCTGCCGGCGGGACCGCCGCCGATCACCACGACGTCGCAGCTCTCCGTGCTCATCTGCGGCTGCTCTGGCGGCATGTGCTCTTCATTCTGCAAGGCTAACCCGGCGGCGGCTGTCGCACTAGTGCTGGGGGCGGCCGCTCTGAGCGGCGTAGATCCTGCGGACCGACTCCATCGTATCGGCCTCCTCCGGACGCTTGTCATCGCGGTAGCGCTTCACCCGCGCAAGCCGCAGAGCGAGACCGCCCGGGTAGCGGCGGCTCGCCTGCAGATCGCTGAAGGCGACCTCGACGACGAGCTCCGGCCTCAAGTACACGGTCCAGCGGTCCCGGTGCCTCTCGCGCGCCAGAAACTCCCGCGTCTGCCACTCGAGCATGGCGTCGGTGAGTCCTTTGAAGGTCTTCCCCAGCATGACGTACTCGCCGGTCGCCGGATCACGGGCACCGAGGTGCAGGTTGGACAGTTTGCCGCTGCGGCGGCCGTGACCCCACTCGGCGGCAAGCACGACCAGATCGAGCGTGTGCGCGCGCTTGATCTTCAGCCAGCTCGCGCCACGATTGCCCGCCTCGTAGGGAGCCTCGAGCGACTTAGCCATGAGGCCTTCATGGCCTGCGGCAAGGGCTGAGTCGTAGAAGGCGCGCGCGGGTGCTTCCGCGGTGGTAATGAGCCGCGGGACCTGCGCGCACTGCGGCACGACCGCGGTCAGTGCCTGCAAGCGCTCGCGTGTCGGGCGATCGGCGAGGCTCTGCTCGTCGAGGCGCAGACAATCGAAGAAGAAGGCGTGGATCGGCAACCCGGCGCGCACCGCCTCGACATCGAGCTTGCGGCCGAAGCGGCGCATCGTGATTTGAAAGGGGTGCGGGCGACCCGCGGCATCGACGGTGATTGCCTCGCCATCGAGTATGAGCGCGTGCGCAGGAAAGGTACGCACCAGGTCGACGATCTCCGGCACCGCGCCGGTCACTTCGTTGAGGGCGCGCGTGTAGACGCGGATCTCGTCAGCCTGCTTGTGCACCTGGATACGCGCGCCGTCGAGCTTCCACTCGAACGCCACCGCGCCGCGCAGCTGACGCAGCGCATCGCCCACATCGACCGCCGTTTGCGCGAGCATGGGCGAGACCGGCGAGAAAAGCTCGAGCTGAAATCTGCCGAGCGCGCCGGCTCCCTCGAGCAGTGCCAGCCGCGCGACCACTCCCGCCGTGTGGGCGTACATCAGCGCGTGCCGCACCTGTGCGACCGGTATGCGCGCGGCGGCCGCGATGGCCTCGACCATGAGCCCGCCGAGCGCCCCCTGGCGCAGTTCCCCCGCGAGGAGACGCACGAGGAAAGCCTGCTCGTCGGCGGTTGCGAGCGCGAACAGCTCCGTCAGGAGATGCGCACGGCGGGGCGTCGAGCCCGAGCCGCGCGTGGCCGCGAGCGTCGCGAGCCGTCGGTCCACTTCGACGATCGTCAGCATCGCGGCTTGCGCGGCCGCCGTGGTGGCCGCCGCCTCAAGCGTCGCGTAACCGATGCCGATTTTCCCCTGCGGGAGCTCTCCCGAGAGATAGAGCGTTGCGATCTCGATCTCCTGCGGCTCGAGCGCGGCGAGCAGCTCAGCGAGCTCGCCGATCTTGGCGAGGCGGGCGCGCGTAGCGCCGACGCGCTGCGAAGTGCCGACCAGTGTTGCAAACAGCGTCATTCACAGCGTGCAGTCGGTGGCTACTGCATCGTCGCAAGCAGCGCCAGCAGGTTCTGCGGCGCGACGTGGATCACGCCGCTGCGCGGACTTTCGATGTCCTCAATGAGAAAGAACGCGATCGAAACGAGGAGCGGCAGGATCAGGAGCAGCACGGGCCGCCCGTGGGCCTTGCCGAAGGCGACGCCGACCAGCACGTTGCCAAGCATCGCGATCACCACCATGAGAACCCAGGCCTCCACGGGGAGGCGATTCCACCAGGCCGCCTGGGTGTAGCCCCCAGAGTCGATCACCTCGTTCATCCCTGCAGCGACCAGTACGGTAACCGCGTTGGGCTGAGCGACAGTCGCGGCCTGCACGGCGGACCACAGCTGTGCCTGCGTCTCGCTGGTCTGCGTATTGAGCTGCGGCAGGCGCCGTTGGTCACGAATGCTGTAGAAGAGAATCCGCTCATTGAGGTAGCGCCTGAGCAGCAGCCGCACCTTGGCAGCATCGGCGGCGGGCAGCAGACCCGCGCGCAGATATTCCGTGCCGATCGCGTTGGCCTCGACCGACTCATAGTTCTTGCGCTGATCATAGCGACTGCTCGCCATGGAAAAACTGAAACCGATGATCAGCCCGAGAAGCGTCAGCGAGGCGGCGAGCACCAGATTGAGGTCCTCGCGTGTCTCCGTGTCCGGCGGCACGCGGGCTGCGAGTACGCGCGCACCAAACCAGGCGGACAGCCACAACGCAACGACCGAGGCGACGAATACCGACAGCCCCGTCATGAGCTAGCCCGCCAGCGCAGCACGGCGCACGAGGAGCCGGGCATCGAGCGACCAGGCGCCGGCGCCCGCGATCAACAGGTACGCCAGCGCGAGCAGCATGGCGAAATCGAGGCGCGCCTCGTGCAGCATGCTCCAGAAGCCGTAGCGCGGCAGCTTCGCCAGGTGGAATGTCCAGAAGTCGTGACCGAGCAGGATCGGTATTTTGGTCGAGACGACCGCGACCACCACGATGACGAGGAGCGGGATCGAGGCGAGCCGGGTGCAAAGGCCGGCCACGATCAGCGCGCCGCAGATGATCTCCAGGGCTCCGACCAGCGGGCCCATGAGGTGGGGGTGCGGGATGCCGATGTGCGCAAAGCGCCCGGCACCGAGGATCGCGGGAAAGAGCAGCTTCTGCATTCCCTCCGGCAGGAACACCACCAGACCGACCAGCAGGCGCACGAGGATCGACCAGCCCGGCGCGGACGTTGCGAAGAGTGCGCTTCGCCAGTTCACGTTGTTCTCTGATCTTGGTAGCGCGGCGTGCGGCGAGGTGCGCGGATTATTGCCCAACCGCTGCCCGGTCGCACCACCGGCGCAGCGTCGTCCTGCGGGTTTGTTGAGGTTGCGCCCGGGCCGCGCTCGGGCAGTGCGCCGTCAGGAGAGCGGCGGGGCACCCCCCTCGCGACGGCGCCGCTCGACGAAAGCGGTGAGCGCTTCCTGGACAGCTGCCTCCATGGCGGGCGGCTGGAATGCGGTGAGCGTGTCGCGCCACACCGTTGTGGCTCGCTCGGTCGCCGTCCGGGCGCCGGCGTCGTGCCAGGCGCCATAGTTGCGCCAGTCGGAGACCAGCGGGGTGTAGAAGGCGTCGCGGTAGCGCTGCATGGTGTGAGCGGCTGCGAAGAAATGGCCACCGGGACCCACCTCCGCCACGGCGTCGATGCCGATCTCCTCGGCCGAGGCCGGCACGGGTTGGAAGAGCTCGGCGAACATCTGCAGCATCTCAACATCGAGAATGAACTTCTCGAACGAGGCGGTCAGGCCGCCTTCCAGCCACCCGGCGGCGTGCAGCACGAAGTGACAGCCGCCGAGCAGCGCCCCCCATAGGCTCATCTGGGACTCGTAGGCGGCCTGGGCGTCCGGCGTGTTCGAGGCCGTGGCGCTCGAGCAGCGCCACGGCACGCCGATGTGCCTCGCGAGCTGGCCGGCACCGAATGCCGCCTTGGCGTATTCGGGCGTGCCGAACGCCGGCGATCCCGACTTCATGTCGACGTTCGAGGTGAAACTGCCGTACATGACCGGTGCGCCCGGCCGCACGATCTGCGTGAGCGTGATGCCGAACAGGGCTTCGGCGTGGGCCAGCGTCAGCGCCCCCGGAATGGTGACCGGCGCCATGGCGCCGGCGAGGGTGAAAGGGGTGACGATCATCAGCTGACCGTGCTGCGCGAAGAAGATGATCCCTTCCGTCATCGGCACGTCGAGCTGCAGCGGCGAGTTGGTGTTGCAGATGCTGTAGCAGCGCGGCGCGGCGTGAAACGTCGCTTCGTCGATGCCGTGCGCGACGCGCAGCATGGCGAAGCAGTCGGCGAGCTGCGCGTCGCCGCGGCAGTAGAAATAGGGAACCTTGTCGCCCAGGGTGAGCTGTGCGAGTGTCGTCTCCAAGTGACGCTCGGCCACCGGCACGTCCTGCGGCTCGGTCATCTGACCGAGCACGTGCACGACGTCGAATGCCTGCGACAGTCGCACGAAATCGCGGAAGTCCGCGAGCGTCCCGGTGCGCTTGCCGCGCTCGAGATCGCTGACGCTCGGCGGACCTGCGACCGGGGCGAACACCACGTGCGCACCGCCGATCCTGCACGAGCGCGCCGGGTTGCCCGCGACCAGCTGCGCCTCGGCTGGCACCGAGGCGAGCGAGCGCGTCACGAGCCCCGCATGGAGCCGCACCATCTGGCTGGCTTCGTCCACCGCCGCGCCCGCCTGTGCCAGCAGCGCGCGCCCGCGCGCCTCACTTTGCCCGACGTGCGGGACGCCAGGAACGTGGCGGACCTGTTCCAGGGATCCGACGCCGTCATCGAGCTCCACGACGACTTTCGCACCGCGCTCTGGGAGAAGCTCGTC
>Ga0187778_10000270_pt1 | contig 37858 bp, 31 predicted proteins | sample 1015_Q2_SP5_20_M_FD_132418 | JGI IMG/M metagenome (GOLD analysis project Ga0187778, IMG submission 132418) | Tropical peat soil microbial communities from peatlands in Department of Meta, Colombia - 1015_Q2_SP5_20_MG | ecosystem: Environmental > Terrestrial > Soil > Wetlands > Peat | place...
CGTATTTTGCGGGTACAATCTCTCCACTTCGGGGAAACCATGGAGTTGCCCTTGGACGAGCTCGCGGGATCTCCACGCCAGCACTGGAGTGACTACATCCGCGGAGTCGCTGCGGTGCTAGGGGCAGGCGGACGGAAATTGTCCGGCGCGAATCTGGTGATTCACGGGCAGTTGCCGCTCGGAGGGGGATTGAGTTCCTCGGCTTCACTCGAGATCTCGACGGCGTTAGCACTGATGTGGGCCTCCAATTTCGAACTGCCCCCTCTCGAGATGGTCCGAGCCTGCCAACGTGCTGAGCATGAATACGCCGGGACGCGATGTGGGATGATGGACCAGTTCGTGACCACGTTCGCCCGATTGCAGCATGCTCTGATGCTGGATTGCCGCTCTCTCGAGTACCGGCTACTTCCGATTCCCCTGGACGCCCGCGTGGTGGTGGCAAACAGCATGGTGCGACACGAACTAGCGGTTGGCGAGTATAACCGTCGCCGAGCAGACTGCGAAGCGGGCGTGAGTATCCTTCGACGGCATCTGCCGAGTGTCCGTGCGCTACGGGACGTCACCCCCGCCGATCTGGAGAGCCATAAGGGTGACTTGCCCGATCCGGTCTATCGTCGGTGCCGTCACGTGATCAGCGAGAACCAGCGTGTGCTGGCTGCAGCGGAGGCACTTCAGGTGGGTGACTTGGATCGCGTTGGACAGTTCATGTACGAGTCGCATCGAAGCTTGCGGAGCGACTACGAGGTCAGTTCCACCGAACTGGATGTACTGGTCGAACTGGCCTCGGCTTGCCAGGGTGTTTACGGCGCACGCCTGACGGGAGGAGGATTTGGAGGATGTACCGTCAACCTGGTTCGCTCGGAGGCGGTCGAGCGGCTGCAAGCAAGGATTGCGGAAGGATACGCGAGAGCTACGGGTATAATCCCGGCTCTGTACGTGTGCTCGGCGGCGGAAGGTGCAGGCGCTTCGTAGCCGTCGTTTGGAGGGAGAAGCAAAGGTGGAAGATCCAGGTACGAGTGATTCCAGCAAGGTCGGTGCTTTGGCCCACCTCGCCGGAGCCTAGGCGTATGGACCTCGAAAATCTCGAACGATTGCCGCATCGGCGCTTGAACCCGCTGACCGGGGAGTGGGTTCTGGTTTCGCCTAATCGAGACCAACGTCCCTGGCAAGGCCAAGTCGAAACGACGACTGCTCCGAGTGCACGGAGGTATGATCCCTCCTGCTATCTGTGCCCCGGCAACTCGCGGGCCAACGGTGTGCGCAACCCTGACTACAGCTCGACCTTTGTCTTCACCAACGATTTTGCCTCTCTCCAATCCGATATCCCGCATGCCAGGATCGACGAGGGGGGGCAGGCCTTAATCGTAGCCGAGAGCGAGGCGGGCACCTGCAAGGTCGTGTGTTTCTCTCCTCGCCATGATCTGACTCTGCCCGGGATGAGCCTCGAGGAGATCGCCACAGTGATCGAGGTCTGGACGGATGAGTATGCTGCGCTGGGAGCGCTACCTAACATCAATTATGTTCAGATCTTTGAAAATCGCGGCGAACTGATGGGGTGCAGCAATCCGCATCCCCACTGTCAGATTTGGGCAAACCAGACCGTCCCCAACCAACCGCGTCAGGAACAAAATTCGCAGGCGGACTATCGAAGTCGGCACGGTTCTTGCCTGCTCTGCGATTACCTTCGTCTCGAGCGCAAAGCCGGCACCCGTATCGTCTGCGAGAACGCGTCCTTTCTGGCGCTCGTCCCCTTCTGGGCGGCTTGGCCATTTGAAGTCTTGCTCATCTCACAAGAACATTCTCGTGATTTCGTGCCATTTGACCGGTCGGAACGCACCGCTCTGGCGGATATTCTTAGGCGAGTAACCACACGCTACGACAATCTCTTCGCGATCTTGTTTCCCTATTCCATGGGCTTTCACCCTGCACCGACCGACGGCGAACCCCACCCCGAGTGGCATTTTCACGCGCACTTTTATCCTCCCTTACGCTCTGCAACCTTGCGCAAGTTTATGGTCGGATACGAAATGCTGGCTGCCCGGCAGCGAGATATCACGCCGGAAGCTGCAGCGAGCAAGCTACGCGAATCGAGCGAACTCTATCACGATCGCTCCTAAAACCAATCGTCCCAGACCTCGACTGATCTTGCTTTGACCCTAAGAATTCTCCCGACCTTGATTGGGTGTGATTCTGCAGTTTGAGCCGTTGCCGGGAACACCCTCTCGCCCGTAAAATTGAAAGCACATTAGTTTACGTTTAGGCCCGTAGCTCAGTCTGGTTAGAGCGCTTCCTTGACACGGAAGAGGTCGATGGTTCGAGTCCATTCGGGCCTACCATTGTTCTCAACGACCTAGCGCCCTCTGCGAAATTCCGGCGCAGTTTTCTACCTGTGATTTCCTACCTGTGTTAGGCCTGTCTATCTCGCTAGATGGCTTTTTCGTGATGAGAGACGAGAGCATTTCTTGAACATGCAGCTGAACTACTCGGCGGCTAAGAAGAACATCAATCGGCAGAAGGGGCACTGGCCTCACGTTCACATGGGGCGGCAGGCTCTTCTTTCTGGGCAGTTTCGGCTTCGTGAATGTTTACGGGTTGTTTCGCGCGCGCGTCCACATGAAGCTGAAAAATGTCAGGCCGAGCGTAGTGGCCGACTACATCCAAGTCATACTTTCCACGAACAATCTGGGCGCGGTCGACTTCAGCGATGAGGACAGCTTCCCCTTCCGTGTTGGGTCCGGCGAGGAAATTGCCGAAGGGATCGACGATGCAACTGCCGCCACGGCAGACGACGGTGTCGGGGTCTTCGCCCCAAATGGAACGATATTCTGAAGGAAAATCGCGGCGACGATTGAACTGATTGCAGGAAAGTACGAAACAACGTCCCTCCACGGCAATGTGACGCATCGAAGCAACCCAGGAGTCGCGCGCGTCCGCGGTCGGGGCGCAATACATCTCTATGCCCTTCGAGTACATGGCAGCGCGCATCAGGGGCAAGTAATTCTCCCAGCAGATCACGGCACCGAGCTTGCCCAAGGGAGTGTCGAAGACCGGCATCGTGGAACCGTCACCAAAACCCCACACGAGGCGTTCCGCGCCCGTCGGCATGATCTTGCGATGCTTTCCCAGGAAACTGCCATCCGGGGTGAAAAACAGCACGCAACAGTAGAGCGTGCCGCCATCACGCTCGACAACTCCGATAACAAGGTAGATGCGGTTGTCGCGCGCTGTTTGGGCGAGCTCTTCGACTGCGGGGCCGGGAACATCCACGCTGCTGTCCCAGTACCGGCGGAAGTCCTCGCGGCCCTGTTCCGTACGCGAACCGACTGCGGCGCCAAAATCGAGGCCTCTCGGGTAGCCGGGAACAAACGCCTCGGGGAAAAGGACGAGTCGAGCGCCCTTGCGGGCGGCCTCGCTTGCCAGAACTTGGACTTTCTGGAGAGTTCGCTCGCGATCGAATACCACGGGAGAGGCTTGGACAACCGCGACTTTGAAGCGCTGGAGAGCGGAGTTGAGTGCTTGTTCGTTAGGGTCTGGATTCAGCATGGTGTAACGATACTGCTTCGCGTCCGAGATTCAAATGGTTTATGCCAGCCGGCGTGACCGCAGCCACTACGGGGGCATCCTCTTGGGTGCGGTGATGTGGCGCGCAAGCTCGCGAATCACCTGAGCAATCCTGTCATGTTTGCCTCGCCACGGGCAATGAGCAGTGCTAGCCGAACATTTAGTCGAAGTGCCGTAGGCGAAGTAGGGCTGGGCAGGGCACCTGTGTTCACTCTTCCGCAGCGCCAACGTAGGAAATCACAGGTAGGAAATGAAGCAGAGACTTGAAATGGTAGGCCCGAACGGACTACTCATGCATCGCCGCCAACTGAACTCAGGGAACCAATGAAACCCTTGTGCATTAGAAAATTGGAGCGGGCCGAGTCGTGGTAGCGGCCCAGCCCGCGCCGTTCAAGCATATCGATTAGTGAGCTGCGAGGTACTCAATCAGCTTCTCGACAAGTTCGCGCGCATCGTCAAGATGAAGGCCGATCTGGCTACCTTCTTTCTTGATGAGCACGCCCTTGCTGTCAAAGCAAGGGATCAGCTTGAGAGCCTTGGCTTCAATCAAACGCTTCTCTTGCTCTTGAAGGGCCTTCAACTGAGTTTCAAGCAACTTCTTCTTGGTAGCAATAGCGTCAAGGCTCTGTGGGACGGCTGCCACCTTTGAAACTACGCTGTGATTGTTAGTTGTAGACCGCTTGATAACCCGCAGCTTCAGAGATTTTGAAGCGGGCCGCGAAGAGCTTCGCCAATTCCGACGCGCTGAGACCGGGCTTTTCAATTTGCAAGTTCTCTTGCTTCCCTATGAGCATGGGTCTTCTGTTCGTCCTTTACCGTTTTCACCCTCACCCGGGAGAGCTCCTGCTGGACCCCGGCACATGTCAGGAAGCCGCCTGTCAGCTACGGTGCAACTGATCGTGTCGATATTGTGCTTACGAACCCGCCAGTCGGCGGTCGTGAAGAAGACGGAATTGAGAGCAACTTCCCGACCGCCTTGTCCCAATCGGAACTGTTCGGGTCATCCAGTCTTAGACCTTGCCATACCGACGTATCCACACCCGGTGCAATTTGCATCGTGTCCACCAACTTTCAAAATAAAGGGATATGCTCAGCTCGTACTTACAGGTTATTTCGTACGCGATCCGACTATAGCGGGGTCCTGAGAAAGTCGTATCTCCCCACTCCCTGGACAATCAGAAATCGACAATCTCTTGTTCCGCGATTTGAAGTCTGGTGGGCGTGTCCTGCATTGATCTGGTAACGCTCGCCGATACCAAGGGCACGATAATCATCAGGTGCACGTGTTTCGACCGTCAGCTCGCCTTCCAATACAAAGAAGTGGTCCGTGATCTCGCTGTGGGAGTGCCAAGGGATGACCTCGCCGGGCGCTAGCGTAAAGAGGCGCGCCTGAACGTCCTTCCCGGCAGCAACGGTCTCGACATTTTTGACGGTGTAGTTGGTTTGCTGCTCTTTCGCGACCATGGTAGCCTCATTTATATAAACATATCGCAAACCAGTATGGAAACCTGCAATTCCTACCTGTGATCTCTACCTGTGAAACAGGTATAACGCGTGTGAAGAAGATGCTCATACGATCTAAGTTGTTATCTTTCGGAACCGTGGTAGGTTGACACTTATGGCTGCCACTTCAGCACTACTGACAACGCTGCCGCCGTTCTGCTCAATCTGGGGCATTATGGCTGCGGCGATCGCGCTCGCCCCTCCGACAGGGTAACTGCCGCCAGCAAAGTAGTGTTCGGCGATGGTCGCGTGAACGGCGAAACTGCTTTTTCCCGGTGGCAGCCCGTAGTCGCCCCATTGCGCTGTGAGTATGCCTATGAGTTCCTGGTTGTTGGTGAACCCCTCAAGCACCTCGCGCGTGGTGCGTTTTGCCCAGCGTAGGTACGGGACGCGCATTAAAGTGCCTGCCAAAGCCGCTACAAATCTCGGGACTGCCTTCTCGGCATAGTACAGGCCACTCGCGCGGTTGCACGTTTGCACGGCTGCGATGTACTGATCGATGGCTTTGCTTTCGCGTGGGAAGGATTGCCTCAGGCTCTCGCGAAATCGCCCGCGTCCCGCGATCATGTCAAAGGTTCGGCCCTCGAAGACGAACCGGTCATAAACTTCTGGCATGGGTTGCCACTGCACGCGGCCAGCGGTCACGTAATCGAAGGCGCAGCGCGCGGCATCGCGCCTGTCTTGCACCTGTCCGATATAATGCAGGCCCACGTCCCACTCGTAGCCGGGACGGCGAAATGTATGCGTGAAACCGCCAACCTCGTAATGCTTTTCCAGCACCAAGACGCGCCTGCCGCCGTGCATCGCGAGCAATAGGGCAGCGGTGAGCCCGCCGATTCCTGAACCGATGACAATGGCATCCCACTGGGCAGCGAGTTTTGCTTGTTTGTAAGGAATTCCGTTAACCATGTGTCGTCCCTCGCGACAAACGGCCACGTCCGAGCACCATATTAGCGCGGCACAGGCGATTCGCAGATGGTTCCTCGATTCGCGTGCGAACCCAAACCGGCCAGCTCGCCCAGAGCCAGTGCTCAAAATCGAGTGAAGCATTTCTTCGACAGACGGTGATGACCGACGTGCATTCCCCCGACGAGTTCCGAACAGCTACGGTGCGCAACCTCGACGCGTGGTACGCGGCATTCGGTGTCCAACCCGGAGACAAACTCTACCTCGCGCCAGCCGGTTTCTACCGGTGGCCTCTACCTGTGATAAGGGTAAAACAGGCTAAAAGACGCTCTTCTAATGTCCGTAAGCTGTTGTATTTTGTATGCGCGTTAGGTTGACACTGTGGAGATGTGGCCGCGACCTTTGGACATGTGTCGGCCAATGGTCCGCTGAGTGGAAAAGGGTCAATCGCGCAAATCCATGTTCGTAGCCCTGAAGAATATGGAAGAACTGCGCCGTCTCTACGACAGCGATACGCCAGTACTGGCATATGCCTTCAAGCGGCGGACGGTCGAGGGCTGGACGCCAGAGCACAGCCACCCGCGCGGGCAACTCATCGCACTCACCCAGGGGTTGATCATCTTGGAAGCAGGAAGCGAGCGATGGATGCATCCCTCCCAGCGTTGCGGCAGAGGTCGGCGTCGAGCAAAATCAGGTCCGCAATTTTTCCTTTCGCCACGGAACCATAGCGGTCCGTTGCATTCATGAATACGGCTGAATTCAGGGTTGCTGCTTGAAGTGCTTCCAGATTGCTTCCTCCCGCCTTGACCAGTAAAACGAGTTCGTCATGCAGACTGAAATGTATGCATTCACGAGGTCAGTGCCAGCCAGAAATCGTACGCCCTGACCGTGCATCTCGTGGGCTATCTCGAAGTACTTTTCGTAAGTCTTCTTTGCCCGATTCCAGTCCTCAGGCGTGCGCCATTTCACTCGAAAAATCGGCCTTTGGATCCCAGGACTTTTGCACGTCGCCGGGAATATAGACCAGCAGCAGGTCAGCCCTGAAGGTCTAGTCAGGGTCACGGTCCCTCTACAGGTATCGGTATCGTGTAGGCAAACCCAATTGCTCGACTTCAATGCGCGTCAATTGCCGAGAGCATTCTCCTCGGTTACACTCAGCGTTCACGGGGCACACGGATGAAATGACAAGCGAGCTTTGGCGTGGGACAGCCAGCCGGAGGAATCTCTTGAAGTGGGTCTTGTTGCTCAGCCTTCTCCTCGCTTTTCCGAGCATGATTCAAGCACAGACGGCATTGACTCTTGCTCAAGCAGTTGCGCCGGATCAGAGCAGGCTCCGTTCATTGGGAGGCGGACAGCCCTCGATCGCCGAATTTTCTGACGGACAGACTCTTATTGTCTTTGCCCATCAAGACGACGACCTGCTCTGGATGATGCCATTTTGGCCAGTCACATCCAAGTTTCTTCTTGCGGGTTATCCGGCTGCACCAGTCTTCGAAGATCTCACCACAAGTTTTCCGCCGCAGCTGAATTATCACGCGCGCTGGACACCGATTTGGGGGACAGTAGACAACGACATTTGGGCCGAGATATTCACGGATCGGTGCAAGAGAGCACCAATCGTTAACTTGGCGACCTTGAAGTCGCATCTCCGCCCTTACTTGACTTCGTCTATTAAACGCATCATCACTCACAATAATTGGGGGGAGTACGGGCACGCACAACACCGACTGGTGAATATTGCCGTGAGGCAGCTCGCAGTTGAAAAAGGTATCGATGTCTGGGCTCTTGGTACCAGAATGCCGCTCGTGGCAGACGAGCAGTCTCAATATGTCAATGTAGCGGGGAAACTTGGCCTTCCGACAATCGAAGGATATTTCGACCCCAACCTCTTCCGCGACGTAAGGGCCACGTATCTGGCTCGCATACCTGCCGCTTCGACGCCGGAACTCACGGCCAAGTTTCGAAGCTGGTCGGCGACGCTGTGGACTTGGTCCGATCAGCCAGAAGCCTTCCCGATGGGATGGCGCCCCTTCGTCAAGCTCGTAGACAAGGGCGTCGACCTGACGATCAAGAACTCCGCAGTGAAGCAACTTGAAAACAATGTCATGATCTTCAATGATTGTCCCGCGAGTCCAACACTTTCGAATAGCTCTGATAAGGGTGCAGATTCAGGATCACGGGCGGGTAGGCGCTCTAACTGACGCCGCGTTCACCTCCTTAACTCTGCGTCCCAATTTGTCACTAATGTGATGGGCCGCGATGGCTCAGGCCTTCCAGGCCCAACCGCAATCGCCACAAATCTTCGTCCGTCGTTAGTTACATCGAGTGGACTGGAAACCCCGATTTCGCTGACTTGAGTCTTCCAGCGAAACACGATATGAGCGCCGTCAGCTTCCGGTACGTCAGCCTTTAGTGAAAGGGTAACAGACATCAGGGAATTATCCGCGGACCAGAAAAAGAGTTCCCTACCATCGCGCCCCCACACCGGCTGAGTCCCACCCGCACTCGAGATCTGCCACTTGCCGATTCTGTCTCAGACGACCCATTCGCCGCTGCGGCGCTTGCGGGCGACATTTAGCAGATAATCGTCCATGGCCGCAGCGCGATCAGGGTCAAAACAGTGCTTCGCACCGGCAACATCCAGTTGGTCGCCAAGAACGAGCCGCTCGTTCCTTGCCACTCCTGCAAGAATGGTATGCGCAGACTGTTCCGCAGATTGCGCACCCGGAGGGGTGCCTCTGTCTTGCCAGATTGCGGTAGTGGTAGTGCCCGGAGTCGCGGACGTCAGACAAATATTCTCATCCCACAGCTCGTAGCGCAAAGCGAGCGATAGCCCATTGAGTGCTGCCTTAGTGGCTGTGTACATGGTCTGGTAAGCCATCGGTGCAAATGCAATGCCAGAGATTGTGTTGACGATGTGCCCACCGCCTTGCTTGCGCATGATCGGCAGCACCGCGCGGATGCCGTAAAGCGCCCCGTAGAAGTTCAGCGCGAATGCTTTCTCCCAATCCTCATTCGTCTGTTGGTCGAAAACCCCGCCGAACCCCGCACCCGCATTGTTGAACAAGATATCGATGCGCCCACCGAACTCTGCGGCTTTCTGAATCATCTCCTGCACATCTTCTTCCTTCGTGACATCACAGTGGATGCCGAGCACCTTGCCCGGATAGGCTGAGTTCAGCCGCCCAGCTTCCCGATTAAGTTTCTCGTCATTGAAATCAGCGAGGACGACTTGCTTCGCTTCGAAGCAGAGCATGGTCTCTGCAAGGGCTAAGCCAATGCCCGAAGCTCCCCCCGTCACGACAGCGACTTTGTCTTGATAGTATTCGTTTGTATGAGTCATGTTTGATCGACTCCTTCCTTAGTCCGACCGTCAGTAAAGCTATTACAACGCCGCCGAATTCTCAGGCGGTAGCGAATAGAGATCCCGTGGAGCGAGTGGTGAGGGTGTGGCACTGTTCAACACAATTGAGCAGTGACTGAAGCTACGAGGCTCATTGAAATGGCTTGGCCCCGGAAGGGCCCTCACTAGCTGCAGGATACACCGTTAGTTTCAACGGTATGAACTGACTCAGGCGGCACACGACCAGTGCCCGCTCACCGAAGAGGTCAGAGGTTCGAGTCCTCCCGGGTCTACCATTTCCTACCTGTGTTCGCGCGGCGGGACGCGACCGCGGTTTCGCGTTCCAATAATCGCTTGCGTCCGAATCTACGTGCCCGATAGAGCCTGCTCCAGATAGAACCGAGGTCTGGGTTAGTAGTTCGAATGGAGTTGGAGGCGAGTGATACGAGCGATGCGTGAGAAATCCTGATCGACCGTGAAAAGAATGGCCCGATGATCAAGGGCAATGGCAGCAATGAGAGTGTCGATGGTGGTCAATGAGAATCCTTTTGCGCGACCAATGCGGAAAATGGCCGCCGCTTCGCGGTACGTGGAGAAGCCGAGAGGCTCGAGCATATCCCACTGCGAAAGATGACGCTCGATTTGGTCGACGTCGCGCCTGAGGCCTTGCAAGATCTCGGAAACGATAACGCCCGAAAGGGCAAAAGGTTCTGCATCGGCTATCATCCGGCGCAGCTCGGTTCCGGCGCGACTCGGCGAGGGACTGAAAAAGTCGACCCAAACAGAGGTATCGACGAGAATCAAACGCGATTTCTCCGAGCCAACTTGTAGTTACCTTTCCAAATACCACTGCCATGATAACGAAGGATGCTTTTGCGATCCTCCGAGCGGACAAGCAACTCCAAAGCTCTATCCACGATTTCGCGCTTTGTTTTCAGGCGCGTGAGTTTTTTCGCCTTGCGGATCAGGGTTTCGTTAATGTTGATGTTAGTGCGAGCCATAAAGTAACATTATACACCAATTTTAGCGAGATTGGTGTATCCATGCGGAAGAACTAGGTTCGAGTCCTCCCGGGCATACCATTCTTTAGTCCCACCAAAATTTCCTACCTGTGATTTCCTGCCTGTGTTGTGGTTAGTGTTGTGCCCAACCCTGCATAAATGTAGTGTTCGCCGAAGGCTTTCTTTAGCGCTATGAATGCTGGCTCTCCGGTGCAGTGACCGGGGGCAATGTATTCGACGTTGAACCGATCATGCAGCGCCGTGACAATCTTCTCGATGTCCGAATCGGGCGCTACAACAAGATGAAACCCGCCAGCGATGAAATGAACGCGGGTAATCGTTCTTGCTGATTCGACGATTTTGTCGATTCCGGGATGCGAACAACCAACGACGATGACGAGTCCTTCGGAGGTATCGATGACGAGGGAGAGTTCGCGGAGTTCGAGTGTCCCCGGCTTATCGGAGACGAGTGTAACTAGATGAATGTTCGGTGCGATGTCCGTGTTCTTGTCCACCAGCCGGAAGTTGGCGCTAGGCCAAGCCGAGCCAAACCGCAGGACTTCTGGCGGCGCACCGTTGTAATAGCGTTGCTCGGCCGGAAGAGAGGGGTCTTTGCGATAAAAGGTGCTTGGCAAATCCGCGCCAAAGACGCCGAAATTTTCCTTTGGCGCATAGATGGTCACTCTGGGATTCACCTGCAGGAGGTAGGCCATTCCTCCCATGTGGTCCCCATGGCGGTGCGACACCACCACGAAATCGAGCTTGGAGAGGTCGATTCCTTTTGCCTTCGCGTTCTGCTCAAGAATGTCCGGGTCGTTTCCGGTGTCGAACAATATGCGTTTGCCTTCATATTCGACAAGAGCGGCATAGCCCCACTCTTTTTCCATTGGCGAAGCTTGGCCGAAAGCATCGTATAGCACAGTGATTTGGACGTTCGTCGGATCAACGTTTACATTCGTCGCAGTTGTGTTGGGACCGTTTGCAACCAAGACGAGAAGCGTCGCAGAAATTACCCAGGACATGGCTCATTGCGTCCTCCTGAGCTTGCGCCGAGACTAGCCGTGCTGACGGACACAGTAGTCTATACATCCGGCGACGTCGTGCGGTAAACATCCTAGCAACTCGGATGTCCAATCGGGCCTACCATTTTGCAGCAACAGCGAAGACGATTCTCTGAAGAACCAGCGGGATTCCGGGGAGATAGCCCTGAGTGGCCTTGACGAACGTGAGCCTCGCGATCGGATTGCTGGGCAATCCGTCTCTGGCCGCCCCGCCGTCGTTCGCGATTCCGTAGGCCAACTGAAATGCCTTAACAACACCGCCAGTAGGATCCGTGTTGATTGTGAAAATGACAGGCTCATCGCGGTCATTAGCAAATCTATGTGGCTGCCGAATGTGAGCGGTCGCGCTTCCTCCCGGCTTAAGCACGAGATGCTTCTCGTCTTTACCTAAGTAGACTTCCAGCTTGCGCTGCTTAACTGTGAATGTCTCAACGAAGTCCGCATGGTAATGAAGCGGCGGACGCGAGCTTCTTCGGATCACGCTTCGGGCAATTGGTGCCAGGTCTCACTTCGAGGCGTCTAGGATACGACACAGCCAGATCGATGGACCGCAACCCTACACGGGCGCGTTGAAGCTCACCTCTCCCCGGCGGGACAGCTCATAGAGGGTGACACGCGCCCGGCGGTGGGCCGCTTCGAGATCTCCGCGGTCGACAGCGACCAACCCACTGCCCGTTTCAAGAATAGCGTCCGCCTCCTGTGATAGCACGTGACGGCAAGTGTCCGGAAGCCGCGCTGCCAGCCGACGAATTGCGTCCAGTTGGCGGATGAGAACAGCCGGTGTGGTCGCCGAGGCTTGCCGAATTTGGTCGAACGCCAGTTTGGCGAGGCGCTCAAGCCGCACGGGCGGCATCCATACTCGGAGCTGACCGCTAGTGTCGTACCAATTCCCTTCAAGTGGTGGGCGTTCAGCGAGAGTGAGTAGCGCCTCGGCTAGCCAGTCAACGGATGCAACCCCCGTAAAGGTATCGTTAACTGCAGGCGACAGCGCGCGAATCGCAATTTCCACGACCTGGGCGATGCCAAATTCACTATCTTGCGTGAGCGTGCGGTGACGGCCGATGTGAACTCCTCGATCAATGGCTGTCTGAATCGCCGCGGCCTTGTCCGCCGGGACAATTGCTGCCAGTGCCTCACCGTGGAGCACGAACTGGCCCGGACGAAATTTGAGCACGATCAGGGCGTCTGCTGCCTGCGCCGCTGCGACTAGCGCGCCATGATCGACGTGCTGGAGGTATCCGCTTTTCGCGCATGACACGGTTGCTCCGGTTTCGGCTTGACGCACAATTGCCTCATCGTCGGGCAAAGGCCCGGTTCCCTCACCAGGCCCAACCACGAGAGCGCTGCCTGCCGCAACATACAGATCGTCGACAATCGCACCGATCATATCGGGATTCTGGATCGATTTCGCCACTCGATGACTGTAGTAGACGAGAAACCCAAAGCTAAGTACCACGAGCACCCAACTGGTAATCAATGACACCTGCGGGATGAACGTCGATTGTGGATCCTGATGTGTTACCAGAAAGACTAGGCAGATGTACACGAACGTGCCCATGAACAGACCGATCGTGACCTGGGTCACCCAATCCTGCAGGAACCGGTAGAGCAGGCGAGGGCCGAACAGGGTCGATACCATGGACAACACGAGCAATGCGACCGAGAAGATCAACGCCAGTACAGTCGCAACCGCGCCCATCATGGCCGCGAGGATGGCGCGCGCGTCATCGATGCTTCCCATCGTCAACCATGATGGGATGTGAATGATGCCATACTTGTCGAGGATGTCGGGAATCAGGGTGATCACAAACAGCCCAACCGAGGCGAGCGACAACCTCAGCGGGATCCGCCAGAGATTGATATCCCGTTGCGAACGGAGCTTGGTAGGCCGCGGGGCAAGCATCCGAGCTGAACCTATTTCTTGTCGAAATCTTGGGGTCAACGTATCAACTCCTTAGTAGTTGCGCGTGCCTTAGTAGTTGCGCGTGCCTTCCGCATTTCCCCCTCAATAACCCAGGTACCTCAGATCGTACAGCATCAGCTCAACTCTCAACCTCTAAGGAGCAGTCGCTCCAGTTCTGGCCGAGAGCCAGGGTCGGCAGATGACTCAGCGCAACCATAATGACCAGGCAAGCGGCCAGAACGACTCCAAACGAAAGAAAATGGGTTGGCCAAGTTCCCATCAGAGTGATTCCATCACAGAAGTCCCTAAAGCGCACATAAAGAAATCAGCTGATTGGGACGGAAATAATCTTTACGAAAATTTTATGGATTCTTTCTACAAACTTTATGCGGTTTGGTTTCCAATGCAAGCGAAGTACTACAACAGACAGCCCGATAGTTTCGCCAGAGGTTGCAATGGTTGCGATTACTGCAGTCGCTTTGCTGTCCACCTTAGCCATCACGTTCTATGTGCGATTCCTCATCGCCATCTGCCAAGAATGTAAGGGGCATCGGACTTATCACTTAGTGCGTCTTCGGTCTGACTCGGGTGAATTCGCACTGGTGGCAGGCCGGACGATGGGAACCCCATTCCTTCGGGCCGCCTGAAGGCGCGGCACTCCTTAAGTTTCGTCCTACCACCTCTTCGTCGAGGTTCAACAAAAGCAAGCAATAACCGAGAGAGCTATCTCCGGTGGAGGAAAGAACATGCGTTCTGTGTTGTCTGTTATTGCGAGTGTTGTGGTGCTGACGGTCTGCTCAGCCAAGGGGCAGTCGACGTTTGGAAGTATTGTCGGCGTCGTGAACGACAAGACGCAGGCGGTTATCCCCGGCGCGACCGTAAAGATAGAGAACATGGAGGACAGCAGTGTTCGCTCTGCTACCTCGGATCAGAACGGGGCCTTTGAATTCCTAAATCTGAAGCCGGGCAAGTACTCGGTTTCGGTTAACGCAGAGGGTTTTGCCGATTTTCAGATCGCAACGGCCGAACTGACCGCACGTCAGGCGCTAAGGATCGATGCCACGCTTGAAGTCAAGAGCCAGTCGCAGACGGTCGAAGTCTCTAACACAATCGCCGTGATTAACACGGAGAATGCAACGATCAGCGATTCCATCGCGAACCAGCAGATTACTGAGCTTCCTCTGAATAGCAGGGCGACGACGACCAGCCCACTGAGCGCTTTATCGATATCGCCCAACGTGCAGCAGGACAGCTCTGGAAACATCGCTCTCGGTGGAGCGAGTTCCTCGATGGTGAACTTCTCGGTGGACGGAATCTCGACTACGAACGTGAGACAAAACGGTGCCCTCTCGGATGCCTACCCCTCGCAGGAGGGAATCGCCGAGATGAAGGTCACCTCATTCAACAACAACGCGGAGTTTTCTCAGGTCGGCGATGTAACCTTTACCACAAAGAACGGGACGAATCAATTTCACGGCACGCTGTTTGAGTATTTGCAGAATGACGCGCTGGACGCAGATCCGTATGGCTTTGGAGGAAAGAACCCGAAACACTTCAACACATTCGGCGGATCACTGGGCGGTCCAGTAACGATTCCAAAGCTTTATGACGGAAGGGATGAGACATTCTTTTTTGCGGATTACGAGGGAAACCGCCGCGCAACATCAGTGGCTGAGCAGTTCCTGGTTCCCACACAAGCTGAACGTAGCGGCGATCTGACCGCGCTCGGCGGACCGCTGATCCCTTCTGCCAACATCCGTCCGACAGCGAAAACTCTGCTCGCCTACTATCCTCTGCCGAATGTGGCGGGGCACTCCAACTACAACTACGAGACTTTTCAGCCAATACCGTCGCGAACGGATGGAGCCGATATTCGCATCGATCAAAAGATTTCCTCGAAGCAATCAGCGTATGCACGCTTCAGCCGCAAGAACATTGCCGAGGATTATCCAAACCCCCTGCTACCGAATGATTCGGATAGTGTCCACAACCGCAGTTTGCTGGTGTCCCATGTGTACGCGATCACTAGCCGTTTGGTGAATGAATTTCGTTTCGGCTTCACCAACGTGACCACCAGTGTAGGCTTTCCCATCGAGGGGGCGAATGCGCTGTCACAACTTGATCTCACGGGCGTCAATATCAGCCAGCACCCGACGACACACGCATTTCCCACTTTCAACTTCAGCGCAGGGACTGGCTTCACGCCGATCGGCAGGGACAAAACGGGTGTGACGCAGTCGAAAACGACTCAGTTTACGGACAACCTGAGCTACAGCTATGGAAAACATACGTTCAAAACTGGCCTAGATGCGCGGCGGGTACGATATTTCGATCTAGAGAGCTTTGCCCCCGTCTTTAATTCCGACGATTTCGGTGATTTCAGCTTTCAGCCCAGCTTCACAGGAAATGCCTTTGGTGATTTTCTAATCGGTGCACCGACCACACTCAATTTTGCAGTTTCTAGTCCTGACGTAGGCGGCACCGCTTGGCAATATGGCATTTACGGTCAGGACGAATACCAAATCAACACTCACCTAACGCTGAACTATGGCCTGCGCTGGCAGATCTTGCCCGGCTTTCACGAGGACGGCGGGAATCTCGCGAACTTCGACCAGAGAAACAATGCAATTGTCGTGCCCAACGAGTTAGCAGCATACCTACAACAGCAGAACATTCAAGCATCGAACTCGGCCTTTCGGCAGTCGTTTAATGCCTGCGGCCTGGGATATACGGCGCTTCCTTGCACAAACTATGTCACCGCTAGTCAGGATCACCTCCCGCAGTCACTGCGTAACATCTACATGCGGAACTTTCAGCCGCGTGTGTCGATTGCCTGGCGGCCCTTCAACGATACGAAGACCGTGATTCGCGCGGGGTTCGGCATCTTCACCGTGACCAACCTTGGACCCCTGTCCTTTAACAACAGCGGAAATCCGACTTCCGCTCTTCACACCTACAGGAATACTAAAACTGCGAGCGGCGCGCCTTTAATTCAGTTCCCCAACACTGCTCCTCCGACAACAAGTATTCAATATGGCGGTGGCGGTCTTGATCAGGGCGTCGATCCGAACTATCGTGATCCGCAAGCCAATCAATGGAACTTTACGGTGGAACGGCAGTTGGGGAACAACGACAGTTTGCGCGTCAGCTATGTGGCTATGCACAGCTACAGGCTCAGCGTCACAGAAGACCTAAACCAAATTCCGGCAAGCACGACGCCGTACCAAACCACCTCGGCGAGCCCTTATGTTGATCCGCGAGCGCCGTACCACAACTGGTTCACCCTCTACTCCACTTTCAATGCGGGCGAAGCAAACTACAGCGCGCTAGAGGTCGAGGCAACCCACAAAATGTCACACGGGCTGTACTTTGAAGCAAACTATACTCTCGCAAGAAACCTGGCGGACAATCAGGGTGACACTCCAACGACATTTGCGGGAGAAGTAAATTACGGTGTCCCCATCGCCAACCGCTTCGACATAGCCAGTGACTATGGCAACGTAGAGGGGACACGGCGACAGCGCTTCCTCTTGGCGGGGATCTATCAGTTGCCGGTGGGGGAAGGGCGGACATTCCTCAATGCCGGAGGCTGGAGAAATGTTTTGCTGGGCGGATGGGAAATGAACACGATCACTCTGATCGAGACCGGGCCTTGGCTGACGCCGGGCATCAGTGATTCATTTGACCAGTCCAATACCGACGTCGTGAATCGTGGCGCATTCCTTCGTCCCGACGTGGTGTCGACGAATTTCTACGCAGGTCAGTCGCGGGCCCACTACTTCAATCTGGCAGCATTTGCTCCCACTCCGGCTGGCGCCGGACGTTTTGGCAATGCTGGCGTTGGAATTCTCGAAGGCCCTGGCACCGTGGCGGTCAGCCTCGGATTAGCCAAGGTGTTTAACGTGACGGAAAGGGCGAAACTGCGATTTGAATCGACGTTCACTAACGTTTTGAATCACACAAACTTTGCTCCGCCAGCAACGCAAATCGACAATACCGCGACTTTCGGTGTCCTCAGTGCCCCGCAAACTGCCGAAAACGCTGGCAATCGAACGGGGCAATTAGCGTTGCGGCTCGATTTCTAGGAAGAAGGTTCCCCGCGACGCCATAGCCGGAGTGTTCGCGGTTGAGACCGTTGCGCTAGAAGCAGCCGTCCCACAAGATTCCGCAGGCGGATTCTCCACCGTAGGCGGCGAGCTCGGATGCCCCCGGCATGCGAAAGATCGGATCCTGTCCAGCCCTCCGGCCGCACAGAGGTCCCAACAGAATGCGCGCCCGGCTTTCGAGTTGGGCGGGTTTGCCGAAGTACTTCCTCACTCAGGAACGCGACAGCCGCGAGGGAAATTGATCACGCATCAGTAGCTCAAGGGAGCAATGGGCTTGGCTGGGACTCTAGGCGCACAAGGCGGGAATCAGGAGTTTTCTGGTGCAGATAAGGAGAAGGACCCTTAAGTGCAAGGTAATGCCTCACTTGCGAGTCGTGCCGCTTGACCTGACATCTTCGTAAGAAGAACCCTCGCGGACGGAGAGGCGCTCGCTCCGAGCACGCAGGGGCGCCGAGCATCCCTTATTTTTCAGTGCACGTGATCAGATGCAGCGCTTTTCCTCGCGTATAGAGTTGGGCACCTTGGAGGCCCTCCTATGACTCATTTCTCTGGGTTCCGCATTTCCGTTCTATTGCTCGCGCTGGTGCAGGTTCTCTCTGCCCAACAAAATCAGAACACTACTACTCAAGTAGGAGATTTGCTGTTCACGATGCCTGCGGGATGGACCCAACTGCAGAACGGAGCAGGCATCACCGCTCCTCCTACCGAGGTGGGGAAAGTAACGTTGATTATGTTCTCAGCCACGCCGTTGCAGGGTGATTTGAAGGCCGCCTACCAACAGCAGCTTGCCGAGATGCAGAAAACCGCAAATGTACAGCCGATCTCCGAACCCGCCATCCAGCAGATGCAAGGCGGGTTTCCGGCCCTCATGGTTCCGGGCGTCCTGACCGAACCCAATGGCCTTCAATTTGTGATGCTGTATGTGCTGGCACAGAACGGCACCAAGGGAGAAAGTCTCCTGTTTGTGACGAATGATACTGATCAGAACATGATGACGCTGCACAAGGCCGCGCTCACCATCATCCTGACCACATTACGTTTCTCTGGGTCGCAAGCGGCTTCCCCGGGGGAAGTCATGGCTAGGGGAGGAACGAGCGGGGCAGCCAACAGCCTGATGCCCAGTACGCCAAATGCAACGTTGCGAGGCGCGTCAAATCCCGCATTCATGGCCGCATCGGGCGGATCGAGTAGAGATGCGATGCCCGCCATGGGACTCTCCACGACGCCCGGCGGTCCGCCCCGGTTTACCGGGATCCTGCGAGCTGCTGCCCGAAACGGTGAGGATCCGACGGCAAATCTGGCCATTGGCGATCCCGCAGGGAACTCGCCCGGATACAAGTTTCTGGTGTTCTTTGACGACGGGCGGGTGAAGCGAGGCCTGATTCACCAGGGGTTCGGCGAGACCTTCGCGGAACCGTCCATGCGCCACGACATTGCCAGCGGTGGAAAATTTGCCATGCAATGGGGAATCTACCAGTTCGGTGGAGGTAGCGGCAGGATTCAATTTGCCAGCGCGATTGGAGGCCAGCAGCTGGTCTCCGGACTGCGCGGCGAGATTTGGAATGTTGTGGAATATCCCGACCACCTCGTGGTGAACGGAGAAACCTATCTTCAACTTCCATGTCCTCCTGGACTCAAACTGAGCGGAATGTTCAAACCATTTGGTGACGTCAACCAACGGGGCATCACATTCACGCCCGACGGACAATTCATTGACGAGGGAATTTTCGATACCGGCACGTCAATGGCCGTTGGAATGGTCGGGGGAGGGATTGGGATGGCCTATGGCTTCAGCTCTCCGAAGGCTGGTCGTGGTGTTTACAACGTCTCGAATTACGGGCTCAACTTGCGCTATGCCAGCAGTGTCAATCCCGTTCCTGTCTTTTTCATCGAGCCCGAATCATCACCGAACGACGTGCGAACAATCTACATAAGTAACGTGAAATACCAGCGCGTGCAATAGTGCTCAGATTTCATGAAAGAGATCGGCCATCCTGGCCCCTATGACGCGGTGGACCAACAACAACCGGTTTCGTTCCTTCGGCTATGCTCTTCATCGCCCCCTCCGGCGATGATTACTCGTGGCGTACGGGCCCGAAATCCAACAGGCACAGCCCAAACCAAACTAAGGCGGGAAATTTGTTGGTGCTTCAGATTGGTATTCAGACAATCCCGACATAGGTCGTTCACCCTCGCAGAGGTTTTGAGTCTTACCTTATCTTTATCTTTGATCAAAATTCTGGTCGCCCGTCGCGTTGATAAGGCGGTGCGAGTATCAACTTTCGGAGGATCCTATGAACTGCGCTCGTTCCGCAGCCGCGACAATTTTGGTCATGATTGCCATCCTAGTTCTCGGCAAGCCGGGGTGGGCGCAAGCTCTTTCCTATGAAGGCGATGTTGGAGGTACGAAGCGACCCTTCACTGTCCCCGAAGGGAAATACGAACTCTTCCTGTATGTCAGCCAAGAGATACTTTCTAGCGAGGCATGCTGGTTTTCTGGGCGTCTCGAAAGGACGTCTCCAACATACTGGAGCTTGTCGCTTGGGACCGGAATTGAGATCTCCAAGGATGACTGGAAGCCGCAGTGGGAACTCGACGACCACAATGTAGCGCTTCCAGCCAGGCAGTATTCGCTTTCGATCTCCTTTCAGACAACTTGCCATTGGTATTTTTCCCTAATCGCAGAGCCGAAGACCGGCGGCGATGCTTCCGGCTAAGTCGCTCCCTGCTGGTTCGGACCTGTGACCATGATTAAGAAGTACCTTTTCCTCCCAACTCCTTCCACTTCTACCTCGTACCGGGATTCTGTGCGATTCGAAGCCCACTACGAATCGAACTATGGCTTGGGAGGAAATTGGCCTGTGCGAAATCAGGCAGGGAAACAAGTTGATTACGGAAGCGGTGCTGCGAGTCGACAAGGACAACTCCCACAAGACCTTCTACGTCGTGTTGCCATTGAGTCGCTTTCCTGCCTTGGCGCCAGGCACCATAAGCGTGATGTTCCACACAACGATGGGTGACAGCACCGGAAAGTTCCCGCTTACGAAGTGCATGGGAGAAGGGCAATGCTAGCCCGGTGATGCAGCGCATCAGCCGCGTCAATCGCATTGGTACGAGGACGTTGACCCTACCCGTCTGCAACTTCTATCCGAGCACAGTGTGGTGAACGCGGAAGCGCACCTTCAACTTCCATGCCCCGGGGCTCAGACTGAGCAGAACGTTCAAACCATTTGGTGACGTCAACCGACGAAGCATCCTGAGATTCAATTTCGATCCGACCTCGGATTCCTCAAAAATTCAGCGCGGGCGTGATCACACTTGCGCCTCGTTGTCGCGCTACCAAGTGATGGCCGGTTGCATACGGCACTGAAATCTCAATTCGGGGGTTCTCCAATGACACACACTAGAGCTTCGCGGCAGTTGATACTTAAGGGCATGTGGTGGTCTGTGGCTTTGCTGATTATCTGTACGATCACAACGGTTCGAGCAAACGCGCAGACCTTCACAAACCTATGGAAGTTTAGCAACGGTGACGGTGCCAACCCACAGGGAACGCTGGTTCTGGGTAGCGACGGTAACTTCTACGGAACAACTTCCAATGGCGGCAATCTCAACGACTGCGGCCTGCACGGCTGCGGCACGATCTTCAGAATTACTCCGCACGGCAAACTGCAAGATATCTACCAATTCACTGGGGGAGCGGATGGCGCGGAACCACGGGCAGGCCTGATTCAGGTCAATGGAGTCCTCTATGGAGCGACCTCCTATGGAGGAAACATCGACACAGAACAAGGCACAATTTTCAGCATCAACGAAGACGGCAGCAATTTCTCGGTTTTATATACGTTTAGTGGAGGCGCAGACGGAGGTCAACCGGTTGCACGTTTGCTGCTTGGCAAGGATGGCAACCTGTACGGCACCACCAGTCAAGGTGGACAAAATAGCAATTGCTTTAACGGATGTGGCACCATCTTCTCGATTGCACCGGACGGCAGCAATTTCACTACTCTGTATCAGTTTTACGGGGGAAACCAGGTCTACCCGGGACCAACGGATGGAAACGCGCCTGAAGCTGGCTTGATTCAGGATTCCAGCGGGAATTTCTACGGCACCACCCACAGCGGAGGCGCGTTGTGCAACCCCGATCTCACCTGTGGAACTGTATTCATGTTCCAGCTCCCGGGTACATTGACAACTTTGCATAGCTTCAACGGAACGACAGACGGCTCAAGCCTGGACGCACCATTGGTCTTGGGGCGGAATGGCACTCTCTATGGGACCGCCCAAGCCGGTGGAAATCTCAATTGCGGAATCAACACAGCACAAGCAGGTTGCGGAACGATCTTCAGCGTCAACGTCAACGGGAATGAATTCAACGTAGTTTGGACCTTCCAAGGATCGCAAAATCTCCCTTCCCCGGATGGCGCGCAGCCGTTTGGAGAACTCTTATTTGGAACCGACGGGAATCTGTACGGAACCACTGGGTACGGAGGAGCTGTGGGCGGATCGTGCATCTCTGAGGCTGGTTGTGGCACCATCTTTTCCCTCGCTCCTACTGGTGGGAAGCCTACGATCCTGCATAGTTTTGCTATAACCGATGGGGACCTGCCTACAGGAGGGTTGATTGAGTCGAGCGGAACTTTCTACGGGACGACCAGCGACGGCGGGAATTCGGGCTGCACCGTGACAACCCGCTGTGGAACGGTTTTCAGCCTGGCGGTCTCCAGCCAGGGCAAAACCTCCACCACCACTACTGCGATGGTGACTCCATCATCCATTGAGCAGGGAGCCCCCGGCGGAGTGACGTTATCTGCCACGGTAAGGCCAGCCTCGGGCAGTGGCACGCCGACGGGAACAATTACGTTCTTCAACCAGACCACCCAGCTCAGCCAGCAGTCACTCAGTGCTGGCATGGCCTCGATCAGCTACGACACCAGTGTTCTGGCGGGGGGCAGTTACTCCATCAAGGCAGTCTACAGCGGGGACGCAAACTACGCTGCGTCAACCTCGACTGCTGCCACGTTAAGCGTGGTGGATTTCCAGATTTCCGCCACTCCTACCACGGTTACGGTGAGTGCGCCTGGTCAGACCGGCAGCACTAACTTGACGATCACGCCGCTGGGAGGGTTCGACCAAAACCTCACGTTCGCTTGCTCGGGGCTGCCCTTGGGCGCCAATTGCACCTTCGGTAACTCCGCAAACGGCGCCACGCTCTCTATCAGCACGGCGGCCTGCAGCGCAGCCTCGGCGCAGGATCGCAGAGGTAGTAAGTTGGTTTATGCCATGTTGCTGCCGGGATTGCTGGGCTTTGTTCCTGCAGGAGCGCGAAAGCGGAGCATGCGCGGCGTTCGATTGCTGGTTTTTCTGGCAGCGCTGGGCCTGGTTTCGATGTGCATCGGCTGTTCGGCGGGACTCGGCAACCTGGGCAATTTGAGCCGGGGCGGCAGCTGCAAGGGCGGGACTCCTACCGGAACCAGCACGGTTGCGGTTATGGCAACGGCTGGGAGTCATTCTCACAGCACGACGATCACTCTGAACGTTCAGTAATCCAAGCCGGGGGACGGTGTCCCGCACCGTCCTCCGATTTCATCCGCAACCTGACGTAGGACCGAGTTGCAGCGAGAGCAAAGAGACTATATGAGAGCGAACGCCAAATTGAACACGATTCTGGCCGGCGTCGTCCTGTTTTTGTCGCGGTCTTCGCTCATTTCTGAAACGCCGTCAGGGCAGCATTGCTACGAGCGAGGCCTCGACTGGCATCTTCGGGATTCCCGGCATTGAAACCGTTGGGGCTGACTGCAGCCGGATGCCGGATTTGCTGCCAGGCGTCGGCGCTGCGTTGGTACCACGACTTGGCTTCCTTCCAGTTTGTCTCCTGCTTGTCAGCTGTCAGGGAGCGTTGCGCTCGCTGAACGGAGACCTCGCCCAGGCCGAAATACGCTGTGGACAAAGCATACCGAGCCTCCTGGCGATCAGGTTGGGAAGCGACGATTGGTTCAGCGATTGCCGCTGCTTTGCGATAATTCTCTGCTGCATTTTCAACCAGCCCGTTCTTAAGGAAGAAATCCCCCATCTTGACGTGGACTTCTGCCTCTCCCTCCAGCCAATCCGCAGTTCCGGTATCAACCTGAGCCAACTTCTGGTTGATGGCGAGCGCTTTTTGATAGTCGTCGAGAGCCGTTTCTTGATTTGCGGTGATTGAGGCCAACCAAACGTACACCAATGCCACATCGTAGTTTATTTCTTCGCGCTTCGGATCGGCCGCAAGTGCTTTCTCGAGTATTGCGATTGCCCGGACGTAGTGTTCGCGCGCCTCGCCACTTTTGCCGAGTTTGACCAAAGCATCCCCGATATCGAGATGCGCCTCGCCAATCGCGAATCGGGCATCTCCGTTGTTTGGATCGGCGGAGGACACCGCCGTCATGGCAGCCAGACCTTTCTGGTAGTTGGCCAGGGCCTGTACCGCATCACCATTCATCTGGTACGTATCTCCCAGATTGATGGTGATGGTTGCGAGATCCCGCTGAGCTTGCGTGTTGTTTGGGCTATCCGCGAGTCGTTCAAGAATCGGAAGGGCTTTATTGAACGCGTCGAGAGCTTCGGTTCTGTAACCTGCGTCTCTAAGATGCCTCCCGATGTGGTATTCGTCCACAGCTAGACTCCGCAGTCGTTTCCGGTCGTTAGAGCCTGTAGCGAGCTTTTCATTAATCTCGAGCGCACTACGAAAGCTCTCCTCAGCAAGGGCTTCGCTGCCGCCCGCCTCGTCGAGGAGGGTGCCCAAATTTGCGTAGTCGGCTGCGAGTTCGGCCAAGGCCCCCTGATCTGCAGGCTCTTTGTCGAGCAATCTCTTCATGATCGAGACGGCCTCTTGAGCTGACTTGATCGCTGCCGCGGCATCGCTGCGTTGCAATTGCAGCTCGGCGACGATTCGGTAATTAGCCGCTTCTTTGATTTGATTCGCCGGCAGCTTGTCTGTGGCGAGGGTCTGCCGTATGGCTTGCGCCTTGAGATAGCTTTGCAGTGCACCAGCAGTATCGCCAAGACTGGCTGTGAACGGTTGGCCTTGGACGGCACCGACCCGTTCATAAGCATCTGCTAGTTCACTTTGTAGAGAACGATCACCCTGCGCCTCCTGGGCGAGACTGTCGAGATATTTCAACGCGTTCGTCACCAGGAGTTGGCGGGCCTCAGTCGAGCCCGGCAAATCGCGGATCGAATCATGAATGTCGAACACCAGAGAGTTCGCAAGCGCGCGCACATCGTTGAACCTACGCTCGGCGCGTGCACCTTGAGTACGAGCAATTCGAGCCTCTCTGATGGATACAATCAGCCCAGCCGTAAGGCTCACCAGTACCATGGCAGCCGCCACCACGCCGGCCATATGCCGGCGGACGAACTTCCCGCTCCGGTAGGCAAACGTATCTCTGCGAGCCGAGACCGGGAGTCCGGCGAGATGACGTCGAATATCCTCCGAAAAGTTTTCCACCGAGACATATCGCCGAGCGGGTTCTTTGCGAAGCGCAGTCAGAACAATGGTGTCAAGATCGCCCGCCAAGCGCCGTCGCAATTTGTCCGGACTTCCTTCGCGTTTATCGCTTACGGCTTCGGGTGTGTCGTCTGATGGGCTTTCTTTGCGGGCAAAGGCTACACTCGGCCTCTCAGGTTCGGTTCCCGTTACGACGCGGATGATTTCCTCGGGCCTGCGCGTGTTGATGCGGTAAGGACGGCGACCCGCCAAGAGCTCGTAGAGAACTACGCCCAGGGAGTAAACGTCGCTGGCGGTTGTGATGGGCTCATCCAGTAATTGCTCGGGGCTGGCGTAGGAGGGGGTGAACAGCCGCAACATCGGGGATGTCTCGGCCGCGGCTCCGGTTGCGTCCGCGCTGAGAATCTTAGCGATCCCGAAATCGAGCAGCTTCGGGACGCCATCTGCGGTGACCAAAATATTGCCCGGCTTGATATCGCGGTGAATCACCAGATTCTGGTGAGCGTATTGCACTGCAGAACAGACGGTGCGGAAAAGTCGAAGCCGTTCTGTGATCGGCAGCTTGTGATCGTCGCAATACTGATCCAAAGGCAATCCCTGGATATACTCCATGACGAAATAGGGCTGCCCGTCTTCCGTACTCCCACCATCCAGCAATCGAGCGATGTTAGGATGCTCAAGGTTGGCGAGAATCTGTCTTTCCGCTCGAAAGCGCGTCTGGGCAAAGCGGGGGTCAAATCCGCTCCGCACCACTTTAACGGCGACCTGCTTCTGGTATTGGTCATCGACGCGCAGCGCGCGGTACACCGACCCCATGCCACCTTCGCCGATCTCATCGGTCAGCTGGTAAGGGCCCACCCTCTTGCCTTTCCACGAGTCTTCTTCGCCCGGCGCAATGGCATCGGGATCGGCGGCGACGGCGGGGACCTGCAGAAATTTCCCGGCTTCCTCGAACGACATTACCAGGGAGTCGACGTAGCGCCGAATGTGCGGCTGAGGACAAGCGTGATCCAGGAAGCGGCTCCGTTCCTCGGGAGGAAGATCCAGGACTTCGTCGACGATCTCTCTGACCTGATCCCAGGGTATCGTCGACATGGCTCACTCCTTGCGCTTCAGTTCGTGATAGAGCCACGCTCTGGCACCCGCCCACTGGCGTTGCACGGTTGCGGTGGAAATATCCAACACCTGGGCGGCTTCTTCGTTCGACAAGCCGGCAAAAAATCTCAGTTCCACAATTTTCGACCGCTGCGGATCCTGCTCCTCGAGGCGCGCCAGAGCTTCGTCGAGGGCGACTAAGTTCATGTCGGGAGCTTTCGAAAACACTGCCGGTTCATCCAGGGAGATCTTGACGGCGCCGCCTCCTCGTTTTGCACGGCCAACGTGCTTGGCATGGTCCACGAGGACTCGCCGCATCATCTTGGCGGCGATGGCAAAGAAATGACCGCGGTTCGCGAATTTGGCATTCTGACCTAGGAGCCGCAGGTAGGCTTCGTGCACCAACGCCGTGGTCTGGAGCGTGTGTTCTCGCCGTTCACGCCGCATATAACTCCGGGCAAGGCGACGGAGTTCGTCATATACGATGGGCAACACCGCGTCAAGAGCATGCTGGTCCCCATGGCTCGCCTCCAACAGCAATTGCGTCACACGTTCTGGATTTTCCTCCATCGGCAGCTCGCGGTAAGGCACCCAGCCGGTTTGGGATATGCTAAACCCGGCGCCCAAACAGTCAAGAGCGAAAAATGGGAATGATTCTGGCGCGTTACAAAAACGCTACTGAGGAGGCGTTTGAAAATGCGAAGAGGTCAGCCGCATGGTTGGACAAATTTCGCTTTATCGGTCAACCTACGGCACTACCTAGCATACGGCAATACTGCCGAATGCCCGTGTCGAGGACATTCTACTTGCGTGGCACGTAACTCACTACATCACCCAACAAGAGAAATGTTGTGAACACAACTTTTGAATAGCGGTTGTAATCAAGCGGCCATTACACTCATCATTTGGTTCTTGACCCACCGCGGTACCGAAGCCGAAAAACGTCCTCCTCTGCTTTTTTAACGAAAACCTGCACCAGCTCTCTGTCGCGCCACGGTGCTTGGCGACCGCACGTAGGATTACCTCCGTCTCAGCATGATTAAAGGCCGATAGGTATATACGAAATTCCGCGTACTTAGTAACTGGTCCTGAGCTTTGTTCCCGATCCTGAACAGCACCCGTAGCGCACCGCGTCGCGAGCACCAGTTGACACTGCGGGTACGGACGCACAACCAACTGGAGAGCTTGCCAGTTTCGACCGTGCGACTCCTTTGTTCCTCTTAGGAGCGTATGTTAAAAACAGCAAGGAAGAGCCGCATCCCTTGAGGGTGAAGTATGCCAACAGACTCCAATGTCGACGACGTAAATGCTCTGGAAGAGATGGCGCGCGAATTCACCGAAGGGTTCAACAGCGGTAACGTCAGTCGGATCATGCGCTACTACGGGGAAGAATACGTGGACGTAAACCTGCGTCAGCCGAAACAAAGCCATCAGGAGCGTCGAGATTATTACCAGGGCCTGATGAACAAAGGCTTGCGCGTGAAGGCGCAGCCGGATGAGATTCGGATCGAGGGCGAGTGGGGATTCGTGCGGGGCCACGTCGAGGTCCTGCTCGCTGAGGGTCAAACGCCGGTGGAGCTGCGCTATCTGGAGATCGCGCGCAAGCAGCCGGATGGCACCTGGCAGGTCATCTGGGGCATGGACGGCCCGGTGCAAGAGTACGAACCGGGATGAGAGGTGGACCCGCTCGAGGGGGTCTGGAAAGGTGTTGTTTTATCGGCCCGGGCACCCCGGCCTTGTGCCTTCCGAATGACTCTAACGGGAAATTCAAACGAGACCTGGGATTCCTACCTCTCTACTTAGGGCTGTGTCATTCAAGACTGTCTCCCGTCAGGGCGAAATCTGGTGCCGCGGTCTCAGCATGGTTGCTTCCCTTCGCCAACGGCTTTAAAATCTCCCGACTCAAAATCACGCGGTGGAGCGTCCAGATTGCGACTTTTCCTGTGCCGTTTTCAGCGGTTCGCTGTCGTGGTAGTTGCTCTGACTGCCACGCCATTTGGCATTTCAGCAACGCCATTCTGGATTTATGTTTGTGCGTCGCTGCTTTTCATCGTCGGCCTGATCAAGATTTTCAAGGAACTGCCGCAAGCACACGGCGTCGACAAGATCATGCCGTTTGGCCGGATGTTTTTTGCGATTCCTATGGCCGTCTTTGGTTCCGAGCATTTCACCGCCACGGCGGATATTGCGGCCCTCGTCCCACGCTGGATTCCGGCGCATACGTTTTGGGTCTATCTGGTGGGCCTCGGTTTTCTTGCTGCTGGGCTCAGTATTGTCGTTCTCGTCCAGGCACGACTGGCAGCCGCTCTGGTCGGAATGACGCTGCTGATCTTCGTACTGGTAATGGACATACCAGCCGTCGTTGCGGACCCGCATAATAGATTTTTTTGGGCCCTGGCGCTGAGAGAACTTGCCTTCAGCGGCGGTGCTTTCGCTTTCGCGATGTCGCCGTCGAGAACTCAGCCGAGACAACCGTCGCCCGCACGGCCGATGGCGGCACTTGTCGCCTTTCCGCGATTCTTCGTGGGTAGTGCTTCGCTATTTTATGGGGTGGAGCATTTGCTGCATCCGGCATACGTGCCGGGAGTCCCGCTGGAAAAACTCACTCCGGAGTGGATACCCGGGCGAATTCTCTTGAGTTATTTTGTTGGCTTGATTCTGATTCTCGCAGGCATCTGCCTGCTCGTGAACAAAAAAACGCGCATGGCAGCCACGTCCTTGGGGCTCACGGTTCTGCTGACGGTGGTGTGGATTTACTTGCCGATGCTCCTCCAGGCGCCCACCGACGTGGTTGCGCTTAACTTTTTCTTCGACACGCTGCTTTTCTGCGGAGCCATCCTGCTGTTGGCGAATGCGATGGACAAGAAAACAGCTGTGGCACCTGGTTAGCGTTGGCCAGTAAACTGACAGGGAGAAGGACGATCTTCCCTGGACGAAAATTGAAGAACGGCCAGACAGTATTATCTTGAGGCTCGCGTAAGCCTGCTGTACACTCCGTTTTCTAAGGACCGCCGTACTCCACGGTCTTAATCAAATTCGCATACCTAGGCCAGGAGTGTACTGGTGAGTTTTCTCTTCTGGGATGTCGATACACAATTCGACTTCATGTACCCGGAGGGGAAACTCTACGTGCCTGGCGCGGACACAATTATCCCCAACCTGCAGTGCCTCACCAGCTTCGCGGCCCAGCATCAAATCCCGATTGTTGCCTCCACTGACGCCCACCTTAGCTCGGATCCGGAATTCAACGAGTATCCACCCCACTGCCTCAATGGCACGCCTGGACAGAGAAAAGTTGAGGGTACACTGTTGCCGCAGTATTTTACGATTCCGAACCGCAAGATCGATTTGCCCCGGGACCTCGGTCGCTATCCGCAGATCATCCTCGAGAAGCAAACCGTTGATGTGTTCACCAATCCCAACACTGAGGCTCTACTGACTCTGATGGGAAGACGTGACATTGTTCTTTACGGTGTGGTCACCGAGATATGCGTCGATCATGCCGCCCGCGGTCTGATCCGGCGCGGCTTCCGTGTCCACTTGGTCGAGGATGCCGTTCGTTCCCTCGACTCGGAGCGTGGCCAGGCCACGAGCCAATGTGTCCGCCAGCATGGAGGTAGGTTGCTCACTACCAAGGAAGTGTCGGACCTATGTTGCGGTACGCCGCCTGACTCGCACCTAAGAACGAGTGGTTAACCAGGGCTTTTCAGCGAGGTCGCGTAAATGTTCTCGTGGTGTGAGCCCACCGAACTGACGGAAGAAAGGCGTGGGGAAACTCGTCTCAACCGTTATCCAAAAGCTAGGTTTATTGACAAAGGCCTTGAGTCTGGCCGAGGTCGCGAGGAGGATAGTGCATGACTGAAGAAAAAGCCGTGAGCACCACTCCTGCAAAGCTCGTTATACGCAATATCGGACTATGTTTAAGCGGGGACCTCAGCCATCCAGTACTGGATGCGGACACTGTGGTTGCGACCAATGGAAAGATTTTCGCCGTCGGCAAGGAAAAGGACGTCGATGCTGAGGGCGCGACAACCGTCATCGACGCCCATGGGACCACTCTTGCTCCGGGCTTGATCGACAGCCATGTACATCCCGTCGCTGGCGATTGGACTCCGCGGCAGAATCAGCTGGGGTGGATTGACAGCTACCTCCATGGCGGAGTGACTACCATGGTTTCGGCTGGCGAGGTCCATACTCCTGGGCGCCCAAAAGACGTCGTTGGCCTGAAGGCCATGGCAATCTTCGCACAGCGCACCTTCTCTGCTTTCCGCCCTGGTGGAGTGAGGATTCATGCCGGCGCTCCGGTCCTTGAGCATGGCATGGTGGAGGAGGATTTCAAGGAACTGGCGGCTGCGGGCGTAAGCATGCTGGGAGAGGTTGGGTTGGGAAGCGTCAGAGACGGCGCAACCGCACGCCAGATGGTCGGGTGGGCTCGCAAGTACGGCATTCAAAGCACGATCCACACGGGCGGGCCATCGATTCCGGGATCCAGCCTAATAGATAAAGATATCGTCCTCGCGGCGGATGCCGATGTCATCGGACACATCAATGGCGGACACACAGCTCTCCCCGACGATCAAATTGTGAGTCTGTGCGAGAGCTCAACGCGGGCACTCGAAGTCGTTCACAATGGAAATGAGAAGGCGGCATTGCTGACCTTGCGAACTGCCAAAGAACTGAAGCAATTAAGCCGCGTCATTCTGGGAACGGACTCTCCCGCCGGTTCAGGAGTGCAGCCCCTCGGGATCTTGCGGATGATCTCGATGTTGTCCTCTTTAGGCGACGTGCCCGCGGAGGTCGCAGTATGCTTTGCTACCGGCAACACCGCGAGAATCCGCAAACTGGACTGCGGCATCGTGGACGTTGGCCGCGCTGCAAGTTTTGTGATGATGGACAGGGCACAACATTCCTCGGGCAAGACAGTGCTCGATAGCATGCAGCGGGGCGACCTGCCAGGAATCGGAATGGTAATCATTGACGCCGCTGTGAGCACGCATCGGAGTCGCAACACTCCCCCGGCTACCAAGGTTCCGGAGGTTATCGCATCGTGAGTCAGCCAGGGGACGCGGCACGGACTTGCACGAATGAAAGTGAAGTTGAATCTGTGTGCATGAGTAAGGGTCTTTGCGTGTTTGTTACCGGAGACCGTCTTCGCCCTTGATCTGATCTTTCACCAGGCCACCTACCCGCGCTAGAGGACGACCGCTGTCGGTAACTGCGATGGCTACCATAATCTCATTTGCTCTAGGAGCATCGTTGATGCGAACCTCCATGCCGTCGAAGTGACTGCGAACGTACGCTGCATCTTTATGCCCAAGAGGAACGTCAAGCACCACGCCCATTCCTCCGCGCTTCTTCGAGGACGGGATCAGAGCAGCACCTTTGCCCAGAACCTTGCGGACGGCAGCTCCTAGCTTGGGATGCAGGATAGCAGCAGCGTGCTCGATTTCACCGTTTTCACCGACAGCAGCTGCCTTTCCGTAACTTTCGATCGCCGTTTCGGAAACACCAAGCGCGGCGACGGCCCGCTGGGTAAGAAGTTCGCCCAGTTCTTCCCCGATCGCTATCAACTCGGACAGGTCCTCCGCGTACTTGCCCGCATAGGGATTTTCGATGATGGCGACGGCAGCCACGCGCTGCGTGGGAGGATTAATGCTTCGGCCCATCTCTTCCCGTGTTTCTTCGAGAAACGTTACCAGCTTGCGAATGCGCGCTTTCATCGCAGTCCGTCTTCTCCTTTGATCTCGGATGCTTTGAGGCCGCCCACGCGGGCATGAATACGCGGCCCGCTGGTCATTACCAGAGCCAATACGATCTCGTCAGAACGCGGCGCGTCGGTCACGCCGACTTCTATCGCGTCGAAATGGCTACGCACATAAGAGGCGTTAATGTGGGTGATGGGAACGTCGAGCCGCGTTCCCGGGCCACCGACTTTCTTGGTGGAGGCCACAATTGCCTTGGCATCACCCAGGAGTTGACGCATGGCATACCCACCAGGCACGTGCCAGAGGGCGCCGTGCTCGAGTTCGCCGGCTGAGCCGACAATGGCACCCTTACCGAAGCCCTCAACCTTCTTTGGATCGCCGCTTAGGGCGGCGATGAGGAATTTGGCCATTTCGAGCCCCAGCGGCTTGAGATCATCCATGAACCCCGCAATGTCTTCCACATACCGCCCGGCAAATGGGTTACGAATAACCGCCAGTGCCGCCGCCCGGCACAACGGCTTGATGGAAATCGGGCCGCCTTCGTGAAAGATCTCCTCAACCATCATCAACTTTTTTCTGACTTGCACCTCAGGCATGGACAAGACTCCTGCATCGTTCTCTGTTATCCGCGACGCTGGTGATCAAATCGTTCATGGTGACGACTCGTGTCTCCCTTTGAAGAAGCAACGCGGCAGAATGAATCAGACCTTCTGACCTCAGCTGCTCGGACACGGCGGCGCCTTGATCGAGGGCACACAGGATGTCCTCGGCAGATAATTGTCCGACAAATCTCGTAACGGGCCGGTCTCCTAGGTCACTGTCGGGAGCGATACTGCGAGCCGAGACACGGTGAACTCTCGGATGTCCCGGCAGGTCGACTGCATTGGCGATAATGGTAGCCGCGGCATCAGCGATGGCCGCACGCATCGCGAGCACCGTTACCGCGTCGGCAATTCCCAATGAGAAACTCCGGCCATGCCACCCGCTCGTCGCGATGCCGCGCACGGGATCACTTGAACCCAAAATAGCTGTACCGAAAAGCGAAGGACGATCTGGGCGGTCAATCATTCCAACGACGAACTGCTCGCCGGGCGCAAGATGCAGCGCAATGTCTCCGCCGTCGTTGACGTAAGCTTTGGATAGTTTCGCCGCCGATGTCATCGCCTCCAAAATTTCGTCGGCCACGGCGCCGGCAACGGCTGACATGGGTGTGATGAAGGTCCGCTCCGCATAAGGTGCAACCGCCGTGGCCATGCGCGTGGCGATCGTCCCTTTCGGCATTGGAGCGCCCGGGCCGGCAGGCATGCGCAACAGAGACAGCTCCGAGCAGAGTTCGTCCAGTACAGTTTGAAAACGACAGATCGCAGCATCGTAAGCAGCTTTGACCTCGGCGCTGCCGCCGAACGCTTCGATGACAAGATCGATCGGCCCGTCCTGCAGATGCAGGCGTCGCCCGCCCGGGAGAAGGCTTACTTGCTGTCTCATGGTTCCTCTTGCCGCTTAACCGACGACAACGGCCAGGGGTTATCGTCGCGTGCCACGACGTGGCGGCGCTTCTCGTCAGAGAGAATCGAACTCAACGACCGAACCTCACCCACATAGCCACCAAGGGCTGCGTAACCGGCCATCTTCAACGTGAATTCGATGGGTGCGACCAAGGCCGGCGTCGGGACATAGCCGAATGCATTTTCTGGCATGCGCGTGACATCGACCATGAAGGTGATGCCGCCACCCGGCCACACATAAACAGGCGCGCCACCGCAAGTGACACGTGTAAGCGCATCTCGGACCGAATATGTGAGTCGCACTGGGTTCTCGGTTACACCAGCACGAAGAGATCCTCCGGCACCGGCCATAAAGAGAACCGTGCAGAGCGCGGGCTCGCAGTTCTCTTTGATTCGTGCAACAGATTCGCTCAACGAAGCAGGCAATGACTTCTCGACCGGGCGTAAAGCCTCGTCTAGTTCAAAGTAGGCGTGGTGTTCTCCGGTGGTGCTCACCATCAGCAAACGAAGTCCCGGCCAGGCGATCTTCGGGTTAAAGTTTTTCAAGATCGACAGTGGATCCTGGATGCTGGTTCCACCCCAAGCTGTTCCCGGCTCGGCAACCTGGAAATAGCGCCCTGGAGTGGAGCGGCGGCCCTTCACCTTGATTCCGCTTTCCGGAATGCCCAGCAATTTACCCGCCTGATGCTCCGATAGCACGCCGGTGATATGGTCATCGACAACGACGACTTCGTCGACTTTGTTGAACCACTGCTTGGCAAACATGCCGATGGTTGCCGAACCGCAACCTACGCGCATGCGTTCCTCCTGCACCCCATCGACGATAGGTGCCTTGCCCGCCTGCACCGTAACAGTGGCGCCCTCGTCAACCGAAAGTTCCACTGCTCTACCGTTGCAAAGATCGAGCAAGGTTGCGCAGGTGACGGTGCCTTCATGGCGCGTCCCGCCGGTCAGGTGCCGAACACCTCCGAGCGAGAGCATTTGCGAGCCGTACTCGGAAGTGGTTACGTGGCCCACGGGTTCGCCCTGGGCGCGGACTAAATTAGTTTCCGGTCCAAGATGGCGATCGGTATCGATCTTCAACTTTACCCCGCAGTAGCTGAAGATTCCCTCGGTCACAACTGTGACCATATCGACACCCTCGACTTCCGACGAGATGATGAACGGGGCCGGTTTGTAGTCGGGATAGGTTGTGCCCGCACCGATCGCGGTGACGAAACTGTTGTGCCCGCGCACCACATTGCCGTCCCATTCGCGCTCGCGTTCGAGGAACGGAACAACCGACTCACCACGTGCGACAGCGCGATCAAGAAGCACGTGCGGATCGAGCCGCACCAATTGGCCATCGCGATTGCCGTAGCGGTCACACGCGCCCGTACGCCCCGGCTTGATATAGCACAGAACCGGACAGGCATCACACCGGATCGCATCGTCGTCAGGCACGATTCTTGTCCTTCTGCGCAGCCACGATGGCGGTACGAATACGGTCCGGCGTGGCTGGAACACGGCGGATTCTGATCCCGATGGCGTCGTGAATGGCATTAAGAATAGCGGGGGCGGTGGGAATCACAGCCTGCTCGCCAATGCCTTTGGCTCCGAAAGGACCGATGGGTGACGGGTCTTCGACCAGGATCGACTCCACCAATGGGATGTCGCCGGCCGTGGGAATCAGATAATCGTGCAGATTTTCGCCCTTGCCGGGGAAAAACTCCTCCATGAGAGCATGACCGAGACCCTGCGCTACGCCACCCTCGATCTGCCCCTCGATTAGCGTCGGGTTGATGGCACGGCCGACATCGTGCACGGCGGTGATCTTCAAGACGTCGACCGTTCCTAGCTCGGCGTCCACGTCGATTTCCGCCATGTGAGCGCCGAAACCGTAAACAGCATAAGGAATTCCCTGGCCATTTTCATCGAGGGGAGTGGTCGGCAGATCAAAGGTGGCATTGCGAGTGAGAATGTATCCTTGCTCGTCGCGCGGAAGGTCGCGAAGCTCTACCAGGTGCTGCTTCCCGTCCTCGATAACCCTAATCGAACCGTCCCCAAAACTTATCGAGGCGCGGTCCGAACAGCCCGCAAGCCGCGCAATTGCACGCCGCAATTCGCTTCCGGCTATCTGCGCAGCCTTGCCGGTTACGACCGTCTGCCGAGATGCAGAGGTCTTTCCGCAATCCGGTGTAATCGAGGTGTCGCCCGAAATCAGGTCGAAGACATCAATGGGCGCTCCCAGCGCGTCGGCACAGATCTGTGTGACGATCGTGTTGGAACCCTGCCCGATGTCAACGGCTCCTTGGTGCAATGCAATTCGGCCATCTGGCTTCAAGCCCACGCGGATGGTGGACGGGTTCGGCAGGGATGTATTGCCGCAGCCGTACCACATGCCTGCTAGGCCGACACCCCGACGAACAGGCCCAGAGTTGCTTTGATTGAATGCAGCCGCTTGTGAGCGAGCCTCTTTCCATTTGGGTCGCAGGGCCAAGAGACACGCACGCATTCCCACTCCTGCTCCGAGTACCTGGCCAGTCACCGTGGGACTCTCATTGGTCAGCGCGTTCAAGATACGAAATTCGAGACGATCCATTCCGAGGCGATCGGCAAGATCATCATAGAGTTGTTCCTGGGCGATGGCCGCCTGGGGTACACCGAATCCCCGGAAAGCGCCTGCCGGCACGAGATGCGTATGGATGGCGCGAGTCAGCGCGCGATAGTGCGGCACAAAGTAAGGTCCAGAGGCGTGAACAGGCACGCGCCTGGCTACGGTCGGCCCCCAGGAGGAATAGGCTCCAGTATTGAAATCAGCCTCGAAATCTACGCCAACCAACTTGCCATTACGGTTCGCCCCGGCCCGTATCCGCATGCGGGCGGGATGCCTCTTGGTGGTGGTCATGATCGATTCCGTCCGCGAATACACCATGCGCACGGGTTGGCGCAGGTGCCAGGCTGCGAGTGCGATGAAAGGTTGAACCGACAAGTCCAACTTGGCGCCGAAACCGCCTCCCACGGCGGTGGGAATTATTCGCACGCATTCGGGAGCGATGCCCAGTATTTTCGCGAGGTCATCGCGATCCATGTAGGGTGATTGCGTAGATGCCTGTACCTCGATCCGATCGCCCACACGCCTTGCAAACCCGGCCTCAGGTTCGATGTGTGCATGCTCGACAAAGCCGGTTTCGTAACTGTCTTCGACAACAACATCTGCCTTCGCTAGTGCTCCTTCAACGTCGCCACGAACCACCCGGCCACGAACCAACACATTGTCTCGACGACTCGGGTGTATCGGCTGTGCCTGCGGCGCCAGGGCGCCCTCAACGTCAACGATGGCAGGCAAGGGCTCCCACTGTACAGGGAAATGTGCCGGATCGAAGCTCGCCATGGCGTCGGCGTCCCCGACCACTGCGGCGACGGCTTCTCCGCGAAAACGGGCTTCGCTTTTGGCGAAAACGGGTTGATCCGCGAACTCGGGGATTACGCCGTAACAGTCCTCTCCCGGAACATCCCGAGAGGTGAACACACGAACGATTCCGGGATGTCCTGCGATAAACGTATTGAGATCACCGAAGGTGAACCGCGCCCGATCGTAGGGGCATCGGATTGCCCGGAGGGCCAGTGCTCGGGACGGAAACTCGTCGGCGCCGAAGGTCTCCTTGCCCTGAACCTTAAGCTGCCCATCGAGCCGAACAAGCCTCTTGCCGACCGCTCCGCTGGCTGCGGCCGAGGATTGAAGTTCAGGTTGAGAACTCACCTCCAGAATTGCTGCGATAATCTTGCGATAACCGGTGCACCGGCAGAGCACGCCGCCGATCGCATCCATGACATCACTTTCGGACGGACTCCGGTTCTGCTCCAGCAGGGCGGTGGCTGAGACGAGCACGCCGGGTGTGCAAATTCCGCACTGCGCCGCTCCATGACGAAGAAACGAATCCTGCAGGCGTCCCAACAGGGGTTCGCGCTTGGCCAGACCTTCCACCGTCGTGACTTCGTGACCCTCGGCCTGCGCCGCAGCTACGAGACACGAGCAGACAGGCGCACCATCGAGCAGAACCGTGCAAGCGCCACAATCTCCCGCATCGCAGCCAACCTTGGTGCCGGTAAGCCCGAGACGCTCGCGCAGCACCTTCGATAAGCGCTCAGCTGGTGGCGCCGACGTTTCGACATCGCGGCCGTTGAGTATGAAACTCAGGGCTGCATGCGCACTCGGTTTTGGAGGAGTGATGGTCGCCATGTCAGCCCTTCTGCACACAATTGTCGAGCGCGCGCGAAATAAGAGTCAGCGCGGCATCCATCCGGTAATTTACCGTGGCGCGGACGTCATCGATGGGAGCGAGTGGCGATAGGTGTTCTCGTCGGACTAGACCACCGACTCCAATTCGCGCCGGAGCACCAACAAGGTTACGCTCGAGGTCAGGCAACCGTTGCGCGGTCGCGGAACAAGCGCCAATCGCGACGCGAGCGTCGGCAATTCGGCCGCTGGCACTTGTTTTTAGCGCGACCGCAACCATGGCAATCGAAATCACCAGGTAACGCCGCGTGCCCAGTTTTAAGAAGACAGACTTCGCATCGTCGATCGTGCGCGGCACGATCACCGCAGCGAGAATCTCATGCGGGCGGCGCAGCGTCTTGCGATTTCCCACAATAAACTTGGAAAGCGGTACTCGCCGGCTTTCGATCGTTGATACCAGTTCC
>Ga0187778_10000274_pt1 | contig 37160 bp, 34 predicted proteins | sample 1015_Q2_SP5_20_M_FD_132418 | JGI IMG/M metagenome (GOLD analysis project Ga0187778, IMG submission 132418) | Tropical peat soil microbial communities from peatlands in Department of Meta, Colombia - 1015_Q2_SP5_20_MG | ecosystem: Environmental > Terrestrial > Soil > Wetlands > Peat | place...
CAGCACCTTCCCGTCGACCGGGCCGGCTGCTGCGAGGACGTCGGCTGCGGCGGATGCCGGGACGGCGAGCAGCAGCACGTCGCCCGCCGACGCGGTCTCCGCCACCGTCTCGCGCGTCGAGACGGTCACCTCGTGGCCCGCCGCTTGCCAGGTCGCAGCCAGAGCGCCGCCGACACGTCCGCCGCCGAGAACTCCGATCTTCACGCGCTCCATTGTGCCCGCCCGCGTGCCGCCGCTGCGGGGGCGGTCAGCGCAGCGCGGCCCTGAGGAAACGCAGGAGGTTCCTCCCCGCGACGGCCTCCACGACCGACGGCGCCAGGCCTCGCTCCGCGAGCGCGGTGATAAGGGCCGGATAGTCCTCGGGGCCCGCCAGGTCGGCGATCGCGGACCCCTCGTCGAGCCCGGGCGGCATGAGCCCGTCGGCCGGCGACGGGCCGTGTGGGACGGTGCGTGAGAGGCGCTGCACGAAGTCGCCTCCCAGGCAGACGTGCTCGGCGCCCATCACCGAGATGGCGTGCTCGACGTGGTCGACGACGCGTGCCAGCGAGCGCCGCTCGGGATCGATCGCGAGCGGGTGGAGCATGATCCCGAGCAGCCCGCCGTGTGCGGCGAGCGCCCCGAGCTGCGCGTCCGTGAGGTTGCGCGGATGGTCGTTGACGGCCCGGCAGGCGGCGTGAGAGACAATGACCGCCGCGCCGCCGAGCCGAGCGAGGACGTCCGAGAACGTCCCGGGTGACGCGTGGGCGAGGTCGATCACGACGCCGAGCTCGACCAGCCGGTCGACGAGTCTCGCGCCTAGCAGCGAGAGCCCGCCCGTCTCGGCTGCGCCGTCCGCGAACGGGTTCCGGCGGTTCCACGTCAACGAGGCCATGCGGACGCCGAGCTCCCAGAACGCGTCCGCGGGCCACACCTCGTAGCCGAACTGCTCGACGCCTTCGAGCGAGAGCAGCAGGCCGACCCGCTCGCCTCGCTCGACGGCTGCGAGGTCGCTCGCGCTGCGGACGCCGGTGACGCGGTCGGCGTTCTCCCTGATCGCGCGGTGGAACGACGTGACCTGGGCGAGCGCGGCGCGCAGCGTTCCCTCCGGCTGCCTGCCGAGCTCGACGAAGACGGGGCAGATCTGCAGCGCGACGCCGCCCGCCTCGAGCAGCGGCAGCCACGTGCGCGCGAACACGTCGGTCTCGCCGAGTCGATGCTCGCGGTGGTCGAGCTCGAGCAGGAGGTCCGTGTGGGCGTCGGCGATCACCGGACGATCCTCTCACTCCGCAGGACGTTGACTTTCCATCCCCGGCCGATACTCTCACGCGAGGCAGCGCGTGGCCCATGCACGACCGTTGACTTTCGGTGAAGTGCCGTTTAGTTTGCGCGCCGACCATACAAACCTGCTGCTGCTGCCGCCGGGTTCATCCGACTACGACGACGAGGTCGCCCTGCCCGATGACGTTCGCCCGATGACGTTCGATCGACTTCGCCCCTCGGCCGTTCGCTCCGACCAGACGACCGTCCGGCGCTCGAACCTCGGCGTCGTGCTGCAGCAGGTGGCAGCGGCGGGACGGTGCTCCCGGGCGCGGATCGCCGCCGAGACGGGACTGACCAGAGGCACCGTGTCGAGCCTCGTCGCCGAGCTGATCGACCTCGAGCTCCTGCGCGAGACGGGAGAGGACGAGAGCCCGGGCCGTGTCGGACGCCCCGCGCAGACGCTCGAGCTCGGCGACGTCGCCGTCGCGATCGGCCTCGAGGTCAACGTCGACTACCTGGCGGTGTCGGTCGAGGACCTGACCGGCCGGATCCGCTACGAGCGGAGGGTCTTCGTCGACAACCGCCGCTCCGCCGCCGGACCGGTGCTCGATCGCCTCGCGCGGATGGCGCGGCGGGCCCTCCAGGAGACCGAGCGGCAGCGCCGCCTCGTCGTCGGCGCGGGCGTCGCCGTCCCCGGGCTCGTGGAAGTGGCGAGCGGAGCGCTCCTGCGGGCCCCCAACCTCGGCTGGTCGCGGCTCGACCTGGCCGACGAGCTGCGGAGACGGCTACCGGGGCTGCCGCTCCGGGTCGAGAACGAGGCGAACCTGGCGGCGCTCGCAGAGAGCTGGCTCGGCAGCGTCCGCGACGTGCGCAGCTTCATCTGCGTCTTCGGCGAGATCGGCGTCGGCGCGGGGATCTTCGTCGACGGCGAGCTCCACCGCGGAGCGCACGGCTTCGGCGGCGAGTTCGGGCACATCACCGTCGACCGCGACGGCGCCGTGTGCGCGTGCGGGAGCCGCGGCTGCCTCGAGACGCTCGTGGGTCAGGAGGTGATCGCGCGGGCTGCCGGCATCCCGATCCCGTCCGGCGGTCGGACGCGAAGCGTGACGGACGAGCTCGTCCGCCGCGCGACCGACGGCGACCCCGAGGTGCTGGCCGAGCTCGAGCTGGCGGGGATCACGCTGGGCGACGCTCTCGCGAGCGCCGTCAACCTCTTCGACCTCGACGCCGTCGTACTGGGTGGATGCTTCGGCCCGCTCTCGCCGTGGCTCGTGGGCGCCGTCGAGGAGGCGTTGAAGCGGCGCGTCCTCTCGGCCGAATGGTCGACGTGCAGGGTGTTCGGGTCGGCGCTCGGCGAGCTCGCGGCGGTCCGAGGCGCGGCTGCGCTCGTGCTGAGGGAGGTCCTTGGCGCTCCCTGGCTCGTCGGCGAGCGGCGGCTTGCCCGAAACGAGGCAGCGTCGTGAGCCGGCGTGACGGGACGGCGACCGCGAACGTGTTCGCAGCCTTTCCCCCCGAGGAGGAGGTCAGCCGATCGACGTGACCAGATCGACGAGCCGTCGCCAGGATTGAAGGCGGCCCGATTCCCCTGTAGCGTTGCAGCGCTGCGCGAAAAGCAGAGATCGATCCAGGAGGGTTTCGCTGTGAAGAAGTTCATGTCTGTCGTCGCACTCGCCGCCGTCACGGTCGGAGTTGCCGTGACCGCCGCGTTTGCGAGCTCGAAGGCGAACGTCCAGGTGTGCGTGCTGCTGCCGGACACGAAGTCGTCGGTCCGCTGGGTGCAGTTCGACGCTCCGGACTTCGCCAAGGCGTTCAAGGCCGCCGGAGTCACGGCCTCGATCACGAACGCGTTGAACGACCCGCAGAAGCAGAAGGCACAGGCGCAGGCGTGCCTGGCCGCGGGCGCCAAGGTGGTCATCGAGACGGCGCTCGACACCGGCTCCGCCGTGGCGATCGAGAAGTCCTTCACCTCGAAGGGCGGGAAGGCGATCGACTACGACCGGCAGGTGCTGGGCGGCACGGCGTCCGCCTACATCACGTTCAACGGCAACACCGTCGGCCGGTTGCAGGCGAACATCGTCATCGGCGGTCTGAAGAAGGAAGGGAAGTACGGCAGCAAGCCGGTCGTCGCCGAGCTCTGGGGCGGCCAGACCGACCAGAACGCGTTCTGGTTCAAGAGCGGGAACGACGACATCCTGAACCCGCTCTTCAAGAGCGGGACCCTGACGAAGGGGCCGCAGCAGTTCGTGCCGGGCTGGCTCGCCACGAACGCCGGGCCGATCTTCGCCCAGATGCTCGTCAAGACGAACAACAAGATCGACGCGGCGGTCGCGGCGAACGACAACATCGCCGGCGCCGTCGTCGCGACGCTGAAGGCGAAGCATCTGAACCCGATCCCGCTGAGCGGCCAGGACGCCACCGTCGGCGGTGCCCAATACATCATCTCCGGCTGGCAGACCGGCACCGTCTACAAGCCGGTCCCGGAGGAGGCAAGCGCGGCCGCGGCCGCAGCCATCGCGCTGCTCAAGGGCCAGAAGCCGAAGACGACCACGTTCCGGCCGAACGGGTCGAAGAAGGAGCCGACCGTCGCGCTCTTGCCGATCATGATCACGAAGGCGAACATCAACCGCCTGTACACGGACAAGTTCATCAAGAAGAGCGACGTCTGCGTCGGCGAGTTCAAGAAGTACTGCTAGTAGACCCACCAGCGGTGGAGGCGCCCGACGCGGGCGCCTCCACCGGGGTTCTCCCGAGGGACACTCGTCGTGACTGATACGCCACTCCTCGAACTGCGGGACGTCACCAAGTCGTTCGGGTCCGTCCAGGCGCTCACGGACGTCGACTTCGAGGTCCGGAGCGGCGAGGTGATGGCGCTCGTCGGCGACAACGGCGCCGGCAAGACGACGCTGATCAAGTGCGTCGCGGGAACGCATGCCGCCGACAGCGGCGAGATCCTCTTCGCGGGCCAGGAGGTGCACATCCACGGGCCGAAGGACGCCGCCAGGCTCGGGATCGAGGTCGTCTACCAGGACCTCGCCCTCTGCGACAACCTCGACGTCGTCCAGAACATGTACCTCGGGCGCGAGGCCCACGACCGGCTTCAGCGTCTGAAGGAGCCGCCCATGGAGCAGAAGACGGCCGAGACGATGAAGTCGCTCGCCGTCACCACGATCCGCTCGATCCGGCAGCCGGTGGCGACGCTCTCCGGCGGCCAGCGGCAGTCGGTCGCGGTCGCCAGAGCGGTGATGTGGAACTCGAAGCTCGTCATCCTCGACGAGCCGACAGCGGCCCTCGGCGTGGCGCAGACCGAGCAGGTGCTGGAGCTCGTGCGGCGGCTCGCGCACCAGGGCCTGGCGGTCGTGATCATCTCGCACAACCTCCACGACGTCTTCGAGACCGCCAATCGCATCACGGTGCTGCGGCTCGGCCGCAACGTCGGCGTCTACGAGCGCGAGCAGACGACGCAGCAGGAGGTCGTCGCGGCGATCACGGCCGGCATGCCGACGAAGGTCTCCGGCATTCCGCAGACCGCGACGGGAGCGGCTTCGTGAGCACCGACGTGCAGGTCGTCGGCCAGGACGCAGGTCCCCCGCCCGAGGAGGTCTCCGCCAGCGGGGTCGAGGCGCTCGTGCGCCGCGGCTTGGACAACCTGAAGAGCGGCAACCTCGGCGTCCTCCCGATCGTCCTCGCGCTCGTCTTCATCGTCGTCTTCTTCAGCTACCGAGCGACGAACTTCTTCACGTCGGAGAACTTCGGCAACATCATCATCCAGATGGCGGGCACGACGATGCTCGCCTACGGCGTCGTCTTCGTGCTCCTGCTCGGCGAGATCGACCTGTCGATCAGCTACGTGGCGGGGATCGGGGCGCTCGCGGTCGCCGAGCTGCAGAAACCAACGAGCAGCGGCTCGGGGATGTCGGGGCTGATCGCGATGCCGCTGGCGATCGGGATCTGCATCGTGATCGGCGCCGTCCAGGGCTCGATCGTGGCGAGGATCGGCGTCCCCTCGTTCGTCGTCACCCTCGCGGGCTTCCTGATCTGGCAGGGCGTGATCGTCTACAAGCTCGCCGAGCCCGGCTCGATCATCATCCAGGATCGCTGGATCAACTACACGGGCAGCTACTACTTCTCGCACACGGCGGGGTGGGCGATCGCCGCCGGCGTGACGGGGGTGTACGCCCTCGTGACGCTTGGCGGCATCGTCGGCTCCGTGCGTGCCGGGCTGAAGGTGCAGAACCCGGGCCTGATCGCCGCGAAGCTGCTCGGCATCGCGGTCGCGGCCTTCGGCGTGATCGCCGTCTGCAACCGCGCCTCCATCCAGGGCACCCCGCTCGGCCTGCCGCTGGCCGGCGTGATCATCGTCGTCTTCCTGGTCGTGCTGACGTACCTGGCGAAGCGGACGACCTTCGGCCGACACGTGTACGCCGTTGGCGGGAACGCGGAAGCTGCCCGGCGTGCCGGCATCAACGTCGCCCGGATCCGGATCCTCGTCTTCATGATCTCGAGCGCGATGGCTGCGATCGGCGGGATCATCCTCGCGGCGAACGTCAACTCGGTCGACACGAACTTCGGCGGCGGGACGCTCCTGCTCGACGCGATCTCCGCGGCGGTGATCGGCGGCACGAGCCTGTTCGGCGGACGCGGCGAGGTCAGGAACGCGTTCATCGGGGGCGCCGTGATCGCGACCGTCTCCAATGGGCTGAACACGGCCAACTACAACCCGGGCACGATCTACATGGTGACGGGAACGATCCTGCTCCTCGCGGTCACGCTCGACACGGTCGTCCGCAGGCTGCAAGTGAAGTCCGGCCGGTAACGGAGTTCACGGTGGCGGACACGATCGGCGTCGCCATGCTGGGCTACGCCTTCATGGGCAAGGCCCACTCGCGCGCGTTCCGCGAGGTCGCATACCTGGCTCAGCCGGCGCTCCAGCCCGAGCTGATCTCCGTTTCGGGCCGTAACGAGGAGGCGCTCGTCGCCATGCAGGAGCGCTACGGCTGGGCGGAGGCGACGAACGACTGGCGCGAGCAGGTGGCCGACCCGCGCGTCGGGCTGTTCGACAACGGCGGCCCGAACGCGCTGCACGCCGAGCCGTCGATCGAAGCGGTCCGCAACGGCAAGCACGTGCTCTGCGAGAAGCCGCTCGGCATGGACGCGGCCGAGTCGCACCGGATGTGGGCGGAGGCCGTGCGGGCCGGCGTCCAGCACATGACCGGCTTCAACTACCGCTTCGTCCCCGCGGTGCGGCGGGCGCGCGAGATCCTCGAGTCGGGTGCGATCGGCGACGTCGTGCACTTCCGCGCCACGTACCTGCAGAGCTGGGGCTGGGACGCGGACCCGACCGTCTGGCGCTTCGATCGCGCTCAGGCGGGCCTCGGTGCGATCGGCGACCTCGGCACGCACATCATCGACCTCGCCCGCTACCTCGTCGGCGAGATCGTCTCCGTCTCGGCGCTCGTGCGGACGGTCGTCCCCGGGCGCGAGGTCGACGACCACTTCGTCGCGACCGTCGAGTTCGAGAACGGCGTCGTGGGAACGCTCGAGGCGTCGCGCCTCGCCCGCGGGCGGATCAACTACAACGCGTGGGAGGTGAACGGCTCGAAGGGTTCGATCGCCTTCGACGTCGAGCGCCTCAACGAGCTGCAGGTCGCCGACGACCACAGCTTCTCTCGCGTGCTCGTGACCGAGCCGGACGATCCGTACATCCGCTACTGGTGGCCGCCAGGCCACATCGTGGGCTGGGGCGACACGTTCACGCACGAGATCGCCCACCTGCTCGCGGCGATCGCAGGCGAGGGGACGGTGGCGCCGCACGGCGCGACGTTCGAGGACGGCTACCGCTGCGCGGAGGTGACCGACGCGATCCTCCGCTCGGCGGCGAGCGGCAAGCGGGAACCGATCACCTACCGGGGGAGCGACGGGTGAGGACGAGCCTCGGCATCTGGGCGTTCAGCTCGATGGTGACGCGGTTCGTGCCGGGCGGCTACCAGCCGCAACACGCGGGCGAGACGACGGTGCAGCGCGTCGAGCGGGCGGTCGCCGGGCTCGAGGGGCTGATCGACGACTACGAGTTCCACTACCCGCAGGAGCTCTCCGAGTCCAACCTCGACGCGGTGCGCGCCGCCCTTGCGGGCCACGGGATCTACGCGATCGCGACCGGGACGCACCTCAACCCGCGTTACGGCAAGGGCGGCCTGTCGTCGCCGGACGACGCGGTGCGCTCGGAGGCGCTGGCCGAGGCGCTCGCGGCGGCCGACCTGTGCGGCGAGATCGGCTCGCAGATGATCGTCTGGCCCGGGATCGAGGGCTACAACTACCCGTTCCAGACGCCGTACGCCGAAGCGTGGAGCCGGTTCATCGATGGCGTCGGCCAGGTCGCGCAACGGTGCTCCGACCATGGCGTGACGCTGTTCCTCGAGCACAAGAACTCCGAGCCGGCGATGAAGATCCTGATGCGGAACATCGGGATGACGCTCCACGTGATCCACACGCTCCGCGGGCGGGGAATCACGAACGTCAAGGTCAACATGGACTGGCAGCACCTGCTGATGAACGGGGAGTCGCTCGCCGAGTACGCCGCGCTGCTCGCCTCGCAGGGACTGCTCGGGCACCAGCACGCCAACTCCGGCTGGGGCACGTTCGACGACGACAACATGGTGGGCACGACGGCCTTCATGGAGACGCTGGAGCTCGCGCTCGAGCTGCGGCGAGCCCGCTACGGCGAGAACGGCGAGCGGCTCGGCTTCGACCTCTATCCGTATACCGAGGACGCCGTCGAGGCGGTCGAGCGGTCGGTCCTGCAGTGGCGCTTCATCGACTCGATCGCGGCCAAGATCGACGAGCCGGAGCTGCGGGCCGCGCAGCAGGCGAAGGACGCCGTGCGCGCCTACGAACTGGTCTACGCAGCGCTCGGCGCGTGAGCGCGTGGGCGAGCTCGCCGAGCTGACCGCCGCCCTCGTCGCGATCGACTCGGTCAACCCGTCGCTCGTCGCCGGCGCTCCGGGCGAGACGGAGCTCGCGCGCTTCGTCGCCGGCTGGTGCGCGCGGGCCGGGCTCGACGTCGTCCACGAGGAGGCCGCGCCGGGAAGACCGAACGTGATCGCCACGGCCCGCGGGTCGGGCGGCGGACGGTCGCTCATGCTGAACGCGCACCTGGACACGGTCGGCGTGGCAGGCATGGCGGAGCCGTTCTCCGGACGGATCGCCGACGGCCGCCTGTACGGCCGCGGCGCCGGCGACATGAAGGCGAGCCTCGGCGCATCGATGCTGGCCGCCGTACGCGCGTCGTCGCTCCGGCTGCGCGGCGACGTCGTCGTCGCCGCGGTCTCCGACGAGGAGGTCGCGAGCGTCGGGACGGAAGCCGTGGCGGCGCGGCACCCGACCGACCTCGCAATCGTCACGGAGCCGACCGACGAGCGTCTCGCGATCGCGCACCGCGGCTTCGTCGGGTTCGAGATCGAGACCGAGGGGTTCGCGGCTCACGGCTCGCGACCGGATCTCGGCGTGGATGCGATCGCACGGATGGGGCACGTCCTGAGAAGGCTCGAGGAGCTGGGCGAACGCCTCGCGCGTCGAGCCGGCCACCCGCTGCTCGGCACGGGCTCCGTCCACGCGTCCTTGATCGAAGGCGGGCAGGAGTACTCGAGCTATCCGGCGTCCTGCCTCCTCACCGGCGAGCGGCGCACGATTCCGGGCGACTCGGTCGAGCAGGTGCGCGACGAGGTGTCCGCGCTGCTCGGCGCCGTCCCCGGCGAGATCCGGCTCGGCATCTCGCGGCCGCCGTTCGAGCTCGCCCGAGACCACGCGTTCGTCGAGACGGTGTCCCAGTGCGCGGGCGGGCCGGAGGTCGTCGGCGTCCCGTACTGGGCGGACTCCGGGCTGCTCGGCGCAGCCGGGATCCCGACGGTCCTCTACGGACCCCGGGCAGAGGGGCTGCACGGCGAGGAGGAGTGGGTCGACATCGCGAGCGCCGAGCGCTGCCTCGAGGTCTACGTCGCGGTCGCGGCCGCGGTCTGCGCGTGATCTCGCTGCGCGTGATCCAGGTCGGCGTCGGCCTGTACGGGCGAAGCTGGGCGGAGATCGTCGCGGCGTCCACCGGCTTCGAGCTCGTCGGCGTCGTCGACGCGGCCGACGAGGCGCGAGCCTGGGCGAACGCGGAGCTCGGCGTGCCCGCGTTCCGGTCGCTCGGCCGTGCGCTGCGGGACGTCGGCGCCGACGTCGTCCAGATCGTCTCGCCGCCCAAGACGCACGCACCGCTCGCCGAAGAGGCCCTCGCCGCTGGCTGCCACGTGGTCGTGGAGAAGCCGCTCGCGCTGACGATGCCAGAGGGACGCGCCATCGAGGCCGCGGCCGCTCGAGCGAATCGCTTCGTCGTCGTGGCGCAGAACTACCGGTACAGGAGGCAGCCGCGCGGGCTCAAGGAGCTCGTCGGGCGCCGCGAGCTCGGGCGGTTGCTCGGGATCGGGATCGCCTGCCGTCGCGACCTGAGGGCCGCCTGGGTGTCGCCGCACGACTGGCGCGGCCGCATGCGCCACCCGTACGTGGTCGACATGGCGATCCATCACGTCGACATGCTCCGGATGATCGCCGGGCGCGAGGTCGTCCGAGTCGACGCCCGCGGCTGGCGCTCGCCCGACGGCCCGTTCCGCCACGACGCGTCGGTGGCGGCCCTCCTCGAGCTGGACGACGGCACGCCGGTCGCCTACGAGGGGACGTGGACCGAGCCGCGCCGGGAGACCTCTTGGAACGGCGAATGGGAGCTGATCGGCGGCGAAGGCCGCGCGACCTGGACGGGTAGCGTCCGCAACTCGCTCCACGGCACCGTTCGTGTCTCGCGCGCCGGCGGGCCGTTCACTCGCCTGGCGCTGCCCCGGATTCCCGCGCTCGACCGGGCCGGCATCCTCGCCGACCTGCGGGCTGCCGTAGCGTCCGGCCGCGTTCCCGAGACCGCGGTCGCCGACAACCTGCGCAGCCTCGCGACGACGTTCGCCATGGCGCGATCCGCAGAGGAGCGCCGCCCCGTCGACGTCGGCGAGCTGCTCGAGCAATGACCGCGGTCGTCGGGATCGACGTCGGCACGACCGGCGTGAAGGCGATCGCGATCTCGCCCGACGGCGAGATCCTCGGTAGAGCCGAGCGGGGCTACCCGCTCTCGACGCCGCACCCCGGCTGGTCGGAGCAGGACCCGGAGGACTGGTGGGGGGCGACCGACGCCGCCCTCTCGGATCTCTCGGTCGGCGACGTGGCGGGAATCGGCCTCTCCGGGCAGATGCACGGCCTCGTCGTCCTCGACGACGCGGAGCGAGTCCTTCGCCCCGCGATCCTCTGGAACGATCAGCGGACCGCGGCGGAGTGCGCCGAGATCGAGGAGCTCGTCGGGCTGGAGCGGCTGATCGCGCTCACGGGAAACCGCGCCCTGACCGGCTTCACCGCCCCCAAGCTCCTCTGGCTCCGCCGCCACGAGCCGGAGACGTATGCGCGGGTGCGGCACGTCCTGCTGCCGAAGGACTACGTGCGGCTCCGGCTCGCCGGCGAGCAGGCGACCGACGCGGCCGACGCGTCCGGCACGCTCCTCCTCGACGTCGCGAACAGGCGCTGGTCGGGCGAGGTGCTCGAAGCGCTCGAGCTCCCAAGCGACTGGTTGCCCCCGGTTCTCGAATCCCCTGACCGTTCCGGCCTGGTCGGAGCAAGTGACAGTCTGTTACAAGGCGTACCCGTCGCAGCAGGAGCCGGCGACCAGCCGGCGGCGGCGCTCGGGGTCGGGATCGACCGGCCGGGGCCGCTGTCGGTCGTCCTCGGGACGTCCGGCGTCGTCCTCGCCGCGCTGCCCGCCTACCGGGCGGACCCGGAAGCCCGCGTCCACGCGTTCTGTCACGCGGTTCCGGGCGGCTGGCAGGCGATGGGCGTGATGCTGTCCGCGGCCGGCTCGTTGCAGTGGCTGCACGACGTCGTCGCGCCGGGTGCCTCGTTCGAGGAGCTCACGAGGGAAGCAGAGCGCTGGCAGCCGGGCGCCGAAGGCCTGGTCTTCCTGCCGTACCTGGCGGGCGAGCGCACGCCGCACGCCGATCCCGACGCCAGAGGCGCGTTCGCCGGTCTCCAGCTCCGCCACGACCGAGGCGCGCTCGTCCGCGCTGTGCTCGAGGGTGTCGCATTCGGCTTACGTGACTCGCTGGAGCTTCTCGGGTCGCTCGGCGTCGAGGCGGAGCGCGGTCGGGTCTCCGGCGGCGGTGCCCGCGGACGCCTCTGGCTCGAGATCGTCGCTTCCGTCCTCGGGATCCCGCTCGAGCTGACTGCCGTAGAGGAGGGTTCGGCGTTCGGAGCCGCGCTGCTCGGCGGGGTCGCAGGGGGCGTGTTCGCCGACGTGCACGACGCCGTCGCCCGCTGCGTCCGCGTGCGCGAGGTGGTCGAGCCGACGCCCGAGTGGAGTCGGGCGTACGACGAGCTCTATCCGCGGTATCGCGCCCTGTATCCGACCTTGAAAGGATGGGAGCAATGAGGTGGGGCATCCTCTCGACGGCGGACATCAACCGGCTGCTGATCCCGGGCGCGCAGGCGTCGCCCGCGGCGGAGGTGCTCGCAGTCGGCAGCCGCGACCTCGACCGTGCGCGGGAGTTCGCGGCCCGCTGGGGGATCGAGCGGGCGTACGGCTCGTACGACGAGCTCCTCGCGGACCCCGATGTCGAGGCCGTCTACAACCCGCTTCCGAACACGCTCCACTGCGACTGGTCGATCCGCGCGCTGGAGGCCGGCAAGCACGTCTTGTGCGAGAAGCCGCTGAGCAGCCATCCCGCCGAGGTCGAAGCGGCCTTCGACGTGTCCGAGCGCACCGGGAGGCTTCTCAGCGAGGCGTTCATGTACCGCCACAACCCCCAGACGACGAAGCTGAAGGAGCTCGTCGACGGTGGTGCGATCGGCGAGCTCCGGCTGATCCGCTCCGCGTTCAGCTACGCGCTGCACGACCCGCTCAACATCAGACTCCGGACCGACGTCGAGGGGGGCTCCCTGATGGACGTCGGCTGCTACTGCGTCAGCGGCTCGCGCCTGCTCGCGGGCGAGCCGACCTCCGTCGTCGGCCAGCAGTTCACCGGCCCGACGGGAACCGACTGGGTGTTCACCGGGATCATGCGCTTCCCCGACGACGTGCTCGCGACGTTCGACTGCGGCACGACCCTGCCGGACCGCGAGGAGCTCGAGGTGGTCGGGACCGAGGGGTCGATCTTCCTGCCGGACCCGTGGCACTGCTTCAAGCCGGTGATCGAGGTGCGGCGGGAGGACGGGGTGGAGCGCATCGAGCTCGAGCCTGTCGACTCGTACCGGCTCGAGGTGGAGAACCTCGGCGCCGCGGCGAGGGGCGAGGAGCCCTTGCTCCTCGGCCGCGCGGACGCGGTGCAGCAAGCGCGGGTGATCGAGGCGCTGTTCCGCTCGGCCGCGAGCGGAACAGCCGTCGCGCTCATCTGATCGGTGAACCGATCGGAGGACGGACACGTAATCCCGGCAACGCCCACAATCGATGATTGGCTCGCATTCGTGAGCTCCGAGAGGAGAACCTGATGCCCCGTACCCACCTCGCCGCGGCCGGTGTGGTCGCTGCGATCGCCCTGGTCGCCGCGGGCTGCGGCGGCTCGAAGAAGTCGAGCTCACCGCCACCGGCGACGACCACGGAGGCCGCCACGACGACGACCGCGTCCGCCGCCACAACGACGACCGCATCCGGCTCGGGCGGCGGTACGCTCGACGGCTCGGTCGGCCCCGGCTTCGTCATCTCGCTGAAGAAGGACGGCGCCGCGGTCACCACGCTCGCGCCCGGCACGTACACGCTGAACGTGGACGACCAGGCGAACATCCACAACTTCCACCTCACGGGTCCCGGGGTCGACGTCTCGACCGGCGTCGGCTTCACGGGAACGAAGTCGTTCACGATCACGCTCAAGGCGGGGAAGTACCACTACCAGTGCGACCCGCACTCGTCGTCGATGTTCGGCAACTTCACCGTCTCCTGAGAGGCTCACGTGACCCTAGTCGTCGATCGCGACCACCTGGATCGAGCCGTCCGCGATCCGCCACGCGGCGAGCTCGTCCGTGCGCACGGTGTAGATCAGGTAGGGCTTGCCCGCCCACAGCCCGATGTTCTCGACGTCCGTCCGGGACGGCCGGGGCGGCGACGAGACGTGGGAGTGGAAGACGGCGAGCTCGAACCCGTCGTCCTCGAGAAACCAGGTGTCCGGGGGCACGTCGAGCTCGAAGCGGTACGGCGATGCCGCGGCGTTGCGCCCCGGGACGTAGCGGTCGGCCACGGCGTCGCGGAGGACGACCAGACCGCACGCCTCGTTCGGCTGCTCGGCCCGCGCGTGCTCGACGAGCGCGCGCCGGACGGCCTCCGGCACTACCACCAGACGGTCTTCTCCATCGACTGCTCGACGTCGTGCGCGTCCCAGAAGCCGGAGGAGAGGTACTTCCAGCCCGCGTCCGCGAGGATCGTGACGACGACGCCCCCGTCCGATGAAGAGGAGGCGAGCTCGGCTGCGAGCGTGCGGGCGACGTGGACGACCGCGCCGGCCGAGACGCCTCCGAAGATGCCCTCGCGATCCAGCAGCGCGCGCAAGCCGGCGATCGACTCGGCGTTCGAGACGAGGACCTTCCGGTCGAGCTTCTCGACGTCGAGGATCGGCGGGACGTAGCCGTCCGCCAGCGAGCGCAGGCCCATCACCGGGTCGCCGGGCAGCGGCTCGGCCGCGGCGACGACGATGTCCGGGAAGGACTCGCGGAGCCGCTCGCCCGCACCCATCAGCGTCCCGCCCGTGCCGAGGCCCGCGACCAGCACGTCGACGCGGTCGAGGACGTCCGCGATCTCCGCGCCCGTGCCCTCGTAGTGGGCACGCGGGTTCGCGTCGTTGCCGTACTGGAACGGCATGAAGAGACTCGGGTCTCGCTCGGCGAGCTCGAGCGCCAAGCGGACGGCGCCGTTCGAGCCCTCGCCGGCGGGCGAGAAGACGATGTCGGCCCCGTAGAGCCGGAGCACGCGAATCCGCTCCTCGGTCGCGTTCTCGGGCATCACGCACGTGAGTGGGTAGCCCTTCAGCTTCGCGACGAGCGCAAGGGCGATCCCGGTGTTCCCGCTCGTCGGCTCGAGCAGCCGGCGGCCCGGCTCGAGCTCGCCGGACGCCTCTGCCGCCTCGATCATGGCCTTCGCGACGCGGTCCTTGATCGAGCCGGACGGGTTCTGGCCCTCGAGCTTCGCGTAGATGCGGACGCTCGGGCTCGGCGAGATGCGCGGCAGCTCGACGAGCGGCGTGTTGCCCACGAGCGAGAGCAGGCTGTCCGCCGTCCTCAGCACGCCCCACCCGCCATCGCGGGGAGCAAGATCAGGGTCTGACCGTCCGAAACCGTCGTGTCGAGCCCGTCGAGGGTGCGGACGTCCTCGCCGCCGAGGTAGACGTTCACGAAGGGCGCGAGGTCACCGCCCTCGAGGATCTGCGAGCCGAGAGCCGGGTAGCGCGCTGCGAGATCGCCGAGGAGCTCGCGAACCGTGGCGCCGTCGGCGTCGACCTGCCTTGCTCCGCCGACCTCGTTCCGCAGCGTCGGCGGGATCCGGACGGCGGTCACGTTGCGACTCCCCGGCCGGCGAGGTTGCAGAACTCGACGTAGTCGACGTACTCCGTGATCGTCGGGCGCTCGCCGCACACCGGGCACGACGGGTCGCGCTTCACGCTCACCTCGTCGAAGGTCGTGTGGAGCGCGTCGAAGAGGAGCAGGCGCCCCGTCAGCGTCTCGCCGAGGCCGAGGATCAGCTTGAGCGCCTCGCTCGCCTGGAGCGAGCCCACGATCCCGGGCAGGACTCCGAGCACGCCGCCCTCCGCGCAGCTCGGGGCGAGCTCGGGCGGCGGCGGGGACGGGAAGAGGCAGCGGTAGCACGGTCCGACGCCGGGCTGGAAGACGGTGACCTGACCTTCGAAGCGGTAGATCGAGCCGTGCACGACCGGCACGTCGTGCCAGACGGACGCGTCGTTGACGAGGTACCGGGTGGGGAAGTTGTCGGCGCCGTCGACGATCACGTCCCAGCCGGCTGAGAGGATCCGCTCGACGTTGTCCGACGTCAGCCGTTCCTCGTACGGGATCACCGTCACGTCGGGGTTGAGCGCCTCGATCGTCCGCTTGGCGGAGAGCACCTTCGGCTCGCCGAGACGCTCCGTCGAGTGCACGATCTGGCGCTGCAGGTTCGAGTCGTCGACGACGTCCGCGTCGACGATGCCGAGCGTGCCGACGCCCGCGGCGGCGAGGTAGAGGGATGCCGGGGAGCCGAGCCCGCCTGCGCCGATCAGCAGCACGCGCGCGGTCAGCAGCTTCTGCTGCCCGTCCTCGCCGACCTCGGGGATGAGCAGATGGCGGCTGTAGCGCGACCGCTGCGCAGGCGTCAGCGCCTTCGGCGTCTCGATCTCGAAGCCGTTTCGCTTCCAGTCGACGAAGCCGCCCGCGACCGAGCTGACATCGCCGTAGCCGAGCTCGCCGAGCGCCTTGGCCGCGAACGCGGAGCGCGCGCCGACCGCGCAGTAGACGAAGATCTCGCGCTCCTTGTCGGGCACGAGCCCCTCGATCCGCGACTCGAGGTTGCCGCGCGGAATATGGAGCGCGCCGGGGATGAACCCCTCCTGCCACTCGTCGAGCTCGCGGACGTCGAGGAAGAGCGGCGCATCCTGCTCGGCGTGTCGGGCGTGGGCCTCGGGCGAGCCGATCTCGTCGATCTCGGCTTTGACCTGCGACAGGAGCTCTCTGTAGGTCGGCATTACTTTCCCGAATATAGCAACGTTGCCGTCGCGTTCCGAGCGCGCGACGAAATCGTGAACGCGGCGCGGGCCGGCGATCTTCCCGGCTACGCTCAGCGGCCGATGAGCCCGCGTGTCCGCGTCGTCGCCGTCGTCGCTCTGGTCGCAGCCGTCGCGACGGCTGCCGTGGTGGGGATCGTGGCCCGATCCGGCGGTGAGCCGAGCGCCGCGACGGGACTCGCTCCCCGGAGCGGCGCGCCCCCGCTCGCGCTCGACCTCGGGATCCGCGTCGATCCCGACGCCGTGAACTTGCGCGAGGCGCTCGACCTCTACACGAAGGGGAAGAGGACTGCCGCCGCAACGCTCTTCGCGCGCAGCGGCTCGCTCGAGGGGAAGGTCGGGCTCGCCTTCGCGCGCTGGCCGAAGGGGACGATCGACGCCCTGACGCGTCTTGCGGCCGCCGACCCACGCAGCGGTCTCGTCCAGCTCAACCTGGGGATCGCCGAGTTGTGGGCCGGGAAGGCCGGTTCGGAGGACGCGTGGCGGCGCGCGGCCGCGGTGCAGCCGGACTCCTCGTACGCGGTGACCGCGGGCAACCTGCTCTTCCCTCGCTACAACCGGAACCTGCCGCTGTTCGTACCGGCCGAAGCCGCGCCGGTGGAGCTCGACGGGAAGACGCCGCCTCAGCAGCTCGCGATCCTCCGTCACGATGCGGCGACCGGCTCGGCGACGGCCAAGCTGCTCTACGGCGTCGCGCTCCAGCGGCTCTTCCGGCCGGTGTCGGCGGAGCGGGAGTTCGCCGCAGCCGCGAAGCTCGCTCCGGACGACGCCGAGGCGCAGACGGCCGCCGCGGTCGGCCGCTTCGACAAGGCGAACCTGAGCGCCTCCTTCTCGAGACTCGGACCACTGACGAAGCGCTTCCCGCACGCGGCGACGGTCCGGTTCCACCTCGGGCTCCTCCTGCTCTGGATCGGCTCGGTCAAGCAGGCCGAGACACAGCTCCGGTTGGCGACGACCGTCCAGCCCGGTTCCCCGCTCGCGCGGGAAGCGGCGCAGTACCTCACCACTTTGAGGGGTGTCCATCCAGCATGAGCCCCGTTCGTGCCGATCCTTTGACGTGACGACGCCCTATGGCTAGCGTGACAGCCCACGAGCAAAGGGGGATCGACCTGAGCGCAGCGGATCCCGAGAGCACTCCTCGCGTCCCCGTCGACCTGTTCGACACGGACGAGGCGCGCACCCTGCTCGAGGCAGGGCGTCTGGCGGGACATCTCGACGCCGAGGAGATCACGCTCGCGCTCGACGAGCTCGACCTCGAGCCGGGCCAGATGGACGAGTTCTACGCCGCCCTGGAGGACGCCCAGATCGAGGTCGTCCACCCTGCCGAGGAGGAGGCCGACAGCGGCCCCGACCTCGAGGCCGAGCCGGAGATCTCGACCGACACGCTCCAGCTCTTCCTCAAGGACATCGGCAAGGTGCCGCTGCTCACCGCCGCCCAGGAGGTCGAGCTGGCGAAGCGGATCGAGCGCGGCGAGCACGTTGCGAAACAGGCGATGGTCGAGGCGAACCTGAGGCTCGTCGTGTCGATCGCCAAGCGCTACCGCAACCAAGGGCTCCCGTTCCTCGACCTCATCCAGGAGGGCACGATCGGCCTCGTCCGCGCAGCGGAGAAGTTCGACTGGCGGAAGGGCTACAAGTTCTCGACCTACGCGACCTGGTGGATCCGCCAGGCCGTCGCGCGGGCCATCGCCGACAAGGGTCGGACGATCCGCATGCCGGTGCACGTCGTCGAGAAGCTGAACCGGATCCACCGCTCGGAGCGCAAGCTGCGAGGGGAGCTCGCGCGCGAGCCGACGTCCGCCGAGATCGCGATCGACCTCGACCTCACGGTCGACGAGGTCGAGCAGATCCGGAGGAGCGCGCAGACGCCGGTGTCCCTCGAGAAGCCCGTCGGCGACGAGGAGGAGTCGGAGCTCGGGCACTTCCTCACGGACGAGTCCGCCCTTCTGCCGGACGAGGCGGCGGAGACTGCTCTGCGGCGTGAGGCCCTGCGGTCGATCCTCGGCAAGCTCTCCGAGCGCGAGCGCCAGGTGCTCGAGCTCCGGTACGGCCTCGACGGAAGGCAGCCGCGGACGCTCGACGAGGTCGGCCGAGCGTTCAACGTCACCCGCGAGCGGATCCGGCAGATCGAGCACCAGAGCCTGAAGAAGCTGCGGGCGTTCGCGGAGGCCGAGTCCGTCCGCGACGTCGCCTGACGGCTCGACCCCAGGGCGCGCGTATCTAGACTGCCCGGCTGTGTCGCCGACGCACGAATCGCTCGTCGCCGGGCTCTCCGAGCTCGTCGCCATACCCTCGGTCAGCGCCGACGACGCGCACCGAGACGACGTCGCCGCCGCCGCGGAGTGGGTGTGCGACCGGATTCGCGCTGCGGGCGGCGGGGCCGGGCTCGTCGACCTCGGCGGAAAGCCGCTCGCGGTCGGCGAGGTGCGGGCCTCGAGCGGTGCAGACTCGGCTCCGACCGTTCTCTGCTATGCGCATTTCGACGTCCAGCCGCCTGACCCGCTCGACCTCTGGGACACGGCTCCGTTCGGCCTGACCGAGCGGGACGGCTGGCTCTACGCGCGCGGCGTCGCCGACGACAAGTCCCACCTGTTCATGATGCTCGAGGCCGTCGGCGAGCTCGCCGCCGCGGGCGAGCTCCCCGTCAACGTCCGCTTCGCCTGCGACGGCGAGGAGGAGACGGGCGGCCACTCGATCGTCGACTGGCTGGATCGGGATGCACGCGGCGCCGGCGCCGCCATCGTGCTCGACGGCGGGATGCTGCGGCGCGACCTGCCGGCGCTCGTGATCGGGCTGCGCGGTGTCTGCTACTTCCACCTCACGGTCCGCACCGGGACGCGCGATCTCCACTCCGGGATGTACGGAGGCGTCGCGCTCAACGCGCTCCACGCGCTCAACCGTGTTCTCTCGGCCGTGGTCGCGGGCCCAGACGGACGGCTGCCGGAACGGCTTCGGGCCGGTGTCGCACCGCCGACGGAGGCGGAGCTCGCGAGCTGGGCCATGCTCCCCGACCCGGCGGAGGAGATGGCGGATCAGGGTGCCACTCCGATGGATCCACACGCGGTCGCCGAGTTCTACGTCCGGACCTGGGCGGAGCCGTCGGTCGACGTCAACGGCATCGAGGGCGGCTCGCCGCGCCTGCAGAAGACGGTGCTCCCGGTGGAGGCGACCGCGAACCTCTCGCTGCGACTCGCGCCGGGGCAGCAGTCGGGCGTCGTCGCGCCCGAGCTCGAGCGGCTGCTCCGCGAGGCGGCTCCCGAGGGCGCCGAGCTCGACCTCCAGCTCTGGTCGACCGGCGAGCCTGCGTTCGTGAGCCCGGACGCGGCTGCGATCACGATCACGCAGGACGTCTTCGAGGACGTCGTCGGCACGCGGCCCGTGCTGATCCGGACGGGCGGCTCGATCCCGATCGTCGCTGCACTCACCGCCCGCGGCATCCCCGCGGTGGTCACCGGCTTCGCGCTGAACGAGTCCAACGTCCACTCGCCGAACGAGCGGATCCCGAGCGAGTACCTCGAGCTCGGGTACCGAACCGTGCGCGAGTTGTTCCGGCGGCTGGGCGAGCTCGCGTGAGGGACTCGCTCCGCGACTCGCCGGCCTCCGCGCCGTACGTGACGCCGCTCGCCGCCGAGCTGTCGGAGGACGTTCTCGAGCGATTCCTGCGCTACGTCCGGATCGACACGCAGGCCGATCCCGGCAGCAAGACGTACCCGAGCACCGCGCGACAGCTCGACCTCTCGAGGCTCCTCGTCGACGAGCTCCGTGAGATCGGTCTGGAGGACGCGAGGCTGACAGAGCACGGCTACGTGTTCGCGACGCTGCCGGGCGACGTCGCGGAGCCTGTCGTCGGTCTGCTCGCCCACGTGGACACGACCTCGGACACGCCGGGAGCGAACGTCTCGCCCGTCATCCACCGTTCCTATGCCGGCGGCCGGATCGTGCTCCCCGGCGACCAGAGCCGCGTGCTCGACCCGGCGGAGACACCGGAGCTCGCAGCCCGGCTCGGCCACGACATCGTGACGAGCGACGGAACGACGCTGCTCGGGGCAGACGACAAGGCCGGCGTGGCCGAGATCATGACCGCCGTCGCCTGGCTGGCCCGGCATCCCGACGTCCCGCGGGCGACGGTGCGCGTCGGCTTCACGGTCGACGAGGAGATCAGCCGCGGCACCGAGCACTTCGACCTCGAGGAGTTCGGCGCCGCGTTGGCCTACACCCTCGACGGCTCCGGTCTCGGCTCGCTCGAGAGCGAGTCGTTCTCCGCGAAGCAGATCGTGATCACGATCCGAGGGCGCGGGACGCACCCCGGGTCGGCGAAGGGGAGGCTCGTCAACAGCCTCAAGCTCGCTGCCCGGCTCATCGCGGCGCTGCCGGAGGACTCCCTCTCGCCGGAGACGACCGAGGGCCGCGAGGGGTTCGTGCACCCGTACCGGATCCGCGGCACCGCCGAGGAGACGACGGTCGTCTTCATCGCCCGCGACCATGACGATGCGAGGCTCGAGGAGCACGTCCAGCTGCTGCAGCGCCTCGCCGACGACCTCGTCACGGAGGAGCCGCGCGCGCGCGTGAAGGTCGACGTCGAGTTCCAGTACGGGAACATGGGCCGGGCGATCGACGAGCATCCGCGCGTGATCGAGGCCGCCGTCGCCGCGTACCGGCGCGTGGGGATCGAGCCTCGCTTCGAGCCGATCCGCGGCGGCACCGACGGGTCACGTCTCTCGGCGGAGGGTCTGCCCACGCCCAACCTCTTCACCGGCGGCCAGGACTATCACTCGTACACCGAGTGGGCGAGCGTGCAGGACATGGCCGCGGCGGCTGCGATGGTGGTCGAGCTCGTCAGGATCTGGGCCGAGCCGGAGCCCGACGCGGCGCCGTGACCGGCGTCAGGCTGGTCACGCTGACCGACGAGCACCTCGGCGGGCTCTCGCAGCTCGTCGAGGACGACGTCGTCCGGCGCTTCACCCGCGTGCCGTCCGAGCCGCCGCCACGCTTCGCGCGCACGTGGCTGGACCGCTTCGAGCAGGGCCGGACCGAGGGCACTCGGGAGGGATTCGCGATCGTCGATGGCTACGACGGCAGCTTCCTCGGCGTTGGCGTGGTGCTGCGGATCGACCGCGAGACTCGGACGACGGAGATCGGCTACGTCGTCGCCCCCGGGGCTCGCGGCCGGGGTGTCGCGAGCGAGGCGCTCGGCAGCTCTCCGCCTGGGCGTTCTCGGAGCTCGGCGTGCTCCGGCTCGAGCTCCTGATCTCGGTTGCGAACGAGGCGTCGAAGCGCGTTGCGACGCGGGCCGGCTACGTCCGCGAGGGCGTGCTCCGCTCGCTCTACCTCAAGCCGGGCGTCCGGGAGGACACGGAGATCTGGTCGCGTCTTGCGACCGACCCCGAGCCGTAGGCCCGTCTCAGACCGGTGGGTTGACCTCGTGTGGGCCGCAGCCGAGCCATTCGTGGCCGAAGCGGCGCATCTCGGCGACGAGCGGGAGCAGCGCGGTGCCCTTGGGGGTGAGCTCGTATTCGACCCGGGGCGGCGACTCCGCGTAGCTCCGCCGAACCACGATGTCCTCGGATTCGAGCCAGCGGAGGCGCTCGGCGAGCGTCCTCGGGCTGATCCCGACGCACGAGTGCTCGAGCTCCGTGAAGCGCCGCGGTCCCTCGGAGAGGTCGTGGATGATCAGCACCGTCCACTTCGAGCCGACGATCTCGGCGCAGGCCGCGACCGAGCAGGTCTGCGACTCGTGGACCGGGAGCATCGTGCGTTCCATCACACGCAGTGTACGACCGGTGGGTGTCGTCCGCGCCGGGGCGGGCCCGACGTCAGTCCCACGGGGGTGGGTTGTGCACCCAGCGACCGCCGACCATCGTCGCGACGACGTGGATCGCTGCGAGCTCCTCGGGCGGAGTCGTGACCGGGTCGCGATCGAGGACGACCAGATCGGCGAGGTAGCCGGGGAGCAGTCGGCCCCGGCGGCGCTCGTCGCCTGCCAGCCACGCGGGATTCACGGTCGACGCGAGGAGAGCCGCCGCGACCGTGAGCGCCTGCTCCGGGTGCCAGGCGGGGCGGCCGTCGATCGAGCGGAGGACGCCGGCGCGGATCCCCGCCAGCGGGTCGAGCTCCTCGATCGGCGCGTCCGATCCGTTGGCGACGAGCGCGCCCGAGTCCCACAGGGAGCGGAACGCGTATGCGCCCTCGACGCGATCGGGCCAGTAGCGGTCCGCGAGGTCGCGATCCGACGGAGCGTGCGAGAACTGGACGGAGCAGGCGACGCCGAGCTCGGCGAACCTCCCGACGTCCTCGGGCGCGAGACACTGGCAGTGCTCGACGCGATGGCGGAGGCCGAGCGGCCGCCAGAGCGCGCGAGTCCGCTCGAAGGCGTCGAGCGCGGCCCTGTTCGCGGCGTCGCCGATCGCGTGCACGGCGACGGGCCAGCCGGCAGCGGCGGCGTTCCGCACGATCTCCGCGAGCTCGTCGCGGTCCGTGATCCGGACGCCCGAGCCGTCGAGCAGCCAGGCGGTCCGCGAGCCGAGCGTCCCGTCCATGAAGCACTTGAGATACCCGAGCCTCAGGTGGTCGTCGCCGAGCCCGGGGCGAATCCCGAGCTCCGCGAGCTCTCCGACCCTCTCCGCCGGGATCGACTGCCAGACGCGCATCGTCAGGCCCTCGTGCTCGTGGATCCGGCCGAAGATCGACGCCGCTCCGAGCCAGCCGTCCATGTCGTGCACCGCGGCGACGCCGCGACCGTGCGCGAGCCGGATTCCCGCGCGGGTCGCGTCGATCCACTCCTCCTGCGGGATCTGCACGAAGCGCTCGCGGAAGCGCCACGCGGACTCCTCGCGCAGGACGCCGGTCGGCTCGCCGGCTGCGTCGCGCTCGACGACGCCGCCGCGGACCTCGAGCTCTCCGCCCGCGAGCGCGAGCGCCGCCGAGTTGAGCCAGAGCGAGTGGTAGTCCTTCGCCCAGAGCGCGGCGGGTCGCTCGCCCGTGACCGCGTCGAGCGCCTCCTTCGTCGGCGCGGCCTCCCAGTCGGCGTCGCGCCAGCCGGTGCCGCGGATCCACGAGCCAGGTGCCTCGTTGCGCCGGACGCGGTCGAGCGCCTCGGCGAGGCTCGCCGCGCCGTCGAGCGCGATGTCCCTCTGCGCCAGCGACCAGGTCGGGAAGTGGACGTGCGAGTCCGTGAAGGCAGGGAGCACGCAGCGTCCGCGCAGGTCGACCCGGTCGGGGGTGGGGAGGGCTGACTCGTGCGTCCCGACGCCGCCTGCGACGAGAGGCCCGGCGATGGGCAGCGCAGCCGTCGTCGGGAGCGACGCATCCATCGTCCGGATCACTCCGTTCTCGAGGAACATGCCGGGACTCTACGCAGGCTCCGCGCCGGGAGCCTCGACGCGACGAGCTACGAGTAGATGTCGATCACGCCCGTCTGGCGGTGGTCGTTCGCGTTGCCCTCGGGGAGCACGATGCGGCCGCCGACGACGATCGGGCTGTTCCAGTGGCCCGGCCCGGCGGGAAGGGTCGCCAGCACGCGGCCGGTCGTCGGGGCGTAGGCGCGGAGCGCCCCGCCCGGGTCGTAGACGTAGAGCACGCCGCCGGCGAGGACGGGGCTCGTCCCGCCGTTCCCGTTCTCCCAGGCCTTCTGCAGCGTCCGCCCGGACAGCCGGAAGGCGCCCGTGCCGGAGTTCGTCGCGACGAAGATCCACGTGACCGAGCCCTCGTGCCAGACCGCGGGCGCGGTGAAGACGTCCGTGGCTCCCGGCACGGTCAGCGTCTGGAGCTCTCCGCCGAGGATCGGCCCGGGAGCGTGCGTCCTGCCGTTCAGCCGTGTCAGGTCGAGCAGCCGCAGGAGACCGTCCTTGCCGCCCTGCGCCGCCAATCCCTTGCCGAGGTAGACGGGAGACGTGCTGCCGAGGTCGACGTCGTTCCTGTTCAGCTCGGCCTGGTTCGAAGGGGTCCAGCTCTGCAGCAGCCGGGAGGCGTCGGGCGAGAGCTCGAGCACGCTGTCCCCCCAGTTCGTCCGCCCGTCCCACGGGCCGTTGCCCGTCGCGACGAGGAGGTTGCCGGTCCCGGGCTCGACGACCGCGCCGGCGCGGCCCCAGATCGCGGAATCGCTCCCCGGGCAGGTGCTCGGCTGGATGAGCGTGTGCCGGTCGCTGCACAGCGAGTTGAAGACGCCGACGATCTCTCCCGTCGCAGCCGAGATCGTGACGACGTGCCCCTGGTACGGAGGGATGTCGCCGTAGTAGCCGCCCGTCGTCACGATCACGAGCCCGCGCGAGAAGTTGAGCGCGGACGCGATCTTCTCGTGGATCGGGTCGAGCGTGACGCGCACGGGCCAGCGGCCGCCGACCTCCTGGCCGTTCGCGACCGAGAGCTTGTGGATGAGCCCGTTCGGGCTCGCGGCGTAGACGAACCGTCGACCGGGGTCGGCGACCGGTGTGGCAGTCGTGATCTGCGGGGTTCCCGCCCAGCCGCCGATGCCCGGTGGGACGTAGCGCCAGAGCACGCCGCCGGTCGCCGCGTCGAGCGCGAGCGTCTTGCCGTACGTCGTCGTCACGAACAGCACGTTTCGCTTCGCACCGCGGACGACGACACCGTGCAGGTAGATCGGCGACGAGTCGACGGTGCCGTCGATCGTCACCTGCCGACGCTTCAGCTTCGCCACGGCGCCGGCTGCGATCCCGTTCGGCGCGGCGTTCCCGCGGGCCGCGTCGTACCCGAAGCGCGTCCAGTCGGGCGAGCCGGCCGGCCCCTGCGCCGTGGCCGCGACGCCCGAGCCGGCGAGCGCCGCGATCGCGACCGCGGCGGCGGCGGCGAGTGCCCGCGCCCTCATCCGGCCAAGAGTACGCGCAGGCCGACGCTCTCCGCGTCGGCTTACACTGGCTTCGTGAGCTGGGACCTCCTGACGCCGGGGCAGCAGGAGCTGCGCGACCTCGTGCGGACGCTCGCGCGGGAGCGGATCGCGCCGCGCGCAGCCGAGATCGACGCGTCGCACGAGTTCCCGTGGGACATCGTGGAGCTCTACCGGGAGCACGGCCTCTTCGGCCTGCTGTTCGACGAGGCCGACGGAGGGACGGGGACGGGGACGCTGCTCGCGCTCGTCGCGATCGAGGAGATCTCGAAGGTGTGCGCGACGTCCGGCTTGATCCTCGCCGTGCAGGAGCTCGGCTCGCTCGGGCTGAAGCTCTCCGGCTCGCCGGAGCAGCGGGCCCGCTGGCTGCCCCGGCTCGCGTCGGGCGAGGTGCTCTGCGCCTACGCGCTGACAGAGGCGGGTTCGGGCTCGGACTCGGCGGCGATGCGGACGACCGCGCGCCGGGACGGCGACGCGTACGTCCTGGACGGGTCGAAGCGGTTCATCACGAACGCAGGCGTCGCTGGCCTCTACACCGTGTTCGCGAAGTCCGACCCCGACGCCGGGCACGCCGGGATCTCGGCCTTCCTCGTCGAGTCCGACACGCCCGGTTTCGACGTCACGCGGCTGGAGCCGAGGCTGGGCATCTCCGGCTCGACGACGGGCGAGCTCGCATTCGACGGGGCCCGTGTCCCGGCTGCGAACCTGCTCGGACGGGAGGGAGAGGGCTTCCGGCTCGCGATGCGCATCCTCGACCGCTCGCGGCCCGGCGTCGCGGCGCAGGGTCTCGGCATCGCGCAGGGCGCGACGGACTACGCGCTCGAGTACGCGCGCACGCGGGAGACGATGGGGAAGCCGATCGCCGAGCACCAGCTGATCGCCGCGAAGCTCGCCGAGATGGAGACCCGCTGCGAGGCCGCCCGGGGGCTGCTCTACCGCTTCGGCCGGATGGTCGACGAGGGTGCCCAGGACGGGGAGCTGACGAAGGCGGGCGCGATGGCCAAGCTCTTCTGCACGGACACGGCGATGTGGGTCACGACCGAGGCGGTCCAGATCCTCGGCGGCTACGGCTACATCAAGGAGTACCCGGTCGAGCGGATGCTCCGCGACGCGAAGATCACCCAGATCTACGAGGGCACGAACGAGATCCAGCGGCTCGTGATCGCACGCGAGATGCTCAGGGAGCAGCGCTCGTTCCTGCTCGCCGGGATCGCCTGACGGGCGCGGCTAGCGCGTCTTGACGATCGCGTAGGTCTTGCGGACCGTCTCGCGGACGTCCCACGCGCCCGACCAGCCGTCCGGGCAGAGCAGCACGACGCCGGGCCCGATCTCGGTGACGGTGCCGGCGGCGTCGGTGATCGTGCCGCGGCCGGCGACGAAGTGCATCTGCTCGTAGACGCCCTCCTTCGACCCGTGGAACGCGCCGGGCGTCACCTCCCAGATCCCGAGCTCGACCCGGCCGTCGTCCGAGATCACGAGCCACGACTCGTAGGGCTCGCCGGCCGTCGCGGTCGGGACGGGCTGGCCGTCGACCAGCTCGACCGCGAGCACGTCGTCGATCGTCACGGCCGCGACCCTAGCGCACGCTCGGCGCAGGGGCCCGAACCAGGTGACCGTCACGTCACAGTGGCCCGGTCAGGAGTGTGACGACCTTCGCAACGACGACGTGTCCACGACCTCGAACGCCGACCCCGGAACCTCGCCGAGCGTGTGCAGCTGGTCGTTCGACCAGCGAGGGTCGGGGGCGCCGGAGATGTACCAGCTCGACCCGTTGTCGGCGACGATCATCCCGTACGTCTTCAGCGCCTGGAGCACGATGCGCGCCTGACGGGGGAAGCGCGAGATGTCGATGCTCGCCTTCAGCCGGACTCGAAGCCCCATCGGCGGCAGGGACGCGTCGGTGTCGGAGCTGGCGAAGTGGCGGGCCGGCCACGCGTAGGCGCGGCGCGACCGCGAGACGGTGAAGCGGAGCGCATGGTCGATGCGGCCCCGAGCGACCTCGTCGTACCGGGCGAGCCCCGGGAGGATCGGGAGCCCTGCTGCGTCGGCCGACGTCCATCCGGCCGGACGCAGCCGGTTCGAACGGAGGCTCCAGACCGCGCCGGAGCCGGCGTGCCAGCCGGCCGCCGTCCGCTGCAGGTCGTAGAGCTCGTAGAGCCTGCAGGCGTCGCGGTCGACGAGGATCGCGTGCCGGTCGCCGCCGCCCTCGATCCCCACGTTCGCGGGGATCGGATACGGGACGCGGTCGCTCTCGTCCGCGTAGTCGAACGCGACGCGCGACCGCGGTGTCGCCTTGCCGACGACCGTGATCGGGATCCCGATCGGGCTGCCGTCCCAGAGGCCCGAGCCGAAGTCCGCGTGCAGCCCGGTGCTCGCCCCGATCGAGGCGATGATCGCCGCGGAGTTCGCCGCCACCGGCAGCGCGTCCACGCGCTCGTTCCAGGGGTTGTCCGCCGGGAAGATCGTGCAGCGCGCAGCGCCCGGGAGTCGCGAGGCCTGGGCGGCGCCGGTCAGGGCGAGCGCGAGAGCTGCGAAGACGGCGAGGCGGCTCACGCCGGGATGGTCGGCAGCGCGGGTTCCGAGCGCGACCCTCGATCAGGCAGGCACTGTGGCCGCCGGGTACCGCGCCCGGATCGTGTCGACGAACGCGGCGAGCCGGTCGGCGATGGTCGCGCTCTCGAGCTCGAGCACGTTCTCGGCGTTCTTCTCCCCCGAGCGCGAGAGGTTGAAGCTGCCGACGAAGACGACGTCGTCCGCGACGACGCATTTCGCGTGCATGAAGTCGTGCACGCCGCCGTCGGGCGACCACGGGGTCGAGGGCTTCCCGGAGAACGGCACCTTCCGCAGCACGGCCTGAAGCAGCGGGATCTTCCAGGCGCTGACGCCGTTGTCGCGCCACTGCTGGAAGACCTCGGTCACCTGCGTCTGGTCGACGACGCCCGCGACGTCGATCGCGTGCCGCGTTGCGATCTCGGCCATCGTGGCGAGGATCGGCCCGGACGTGAGGACGGGCGACGCGATGCGGATGCGGCGGCGCGCCTGCGCGAGGCGCTTCGCGATCCGGTGGGAGAGGTCGTCGCCGTGACCGGGCGTGAACCAGGGGCGGATCTCCATCCCGTCGACGTCGACGGGCCGCGGATCGACGTTCCCCGAGCGCTCGACGATCCCCGTGCTCCAGAGCTGCTCGAAGTCGAGCGTGAACGGGTACGCGAGCTCCTTCGCGGCCACGCGGACGACGACGTTCTCCTGTCTCGTCCACGAGTCGTTCGTCCAGTTCAGCGATCCGGTCCAGACCGCCTCCCCGTCGCGGATCACGTACTTGTGGTGCATGAGGTCGGGGATGCCCGCGATCCCCCGCGTGTCGACCGGGAGCGACTCGATGTCCTCCGGCTCGCAGGTCGGCGGCGGCGGCACCGGGATCGGTCCGGGGTGGTCGACGTTGAATGCGATCCTCACGTTCACGCCGCGCGCCTTCGCGTTGAGGAGCGCCGTGTGGACGAGGGTCTCCGCGTCGCCGTCGAGCCGGAGGTCGTACATGGCGAGGTCGAGCGTCGTCGCCGCCGCGTCGATGAAGGCGGCGACCTCCTTCGCGACGTCGACGGCGCTCTGCCCGCCGTCCGTCAGCGTCTCGACCTCGAGCACTTACCGCGCTGCGCGCAGGGCGGCCTTGTGCGCGCGCTTCTTCGCCTGGTAGTCGGCGAGCGCCTCGGGGGAGTTCACCTTGCCGAGGCACGGGGACTCCGGAACGAGTGGGTCCGCGGCAGCGACGCCGTAGTGGAGCGAAAGCACGGAGCCGAGCGCCATGATCTTCATCTCGCCGAAACCCGGGAGCGCGCCGATGCGCTTCCTCAGATCGGCGGTGTCCGCCGCCTCGCTCCAGATCCGCGAGGCATCGCCCCCGTACTCCTCGGTGACGACGGCTGCGAGCTCGCGAACCCGTTCGGCCATCGAGCCGGGGAACCGGTGGATCGCCGGCGGCGTCCGGAACGCGTCCGTCAGATCCATCGCCGCGAGCCTCGCCGTCTGGAGGGTGCCGACCCGCTGCTTCAGCACGTAGGGACCGGCGAACGCCTTCGGCACCGGCACCTGCTGGTCGATCGCGAACCCGACGAGCAGCGCGAACGGGTCGGTCGCGAGCAGCCGGCAGGCGTCGGGATCCTCCGTGAAGTACAGCGCGGCGGGCGCCACGAGGGTGATCGTACCGCGTCGTCGTCGCCGGGCTGCGCTCGTTGACGCGGCGCGCACGCGGTGCGATCGTGACGATCGAGACGAAAGCATGGGCCGGGTGATTGCCTCGGGCGTGCGTCGCGCCCGCAGCGGCGACTGCCGCCCTCGGCCTCGTCGCGCCGGTCGCGGCCGGAGGGGCGGCCGGCCACGGCCGGCATCGCGGCTGCGGAAGCGTGCGCGCCGCCGGGGTTCTCTGGAGCGTCGAATCGACCGGTGTGCCGTGCCGTCTCGCCCTGGCGGCAACACGCCGTCTCGCGGTCCAGCGGCCGTTCGGATACGGGGCGAGCCTGCTCCGCAGGCCGCCCCGCCGGGTTCGACTGCGTGGGCATCCCGGATCCGACAGGAAGGCAGCAGGAGGGCTACTGCACGCGGCTCGGCGGCGACGGCTTCAGCTGGGAGCGGCGCCGGCGGGAGGTGACGACACCGGTGAGCCAGGGCTCGACCGGGGCGAAACCAGGCGGCTCGCTCCTTGCCGGCCACCGCGTCGTCGGAGCCGGGCGAGCCTCTGCCAAGGCGGCCTCGGTGGGACCTCTCACGCGCGATACCCTGGCTCGGATGACAGGGGCGCACGGGGCGTTTTCGGCGGCGACGCAGGAGTGGTTCGAGCGCGCCTTCGAGGGGCCGACGCCCGCGCAGGAGCAGGCCTGGCCGGCGATCGCGACCGGCTCGCACGTGCTCGTCCAGGCGCCGACCGGCTCGGGCAAGACGCTCGCCGCGTTCCTCGTCGGCATCGACCGGCTGACCGGGACGCCGGGGCAGGGCTTGCGGCTGCTGTACGTCAGCCCGCTCAAGGCGCTCAACTACGACATCGAGCGCAACCTGCGCGGGCCGCTCGCCGGACTCCGCTCGGAGCTGACGATCGCCGTCCGCACGGGCGACACGCCGCAGCGGGAGCGCCAGCAGATGCTCCGCAAGCCGCCCGACATCCTGATCACGACCCCGGAGTCGCTCTATCTCCTGCTCACCTCGCAAGCGCGCGAGCTGCTGCGCTCGGTCGAGACGCTGATCCTCGACGAGGTGCACGCGGTCGCGGGGACGAAGCGCGGCGCGCACCTCGCGCTCAGCGTCGAGCGGCTCGAGGAGGTCGCGGCGCGGCCGTTCCAGCGGATCGGCCTCTCGGCGACGCAGCGGCCGCTGGAGGAGATCGGCCGGTTCGTGGCCGGCACCGGGCGCGAGATCACGCTCGTCGACGCGGGCACGCGCAAGGAGCTCGACCTCGAGGTGGTCGTTCCGGTCGAGGACATGCGCGAGCTGCCGAGCACGTCGGGATTGTCGGTGCCCGTGCTCTCGGACGGCGTCGAGATGGGCCCGGGCGTCGAGGTCGCGAGCCGCTCGATCTGGCCGTCGATCTACCCGGCGCTGCTCGAGCTCGTCCGCCAGCACCGCTCGACGATCGTCTTCGTCAACAACCGCCGGCTCGCGGAGCGGGTCGCGCTGCGGATCAACGAGCTCGCCGGCGAGGACGTCGCCAGGGCGCATCACGGCTCGCTGGCGCGGGAGCAGCGCGTCGAGATCGAGGAGCTGCTGAAGCGGGGCGAGATCCCCTGCCTCGTCGCGACGTCGTCGCTCGAGCTCGGGATCGACATGGGCGCGGTCGACCTCGTGATCCAGGTCGAGAGCCCGAAGTCGGTGGCGCGCGGGCTGCAGCGGATCGGCCGGGCCGGCCACGAGCTCGGCTCGGTCTCGAAGGGTCGCGTCTTTCCGAAGTTCCGCGCCGACCTGCTCGAGGCCGCAGTCGTCGCCAAGGCGATGCGCGAGGGCGCCATCGAGGAGACCCACATCCCCCGCAACCCGCTCGACGTGCTCGCGCAACAGGTCGTCGCGATCTGCGCCGAGCGCGAGATCGCGATCGACGAGCTGCACGGCCTCGTGACGCGCGCGTATCCCTTTGCCGACCTCTCGCGCCAGCAGCTCGAGAACGTCCTCGACATGCTCGCCGGGCGGTATCCGTCGGACGAGTTCGCCGAGCTCCGGCCGCGGATCGTCTGGGATAGGACCGCCGGCGTGATCCGGGGGCGAGAGGGCGTCCGGCGGCTCGCCGTGACGAACGGCGGCACGATCCCCGACCGCGGGCTCTTCGGCGTCTTCCAGGTCGAGGGCGGCGGTCGCGTCGGCGAGCTCGACGAGGAGATGGTCTACGAGGCGCGCGAAGGGCAGACGTTCCTGCTCGGCGCCTCGACGTGGCGGATCGAGGAGATCACGCGCGACCGCGTGCTCGTCTCGCCGGCGCCGGGCGTGCCGGGCGCGGTGCCGTTCTGGAAGGGCGAAGGCGTCGGGCGGCCGTTCGAGCTCGGCGAGAAGATCGGCCGCGCCTCGCGCGAGCTCACGGCGCTGTCGGACGAGCGCGCTGCCGAACGGCTGCGCGACGAGTACCACCTCGACGAACGCGCAGCGACGAACCTCCTCACGTTCCTTCGCGAGCAGGAGGCGGCCACGCGAGTGGTGCCTTCCGACCGCTCGATCGTGGTCGAGCGCTTCCGCGACGAGATCGGCGACTGGCGCGTCTGCCTCCTCACGCCGTTCGGCGCGCGGGTCCACGCGCCGTGGGCGATGGCGCTCGCCGCGCGGCTGCGCGACTCGCTGGGGTTGGAGGCGCAGTCGATCTGGTCGGACGACGGGATCGCGCTCCATCTGCCCGAGGCCGACGCGCCGCCACCGCTCGCCGACCTGTTCCTCACGCCCGACGAGATCGAGGAGCTCGTCGTCCAGGAGGTCGGCCAGACGGCGCTGTTCGGCGCCCGGTTCCGCGAGAACGCGGCCCGCGCGCTCCTGATCCCGCGCCGTCGGCCGGGCCAGCGCACGCCGCTCTGGCAGCAGCGGCTGAAGGCCCAGTCTCTGCTCCAGGTCGCGCGCCGCTACGGCTCGTTCCCGATCGTGCTCGAGACCTACCGCGAGTGTCTCCAGGACGTCTTCGATCTGCCCGCGCTGAAGAAGGTGCTCCGCGGGCTGCAGATGCGCGAGCTCGACCTCGTCGAGGTGGAGACTCCCTCGGCCTCGCCCTTCGCAGCCTCGCTCCTCTTCGACTATGTCGCGACGTACATGTACGAGGACGACACGCCCGCGGCCGAGCGTCGCGCACAGGCGCTCTCGCTCGATCGCGAACTCCTCCGCGAGCTGCTAGGCCAGGACGAGCTCCGCGACCTGCTCGACCCCGCCGCGATCGAGGAGGTCGAGGCGTCGCTCCGCCCGAAGCCGCGGAACGCGGACGAGCTGCACGACCTGCTGCGGCGCGTCGGCGACCTGCTCCCGGACGAGACGGACGCCGGCTATGCGGAGACGCTGCTGCGCGAGCGCCGCGCGCTGCGCGTGCGCTTCGGCGGGCTCGAGCGGCTGATCGCCGCCGAGGACGCCGGCCGCTACCGCGACGCGTTCGGCGTGATGCCGCCGGGCGGGCTGCCCGTCGCGTTCCTGGAGGCGGTTCCGGACGCGCTGGAGTCGGTGCTGCTCCGCTACGCGCGCTCGCGCGGCCCCTTCACGACCGGCGAGGTCGCGGCCCGGTACGGGCTGGAGCCGGCCGAGGTCGAGCGGCTCCTGGGCGCGCTCGGGCGCGACGAGAGGCTCGTCCGCGGCGAGCTCCGCCCGGGCGGCGTCGAGCGGGAGTGGTGCGACCCGGACGTGCTGCGACGCGTTCGACGCGCATCCCTCGCGGCGCTCCGGCGCGAGGTGGAGCCGACCGAGCAGGCGGCGCTCGGCCGCTTCCTGCCGGCGTGGCACGGGATCGGCAGGCGGGCGACGCTGCGCGAGGCGCTCGTGCCTCTGCAGGGGCTCGCGCTTCCGGTCGCGCTGTGGGAGAGCGAGGTGCTGCCGCGCCGCGTGCCCGGCTACCAGGCGGCCCAGCTCGACGCGCTCTGCGCGACCGGCGAGGTCGTGTGGGTCGGCGCGGGGCTCGACCGGGTCGCCGTCTATTTCCGCGAGGACGCCCCGCTGCTCGGGGCGCCGGCGCCCGGGCCGCCCCCGGAGGGAGAGGCGCACGACGCGATCAGGCGCGCGCTCGGCGCGAGCGCCGAGTTCTGGCTCGACCTCCTCGTCTCGAGCGGCCTCGAGGCGGAGGACGCGCTGCCGGCGCTCTGGGAGCTCGTCTGGGCCGGCGAGGTGACGAACGACTCGTGGTCGCCGCTGCGTGCCGAGCGGCGCTACGGCACTCCGTCGCAGGAGCGGCGTCCGCGCCGCTTCTCTCGCACGCGCGGCGCGCAGGCGACCGCGACTCAGGGCCGCTGGTCGCTTGCAGGACGCCTCTTCGCGGGGACTCCCGACCGCCGGGCGCTCGCGGAGCTCCTGCTCGAGCGCCAGGGGATCGTGACGCGCGACGGCGTCCGCGGCGAGGGAATCGCGGGCGGGTACGGCGCCGTCTACGGGGAGCTGCGTGCTCTCGAGACGCTCGGTGTCTGCCGCCGCGGCTACTTCGTCGAGGGGCTCGGCGGCGCGCAGTTCGCGCTTTCCGGCGCCGTCGAGCGGCTTCGCGAGCTCCGCTCGGCCGAGGCGAGCGACGCGCTCGTCCTCGCCGCGGCCGATCCCGCGCAGCCCTACGGCGCCGCCCTGCCCTGGCCGAAGCGGTCGGGTTCCCGGGCGGCGCGGGTCGCGGGCGCCCACGTCGTGCTGCTCGCGGGCGAGGCCGCCCTCTACGTCGAGCGCGGCGGCCGGACGCTCGTCCCGCTGCGCGAGCCCGAGGAGGACTGGCTTCGCGAGGTGTTCGCCGCGCTCGTCGGCCACGTCCGTGCCGGCCGGGCGAAGCGCCTGGCAGTCGAGCGGTTCGACGGCGTTCCGGTGACGGAGAGCGTCGCGCTGCCCCTGCTCGTCGAGGCCGGGTTTCTCGCTGGGCCGCGCCGTGCGGTCCTCCGGCCCTAGGATCCGAGGCCGACATGCCCGAGGGCGACGTCCTCCACCGGATTGCGGCTTCGCTGCAGGTGCTCGTGGGGGAGCGCCTCGAGGCCGAGGCTCCGCACCCGAGGGCCGCGGCGACCGGCGTGGCGAGTGCGATCGACGGCAAGGTGCTGGAAGGGGCGGACGCGGTGGGCAAGCACCTCCTCCTCCGCTTCGAGGGTGGCGTGACGCTGCGCAGCCACCTGCGGATGAGCGGCCGCTGGCGCGTCCAGCCGAGAGGCGCAGAGCGCGTCGGTCAGCCGTGGCTCGTGCTCCGCGGGCGCGAGTGGGAGGCGGTGCAGTGGAACGGTCCCGTGCTGGCGCTCGATGCCGGTCCTGTGGGCCGGCTCGGCCCCGATGTCCTCGGCCGCGGCGTCCAACCGAGTTCCCTCGTCGCGCGTCTCCGTCAGAGCGACGGACGCAGGCTGCTCGGCGAGGCGCTGCTCGACCAGCGGACGATTGCCGGGATCGGGAACATGTGGATGGCGGAGTCGCTCTGGCAGGCCCGCGTGTCGCCATGGCTGCCGGTCGGCGAAGCCGGCGACGAGGAGCTCACGGCGGCTCTCTCGTGGGTGCAGAGGATGATGCGAGCGTCGGTCGCCGGGACGCGGTCGATGCGCTCCGTCTACCGCCGTGCGGGCCGTCCCTGCCCACGCTGCGGCGCGCGGATCGTCTCCCGCGGCCTGGGCGACGACAACCGCACCGCATACTGGTGCGGCCGCTGCCAGCGCGGGCCGCGCCCATTCTGACGAGACGCTCGCTCCGACCGAGGAAACCCGCCGCCAAGGGCGTACCTGGACGTGTGGCAGTGCGCGCTCCTCAGCTTCAGCTTGCGCTTCGCGCGTTCACGCTCGGCGCGTTCGCATTCCTCCTCCGCGAGCTCGAGGAGGCCGGTGAGGGGCTGCCGTTCGCCTTCGACGAGCACGAGCAGAGGAGCGGCCCCGCCTTCTACGAGTACCGACCGCTCGTGCGGGGCTTCGTCGAGGCGCGCGCAGGACGGCTGCGCGAGCGCGACGACGCCCTCCTCGCGCTCGACGAGCTGCGCCGCGAGCCCGCCGCCGCGATCTTCGCGAGAGCGCACGCCGGGCCGAAGCCCTCGGAGGACGAGGCGCTGTTCCGGACGGTCCTCCTCGGCCTCCTGATCTCGACCGCCGAGGCGTGCGGCGGCTTCGACTGGGACGATGCAGCCTTCGAGCACGTGTACGCCGAGCTCGAGCGCTCGCTGTTCGGAGAGCGCCGGACGTACCGCGCGGTCGCACCGCTCGTCGGCCTGTCGGCGGGCAAGCAGCTCGAGCTCGTGCCCGGCCTGCGCGTCCGCGCGTTCGCGGAGGGGGAGCTCTCCCGGCACTGGCCGGAGGCGCGCGGGCTGCTTCCGCGGGAGTTCGGCCGCGAGCCCGACCGGTACTGGGTGCTCGAGCTGCGTGCCGGCATCGCCGCCGGTGAGGATGCGCCCGATGCCGCGGCGGAGATCGCCGACGCCGTGAGCGCGATTCGTCTCGCGACCGCGGCACCGCTCGCCGCCGGACCCGTCATCTTCGAGACGCTCGACGGGCGCCCGTTCGGGATCCGGCCCGTGCTCCCGATCGCCGCAACGCAGCCGCCCGGCGAGCCGGATCGACTCGATGCCTTCCGCGGCGCACTCGCCGGCGAGCTGTTGCTCCGGCTCGGTCGGGCCGATGTGGACGCTGCTCTCGCGGAGGCGCTCGACCGCTGGGAGCTCTCGCTCTTCCAGAACGAGCCGTTCCGCAGTGAGCAGCTGAGGGCCGCGCTCGCAGCGCTCCTCGGCGAGACCTGGCCGCTCCGCGCTTCGCTCCTGGCGGGACAGGCTTCGTCCAACCGCGAGGCCCTGCACGCCGATCTCGCGTCGCTCGCGGCGGGCGAGAGCGTCACGGGAGCCGCCGCCGACGCTGCACGGCGCTGCCTCGTCGAGGCGCTGCGCCACGGTCTCCGCGACGAGCTCGTCCGCGAGCTCGACCGCGAGCTGTTGGGGCTGGGCGCTCGTCCGGGCGCGCTCCTGCGCGCCTCCTAGGTCGCCCGGCTGTCGGTGCCGCGCGGCGGCGCGCGGCGCGGGAGTCGGCACGGAGTCGGCACGGAGTCGCGTGTGTTGCCAGGCTAGGCTCGGATCGTGGACGAGAACGGTCTGCTCGCCGAGAGCGACGTCGCGTGCGAGGCAGCGGCGGTGCTCGACCGCCTCACCCGGATCGAGGCTCTCGACCGTGAGGGCGCTCCTGTGGCGACCTTGCTCGACGAGTTGCGGGCCCTCGTCGCCGAGGCCGAGCGGTGGACGACGGCGGAAGGAGGTGATGCTGCGAAGCGAGCGACGACGCGACTGCGATCTGCGCTCGGCGCCGAGCGGTCGGCTGGCATGATCGCCGTGTGATCGGCGTGCAGGAATGGACGGGACCGTCTTGAACGTCAGGCACCATGGGCTTGATGCGCTTGCTGCCGCGACCGCACGACCGTTCCCGGCACGCCGTGGGCTCCTCCGGCGACGTGGCTGAGGACGCGGGCGACGCTGCCGTGATCCCCGTCGACGACGCCGGGACAGACGACGCGCGGGGTGCGGGCGGCGACATCGCCCAGCCGATCGTGCCTGCGCCCGCGGCAGCGGCGGCGGACGGGGCGTCCAACCTCGAGGTGATCGCGCTCGCGAACCAGAAGGGCGGGGTCGCGAAGACGACGACGACGCTCAACCTCGGTGTCGCGTTCAGCGAGCTGGGGTACCGCGTCCTGATCGTCGATCTCGATCCGCAGGGCAACCTGACGATGAGCCAGGGGATGAACCCCGACTCGATCGAGCGGTCGATGTTCGACGTGCTCGTCCACAAGGTGCCCATCTCGGACGTCGTCGAGCGACGCGAGGTCGACATCGCCGTCTCCTCGATCGATCTCGCCGGCGCCGAGCTCGCGCTCGCATCGATGATCGGCCGGGAGCGCTCGCTCGAGAAGGCGCTCGTCGAGGTGCGCGACCGGTACGACTACATCCTCATCGACACGCCGCCCTCTCTCGGTCTGCTCACGATCAACGCGTTCGTCGCGGCCACAGGGGTGATCGTGCCGGTCCAATGCGAGTACCTCTCGCTGCGCGGCCTCGTCCAGCTCGAGAACACCCTCGCGATGGTGCGCGAGAACCTCAACGCACGCGTCGGCGTCGAAGGCATCGTCGCGACCATGTTCGA
>Ga0187778_10000275_pt1 | contig 37118 bp, 38 predicted proteins | sample 1015_Q2_SP5_20_M_FD_132418 | JGI IMG/M metagenome (GOLD analysis project Ga0187778, IMG submission 132418) | Tropical peat soil microbial communities from peatlands in Department of Meta, Colombia - 1015_Q2_SP5_20_MG | ecosystem: Environmental > Terrestrial > Soil > Wetlands > Peat | place...
CGAGCGGGAGCGCGTCGGCGCCGCGCTAGGACGCCTCCCGGCGACGACGGTGTACCCGACGCACGCGAACTTCATCGTGGTACGCGTCGCCGATGCGGCGCGGGTGTTCGAAGGCCTGAAAGCGCGGCGCATTCTGGCCAAGAACCTCCATGGCTGGCACCCGCTCCTCGACGGCTGCCTGCGCATCACGGTCGGGACGCCGGCTCAGAACGATCTACTGCTCGCCGCTTGCGCGGAGCTTTGCCGATGAAGACTAAGAATTCCCGCTCGGTCGCGCGCACGGCGCAGGTCGAGCGCCGCACGAAGGAGACGACGATCAGCGTGAGCGTCGACCTTGACGGCACAGGTCGGGCGGACCTGGCTACCGGCGTGCCCTTTCTCGATCACATGCTCGATCAGGTGGCGCGCCACGCGGCGCTGGACCTCACCGTCAAGGCGAACGGCGATCTGCACGTCGACGCCCATCACACGGTGGAGGACGTGGGCATCGTGCTCGGCCAGGCGGTCAAGCAGGCGCTTGGCGACAAGGGGGGAATAGTGCGCTACGGCTCCGCGTACATTCCGCTCGACGAGGCGTTGTCGCGCGTGGTCATCGATCTCTCAGGTCGGCCCGGGCTGGAGTATCACGTGAAGTTCACCCGACCCATGATCGGCGGCTTCGACGTCGACCTCGTGCACGAGTTCTTCCAGGGTTTCGTCAATCACGCGCTGGCGACGCTGCACGTCGACAACCTGCGCGGCGAGAATGCCCATCACCAGGCGGAGACGGTGTTCAAGGCGTTCTCCAGAGCGCTGCGCATGGCGATTGCGATCGATCCGCGGGCAGGCGGAGCCGTGCCGTCGACGAAAGGGGCGCTGTGAGCAGCGAGCAGGGGCCCTGCGCGAAGCGCGGGGATGCGACCGACCGCGAATCAGCGCCGGACGCCGACACGCGACGCTGCGTTCTGCGTCAAGCTAACAAGGAGGTGGCGTTGTAGCCTGGGTTGAGCGCGCAGCGCGAAACCCGGGACCGACGATCACCGAAGCGGCGCCCCGGGTTTCACCTTGTTCAACCCGGGCTACCAATCGATGCCCGACATCGCCGTCGTCGACTATGGCATGGGCAATCTGCGCTCGGTAGCCAAGGCGCTTCGTCACGTGGCTCCGCAGCGCACCATCGTGGTGACCGCCGATCCGGCGACCATCGCTGGCGCTTCGCGGGTGGTTCTCCCGGGACAAAGCGCCATGCCCGATTGCATGGAGAGGCTCAACCAGAGCGGCCTGCGCGAGGTCGTGCTCCAGGTAGCTCGCGATCGTCCGTTTCTCGGCATCTGCCTCGGCCTGCAGATGCTGTTCGAGGAGAGCGAGGAAGGGCCCACTCCGTGCCTCGGCGTGCTGCCCGGCCGCGTGGTTCGCTTTCGCGAGGCGGCGATGGTGGGTTCAGACGGCACACGGCTCAAGGTGCCGCACATGGGCTGGAGCCCCGTCAGGCAATCGCGACAGCATCCGCTGTGGCGCGGGATCGCCGACGGCACGCGGTTCTACTTCGCGCACAGCTACTACCCGTCACCACGTGACGACGCGTTGACAGCGGCCACGGTCGAGTATCCAATGGCGTTTACTTGCGCGATCGCAAGCGATACTATCTTCGCCGTGCAGTTCCATCCTGAGAAGAGTCACCGCGCCGGTCTCCAGTTGCTCGCCAACTTCGTTGCCTGGAGCGGCCGCGCCTAATCCTCCGCAGGTCCCCAGGGCCGCGACCCCCTCAGTCGCACCACCGCAATGCAGATCATCCCCGCGATCGACATCAAGGACGGTCATTGCGTTCGCCTGAAGCAGGGAGAGATGCAGTCGGCGACGGTGTTCTCCGAGGATCCTGCGGCGATGGCCCAGCACTGGCTCGAGCTCGGAGCCGAGCGGCTGCACTTGGTCGACTTGAACGGAGCGTTTGCCGGCAAGCCCAAGAACGAGCTGGCGATCCGCGAGGTGGTCAGCGTCATCGGTGAGGAAATCCCCGTGCAGCTGGGCGGCGGCATCCGCGACCTGGACATCATCGAGCGATATCTCGACGACGGCATCACCTACGTGATCATCGGCACCGCCGCGGTCAAGAATCCTGGATTCCTGCACGACGCCTGCTACGCGTTCCCGGGACACATCATCGTCGGCCTGGATGCGCGCGAGGGGAAAGTTGCCACCGACGGCTGGTCGAAGCTCACCGGGCACGACGTGGTCGACCTCGCACGGAAGTTCGAGGACTACGGGGTCGAGGCAGTCGTATACACCGACATCGGCCGCGACGGGATGCTGACGGGCGTCAACATCGACGCTACGGTCAAGCTCGCGCGCGAGCTCAAGATTCCGGTCATCGCCAGCGGCGGCATCAACAGCCTGAAGGACATCAAGGAGCTGGCGGCGTACGAATCCGACGGTGTCACGGGCGCAATCGCCGGCCGCGCGCTCTACGAAGGCACGCTCGACTTCAAGGCGGCGCTCAAAGCGGCCAAGGGCGGCAAGTAGAATCCCGCGGCGCGAGCGTGGCCGGAGACAACGGCCTGCATGCGCCTGCGTCGCGCGCGCATAACGTTCATGGGCCTCGCCAAACGCATCATTCCCTGCCTCGATGTTGCCAAGGGCCGCGTCGTCAAGGGCGTCAACTTCGTCAACTTGCGCGACGCCGGAGACCCGGTCGAGGTCGCGCGCCGCTACGACGAGCAGGGAGCCGACGAACTCGCTTTTCTCGACATCGAGGCGAGCGTGGAAACCCGAGGGCTTCTCTACGACATGATCGAGGCGGTCGCCGATCAGGTGTTCATTCCGCTTACCGTCGGCGGCGGCGTCACGCACGTCGACGACATTCGTGCGCTGCTCAACGCAGGCGCCGACAAGGTGAGCATCAACACCGCTGGCGTGAAGAACCCGGGGCTGATCGAAAACGCAGCCAGCCACTATGGCGCGCAATGCATCGTGTCGGCGATCGATGCCCGCCGCACCAGCCCGAATCGCTGGGAGGTGTACACGCACGGCGGCCGCAATCCCACCGGTCTCGATGCCGTGGCGTGGGCGCGTCGCGTCGTGGAACTGGGGGCGGGCGAGATTCTGCTCACCAGCATGGACCGCGACGGCGTGAAGAGCGGCTTCGACATCGAGCTGACTCGAGCCGTCGTCGACGCGGTCGACGTGCCGGTGATCGCGTCGGGCGGCGTCGGAACGCTCGAGCACCTGGTGGAAGGCATCGTGCGCGGCGGCGCCGACGCGGTGCTTGCCGCCTCGATATTCCACTACGGCGAATTCACCGTGGGCCAGGCCAAGGCGGCGATGGCGGCGGCGGGGATCGAAGTGCGGCTGACCGACCATGAGTGACTGGCTCGATCAGGTGAAATGGAACGACGAGGGACTTGTCCCGGCGATCGCGCAGGACGCGACCGGCGAGCAGGTGCTCACGCTGGCCTGGATGAACCGGGAGGCGCTATCGCGCACTGCGCAAACGGGACTCGCGCACTACTGGTCGCGCTCGCGCGGAAAGCTCTGGCAAAAAGGCGAGCAATCGGGCCACGTGCAGAGGGTCCGCGAGATCCGCCTCGACTGCGACAATGACGCGATCCTGCTCGTCGTGGAACAGGCGGGAGGCATCGCCTGTCATACCGGCCGTAAGCGTTGTTTCTTCCAGCGACTGGAGAACGGCGCCTGGCGCGTCGTCGAACCGGTGCTCAAGGACCCGAAGGCGATCTATGGCGAAGAATGAAGACATCCTGCAGCGGCTCACCGCGACCATTCGTGCTCACCGCAACGCCGATCCCGTGAAATCCTATGTCGCGACGCTGTTCGCCAAGGGCGACGACGCGATCGTCAAGAAGATCGGCGAGGAAGCGACCGAAGCGGTCATGGCCGCCAAGGATGGTGATAAGATTCGGCTCACGGCCGAGCTCGCCGACCTGTGGTTCCACTGTCTGGTGCTGCTGGTGCGCCACGGCATGGGTCCCGAGGAGGTGCTTGCCGAACTGGAGCGGCGCGAGGGCGTCTCCGGCCTCGAAGAGAAAGCGTCTCGCAACTGACCGACGCGATGGACGATTGCATTTTCTGCCAGATTGCCAAAGGCGAGCTCCCTTCGCGGAAGGTGTACGAGGACGCCGACATCCTCGCCTTCCACGACATCAACCCCCAGGCACCGGTGCATTTCATGCTGATGCCCAAGAAGCACATCGCCTCGCTCGCCGACGCGAAGAGCGAGGACACCGGCGTGCTCGGGCGCATGCTGGCGTTGTCGGGGCGTCTCGCGCGCGAGCAAGGCTCGCCGGACGGCTACAGGACGATCATCAACACCGGGCGCATCGGCCGCCAGGACGTCATGCATCTGCACATCCATATCCTCGGCGGCGCGCAGCCGCTGGGCAGGATGCTGCCAAAAGCGAATGCGTAAAGGAGGGCGATCATGGGCGGATTGAGCATCTGGCACTGGCTGATCGTACTGCTGGTCGTGGTGCTTATTTTCGGCACCAAGAAATTGCGCAACATCGGTCAGGATCTCGGCGGCGCGGTGAAAGGTTTCAAGGAAGGGATGAAGGGCAGCGAAAGCTCCGAGCCTGACAAGCCCACGAGTCCTCCCGAGCAGATCGCCGGGCAGACGATCGAGGGCGAAGCGAAGAAGGAGAAGACCTCCTAGCCGGCGCCGGTGCACGCGACTCAGTGACGAGATCACAACTTCGTCGTCCCCGCCCCCGATTCACGCATTCGGGGGCAGGCTCCAGCGGGGACCCAGTGTCGGTCATGCCAAAGCCACTGGATTGCCGCGACCCTGTCCCCGCGAAAGCGGGGAGCGGGAATGACGGAACCCCTGTCACGCAGCAACCTAGTTGTCGATAGCGCGCAGCGCGACGCCCGATGTTCGACATCGCTTTCAGTGAAGTCGTCGTCATTGCCGTCGTGGCGTTGATCGTCATCGGCCCCGAACGGCTGCCCAAGGTTGCGCGCACGCTGGGCCACATGTTCGGCCGGCTGCAGCGCTACGTGGCCGAGGTGAAGGCGGATATCAATCGCGAGATGGAGCTCGACGAGCTGCGCAAGCTCCAGAATCAGGTGCAGTCCGCGGCGCACGATTTCGAGCGCTCGGTGAGCGAGGCCGCGCGCGACGTCGAGACGGGAGTGCGCTCGGTCGAATCGGAGCTCAATGCCGCGGGCGCCGCCGCAACCACCGACGCCTCGGTGGCGAGCGCGCGGCCGACCGAGACCACGACAACACCCGCCAGCGCCGCGGCGCCTGCTGCCTCGGCCGACGAAGCGCCGCGGCAGGCTTCGCTGCCGGGGATCGAGCGAATCTGAACACGGCCGATGAACGACCAATCCTCCGGCCCCGACAGCACCCAGGAAACGTTCATCTCGCACCTGATCGAGCTGAGAAGCCGCCTGCTGCGCTCGATCGTCGCTGTGGTCGTCGTGCTGCTGTGCCTGTTTCCATGGGCCAAGGAAATCTACGCCGCGCTTGCCGCGCCGCTCCTGAAGGCGCTGCCCAAGGGAAGCACCATGATCGCCACCGACGTCACGGGCACGTTCCTGGTGCCGCTCAAGGTGACGCTGATGGCGGCGTTCCTGCTGGCGCTGCCCTACGTGCTCTACCAGATGTGGGCGTTCGTCGCGCCGGGCCTCTACCAGCACGAGAAGCGGCTCGCTCTGCCGGTCATCGTCTCCAGCGTGCTCTTTTTCGCGCTGGGCATGGCGTTCGCGTACTTCATCGTGTTTCCCGTCGCGTTCGGCTTTTTCGCGGGCTACGCACCGGTCGGCGTGCATATGATGACCGACATCGACAAGTACCTCTCCTTCGTGCTCACCATGTTCATCGCCTTCGGCGTCACCTTCGAGACGCCTGTGGTCGTCATCGTGCTGGTGCACTTCGGCGTGGTGAGCCTGGAGAAGCTGCGCTCGATGCGCGGCTACGTGATCGTCGGCGCGTTCATCGTCGGCGCGATCTTCACCCCGCCGGATATCCTCTCGCAGGTGATGCTGGCGGTGCCGCTGTGGCTGCTGTTCGAGCTCGGGCTGCTGGTCGCGCGCTTCGTCAGCGTGAGCAAGCGTCAGGGCGACGCTGCGGCGGAACAGAAGCTAACTTAACTCGTGTGGCCTGGGTTGATCGCGGCAGCGCGAAACCCAAGTCTCGCAAAGGCTCGACCCGGCTACGATCGCCGCGGTGTTCCCGGGTTTCGCGTTCGCTCAACCCGGGCTACGGGGCTACGACGCGCGCGCCTTCGGCCGCTTGCCGACGGTGACGTCGACTTCGACCGCCTTCTTTTCGCGGAGCACCTTGAGCTTCGCCTGAGTCCCGGGTGTGAGCGCCGCGATCTGCGAGAGCAGCGCCGCGACGTCGCGCGTGGGCTTGCCGTCGATCTCCAGGACCACGTCGTGCGCGAGCACGCCCGCACGGTCCGCGGGGCCGCTCTTGAGCACCGCGCGGATGAGCACGCCCTCGGCGGAGGGCAGCGCGAGCGCGGTCGCGAGCTCCGGCGTGACCTCCTGCGGCTCGATGCCGAGCCAGCCGCGGGTGACTTCGCCGTCCCGAATGATCTGCTCCAGCACGTCCTTGGCGATGGAAACGGGAATGGCGAAGCCGATGCCCACCGATCCGCCGCTCTGGGAAAAGATCGCGCTGCTGATGCCGATCAGATTGCCGCTGGCGTCGATCAGAGCGCCTCCGGAGTTGCCGGGATTCACCGCGGCGTCCGTCTGGATGAAGTCCTCGAAACGGTTGATGCCGAGATGGTTGCGGCCTAGCGCGCTCACGATGCCGTGCGTCACCGTGCTTCCGAAGCCGAAGGGACTGCCGATCGCGAGCACGGTGTCGCCGACCTGCACATTGTCGAGCTTGCCGAAGGTGATCGCGGGCAGGTCCTTGCCGTCGGTCTTGAGCACCGCCAGGTCCGATTCCGGATCGCTGCCGCGCAGCGTTGCGGTCAAGCGCCGGCCGTCGGCGAGCACGATCTGCACGTCGTCGGCGTCCTCGATCACGTGATTGTTGGTGAGGATGTAGCCGTCGCTGCTGACGATGACTCCCGACCCCAGGCTGGTCGCGCGGCGCGTGGGCCCTTCGGGGAGACCGGGGAAGAAGCGGCGCATGATCGGATCGTCGTACAACGGATTGCGCTGGCGAACCTCCTTGCTGCTGTAGATGTTCACCACCGATGGCATTGCCTTCTTGGCGGCCTCGGCAAGGCTTTCGACCTTGGCGCCGGTCACGACGGCGTGCGGTTGCTCGACCAGGATCACGTTGTTCTTCCCGGTGAAGCGTGCGAGCAGGTCCGGCCGCAGCGTCGCGACCACGAACAACGCCGCCACGCAGACGGTGGCAACCTGAGCGAAAAGAAGCCAAAAGCGGCGCAGCATTGGCGAAAACGGCAAAAAAGCCGGCGATCAAACCAAAAATTATAACGCCGTCCGCCCGTTGGAATTGACCCCGGGTGTTGCAGGAAAGTGAACACGATCGCCAGGCCATTGTTCTAAAGGGCATTTCGGCGAAAGGCTTCCGGCGGACGGGCCAAATCCCCTATAATCCGCAGGTTTGGGGATGCGCCAGGCGAGGGGACCGGATGGCTGCGAACGTCGATCAGAAAAAACGCCGGTTCCTGATCGGAGCGACGAGCGTCGTGGGGGGCATCGGCACGGTGGCTGCCGCCGTCCCCTTCGTCATGAGCTTCTGGCCCAGCGAGCGCGCGAAGGCCGCCGGCGCGCCGATCGAAGTCGACATCAGCAAGCTCGAACCGGGGCAAAAGATCAATGTCGAGTGGCGCGGCAAGGTCGTCTGGGTGATCAACCGCACGCAGGAGATGCTCAAAGGCCTTCCCAAGCTCGATCCGGTGCTGGCGGATCCCGGTTCCAAGTACTCGGACCAACCGGCGGACTGCAAGAACGAACACCGTTCGATCAAGCCTGAGATCTACGTAGGGGTCGGCATCTGCACTCATCTCGGCTGCTCGCCGACGTACCGGCCTGAAGTCGCACCCGCCGACCTGGGCGCGGAATGGCTTGGCGGGTTCTTCTGCCCCTGCCACCAGTCGAAGTTCGATCTCGCGGCACGCGTCTACAAGGGCGTGCCGGCACCGACCAACCTCCCGGTCCCGCCCTACAAGTTTCTCTCCGACACCAAGATCCAGATCGGCGCCAGCGGCGCTGCGGCATAAGCGAGCGTCACAGCATGGAAAAATTCCTCAACTGGATCGACGACCGCTTCCCGCTGACCGCGCTGTGGAAATCGCAGGTCTCGGAGTACTACGCGCCGAAGAACTTCAACCTCTGGTACTTCTTCGGCTCGCTGGCGCTGCTCGCGCTGGTGATGCAGATCGTCACCGGCATCTTCCTCACCATGAATTACAAGCCCGACGCGACCAAGGCCTTCGAGTCGGTCGAGTACATCATGCGCGACGTCGCCGGAGGATGGTTCATCCGCTACGCGCATTCCACCGGCGCGTCGGCGTTCTTCATCGTGGTGTATCTGCACATGTTCCGCGCGCTGCTCTATGGCAGCTACCGGGCGCCGCGCGAGCTTCTGTGGATCATCGGCTGCTTCATCTACCTCGCGCTGATGGCGGAGGCTTTCTTCGGCTATCTGCTGCCGTGGGGCCAGATGTCGTACTGGGGCGCGCAGGTGATCGTGAACCTCTTCTCGACGGTGCCGATCATCGGCGACGACTTGGGCATCTGGATTCGCGGCGATTACACCATCTCCGACGTCACGCTCAACCGCTTCTTCGCCTTCCACGTGATCGCCGTGCCGCTGGTGCTTCTGATCCTGGTGGTGGTGCACCTGATGGCGCTCCACGAGGTCGGATCGAACAACCCGGACGGCATCGAGATCAAGGAGAAGAAGGATCCCAAGACCGGCCATCCGCTCGACGGCATCCCGTTCCATCCGTACTACACGGTGAAGGACATCGTCGGCGTCGTCGTTTTCCTGATCGTGTTCTCGATCGTCGTCTTCTTCTGGCCGGACGTAGGCGGCTACTTCCTCGAGTCCAACAACTTCATCCCCGCCAACCCGCTGCAGACTCCCGAGCACATCGCGCCGGTTTGGTACTTCACGCCCTACTACGCGATGCTGCGCGCGGTGCCGTCGTTCCTCAACTCGCAGTTCTGGGGCGTGCTGGTGATGGGCGCGGCGGTCATGCTCTTCTTCTTCCTGCCGTGGCTCGACCGCAGCAAGGTCAAGTCGATCCGTTACCGCGGCGGGATGTACAAGGCGTGGCTCGCCGCTTTCGTCGTGAGCTTCCTCATCCTCGGCTATCTCGGCGTCGTGCCGGTCACGGTCTGGGGACAGTTCGGCGACAAGGTGCCGCTGCTGGGCGGCGCGGACCGGGCAACGGTGCTGGCTCGCGTCCTGACCGTGGTGTACTTCCTGTTCTTCATCCTCATGCCGTGGTACACCGCCCGCGACAAGACCAAGCCCGTTCCCGAGCGGGTGACGTGGCGATGAGAAAGCTGACAGTGCTGCTCGCCGCGGTCGCGCTCAGCGCGGCAGGCGAAGCGCTGGCGAGCGAAGCGAGCGAAGCCGGTCTTCGCATGGAGCCCGCGCTCGTCAACCGGCTCGACGTCGAGTCGCTGCAGCGCGGCGCACGCAACTTCGTCAACTATTGCTTGAACTGCCACGGCGCACAGTACATGCGCTACAACAGGCTCGCCGATCTGGGGCTCACCGAATCGCAGATCAGGGACAACCTGATGTTCGCCACGGACAAGATCGGATCGACGATGCTCGCACCGATCTCGCGTGCTGACGGTACGGCATGGTTCGGCGTCGCGCCGCCGGACCTGACAGTGGAATCGCGCATTCGCGGCAAGGATTGGATCTACAACTACTTTCTCGGCTTCTACCGCGACGAAGATTCGACGACCGGCTGGAACAATCTGGTGTTTCCCAGTGTGGCCATGCCGCACGTGCTGTGGAACCTGGCGGGAACGCAGAAGCTGGTCGAAACGGAGTACGAGAACCTCGAAAAGGCGGAGGCTGCTGCGATCGCCATCAAGGGTCTCGCCCTGGTCGAGCCCGCGAAAGGCGGCAAGTGGGTGGTGAAGACCGTGGCGCCGGACACCCCGGGCACGCTTTCCGCGGTCGAGTACAAGGCCTTCGTCACCGATCTTGTCAACTACCTCGACTACATGGCCGAGCCCATACGAAACGAGCGCATCAACATCGGCTACGTGGTCATGCTCTACCTCGGCGTGCTGTTCGCGTTTGCCTACGTGCTCAAACGCAATTACTGGAAAGACGTCCACTGACGCGGCATTGGGGAGAAGCGGGGCAGGACGCAGGCTCCTGCCCCTTGCATTTGGGGCGGACGCCCCAAGATGCTCGCGGGAGAACACCATCATGATGACCCTCTACTCCGGGACCACCGACCCGTTCAGCCAGCGCTGCCGCATCGTGCTGCACGAAAAGGGGATGGATTTTCAGATCATCGACGTCGATCTGGACCACAAGCCCGAGGATCTCGCGGTGATGAACCCGTACAACCAGGTGCCGGTGCTGGTCGAGCGCGATCTGGTGCTGCACGAGTCGAACATCATCAACGAGTACATCGACGAGCGCTTCCCGCATCCGCAGCTCATGCCCGCCGACCCGGTGATGCGCGCGCGGGCGCGGCTGTTCCTGCATCGGTTCGAGAAGGAGCTCTTCTCGCATATCGACACGCTCGAAGGCAACAACCAGAAGCAGCTCGACAAGGCGCGCGGGCTGGTGCGCGACAGCCTGTTGCAGATCGCGCCCGTATTCGCCAAGCACAAGTTCATGCTGGGCGAGGAGTTCTCGATGCTCGACGTCGCCATCACGCCGTTGCTCTGGCGGCTCGACTACTACGGCATCCAGCTCCCCAAGCCGGCGGCGCCGCTGATGAAGTACGCCGAGCGGCTGTTCTCGCGGCAGGCGTTCATCGAGGCGCTCACCAGCGCCGAGCGGGGAATGCGGAAATAGCGCCGCGAGCAGCGAAGCAGGGGCCCCGCGCACGGCTCGGGGATGCGAGCGACCGCGAGTCGGCGCTTGCGGCCGACACCGAACGTAACGTTTCACGCTGTTGTGGGCAGGAGGCCGCGAAGCTGTCCGAGAGCTAGACGCGGAGCGGTGCAGCGATCGGAAACAGCTTTGTCATCCCGGGCGAGCGCGCAGCGAGAGACCCGGGATCCAGTTTGGTTGCGTGCGGGACTCCCCATTGGGTCCCGGCCTTCGCCGGGACCGACCAAGATGCTTCATCCCGGGCAAGCGCAGCAAGCGACCCGGGATCCAGTGACGTCCGAAGCGATTTCTCTCCCCAGGCACCCTGTAGTATGCTGTTCCCATGAACGAGCAGTCAGCCAAGCCGTATCTGATTCGTGCCATCTGCGAATGGTGCGCCGACAACGGCCTCACGCCGTATCTGGCGGTCAAGGTGAACTCGCAGACGCGCGTGCCACCGGCCTACGTCAAAAACGGCGAAATCGTGCTCAACATCAGCCGCAACGCGACGCACAAGCTGACCATCGACAACGAGTGGGTGCATTTCTCGGCGCGCTTCAACGGCGCATCGTCTGAAGTCGCCGTACCCATGGCGGCGGTTTCAGGCGTCTTCGCGAAGGAATCCGGCTACGGGTTCGCCTTCACTGTGCCCACCGACCCGGTTGCTTCGCTCGACGCGGCGACTGCACCGACACCATCAGTGCCGGTGGACGCTCCGACGCCGGAGAAGAAGCCGCGGAAGCGGCCCAAGCACCTCCAGGTTGTAAAATAGCCGCCGGCGTTGCTCAACCGATCGTGGCGCCGATAGCCACGTCGTTCCCCGGGCCGGCATAGCTCAGTTGGTAGAGCAGCGGTTTTGTAAACCGTTGGTCGGGAGTTCGATTCTCTCTGCCGGCACCAGCGATTCAATCAAGCAACGAGCACCGATCCGATGGCGCGACAAACGATCGCGTGGCGCGCGGTGAGACTGCTGATCGCGGGAAGCGCCGTCGGGGAGCTCGCGGTGGGCATCGCCGCAACCGTCGCTCCAGGCGCCCTCACGAATTTCCTGCTGGGCGCGACAGTCGAGGGCACGGGAGCCGTCGTCGCCCGGATGGCCGGCATCGCCGTGGCGGCGCTGGGGCTCGGCTGGTGGATCGACCGCAGTCGCCTCGACCTGTCTCGGCTGCGGCGGGTCGCGGGCAGTTACCTCGTCTACAACTTCGGCATCGGCGCCCTCTTTCTCGCCTACGCATCGACCGCGGATCGCGTGATCCTCGTGTCGTGGATGGTCGCGGTGATCCACCTCGTGGCCGCGGGAGCATTTATCGTCGCGCTCGCGCGCCTTCGGCCAGCGGCGGAAACCGGTCGAGCCTGAGCCGTGTGAACGCCTTCCGCCCAATGAACGTCCTCCGTACCCCCGAATCGCGCTTTGCGAGCCTGCCCGACTATCCGTTCGCTCCGCACTTCCATCAGGTCACCGACGAGTTGCGGCTGCACTATGTCGATGAGGGTTTGCGCGACGCGCCACCGGTGTTGATGCTCCACGGCGAGCCGACATGGTCCTATCTCTACCGTCACATGATTCCGCCGATCGTTGCTGCCGGACTGCGCGTGCTCGCGCCGGACTTGATCGGCTTCGGCAAGTCCGACAAGCCGGCCGCGCGCGGCGACTACGGTTACGCGGGCCAGGTGGCGTGGATCCGGCATTGGATGGAGGCGCTGGACCTGAAGCAGATCACTCTCGTATGTCAGGATTGGGGCTCGCTGATCGGCTTGCGGCTCGCGGCCGAGAGCCCGCAGCGTTTCGCGCGCGTGCTGTTGTCGAACGGCGGACTGCCGACCGGTGAAACGAAGATGTCGCCGGTGTGGCGCGTCTGGGAAAAGTTCTCGCGCTTCAGTCCGTGGTTTCCGATCGGCCGCATTGTGCAAACGGGCACCAAGCGCCGGCTGTCGCTGGCCGAAGTCGCCGCCTACGACGCGCCGTTCCCCGACGTTCGGTTCAAGGTCGCGGCGCGTGTCTATCCGTCGCTCGTGCCGGTGGCCTACGACGACCCGGAGTCCGCGGCTAATCGCCGCGCGTGGGACGTCTTCCACGGCTGGCGGAAGCCGTTCGTCACCTGCTTCAGCGACGGCGATCCCATTACGCGCGGTGCCGGAAAGCGCTTCCAGAACGAAGTGCCAGGAGCGAAGGGGCAGACCCATCCGACCCTGCGCGGTGGGCATTTCATCCAGGAGGACGACCCGCAGACGTTCGCCCGGCTCGTCGTTGCCGCCGCGACTTGAAATGCGGAATGCCCCCTAGGCCTCGAGACGACGGCTGGCCTCCTCGCCAGCAGCGTCCGCGCGCGCATGGGTGTGACCGCTCAGTATCCCAACGCCAACCCTGTTCCACGGCGCGGGTCGTTCGCGCCGTAGAAGCGGTCGTTACCGCGCGGCTTGCCACCGAGCGACGGTGCACCAACCAAGATGCCGGCGGCGTGCCCCGGCGGCTGTGGGTCCGCGAACTTGTGGCCCATGTCGACAAGAATCTTTCGGGTGTCGGGGCTGATCGCAAACAACTCGACGTTCGTCGTCTCGGGCAGCCACTGCTGGTGGAAACGGGGGGCGTCGATCGCTTCCTGGATATTCATTCCGTAGTCGATCACGTTCAGGATGCAGTGCACGACCACCGTAATGATCCGACTGCCTCCGGGTGTGCCGATCACCATCACCGGCTTGCCGTCTCGCGACACGATCGTCGGGCTCATCGAGCTCAACGGTCGCTTGCCCGGGGTGATCGAGTTCGCCTCGCCCTGCACCAGTCCATAGAGATTGGGAACGCCGAGCTTGGCAGTGAAGTCATCCATTTCGTCGTTCAGCAGGATGCCGGTCTTCGCTGCAGTGACCTTGGCACCGAACCAGTCGTTCAGGGTGTAGGTGACCGATACCGCGTTCCCCTGGTTGTCGACGATCGAGTAGTGCGTCGTGTTGGTGCCTTCATGCGGCGGGACGCCAGGCTTCATGTCCCGCGAGATGCCCGCCTTCGCGGGATCGATCGCGGCTCGAATCTTCTCGGCGTAACCCCTATCCAGCAGCCGATCGATCGGGTTCTTCACGAAGTCCGGGTCGCCCAGGTAGCTGTTCCGGTCGAGATAGGCATGGCGCATCGCCTCGATCTGATAGTGAACGGCCTGAGCAGACCGAAAACCGAGGTCTTTGAGCGGATAGCCTTCGAGAACGTTGAGGATCTCGCACACGATGACTCCACCTGAGCTCGGCGGCGGCGCGGACACGATGTGGTACCCGCGGTAGTCGCATTCGATCGGCGCCAGCTCGCGCACCTTGTACTGCTCCAGATCCGCCTTGGTGATGATTCCCTTGCCCGCGGCGCTGGACGCCGCAATGGCGTCGGCGATCGGGCCTCGGTAGAACGCATCGGGCCCGCGCTGCGCGATAAGCCGTAATGTGTTTGCCAGGTCCTTCTGGATCAATCGGTCGCCTGCCTTGTACGGTTTTCCATGATTCAGGAAGATCGCCGCGGTCGGAGGATCGTCGGCAAAGTCGGCATTCGCCGTGACGAACAGCGCGATATCGCCGTCGTCGAGCACGAAGCCGCGTTCTGCATAGGCGATCGCCGGCGCGATCAGCGCACCGCGCGATCGCGTTCCATATTTCTCCCTTGCGTATTCCAGACCGGCCACACTGCCTGGCACGCCAACCGCTAAATGACCCTTGGTGCTCGCTCCCTTGATCACGTTGCCGGAGCTGTCGAGGTACATGTCGCGCGTAGCGGCGAGCGGAGCCTTTTCGCGAAAGTCGAGAAAGGTCTTGCGGCCGTCGGCAAGCTGGATGGTCATGAAGCCCCCGCCGCCCAGGTTCCCGGCAGCCGGATATACCACAGCCATCGCATATCCGACGGCAACGGCCGCGTCGACGGCATTCCCGCCTTTCTTGAGGACATCGACGCCGACCTTGGTGGCAAGCTGATGTGCAGTGACGACCATGCCTTGCTCGCCGCCCACTGGCGGTACGGACGCCGCGTACGCGACGCCCCCGATGGCTGCGATCCATATTGCTGCCCACCGAACCGCGACGAACCGTTGTCGAATTTTCATGAGGGGTCTCCCCGTCGGAATTGATAGCAATTTGCCCTGCAGCCACCTACCGTGCAGCGCAGACATCGCATCTTATCTCAACGGTCATCGGCGCGTTGCATGCCCCGAGAGCTTCGCCGCGACAACGTCCACTTTGAGCTATGTCAAGTCCAAACCCCGGCGAATTGCACGCGATCACTCGCGTGTCGGAATTCGGCTACCGCGTGAAGATCAGATCAGCCGCGGGTTAATGGTGGCTGCGGCTACCGTGCGCGCTTGGGCCTGCTCCACAGATCGGAGCGGTCCGGGTGCAACCCGGCATAGAGCGCTCTGAGGGCATGCAGCTCCCTCAATACCTTGACCGGGAATCCGCGGCGGCCGCCCCGCGTGTCGACCAGTAGATCGTTCAGGTAAGTGGTCAGCTCTTCGGGCCTGGTCCAAAGGGCTGCCAGCGCGTTGGCGATGCGGGGGAAGGTCTCGCCGATCGCGGTAGGTTGAAACTCCTGCGGCAAAGTCTCCATCCAGCGCTTCGTCGCCGGCAACAGCGTCTCGGGCGGCAGGGCTCTCCTGAGCTTCGTCCAGTCCTGACTCCGAGAAGGCTCATCGGGCTGCTGCTTGACCCTGTCGCTGCCGACCAGGTGCTCGGCCACGTGATGCACGTCGCTGCGAGGCGGGCGATCGAACGGACGATAGATGGACATGGGCGGGGAGGCGGTTCCTGGCGCCAAGCATGCTGTCATATGCGGCGCCTCGCTTGCGTTCCAGGCGACAGACGGACAGGTAAAGCGATCGATGGGCGCTAAGTTGTGGCGTACGACACCAAGCGGTGCAGTACTGGCGGCGATCCCGCGCGCCCTCTGCTCCACCGACGCAAGACGCGTCGTTCGTCGAACCTCCGCGGGCGGCGCTTGACGCTCCGGCCCGGGCGTCGCATGCTCCTGCGCTCGCAGCAGGACCGAAACACGACGAGAAGAATGCCTCCCGCTCGCATCATTGCCCGTGCAACTGGTCGATTCGCGTCATTCGGGGAGCGCGGATGAACCTGATGGTCGGGCTCTGGCTGATCTTCGGCCTGGTCCTCTGTCTGTTCATCGCACGCCGCGCCGCGGTCGCTCGCAGAAAGCGCAAGCTCAAGCGACACATCGAGCGGCGGCGGACGCCGCGAGCGCCACAGCGCGTAACGTCCGAGCGCGCCGACATGCGCGCCTACGAGGATCCGTCCACGTTCGCCCGCGACATCACCACGACCGGCTCGAGCGGCGGCGAGACGCCATCAGGCAAGAAATCGGTCAAGAACCAATAGCGCCAAGGGCCGGCGGGCCTGAGGTCACCGCCGGATGCGCCGCGGCGACCGAGCGCTATTTTGCTTCCGGCTTCGGCTTGAACGCGCGCACCCGCAGCTTCACTTCGCGCAGTTCGTCGGAGGTCATCTTCTGGCTGACGTCCTCTATCGCTCGCGCGACGTCGGAACGCACGCCACCGGCCGGCAGTCCGAACAGCGCAAGCTGCAGCCACTTCATCGCCTCGGTGTTGTCCTGCGGCACACCGTTGCCTGCCGCGTACATCAGGCCGAGATTGAGCTGGGCGTAGGGCATGCCTTGATCGGCGGCGCGCTTAAACCACTTGGCGGCGTCGGCTTCGCTCTTCGCGACCCCAAGTCCCGCCGCGTAGCTCGCGCCGGCGTTGTACTGGGCGAGCGCGTTGCCCTTGTCAGCGGCGCGCAGGAACCACGTCATCGCTGTCGCATCGTTCTGTCCGACGCCCTTGCCCTCGGCGTAGAGAGTTCCCAGCCGATACTGGGCTTCGGCGTCGCCCTTGTCCGCAAGCCCGCGCCACAACTCTGCGGCCTTGGCGTAGTCCTGTTGGCGGTACGCTTCGCTCCCCTCTTCCAGCGCGCCATCCGCGGCTGCCGCTTCGACTGAGAAGGCGCACAAGAGCGCCGCGACAAAGGATCTTGCAGACTTGCTCATCTCGACTCGTTTCCGGTTGGCGGGGGCGGGCGGCAAAGCCCGACACGCTACCACAAACCGGGTTCGATTTCGCGCATGCCCGTCGTGAAGCCGGGCTCGGGTTGCGTGGCGCCGCGCGTATCCGGCATCATTGGGCTGAGGGTACCCGGCCGAGTTCCTCGAGCCGCTTCGCCGTCAGCCGCTTGACCAGGATGCGCTCGGAGATTGCGAAGAACAGCAGAAACATGATCCAAAGATAGGCTTGGCCGAGCAGTTCGAGGAGCTGATCGAGAGCGCCGTCGTCGATCACCATGAGGCCATGATCGATGAACAGATTGATGTTCGCCCTAAGTAGGAAGAACAAGTTCACCGAGAGGACGCCGAACAGCAGGAAGAACGCTCCCATGAGCGCGAACGTCAGCAGCGGATGCTCGAACAGGAATGCGGACCAGCTTTGCGGCATCAGCTTCATAGTGCAGGCTGTCTCCGGCGAGGCGTCGAGGTCGAGGTGATCGCATTGTCTCGCCGCTCCCGCATCATCGGCAAGCGGGTCCGATGACCAAGCCAAAACATTGGGTCGATTTTCTCTACGAGCGCCCGCGACTGACCTTCGTGCTGGCGGGCGCGTTCTTCATCCTGTTCGGGGTGACCTCGGTCAACCTGTTCGTGCTCCTGCAGAAGAACATCGAGCTCTTCATCGACTGGGGATGGTCGGTCGTCGAGGACGGCGCGGCGCAGCAGTTCGTCGAGCTGGTGGGCTCGGCATACTTGAGCTTGGTGTTCTACGTGCTCTTCAAGGCTTGCGAGCGCATCTTGGTCGAGCGGTGGACCGCAAGGCGGCTGCGGAAGATCAAGGAGTCGGCAAAGGGAGAGTAACCGAAGCATCAAGAAAATGTCATCCCGAGCGGAGCGAGGGATCTGCTGGAGCATTAGATCGGAACCTTCCGAACAGCAGATTCCTCGTCGCTGAAGCTCCTCGGAATGACGAGTTCGAATCTCAAGGCTGCTGCGGTTTACGCGGATACCCGCTGGTTCGCATGCACATGTCGAACATCCTGTTGTAGGCCCCGAACGTCGGGTCGTAGGGGCCGTAGCCGAATTCCTTGCCGCTCGCTTCGGCCTGCTTCTCGCATGCGGAGGCGTCCTTGCGAAATTGAGCTTCGCTGGCGGACCCCCGGTCGTAGTCCACCGCGCTTCGCCCGCCCATCGATGCGCACGCGGCGACCGCCAGTGCCAGCGTCGCGCCGAGGCATTGGATTGCATTGCTTGGTTTCCACCCGAAATCGCGCATTGCCTGGAGGCTCCCCTTGCGCTGAGGTTGCGAGATGGTACACCAGGCAGCGTAAGATGGCGTCTGGAACGTCGACGATTCATGCAACCATGAGCCTGTACGCAAGCTTGTTGCAACGCGCCGCGCAGGCCAACCCCCTGCGCGTCGGCTTGATCGGCGCCGGCAAGTTCGGCGCCATGTATCTCGCGCAGATTCCCAAGACGCCGGGGGTGCATCTCGCCGGAATCGCCGATCTTTCGCCCGCGAACGCGCGCGCCAATCTCGAGCGCGTCGGCTGGAAGGCCGATCGCTACGACGCACGCTCGCTCGACGATGCGCTCGCCCGCGGCACGACCTGCGTTTCGGAAGACTGGCAGGGACTATTGCGTCACCCGAAGATCGACATCGTCGTCGAATGCACCGGCCATCCGCTCGCGGCGGTCGATCACTGCCTGGAGGCGTTTCGCAACGGCAAGCACGTGGTCAACGTCACGGTCGAAGCCGATGCCTTGTGCGGGCCGCTGCTCGCGCGCAAGGCAACGCAGGCGGGCGTCGTGTACAGCCTCGCCTTCGGAGATCAGCCGGCGCTGATCTGCGATCTGGTCGACTGGGCGCGCGCCGCGGGCTTCGGCGTTGTCGCCGCCGGGCGCGGGCACAAGTGGCTGCCGCATTTCGCGCAGTCGACGCCGGAGACGGTGTGGGGCCACTACGGGCTCACGCCAGAGCAGGCGAGAATCGGCGGGCTCAACCCCAAGATGTTCAATTCGTTTCTCGACGGCTCCAAGCCGGCGATCGAATGCACCGCGGTATGCAATGCGACGCAGCTCGTCGCGCCGCCCGACGGCTTGACTTATCCGCCGGCGTCGATCGACGAGATTCCGTCGGTCTGCCGTCCGCGGGAAGAGGGCGGTGTTCTTCACCGCAAGGGACAGGTCGAGGTGATCTCGTCGCTGGAGCGCGATGGGACGCCCATCGGCTACGACATCCGCTTCGGAGTCTTCGTCGTGTTCGAGGGCGACACCGAATATGTCCGCAACTGCTTCAAGGAATACATGGTGCGTACCGATCCGAGCGGCCGCTACGCCTGCCTCTACAAGCGCTGGCATTTGATCGGCCTCGAGGTCGGCATCTCGGTGGCGTCGATCGGCTTGCGTGGCGAGGCGACGGGCAGCGCCGTATGCTTCAACGCCGACGTGGTGGCCACCGCCAAGCGCGACTTGAAACCCGGCGAAGTTCTCGACGGCGAGGGTGGATACACGGTCTGGGGCAAGCTCCTGCCAGCGCAGAAGTCGCTGGCGATCGGCGGATTGCCTCTCGGGCTCGCGCACAATCTGAAGCTCGTCCGCTCCGTTGGGCAGGGCCAGTCGCTCACCTGGAGCGACGTCGCGATCGACGCCAACCTGCCGGCGTATGCGGTCCGTCGCGAGATGGAGGCGCTTTTCACGTCCTCCAGCAAGGGAAGTCAACGCGCCGCCTGAGGGTCGAGCGCCTCGGTCGCAGCCCCCGCGCCCGCTCCGAATTTGACGTGGCGCAAAGGTTCCTGCGCCGCGCTCAGCCCGTTTGACCTAGCGCAAAGCGGCGCCCCTCGCCCGCGAGCATCCTGCCCTCAGGATTGCTGTTGGCAGGCCGCCACTCAACGGGAATGGCGGGGCAAGTCGAAGATTCTGAGGGCGGTTGTTCCCGCCGTGGAACTAGCACGGCGGCCGAACACCGAAGGGCCGGCGCCTGCCGGCCTTTTTTTCGCGTTCGGACGGAAAGATCAACTCGCCCTGATGCGCAATGTGGGAGGCTCCGAGCCCGGCGGCGCGGCCTACCACAATCCCTGCTAATTCACGGGCACCGGTTGTAGCGCCGCGGAGTCGCGTTTCGATCTGGTGAACTCCAATACCTTGCCCTTGCCGATCTGCAAAACCCTACGTGTCCGGGTGGGGTTTTCTGGGACGTCCGCTACGAAAATTCGAGTACAACGGTGTTTTGGCGGGAGGCTGCAATGAGACCGCTGATCCGGGCGCTGGTTATTTGCGTCGCTCTCGTGTTTTCAATCACACGGGCCGGGGCGACGCAATTCGGAACAGATGCAACCGACCTGTATTGGAACCCGAACGAATCCGGATGGGGCTTACAGGTCGTGCAAGAAAGCGATGTCCTCTTCGTGACGTTGTACGTCTACGACCCGGGTAACCCGATCTGGTACACCGCGACAGGTATTGCCCAAACCAATAGTAATACCGTCTGGGTTGGCGATCTCTACCGGACGACGGGCCCGGCGTTCAGCGATCCGGTCTTCGACCCTACATCGGTCACCAGCACGAAGGTTGGAACCCTCACGTTTTCTCTGATGACCGTCAACACCGCCACCCTTACGTATTCGGTGAATGGCGTTGTCGTAACCAAGCAGATCCAACGCCAGACGCTCAAGAACGACACTTACGGTGGGACCTATGTCGGTCAGTTCAAGAATGTGCTTACCTGCAATGACGCGACAAAGAACGGGACTGTGATCATTCCGGCGACGCTTACCGTTGTGCATTCCGGAACAAGTGCATTTACGATGATCGCAACCGAATCGAGTGCGACTTGCACTTACACCGGCACCTATGCGCAGACGGGAAGATCCGGCAATGTCAACAGCGGGACATATAGTTGTAGCGACGGCACGTCAGGGACTTTCAATTCCTTCGAGATGTACGTCAACATAAGCGGCTTCACGGGACGGGCGAATATTAATAGCGTGGTTTGCATGGCCACTTCCCACTTCGGCGGGATGCGGCAATAGCAACCTGCACCTTCGGGTCAGGAACAGTGGACGGCACGAGCCAGACCACAGCGGGTACGCCGGCAGTCGCGCGCGAGTCTGTGCCATCCGCCTTGATGCCGGAAGGTGCTCATTTGAAACTGTAGTTCACGCTAACCCAGTAAAGCCGGCCGCGCGGGTCGGCGTAGGTCGGGTCGTAACCCGCCACGTACCCGCCGGCGCTCGACGCGGTCTGATTCGAGAACGGCGGGTTGCGATCCAGGAGGTTCTTGACGCCGACCGAGAATGTCCAATGGGGGAGGCCGGCGTACGAGCCGCTGAGATTCCAGATGTCGTAGTCGCCGATGACGCGCAGGCTGTTGCCTGTGTTCGGGCCCGGAGCCGCATCATAGGTTCCTTGCTGGTAATTCTCGGTAAGGGTCGCCGACCAAGGACCGTAGTTCCAATCGAGCGTCAGGTAGTGATGCCAGTACGGGATCGCGCCGGGCGAGAGTTCGTGGTTGACCTGATTGAGATAACTGCCGTCGGGTTGCTGCTGCAGGTACTTGATGTTGTAGGTGCCTTGGAAGCTCAGCTTGAACTGACCCCAGTCGAGCTTCGGGAACAGGTACTGCGCGTTGAAGTCGATTCCTGTCACGCGCACCTTGCCTAAGTTCATCAGGGTCTGATCCACCAGCACAATCGGCCCCGGAAGGGTGGGAAAGGCCGCATCAACCGGTCCGCGGTGGATGAATTGGCACGTCGGGCCATGGATGCCATCCGGGCAGAGCGCAAAGATGGTCTGGCTGCTGAAAGCGTTGATGGAATCCTTGAGCAGGACGTCGAAGTACTCGAGGCCGAGGGAAAGTCCCGGCGCGGGTGTCCAAATGCCGCCGGCGCCCCACTGAGAGGATTTTACCGGTTGCAAGCGCGGATTGCCGAGTACGAGCGCTGGAAAGGCCGCGTTACAGTCCTGCGCCGAGTTGGTCACTGGACATCGGGCCGGGTCGCTCTGGAAAGAGGTTAGCGCCAAGGTCGGCGGCGACAGCGCCACGAGGCTTGGCGCGCCGAAACCGGTACCGGCATACGCGCGCATCAGGAGTGCTTTGGTCGGCTGCCAGCGCATCCACAGCTTGGGATTGGTCGTCGACCCGAAGTCGCTGTAATGGTCGTATCGCACCGCGACGTCGCCTTCGAGGGTCTTGCTGATCGGCACGTTAGCTTCAGCGAACGCCGCCCAGAGGTTTCGGCTGGCCGTCAGCGACGGCAGCGCACCGACTTGAAGGATGTTGCCGGACGCCAGGTCGGCCGAGGAATCGTTGACGAGCTTCCATTGGCGAGCCTCCGCTCCCAGAGCGATCGCCAAGGCTCCGGCGGGCATTTCATAGATGTCGTTCGTAGCATGAAAATCGACCGAGGTCAGCGTGCCCTTGCCGTTTTTCGCGGTTCCATCGAACTCGGCGCTCGACATCTTTGCCACCACGTCCGGCGTATTGGGGCCGAAGGGATTGACGACACCGCTGTTGACAATCGGAATGATCGCTGATTCCCTGAGATAGCCGTTCACGTAGCGGTCGGTGACCTGGTTCTCGCTGTAGCTGAGAGCTCCGTTGTAGCTCCAGCCCTCGATGAGGCCCTGCATGCCGGCCACGAGGTTCCACTGCTCCACGATGGGCTCACTGGTGCGCGGACCGAGGTCAACCGAGCGCCAGCGGATGTTCAGCGGTTGGCCGTCGATCCCGAAGAACTGCGCGAATGCATGGGGGTAGAACGCACTTGTCGGCGGCAGATAGAAATGGTTGATGCCATCAAAGGTGGTCGCGTTCGAGACGTTTGTCGGAGCGCCGACGTAGGTGAAGTTGTTTCGCACGTAAAGGCCCTGCAGGAAGAACTGTTGGTCCGGATTGATTTGCCACGTGAACGCACCGACCAGGTCGAGGCGCTCGCTCGCATCGACGAGATCGATGAAGCGTGCACCGTCGAAGCGACATTGGTTTGGCGCTGCCTGGGTCGGGAACGACAGCGGCGGCAGGCAGGTGGGATTATGGTAGGCGTTCGTCGGATCGCCAGTCGGGTTCCGCGTGCCCGCCGGCGTGTCGACGTTCGCGGGCACGCTGCTGGGGCTCGTCTGGTCCACGCCTTCGCCCGGTATGTACTGGCTCCGGGAAAACGGACGGTCGACGGCCTGGATGGCGCCGTACTTCTGGTAATCGACCATGGCGAAAGCGTTGAACTTCTGCGTCGCGAGATCGCCGTACCCTCCGGTCACGTTGTAGTGCTCGCTGTAGCCACCGGTGTGCTCGGGCGACGTGTACTGCGCGTAGGCTTCGGCGCCCTGGTAAGTCGTGCGCAGGATGAAATTGACCACGCCGGCGATGGCGTCGCTGCCATAGATCGCGGACGCGCCATCCTTGAGGATTTCGACGCGCTCGATCGCCGCGACTGGAATGACGTTGAGGTCGACGGCACCGCCTGCGAACGCGTACGGCGCGATGCGCCGACCGTTGAGCAGAAGAAGCATCGCATTAGCGCCAAGGCCGCGCAGCGACGCGCCAGCAAAGCCGGGGCTGAGCGCTGCGACGTTCTCCGCCACCTCGGGGAACGAGCCGTAACTGATGTTTGCCGAAATGCTGTTCAGCAGCTCGGCGGCAGTCTGGAAGTTGGCGCGCTGGATGTCCTCGCGGGTGATCACCTGCACCGGGAGCCCTGTCTCGCGATTGATCGTCGGGATATTGCTGCCGGTGACTGTGATCTTTCCCAGGTATTCGACCGACGTTTCGGGAGCCGGCTGGTCCTGCCCGAACGCTGGGCCGGCCAATCCTCCGACCGCACCACACGCGCCCAGCGCGCAGGCAAGTTTCGCGGTCACCTGCTTCCGGGGGAAGTTCATCGCTTACCCCTTCCTATAGGAAGACCGGATTGGAAGTCCCAACCCGCTTAGAGCGAGGTGTAGTCCGATGTCAATTGCATCGCCTCGACCCGAGTGATTGAAAAGACGAGGGCGGCGCGAACAGCCAGTGCCCGAAGCATCGACCTCATTGTAGCCTCCCGCACGATTCGATTTTGCTGCCCCCAAAGCCGGAGATTACCCCGACTTGGAAAGATTCTGATGGTTATCCGGCTCCCAAATCCCTACCTGTCCGGGTGGGGTTTTCTAGACGCGTCGCTACGAAAATTCGAATCCAAATGGCCTCCTCGCAGCCGTGCCAAGAACCATGGTGACTCTGTGCAATGTGTCGCACGCGACGAGACCGTTTGAGACGGTTGCGGGGGCGCGAGCGCAGCGCACCTGCCCGCGCGTCTTCGCAGGAGGATTGCGGCGCAGCGAACGTCGATGAAGCAGTCAACGAAAACCGGCGCATGGCCGCAGGCATCGGCACAGCGGACCGTTGTGCACACCATCGTCTTCGCCCTTGCGTCGACGGTTGCCACGCCGGTTGCGCGGGCCTTCGAGATCGATACCGGCAATCCCGACGTCAAGATGCAATGGGACACCACGGTGAAGTACAGCGCTGCGTGGCGGCTGAAGGGTCAATCGGATGCATTGATCAACAACCCACCGACCACGGTCAATCAGGACGATGGCGACCGCAACTTCAACACCGGGGTCATTTCCAGTCGCTTCGATCTGTATTCGGAGTTCGACGTCACCTACAAAGGATGGGGCACACGCCTGAGCGGCGCGGCGTGGTATGACTCCGTCTACAATCGCAACAACGCCAACAACTCTCCTTCCACGGCGAATCAGTACACGGTACCTTACAACCAGTTCACCAACGCAACTCGCATCCTCCACGGACGCGACGGCGAGCTTCTCGACGCGTTCGGGTTCGGGGCGGTGGATATCGCGGATACAAGACTCACGTTCCGGGCCGGCCAGTACGCGTTGCTTTGGGGAGAAAGCCTGTTCTTCGGTGCCAATGGCATCGCCGGCGGACAGGCGCCCGTCGACCTCATCAAGGCGCTCTCGGTACCCAACACACGCTTCAACGAGCTGATCCGCCCTGTTCCTCAGGTGTCCGCGCAGTGGCAGATCAGTCCCGTAATTTCGGTCGGTGCCTATTATCAGTTGCAATGGGAAAACAATCGCTTTCCCGCGGTGGGCAGTTATTTCAACAACGGCGACTTGCTGGATTGGGGCGGCGAGCGGTTGCTCGCCGGCGGGCCGCTCGTTCCCGGCGGCGGTCCCGCCGCATTCTTCCGCGGCAGCGACCTGCATGCGAAGAATTCGGGCCAAGGCGGAGTTGACGTGCGCTTCCGAGTCGGAGAGGCCGACTATGGCCTCTACGCGATCCGCTATAGCGACAAGGGTCCGCAACTGTATATCAAGCCCAGCGTCGACCCGGCGAGCGGGACCGTGTTCGATCCGTCCAACTTCAATCCGGTGACCGGACAGATCGGTCAGTATTATTGGGTCTATCCAGAGAACATCCGGGCGTACGGAGCGAGTTTCAGCTACACGATCGGCGACTTCAATATTGCAGGCGAAGCGTCGCTCCGTCGCAATACGCCGCTGGTCAGTGACGGGCAGACCGTTCTTCCGTCGGCCCTTGGCGGGCCCGCGACGGCGCCCGACAACAATGCCAATCCGCTCTATGCGGTCGGCAACTCGGCCCACGCCCAGCTTTCAACGTTTGCGTCGCTGCCGCCCTCGTTCATTGCAAACGAGACGGGCCTTCTCGCGGAGATCGCCTGGAATCGACTTACCTCCATCGCCAAGAATCCTAACGCGCTCGATCCCAACGCCACGCGTGATGCCACCAACATCCAGGTCGTGTATCAACCGACCTACAGGCAAGTGCTTCCAGGGCTGGATTTGTCCGTTCCTGTTGGCGTCACGTACGGGATTCAGGGCAAATCGTCGGTGGTCGCAAGCTTTGTCGGTCCGGGAGTCGGCAACTTCAGCGCTGGACTCGCCGGGACCTATCTCGACGTGTGGGGCTTTGGAGTGACCTACACGCATTACTTCGGTCCCGAGGGCACCTTCGTCGACGCGCAGAACCATCTTTCCTACCAGCAATCGCTGCACGATCGCGACTTCATCTCGCTGTCGATCTATCGTACATTTTGATTCGCGGAGGGCATCCATGAAACGGTGCCAACTCATCTTCCTGCAGGTGACATTGCTGGGCGTCGCGATCCTACTCGGAGACTCCGCAACGCCGGCAGTCACCCCTGAAGAAGCGGGGCAGCTGGGGACTACGCTCACGCCTCTCGGCGCCGAGAAAGCTGGCAACGAGAACGGCAGCATCCCTGCGTGGACCGGCGGCTATACGATGCCGATCCCGGGCGACACGCCGGGCGGCAGGCGCGGCGACCCCTTCAAGGACGAGAAGCCGCTGTTCTCGATCGACTCGACGAACATGGAACAGTACGCCGATAAGTTGACCGACGGAGTCAAGGCGCTGCTGAAGAAGTATCCCGACACCTACCGCGTCGATGTCTACGAGACGCACCGCACGGCGGCGGCGCCGCAGTGGCTATACGACAACACTTTCAAGAACGCCACGCGTGCGAGGCTGAATGGCGACGTGCCCGAGGGCGCCTACGGGGGCATCCCGTTTCCGATTCCCAAGAGTGGCGCCGAAGTGATCTGGAATCACCTGCTGCGCTGGCGCGGCACGTCGTGGCAGTACACCGCCACGCAGTACCAGCTTACCGCGGAAGGCCAGCAGGTGATGTCGACCGACGCCGTCTTCGATTTTCAGATGCCATACTACTTTCAGGAAGGCAACGCCGACGAGTTCGCCAAGAGCGGCGAATACTGGATGCTCCACAATATCAACGTTGGCCCTCCGAGCCACGTCGGCGAGGCGGTGGTAGCGCGGCGAAACCTCAGTGGCGACAGCCAGAACTGGCTCTACCTGCCCGGCCAGCGCAGGGTGCGCAAGCTGCCCGACGGGTGCTGCGACATCCTCGTCGATGGCACCGAAGGCATGCTGTTCTACGACGAACTCGAGACCTGGAGCGGTCGCATCGATCGCTTCGACTGGAAGCTGGTCGGCAAGAAGGAGATGTACATTCCCTACAACAACAACCGTCTGCTGCAGCCGAAGACCGATGCCGAGGTGATGTCCAAGCATTTTCTCAATCCGGACTATGTGCGCTGGGAGTTGCATCGCGTGTGGGTGGTCGATGCCTCGCTGCGACAAGGCCTGCGCCACCGGGCGCCGCGCGGTCGCTACTACTGTGACGAGGACTCGTGGGATTGCGTGCTGGCGGACCGCTGGGACGCCAACGGCCAGCTGTGGAGGACCGTCTGGTCGCAGGTCCTCGTTGCCCCTGACATGCCCGGCACGATCGACTTCGTGATGGGGTTCACCGATCTCGTGTCAGGTGCTGCGTTCGTTGGCAACTTGCATAACGCGAAGCCTTCCCAAATCCGGCGCATGCCCCGCTACCCGGATCGAGTGTTCACACCCGATGCGCTAGCGGGTGAAGGCGTGCGCTGAGACGGAGCAGCGCCGCAACGCGTGCGCGAAGGAGAAGCCGACGATGAAACGGATAGCGGTCGAGTGTCGCAAAGGTGGCTCGACGCATGGCGAGTACGCCGGCTACGCGATGTCCAGGCGCGACTTCGTTGCGCGGATCGGCGGCATGGCGATCATGTGGCCGCTCGCAGCGTGCACCCAAAAACCGGCGATGCCAGTGATCGGCGCCCTCTACCTCACTTCGAACTTTCTCAACTTGCCCGACGCCGCGGGAATCCTAGGCGGTTTTCGGGCCGGGTTGTCGGAAGCGGGGTATGTCGAAGGCAAGACCGTGGCCGTCGAATACCGTTGGGCAGACTTTCACGACGATCGCCTTCCGGCGCTTGCGGCCGACTTGGTCAGCCGTCATGTCGCCGTCCTGGTTGCGGGCGGCGGTGCTGCGCGAGCGGCCAAAGCGGCGACCTCGGGGATTCCGATCGTGTTCGTGGAGCAGGATGATCCGGTCGCCATCGGCCTCGTCGCGAGCCTCGGTCGGCCCGGCGGAAACGTTACCGGCGTTACGACCTTCGCCGTCAACCTTGACGCGAAACGGCTGGAGGAGCTGCATGAACTGGTGCCCGAAGCGACGGTGATCGCCCAGCTCGTCAATCCGGATCGCCCGACCGCCGAACCCCAGGTGAGAGAAGCGCAGAAAGCCGCCCGCTCGTTCGGCGTGCAACTCGAGGTCTTGGGTGCCCGCAGCGAACCGGAGATCGAGACCGCGTTTGCCAGACTGATGCAACTCCGGGCTGGGGGACTCCTCGTCAGCAGCGATCTGTTTCTCGACGCGCATCACGACAAGATCATCGGGCTGGCGGCGCAGCATGCCGTGCCGGCCATCTATGAACTGCGTCACTTCGTCGACGACGGCGGCCTGATGAGCTACGGACCGAGCCTTGCCGAGTCCTTCCGCGAGATGGGCATCTACACCGGCAAGATCTTGCGTGGGGCCAAGCCCGCCGATCTACCGGTGCTGCAGCCGACCAAATTCGACCTCGCGATCAATCTCAAGACCGCCAAGGCGATCGGACTCACGATCCCCGATGCGTTGCTGCGGCGGGCGGACGAGGTGATTCGATGATATCCCGGCGCGACTTTGTTGCCCGGATCGGTGGCATGGCGATCATTTGGCCGCTCGCCGCGTGCACGCAGAAGCCGGCGATGCCATTGATCGGTCGTCTCCACCTCAATTCGGACCCTTTCAAGGCCTCCTCGTCCTTACAAACCTACCGCACAACTTCCACACCGCTGGAGGCCGCCTTCCAAGCGGGGTTGGCGGAAGCGGGGTATGTCGAAGGCAAGACGGTGACCATCGAAGACCGTTGGGCGGACTTCCATGCCGATCGCCTGCCGACGCTTGCGGCCGACTTGGTCAGCCGTCACGTCGCCGTCCTGGTCGCGGGCGGTGCTACTGCGCTGGTCGCCAAGGCGGCAACCTCAACGATTCCGATCGTCTTCGTGGAGCAGGATGATCCGGTCGCCATCGGCCTCGTCGCGAGCCTCGGTCGCCCCGGCGGAAACATTACCGGTGTTACAACCTTCGCCGTGAACCTGGACGCGAAACGGCTGGAGAAGCTGCATGAACTGGTGCCTGAAGCGAGGCTAATCGCCCAGCTCGTCAATCCGGATCACCCGACTGCCGAGCCGCAGGCGAGAGAGGCGCAGAAGGCGGCGCGCTCGTTCGGCGTGCAACTCGAGGTCCTGGGTGCCCGCAGTGAACCGGAGGTCGAGGAGGCGTTTGCCAAATTGACGCAGCTTCGGGCTGGGGGACTGCTTGTCAGCAGCGATCTGTTTCTCGACGCGCATCACGACAAGATCATCGGGTTGGCGGCGCGGCATGCCTTGCCGGCGATCTATGAACTGCGTCACTGGGTCGGCGACGGCGGCCTGATGAGCTACGGACCGAACCTTGCCGAATCCTTTCGCGAGATGGGCATCTACACCGGCAAGATCCTGCACGGGGCCAAGCCCGCCGATCTACCGGTGCTGCAGCCGACCAAATTCGACCTCGCGATCAATCTCAAGACCGCCAAGGCGATCGGACTCACGATCCCCGATACGCTGCTGCGGCAGGCGGATGAGGTGATCCGGTGATGAACAGGGCGCTGCTCGGCGCGACAGGAAGCAATCTACTCACCGCGTCGCCAAAGGCTCGCTCGTGCTGGGCACTCTTTTAGCGCACGGCCGTGAACAACCGGCAAGCGTTCGCCTGCTCCACGGAAATAGTTGACCTCCCAGGGATGCAGCACGAAACTCTGCGGACAATGTCTGAACCCGAAGTCGAGGCGAGCGCGTTCGCCGATCGACTGGACAAGAGCCAGGTCAGCGCGGACTCGACCGCCAAGCTTGTCGCAGAGGCGATGAACGCCGGCGCGCGCCAAAGCTACCGCGGCCGGCTCTTTCGCAAGTACCTCCTCCTCATCCTCACGCTGGTGACGATTGCGCTGCTCGCATCCGGCGCGATCAGCATCTACTTTTCATACGAGGAAAACAAGTCGGCGCTGGCGAGCCTGCAGCACGAAAAGGCGATCGCGGCGGCCTCACGGATCGAGCAGTACGTGGAGCAGATCGTCAGGCAGCTCAAGTACGCAGCGCTGTCGCAACTCGATGCAAGCGACGTGGAGCCGCGCCGCAACGAGTTCCGCAACCTGCTCTCGCAGGTGCCGGAAGTCACCGAGATCGCCCAGCTAGATGCAGCCGGCCGCGAGCAGATCGCCGTCTCCCGCGTCGACTTGGATAGCATCAACTCGGGCAAGGACCGATCGCAAGAGCCGGCGTTTCGCAATTCCAAACAGGGACAGCCGTGGTTCTCCCCGGTGTACTTCAAGAAGGACAGCGAACCTTACATCACGATTGCCATTCGTTCCGGCAGCGACGTGGTGACCATCGCCGACGTGAACCTCAAGTTCATTTGGGACGTCATATGGCGAATCAGGATCGGCGACAATGGAAAGGCGTACGTGGTCGACGCCAACGGCTTCCTGGTCGCGGACCCGGACATCGTTGCGGTACTCCAAAAAAGAAATCTGTTGCAGCTGCTACACGTCAAGGCAGCAATCGAAAAAAAATGGGACTCGAGCGAGCCGGCGATGGTCTCGACTGACCTGGGTGGCGTGTCGGTGCTGGTATCGGCAGCGCCGATCGAGTCGCTCGGGTGGAACGTCTTCGTCGAGCAGCCGGTCTCGGAGGTTTACGCGCATTTGTATTCATCGATTGTGCGGACCGCGCTCCTGCTGCTGGCGGGGTTGGTGCTGTCCGCGGCGGGCGCGCTGGCGCTCGCGCGCGGCATGGTCCGGCCGATACGCACTCTCGAGGAAGGCGCGAGGCGCATCGGCGCCGGCGAGCTCGAGCAGCAGATCGAGGTGCGTACCGGCGACGAGCTCGAAGCGCTCGCCAACCAGTTCAATCACATGACCGGGAAGCTGCGCGAGTCGTATGCGGGCCTCGAACACAAGGTCGACGAGCGCACTCGCGAGCTCAAGAATTCGCTCGAGCAGCAGACGGCAATCAGCGAGATCCTGCGGGTGATCTCGAGCTCGCCGACCGACGTGCAGCCCGTGCTCGATGCGATTGCGGAGCGTGCGGCACGCCTGTGCGATGCATTCGGCGCGTCGATCCACCTCGCCGACCGCGGCGTGCTCCGCCATGTCGCGTCATGGGGTTCGTCGTCCAGCGAGATTGCCGATGTGGAGACGCTGCCGATCAGCCGCGATTCGATTTCCGGCCGCGCGCTGCTGGAGCAGAAGACGATCCACGTTCATGACATGATGCTCGAAGGGGCCGAATATCCGTTGAGCCACCAGTTTGCCGTGCGTTTCGGCAACCGTACGATGCTGGTCGCGCCGCTCTACCGCGAGGGGCAACCGTTCGGCACCATTGTGCTGCGGCGCCCGGATGTACGCCCGTTCAATGACCGGGAGATTGCGCTCGTCCAGACCTTCGGCGACCAAGCGGCGATAGCGATAGAGAATGTCCGCTTGTTCGAGGAGATTCAGGAGAAGAGCCGCCAGGTCGAGATCGCGAGTCAGCACAAGATGCAATTCCTCGCCAACATGAGCCACGAATTGCGGACACCGCTGAATGCAATCCTCGGCTTTTCGGAGCTGCTGTTCGACGGAATTTACGGCCCGCTGGACGACCGCGTCAGAAGTGTCCTCGAGCGCGTGCAGCACAACGGAAAGCATTTGCTTGGACTCATCAACGACGTTCTCGACCTGTCCAAGATCGACGCCGGCCAGCTCACCCTGACGCTCGACGCCTACTCGATGTCCGCGCTCGTGAAATCGACGCTGGCGAGCACCGAATCGCTCGCGCGAGCCAAGGGATTGGCGCTCGAGTGTACGATCGCTGACCACTTGCCGGTCGGGTGGGGCGACGAGCGACGTTTGGCACAGGTCCTGCTCAACGTCGTCGGCAACGCCATCAAGTTCACGGATCAGGGAAAGGTCGAGGTCACTGCAACGGCCGTTGACGGCAAGTACTGCGTCGACGTGCGCGATACGGGGCCCGGAATCGCCGAAGCCGACCAGCCTCGAATCTTCGAGGAATTCCAGCAGGTCGACGTGTCCAGCACGCGCAGCAAAGGCGGCACGGGTCTCGGCCTGGCGATCGCCCGCCGAATCGTCGAGATGCACGGCGGATCCATTTCGGTGGTGTCGACGCTTGGCGCGGGCGCGACCTTCCATATCGTCTTGCCAGTAAAGGCCCAGCAACAGAGGGAAGCCGCATGAACAAACGCGTTCTGATCATCGAGGACACCGAGGATAACCGACAGATCCTGCGCGACCTGTTGAGTGCTGCCGGATACGAGGTCATCGAGGCGACCGATGGCGCAACGGGAGTGGCCTTGGCATTGGACCGGCATCCCGATCTTATCCTCATGGACATCCAGATTCCGGTACTCGACGGCTACGAGGCTACGCGCCGAATCAAGGCGGCCCCCTCGACGCGCCACATCCCTATTGTCGCCGTCACTTCTTACGCTTTGGTCGGAGACGAGGCGAGGACGCGCGAAGCCGGGTGCGACGGCTACGTCGCGAAGCCGTTCAGCCCCCGCCTGCTGCTCGACAAAGTGCGCGAATTCATCGGTTGATTTGCTAGCGCAGGGAAATCCGATGCACACCACGCCGCGCATCCTCGTGGTCGACGACACGCCGGAGACGCGTGAGATCATGACGTTGCGCCTGCAGCAGCAGGGCTACGACGTCGTAATCGGAGTCGACGGCGAAGACGCGCTGGAAAAGGTGCGGGCTGAGCAACCCGACCTCGTTCTTCTGGACATCATGATGCCGAAGCTCGACGGTATCTCCGTGACCAAGCGTCTTAAGGCGGATCCATCGCTGCCGTTCATCCCCATCGTCCTGCTCACCGCCAAGGCCGACGCGAAGGACGTGATTGCAGGTCTCGACGCGGGCGCCGACGACTATCTCACCAAGCCGGTCGATCATGGGCCGTTGGTAGCCCGCGTTCGCTCGATGCTGCGAATCAAGGAGCTGCACGACCAGGTTCAGAACAAGACAGAGGAGCTCGCCGCACTGAACCGTACCCTCGAATCGCGCGTAGCAGCGCAGGTCGACGAGATCGAACGCGTGTCGCGGCTCAAGCGCTTCCTCGCGCCGCAAATTGCGGAAATGATCGTTTCTTCCAGCGAGGACGGTATTCTGCAAAGCCACCGTCGCGACATAGCGGTGTTGTTCTGCGACCTGCGCGGCTTCACCGCGTTTGCCGAGGTCGCGGAGCCCGAGGAAGTGATCGGCCTGCTGCGCGAGTATCACGGCCTGTTGGTTCCACTGGTTCACGGTCACGAGGGAACGATCGACCATTTTCAGGGTGACGGCCTGATGGTCTTCTTCAACGATCCGCTGCCGTGCCCCGATCCGGCGCAGCGCGCGGTTCAGCTGGCGCTCAGCATGCATGAGGTGGTCGCGAGCTTCGCGGAGGACTGGCGCGCGCGCGGCCGCCAGATCGGCTTTGGCGCCGGTATCGCGCAGGGCTTTGCAACCTTGGGACAGATCGGCGTCAAAGGGTGTGCTGTCTACAGTGCGATCGGCACCGTGGCAAACGTCGCATCGCGGCTTTCGGCTGAAGCCAAAGACGGGCAAACGCTCGTGACCGCGCGCGTCGCCGCGGCGGTCAGGGACATCGTAGACGCGGAAAACCTTGGCAGCATGATGCTCAAAGGTTTGAGCCGCCCCACCGAGGTGTGCAATATCGTCCGCCTGAAAAAATGAGCCTTCGCCTCTCCCACGGTAAGCCGGGGCTCGGCCCTGCCAAAGCTTCTCATCCAAGACCCTTGATGTTCGGCACGCCGCCCCGAGCCCTGAAAGTCAGGATTTCGCAAGGATCCGACTTCCCACAAGGCCGGAAAGTCAGCATTTCGCAAGGTTTCGACTAATGGGAGCAGGCGAGGAAAGGATAAAAGCCTCGCTCACGAAGTCGAGCCTCACAGCCAATGGCTCGCGGCATTTGACGCCAATAGCTTAAGAAATGTAAAAATGAACGTGGTCGTCGCGGCAGTGGACAAGGCCCAGGTCCCCCACGATCGGCTCCGTATCCGTGCAGGAGCGCCGGGGAAGTAGCTCGGCGTTGTCGTTTAGCGAAGCTAGCGAGGCGGCACGATGGGTGAACGCGCCGAGCAGGAGCCGGCCCGTATCCTGATCGTCGACGACACAGTCGACAACATCAAGCTGCTGTCCGATCTACTCGAGCCCGAGGGGTACGAAGTAAGGTCGAGTGCATCGGGTGCAGAAGCTCTTGCTGCTCTCTCCCGGGACCGGTACGACCTGGTCCTGCTCGATGTCGTGATGCCCGAGCTGGATGGCTACGAAGTTTGCCGCAGGATCAGGCAAGACACGCGCTTCGCCGCGCTCCCCGTCGTCATGGTTACCGCGCTCGACGCCAAGGAAGAGCGCGTGAAAGGGCTCGAGGCCGGCGCCGACGAATTCCTATCAAGGCCGATCAATCGACCCGAGTTGCTTGCGCGAGCCCGCTCGCTACTGCGCATCAAGCGGATGCACGACTTCATGCAACGTCAGGCCCTGGAACTCGCCGAATGGGCTGCGACGCTGGAGCAGCGCGTCGCACGAGGGGTCACCGAAGTCGAACGGTTGTCCCGCCTCAAACGGTTCTTCTCGCCGAAGGTCGCCGAACTCATTGTAAGTGGTGCCACCAGAGATCCACTGCACGGTCATCGGCGCGAGATTGTCGTCATCTATCTGGACCTGCGCGGCTTTACCGCATTTGCCGAGAGCTGGGAGCCGGAGGAGGTCATGCGCGCGCTTGCCGCCTACCACGCTGGAATGGGCAGGCTCGTCGTCGATTATGAAGCCACATTGGAGCGCTTCACAGGCGACGCCATGATGGTATTTATCGGCGATCCGGTTGCAGTCGACAAGCCGGCGGAGAAGGCGGTTTCCCTCGCGCTGGCAATGCGCGAGGCGGCCCTGGACCTGTCCGAGAGATGGAAGAAGCGCGGCGTTGACCTTGGGCTCGCCATCGGGATCGACCAGGGCTTTGCGACAGTGGGCGCGATCGGGTTCGAGGGAAGACTCGACTACGCGGCAATCGGGACGGTGACCAACCTGGCCTGCCGCCTTTGCCAACATGCGCGCGCGGGTGAAGTGCTGCTCTCGCAACGGATCTATGCCGAGGTGGAGGCCAACACCGAAGCCGATGATTTGGGAGAAGTGCAATTGCACGGGTTCTCACGTCCAATACGCGCCTATCGATGCACCGGTCGATCGAAACGCGAAGCGAACGCTGGATAGGCCCATTATGAGGCAAGGGTGACAGGAGCAGACCGACGGATTCACATTCGCCAGCTCTGCTGCCTGGGGTTACCGGGCGAGCAGCTGTTGCCTGTGCTCCTCAAGGCTGTGCGGCAGTTCGTCGACGCTGACTCCGCCGCCTTCTTCTGGGTCGATTCGCACGGCGACATGACCGGCCTGTATGCCGAGCGATTGCTGCCGGCCCCGGCGATGAAGCTCTACTTCGAGCGGTATTACGACTCGGGCGAGGCGTCGTTCAAGCGTGCGTTCGCCGATCGTGTCCGACGAACCGAGCCCGTCATCGCCGTATCGGCATCCGCCGCATCGGAGCGAACCCAGTACTACAACGACGTGGTCCGGCCACTGAACGCTCACCACGTGTTGTACGGCATAGTGAGAGAACAAGGTCAGGCGATCGGACAGCTAAGTCTGTACCGACCAAAGTCAGCTCCGGCGTTTTCGGCCGCGCAGCGATCGAGACTATCTTCGATCATGCCTTACGTCGCGCACGGAGTATCGCAGCGACGCCGGCGTGTCATTGACGGAATGGATTTCCTCGATACGGACGACGACGCGGTGTTCCTTGTAGGCGCCGACGGCGGCATCCGCCAGCTCTCCATCCAGGCGCAGAAGCTGCTTGCCCTCGCAACGCTCGGCAAGATCGGACCGGATCAACCGCTGTCCGGAATCGAGGATGCAGCACGACCGACCCTTTTGCGTCTCACCGCGCGGCTGCAAGGGATCCTGGCCGGCGCCGAGCCTGGACCGCCTAGTTTCGTCCTCGACAATGCGTGGGGACGCTTTGTCCTTCGCGCCTACGCGACCTCCGATGCGCCACCGGAGGGTGGGTCGCCTGTCGCGATCAGAATCAAGCGACAGGAGCCTCTGTTGCTGAGGTTCGTCGACGCGCTGAGTCTGCTCGAACTGTCACCCCAACAGCGCGAAGTGGCACTCGGTCTTGCCAGGGGATCGTCCAACCGTGAACTCGCTGAAGCCATGGGCGTAAGCGTCAACACGATCGCGTATCACGTGAAGCAACTTTTCCAAAGACTGGATACGCACGACAGGCAGCAGATGGTCGCCAAGGTTCTCGGCGGGGAGTAGTGGAACAACGTAGCGCTGTATGTCGGCAACGGCGCCGTGATGAAAGCAATGCCTCGCCAGGCCGGGCTTTTCATAGTCGCTATTACGGCACTTCCACGCCGGGATGATTCCGATCTCTTCTTGCTCGGCCGGCGCAGCATAGTAGTTCTTGCAAAAGCGCCGTTTCGGCGCCATTACCGCCAGCCGCGCGACGTACGCTAGCTGCGGGCCGAGATGCTTCTCGAGCGGACACCTTGCCGCCCGACTCGAATCCGGGGTCTACCTCACGCGGGCGCCTCTCAAGACTGAAATATCGACACGCATCGACACGCTTCACCTGGCGACGAGCGCCGACGCGATCAGTAAGAAGACCGCGCGACGTCGACCCACCCGCCACGTGCCTGCGAGGCGAGGCACGCTTCGGTGAACGCCATCGAGTGCGCGCCGTCTTCGATGCGCGGATAGGGCAGTTCGGGAATCGGTTCGCCGAGCGCGCGTGCCACGCGCTCCTGCGCGACCTCGGCGTAGATGTTGGCGAAGGCCTCGCGCAGTCCCTCGGGATGGCCGCGCGGCGAGCGCCCGAGCGCGAGGATCTCCGGAGGCAGGAAAGCGTCGCCGCGGCCGATGATGCGTAATGGCTCGCCTTGTAGCGCGAGCCGCAGGTAGCTCGCGTCGCGGTGCGACCAGTCGAGCATGCCCTTTTCGCCGTAGGCGCGCAGCCGGATGTCGTTCTCTCCTCCTGCCGCCGCCTGGGTGACGGTGAACGTGCCGCGCGTCCCGCCCTGGAACTCGAGCAACGCGGAGACGTAGTCGACCACCGTGCGCCCCGGCAGCAATGCGCGCACG